>FTCZ01000640.1_pt1 | contig 12046 bp, 11 predicted proteins | sample 1658871 | NCBI WGS metagenome assembly FTCZ01 (sample SAMEA3914864, study PRJEB12502) | metagenome | biome: forest; material: soil | place: USA | collected 2012-03-12 | depth 0.3 m
CTGGCCCGGCGCAGACCGCCACGCGGGTCGTGCCGCTTCCGCATCCCGCCGATCCGGATGGTTGGCATGCGCTGCAGGATCGCGGAGGCGTGAATTTCCGGCGGGCCAGACGCATCGACGTGTGGCGCGAGGATGGCATCCTCCATATCGACTCGGCCTTCCAGGACTCCGCCAGCGCCCCGGCAGGCGGCCGCATTGCGGTCCACGAATATCATCTTGTCGCGACCGCCGATGCCGCTGGCGAAACCCTGCTATCGGTGGACGCCACACCCGGCACGTTGCCCTATCGGGAATGCCCGGCGGCGACGGTCAACATCGCTGCTCTGGCGGGAACGCCGCTGCGGGAGCTGCGCGAGACCGTGTTGGTGTTGCTCCGCAAGACCGCCGGCTGCACCCATCTCAACGACGCGCTGCGTGCGCTCGCGGAAGTGCCGAGGCTGGCCGCGGCGCTACCCGTCTAGGCAACAACGGTCATGCCGGCTCAACTCCGCGCACCCAGAGGCGTGGATTGACCGATTGGGGGGATTGCCAATCGATCCGAACCTCGCGGTGCGCGATCCGCCAACCCTCGGCGGTGCGGGTGAATTGATCGACATAGACGCCGTGATGATCGAGGCCGATGTCCGTCAGCACCTGGAAATAAGAGCGGCCCGTCGCCGTATCGCCGGTCACTTCGATCAGCGAGGTCGTAAGATGATGGCGCGAGAAGCTGTGGTGCGGATTGGCCCTGCCGCCGCCGCGCGTGAGCCGCGCGACAATGGCTGCGCGCCCCACGGTCGACTCACCGGAGAAGGTGAGTACGCCGTCCATCGCAAAGCATGTGGCCAGTGCTTCGATGCGCGCCCGATCTCCCTCGACATTGTAGCGCGCCATGAGCGAGCGGATGGCTTCGACGGCCGTCATGAGCGGTGTCCTTCGAGCGCCTGGCGCCAATCGGCGGGATGGCGGGCCTCGGCAAACTGGGTCTTCAGCCGTTCGACCAGCTGCCCGACGCTTGGAATATCCTCGATCAACGCCGTCGAATGGCCGCCACTCCAGACATGCTTCCATGCCTTGACGCCTTCGGGGAGATCGGGTTTGTGCAGCCCCCGCGGTGGTGGCAGATGGAGCGGATCCAATCCGGTGGCCATCATCGATGGCTTGAGGAAGCTCGCCGGCATGCCGGCAATCGCGTCGGTATAGAGCACGTCCTCGGCCTCGCTCGTCGTCAGCATCACCTTGTGATCGGGAAACGCGCCGGATTCGGCCGTGGCGATGAACCGCGTTCCCATCGCCACCAGATCCGCGCCGAGCGCCAGAGCGGCGGCGATGCCATGACCATCCGCAATCCCACCCGCCAGCATGATCTTGCCATCGAACATGCGCCGGATGCGCGGCAGGAAGGCGAACGGGTTCAGCGTCCCGGCATGACCACCCGCGCCGCCGCACACCAGCATCAGCCCGTCCACGCCGGCCTCGATCGCCTTTTCGGCATGGCGCAGCGTGGTCACGTCGTGGAAGACGATCCCACCCCATTCATGCGCTGCCTCCACTTCGGCGCGGGGATCGCCGAGATTGGTGAGGATCAGCGGCACCCGCGCCCTCCGGCAGGTGTCGAGCATCGCCGCACGGCGCCGCTGATCGATTTGGCTCGAGGCCAGCAGGTTGACGCAAAAGGGAGCGAAGCGCTCGCCGCGTTCGCGCGCTTCGGCCTCGGCGTCGCGGATCGCGTCCAGCCAGCTGTCGAGGCTGTGCTCTCCGCGCGGATTGCCCGACGGGAAGGCCCCGATCACGCCTGCCCGACAGGAGGCTATGACCAAGTCCAGTGAGGCGCAGATCAGCATCGGCGCCTGCATCACGGGCAGCGCCAATTGCGACCAGTCGACCGCGACATCCTTCATGCGACGATTCTCCCTGCTTGTCGCCGTCGATCGATCCTTGCATATTCTACTCATGCGTAACATAGCTAACTAAGTTGAATCGGCCCAAGCGGAGAGGCGGCGAGATGGCATTCAGGACACGCATCACCGAGATGCTCGGCATCGAGCATCCGATCGTCCAGGGCGGCATGCAGAGCGTCGGTGTCGCCGAGCTCGCGTCAGCGGTTTCCAACGCGGGCGGGCTCGGCATCCTCACCGGCCTCACCCAGCCGACGCCGACGGCCCTTTCCGCCGAGATCGAACGATGCCGGGGCATGACCGACAAGCCGTTCGGCGTGAACATGACGGTCTTCCCGACGATCAACTCGCCCGACTACAAGGCGTATGCGCAGGCGATCATCGACGCGAAGATCAGCGTCGTCGAGACGGCGGGCACGCCGGCGGTCGCCGAATTGTGGGAAATGTTCCGTGGCGCCGGTATCCGCATCCTCCACAAGTGCACCTCGGTTCGCCACGCTCTGTCGGCGGAACGCAAGGGTGTCGACGTCATCTCGATCGACGGGTTCGAATGTGCCGGCCACCCGGGTGAGGATGATATCCCAGGCCTGATCCTGATCCCGGCCGCGGCCGACAAGGTGAAGATCCCGATGCTCGCGAGCGGCGGCTTTGGCGATGGGCGGGGGATGGTCGCGGCGCTGTCGCTCGGCGCCGACGGCATCAACATGGGCACCCGCTTCTGCGCGACCGTCGAGGCGCCGATCCACGACAATGTCAAACAGGCCTATCTCGCCAATGACGAACGTGGGACCCACCTGATCTTCCGCAATTTCCACAATACCGCACGGGTGGGAAAGAGTGCGGTGTCGGACGAGGTGGCACGTCGCCTCGCCCAGCCGGAGGCCACGTTCAAGGATGTGGCCGATCTCGTCGCGGGTTCGGCGGGGCGCGTGCTGCTCCAGACCGGCGATATGGAGGCCGGCGTCTTCTGGGCGGGCATGGTTCAGGGTCTGATCCACGACATTCCCACCTGCGGCGAACTGATCGATCGCATCATCACCGAGGCGGAAACGATCATTCAGGGACGACTGGGGGCTATGCTCGCGCCCGCCGCCGGCCGGCCCATTCCTCTCACAGTCGGAGCGTGAACTCATGGCGGATGCGTATATTGTCGAGGCGGTTCGTACCGCCGGTGGTCGTCGCAACGGCCGCCTGTCCGGTGTCCACGCCAATGATCTTGGCGCGGCGTCGCTGAACGCCATCGTCGATCGCACCGGGATCGACCCGGCCGCGGTAGACGATGTGATCTGGGGCTGCGTCACGCAGGCCGGCGAGCAATCCATGCATTTCGGGCGTCACTGCGTGCTCGCCTCGAAACTGCCGCAGAGCGTGCCGGCCGTGACGATCGATCGCCAATGCGGTTCCTCGCAGCAGGCGATCCAGTTTGCCGCGCAGGCCATCATGTCCGGCACCCAGGATATTATCATCGCCGGCGGCGCCGAGAGCATGAGCCGCGTGCCGATGGGGACGGCCGCGATGGTCCCGGAAGGCGCCAAGCCTTATTCTCCGGCTCTGCTGGCGCGGTTCGGGGTTGCGGGCTTCAGCCAGTTCGGCGGCGCCGAGATGATTGCGCAAAAGCATGGCTTCACCCGCGAGATGCTCGACGCCTTCGGGCTCGGCAGCCAGCAGAAGGCTGCGTCTGCAACCAGGGCCGGCGCCTTCGACACCGAGATCGTGCCCGTCGCGATTACGTTGCCGGATGGAACGCCCGATATCCACAAGGTCGACGAGGGCATCCGCTGGGACGTCTCGGCGGAAGGCATGGCGGGCGTAAAACTGCTCGTCGAGGGAGGGCGGCTGACCGCCGCGACATCGAGCCAGATCACCGACGGCTCGTCCGCCGTGCTGGTCGTCTCCGAGCAGGCGCTGAAGGATCATGGGCTCACGCCGATCGCCCGTATCGTCAATCTGACGGTGACCGCGGGCGATCCCGTGATCATGCTCGAAGAGCCGCTCTTCGCGACCGACCGGGCGCTGAAGCGGGCCGGCATGAAGATCGACGACATCGATCTTTACGAGGTGAACGAGGCCTTCGCGTCCGTGCCGATGGCGTGGCTGAAGCATCTCGGCGCCGATCCGGCGAAGCTGAACGTCAACGGCGGCGCCATCGCCCTCGGTCATCCGCTCGGTGGATCGGGAACCAAGCTGATGGCGACGCTCATCCATGCGCTCGGCGCGCGGGGCAAGAAATACGGGCTCCAGACGATGTGCGAGGGCGGCGGCGTCGCCAACGTGACCATCGTCGAGCGGCTTTGAACAGGGAGAGAGAAAGATGCAGATCGGCAAGGATATCGCCGCCATCGTCACGGGTGGCTCCTCGGGTCTCGGCAAGGCGAGCGCGATCGCACTGGCCGATGCGGGGCTGAAGGTCGCGATCTTCGACCTCAATGACGAAGCGGGCGAGGCCATCGCCAAAGACATCGGCGGCGTCTTCTGCAAGGTGAACATCACAGACGAGGAGTCGGTCATCGCCGGCTTCGAGAAGGCGCGCGCCGCGCATGGGCAGGAGCGCGTCCTCGTTCATTGCGCGCAAACGTCGCGCGGCGGCAAGACGGTCGGCAAAAACAAAGAAACCGGCGGCCTCAAGCGCTTCTCGACCGCCGATTATGAATATTCGATTCTTGGCATCCTGGTGGCGAGCTATCGCCTCGCTTCGCTGTCCGCGCTCGGCATGGCCGAGCTGGAGCCGCTGGAAGATGGCGAACGCGGTGTAATCACGCTGACCGCATCGGCGGCCGCGCAGGACGCGCAGGTCGGGCAGGTCGCCTATGGCTCGGGCAAGGCGGGCGTAAACGGCCTCGTGCTGCCGATGGCGCGCGATCTGATGGATCTCGGCATCCGCGTGAACTCGATCATGCCCGGCATCTTCGCGACGCCGCCCATGCTGGGCGTGCCGCCCAAGGTTCTTGAGGTGCTCGCGGCGTCCGTGCCCTTCCCCAAGCGGCTCGGAAAGCCCGAGGAGTTCGGCAGCCTCGTCTTGGAACTCGTCCGCAACTCCTACTTCAACGGGCAGAACATCCGTCTCGATGGCGCCATCCGCATGCCGCCGCGATGAACAGCGCGGCCCCCCTGGACGACCGGCTGCCGGCCGGCTTTGCGCCGCTGCCCTTCGCAGAAGGGTTCATCGGACATAACGGGCCGCTCTATCTCCATCGGGAAAAGGACGGCCCCGTCTTCGGGTTCCGGGTTCGTCCCTCCCATTGCAACCCGATGGGCGTGTGTCACGGCGGCTGGATCGCGACGATGATGGACATGATCCTGCCGCTGACCCCGCGTGTCACCGAGCCGGATCTGGCGGAGCGCTTCATGCTGACCGTCAATCTGTCGGTCGATTATCTCGGCGGGGCCAGACTTGGCACCTGGGTGGAAGGGCGCGCGCAGATCCTGAGAAGGACGGGGCGGATGGTCTTCCTGCAAGGCCTTCTGGAGGCGGACGGAGAGCCGGTAGCACGCGGGAGTGGGGTGTTCCGGCTCGGACCGGACGGCGCGCCGAGGCTGGTCTGATGGCAGTGCCCGCGCATCACCGCATCGTCGAGCCGCCCGCGTTCGACACGCCACCCTTTCCGCCCACTATGCTGAAGGGAGCGGTCGCGCTGGTGACCGGTGCGGGCTCCGGCATGGGATTGGGGATGGCAACGGCCCTCGCGCAGGCGGGGGCCGCCATCGCGATTTTCGGACGGACGGCCGAAACGGCGGAATCGGGGGCTGCGGAACTGACGCGCCTCGGGGGCAAGGTGACGGTCTGTGTCGGCGATGTGCGCAAGCCCGACGATATCGCGGCCGCGTTCAACCGCGCCGAAGCCGAGCTCGGACCCGTCTCGATCCTGGCCAATAATGCCGGTGGCAATTATCCGGTGCTGGCGGAGCAGATGTCGCCGGGGCAGTGGCGATCGATCACGCGCATCGCCATCGACGGCACCTTCCTCTGTTCGACCGAATTCGCTCGGCGGCGCATTTCGGCGGGGCGGGGAGGCGCGATCGTCAACAACTCGGCGCAATATATCTCGACGGGCTTTCCGGGGGACGCTCATTCGGCAGCGGCAAAGGCCGCGATCGCGACGATGTCCACGGCGCTCGCGCGCGATTGGAAGCCGCACGGCATCCGGGTGAACTGCGTGGCAGCCGGTTTCTTCCCGCATGCACGGTCGGGCACCAGCGAAGAGATGCAGGAGCGAACCGGATCGATGTTCCCCCTCGGCCGGGTGGGACGGATGCGCGAGTTTGGCTGGATCTCCGCCTTCCTTTGCTCGCCGCTGGCAGCCGGCATCACGGGCGAGACGCTCGTGATCGACGGAGGCGATCGCCTGCGCCGCGCCCTCATGCATCCCGAATTCGTGCCGCCGCGCGAACGCGAGGCCATCTGGGGAGATTTGCCATGACGGCCTGGTTGATGGGGCGCCGGGTGCTGGCGGTAGGGGCGGGACCGGCACTCGATGCGGTTGCGCTCACGTTCGAGAGCCTGGGCGCGACGGTTGTACGCACGCGCCCGCTCACCGGCGCGGAGGAGATTGCGGCGAGCTTCGCCGATGCCGAGATCGCGCTCGGCGGCGCCGTTGACGTGCTGCTGCACGCAGGTTGGGCACTCCCTGAAACGGCGCCGGAAACGCTGACGCTGGCCGACTGGCGCGACAGCTTCTCCGCCGACATCGACGGCCGGTTTCTCCATGCTGCCGAGTTCGCGCGGAGGGCAATGGCGTCGGGGGTGCGGGGTGCAATCCTGTTCCTGATGCCCGCGCGAGATGCGGGCGCCGGGCGCTCGCTGGCCGCCACGGCGGACGGCGCGCTCGACAATCTGGTCAAATCGCTCGCGGTCGAATGGGGGCGGGACGGGATCAGGATCAACGCTATCGCCAGCCGCACCGTCGAGCGGTTCCCGGACGCTCCGGCGAATGAGCAGGCGTCGCTCGGCGCGCTGGCGGCCTATCTGGTCAGCGATTACGCCGCCTATGTCACGGGGACGGTGGCTGGGATCGCCGAGACCGTTCATTGAGCAGCCCGGCGATGCCGGTGCCTGCCAACGCCACCAGGGCGGTGCCGATCAGGCCCGGCACATAGCCGGCGCCGCTCTCCGCAATGCGCGCGACGATGGGTGGGCCGAGCGAACCGATCGGCGAGGTTGCGCAGACCAGCCCGAATGCGCGGCCGAAACCCTGGGCGCCAAATTCCCGCGCGCTGGCGGACGCGACGAGCGTCCATGCGCCTTGCGAGATGCCGACCAGCACGATCCCGATCGCCAGCATCGGCAGCGATCCACCCGCGAGGGTGACCAGGACCATGCCGAGCGTTGTCGCCGATCCGACCAGCAGCATGGGCAGGCGGTTGCCGAAGCGATCGGCGAGCAGCCCTGACCCGAGCTTCGAGGCCAGCGCCGCAACGCTCATCGCGGAGAGCAGACCGCCCGCGATCTGCGCGCTGAAACCGCGGCTTTCGACGATCGGCGCGAGATCGATCTGCATGACGATGCCGACGAACTGCATCGGCACGAACGCGCCGATGATGATCCAGAAATTACGCCGCCTCATCACATCGCGCACGGTCAGGGGCGGAGCGGGGTCGAGGGTTCCCGGTGTCGGGACGACATAGCCGAAAGGATCGTCGTCCGCGGGCCGGTCATGCAGGACAAGCCAGGCCAGCGGCAGCGCGACCAGCGCGATCAGGGCGGCGCCGATCGCCCATATGCCTCGCCAGCCCATGGCAGGCAGCGCCGCGACGATGATCGGCGGGAAAACCACACCCGAAAGAGCCAGGCCGAAGGCGGTAAGCCCCATGGCGAGGCCGGTGCGGCGCACGAACCAGCGCGACACCAGGGCCTGCGCGGTGATCGACCCGGAGAAGGTGACGAGCACGGGAAGCACCAGGGCATACAGGGCCACGATCTGCCATCCCGCGGAGATCCGGGTGAGCAGCAGGTGGAAGGCACAGAGCCCGATCAGGGCACCGGCGAACAGGCGGCGTGCCGCGATCCTGTCGGCCAGCGCGCCGACCACGGGCGCCACGACGACGACGGTCAAGCTGAACAACGTCACCGAGAAAGCGAGGGTGCTGATCGGAATGTGGAATTCGCTGCTCCACCCCTTCAGGAACAACGAGAAGCAGTTGATGGTGAGCGCAAGTGCTGCGACCTGCGCCAGGACGCAGACTGCGACCACGTTCCAGCCATGATAGTAGCGGGCGTGCCGCCGGCCGGGTGCCGCTCGAAAGCGTTCCCGGCCGGCGTGCATTGTCCTACAGCCCGTTGAACTTGATGGTCGCGGTCACCCCCACGGTGCGCGGCTCGCGGCGGATGGCGGACACTTCTTCCAGCGCACCAATCGGCAGCGCCACCACCAGATCCCGGCGGTCGAACAGGTTCTTGCCCCAAACCGCGACCTCGTACTTGCCGTCGCCGAAAGCCATCGCGGCGCGCCCGTTCACCACCCAGCCGGCGGGATCCGTGCTCGACTTGAGATAGGCGGCTGCGTCGGCCGCATCGACGACCGAGCCGTTCGACGCGTCATGCGTCACACCGGAGCTGTCGGTGTAATAGCCGTTGTTATAGAGCGGAGTCTTCGACTGATAGGTGAAGTCGCCGCGCACCGAGAATTTGCCAAAGTCGAAGTCATGTTCGAACGACGGCGAGACCGAGGCGGTCCATTTCGCAACCAGCGCGAAGCGCTCGTGCCGCTTGTCGAAGGGCACCGCGTCCGGCGACAGGTATGTGTTATATTTGGGGTGTGTATAGGCGACGGTGCCGGCCAGACGGAAGCCGCCGAACAGCAGCGCGTCGGCTTCCGCTTCGCCACCGTAGAAGGTCGCCTTGCCCGCGTTGGAGATGATCGTCGCGCTGTTGCCCATGGCATCGAACACCAGCGAGGATCGCTGGATGTCATCGACGGTCGTGTAATAGCCGGCGACGTTCAGGCGGACCCGGCGATCGAAGAATTCGGACTTGAAGCCGCCTTCATAGGAGGTCGCCTTCTCCGGCTTGAACGGGAGCGTCGAGGTCGGGAAGGTGCCGGTGCCCCGCAGGTTTTCACCACCCGACCGGAAGCCGCGGGATGCCTTGGCGTAGAGCAGCACATCCGGCGTCAGCTTATAGTCCGCGCCGCCGGTCCACGAGACGCCGCTGAACGAGGCATGGCGCTCGTCCGGACAGCGCGTCAGGTTGCAGAGGAAGGCGGCCCCGGGGGCTGCTGACGAGAATGTGCCCGCGCTGAAGATGCCGTTGTTGGCGACGAGGCGCTTGTCGTCGACGGAGTAGCGCACGCCGCCGGTGAGCGAGAGCTTGTCTGTCACGTGATAGGTGGACTGGCCGTAAAGACCCTGGCTGTCATTATTGATGTTGCCGCTGATGAACTGCGTGATGCCCTGCGTCAGGAACGGCAGGGACTGCGAGAATGATCGATCATAGCCGCTCTCATGGAAATAGAACACGCCCGCGGCAAAATCGAGCTTGTTGTTGAAGGCCTTGCCCGTGGCCTGGACCTCGACCGAATATTGCGAAAGATCCTGGAAGCCCCGGGTCGCCAGTTCATCGATCGGAGTTCCGTCGAGATCCAGATCGGCCAGCGACTTGACCTTGCGATATCCGCCGATGGCTTTCAGCGCGCCGAAGAACGTATCTAGTGTCACCGTCGCGGTATAGGTCTGGGTCTTGGCGTAGGTGCGGGGAAGCACGTTGAGCGCGACATGGTCGCCGCTGTTGGCCGCGGCGATCGAATTGTTGAGGATCGTGTGGCCCGTCGCCGCACATCCCGCCAAGTCGGCAAAGCATGCGAGACCCAGCGTTTCGGCGCCGGCCTCCAGATTGAACGGCGAGGTCGGCGCGACATATTGCGAGCGGTAGCCCGCATTGAGATAGTTGGTGCGATACTGCTCGCCCGAAAGCAGGATGCTCAGATTATCGGTGGGCTTGAACAGCAGTTTGCCACGGATCGTGTAATCGTGCTGCGTGCCGATCTTGGTGCCGGTGGTGTCGTCCGTCATATAGCCGTTTCGATCGTTGCGCTGGTAGGCAACACGAACAGCGAGGCGATCGTCGATCAACGGCACGTTGGCAACGCCGGTGCCCGACCACTGGTCGAAGCGGCCATAGGTGCCGGACGCGAGCAGCGAAATGCCATTGAAATTGGGATCGTTGGTCTGGATCAGGATCGCACCGCCCGTGGTGTTGCGTCCAAACAGCGTGCCCTGCGGCCCCTTCAGCGTCTGGAAACTCTGGACGTCGAGAAGATTGGCGGTAATGCCGTAGGCGCGCGCCCAGTAATAACCATCGACATAGACGCCGACCGACGGGTCAAGGGTCGCGAGATTGTCGGACTGGACCTGACCGCGGATCGTGAATAGGGCAGCGGTGCCGGTCGAGGGCGATTCCGTGATGACGAGACCGGGGGTCAGCTTGGCCGCGTCGCGGGCCGTGAGCACATTGGACTGCTGCAACGCCGTCCCGCTGAAGGCGGTCACCGCGACCGGGACGCTCTGCAGGTTCTCGGCGACCTTGCGGGCCGTGACGACGATTTCCTCAAGTCCCTGCGGAGCGGACGCCGCCGGAGTTGCGCCGGGCGCCGTGGGCGTCGCCGTTGCCGCGGGAGACGGAGCGTTGCTGGTATCCTGCGGGCTCTCCGGCCCGCGGACTTCCTGGGCAAGAGCCGGAGACGCAATCAGCGCAGTGACAAGCGCGAGCATGGAAATGGCTGGGCCTGCCGGGCGACGAAGCGTCATAGGTCCCTCCTCCTAATCTGCTACCTCATTGGGTAGTCGTCCCTCACTTGTAACACTACGTAACCCACGTCAACGATAAAGACGGTAGCAAAGTGGGACGCAACGGGCGGGCAACGCCGCTGTGGCTTTCCGGCACTGATGTTACGCCAGCGCAATATATGGCTTATTATGCATCGGGCGCTGTGCGCAGACGATTGCGCAGAAGAGATATTCGTCTTAGTTATACAGGTGTCGATCCTCTCGATGTGACTGGAAGTGGCGGCAGATGAACTTCGACCTTTCCGACGAACAGAGAATGCTCGCCGAACAGGCGCGTGGCCTGCTGGGTGCGCGATCGACCCCGGATCGGCTGCGAACGCTGATTGATGACGGGGCCGAATGGGACGAGTCGCTGTGGCGCGAACTGTCCGGGATGGGATTTCTCGGCGCTGCTCTTCCCGAGGCCTATGGAGGCCTTGGGATGACCGAACTGGATCTCGGTGTGATTTCCGAGGAACTGGGGCGCGCCAATGCGGCGTTGCCCTTTTTCTCCTCGATCGTGCTGGCCGCCGATGCGATCCGGCTCGCGGGCAGCGAGGCTCAGAAGGAAACATGGCTTCCGCGCCTCGCCAGCGGCGAGATCGTGGCATGCTTTGCCTATGCTGAGGGGCCGGGAGGGTGGGACGACACCGCCGTGCAAACCCGCCTGGATGGCAACACCATCACGGGTAGCAAGTCCCCCGTCGCCGATGCCGGCATCGCCTCGGTTGCGGTGGTGCTGGCGAAGCGGGCGGGAAAGCCGGTGCTGGCTCTCGTGGAGTTGGACCAGCCTGGGGTTACGCGGGTGAAGCTCGACAGCTTCGACCAGCTGCGTGCCCATTTCGAGATCGGCTTCGATGGGGCGTCGGCGGAGCCGCTCGACGCGATGCTGGGAGCGGTGGCATTGGAGACGCTGTTCGATCGGGCGGCGGTCCAGGCCGCGTTCGAAGCGGTCGGCGGTGCTGACGCCTGTCTCCACATGGCGCGAGATTATGCGATGGAGCGGCAGATCTTCGGCCGCTCACTCGCCGGCTATCAGGCGATCAAGCACAAGCTGGCCGATATGTTGGTCGGCATCGAACTGGCCCGGTCAAACGCCTATTTTGCCGCCTGGGCCGCGGCGCAGAATGAGAGCGAATTGCCGCTTGCAGCCGCCGCGGCACGGCTGACCGCGACCGCGGCGTTCGAGAATGCGGCGCGCGAGAATATTCAGGTCCACGGCGGTATCGGCTACACGTTCGAGGCCAATTGCCACTTCTATTATCGCCGCGAACGAACGCTCGCGCTCAGTCTGGGCGCGCGCGAGCGGTGGGCCGATCGGCTGATCGCCCATCTCCCGGCAGGAGAGGCCGCCTCATCGTCCAAATCCGAGCGGGAGGCCGCATAATGGACTTCGAGGACACCCCCGAGGA
>FTCZ01007123.1_pt1 | contig 12040 bp, 10 predicted proteins | sample 1658871 | NCBI WGS metagenome assembly FTCZ01 (sample SAMEA3914864, study PRJEB12502) | metagenome | biome: forest; material: soil | place: USA | collected 2012-03-12 | depth 0.3 m
AACGCCGGATACCGGGAGAGGGCGCGGCTGGCCCGCGATCTCCACGATTCCGTGCTCCAGGATCTGACCGCTGCCGTCCTCCAGCTCGATGCCGCGGCGACGCGCCTGCCCGACCGCGAGGAGGAGCTCGCCCGAATACGCGACCTGTTGAAGATGCAGCAGCGCCGCATCCGCAGCTTTGTGTGCGGCGCGCGGATTCAGCAATCGGACTGCCGTCTGATCGATCAGCTCCAGACGCTCGTGATCCCGCTCGAAACCCAGTGGGACTGCGCCATAACGCTCAAGGTCGATCCGGCCGATCTGAAAGTCAGTGCCGCGATGGCCGCGGAACTCTGCCTCGCCCTGTCCGAGGCGACGGCCAACGCGGTGCGGCATGGCGGCGCGCGCGAGATCGCTGTCGCCATCTTGTATCGCGATCAAAAGCTGACGGTCTCGATCTCCGACGATGGCCTGCGCGAGAATCTCGCCACAACCTGCGTCCCCTATTCGCTCAACAACCGCGTGGCGGATCTGGGTGGCCGGCTCCAGGTGGCGGAGGATACGTCCGGCTATGCGCTGACGATGGACATCCCGCTGGAACGGGGGAGGCCGTGAAGTCCGTCCTCATCTGCGACGATCATCCGCTCATCCTGCGCGGCCTCGCCACGCTCCTCGCCGGTGACGACCAGCTGGAGGTGGTCGCGACGCCTCGCGACGGCAACGAAGCGCTGGCGGCGGTCCGGGAGCTTTGCCCCGACCTGGCGTTGCTCGACGTCTCCATGCCCGGCATCGACGGCATCGGCGTGCTGAAGATCCTCAACGAGGAACGATGGCCCACACGGGTTGTCCTGCTGACGGCGAGCATCGGCGACGATCAACTGCTGGAGGCGATTTCGGCCGGTGTTGCGGGCGTGATCCTCAAGGAGAGCGCGTCGGAAACGCTGCTGCATTGCCTGCGCATCGTGTCGCAGGGCGGGCGATGGCTGCCGCCGGAACTCATACAGCCGGCGATCAGCCGCCGGGCGATGACGAGACGGCAGAGCTCGCCGTTCGAGGGGCTCACCAAGCGCGAAAGGGAAGTCGCGCAACGCATCGCGGAGGGGAACTCGAACCGCGACGTCGCGGCCGCGCTCGGCATGTCCGAGGGCACGGTGAAGATCCACCTCCACAACATCTACGCCAAACTCGAAATCGACAATCGCACGGCATTGGCCATCATCTATGCGCGGCGCGGTTCCACGGAAGCCTCCTTCCGATGAGAGCCGAGCCAGACGAGGGGATGTCGAAATGAAGGTGCTGATGCCCATCATCCTCGCCGGCTCGATCCCGATCCTGTGGCTCGCCATGCGCATCAGCGATACGCAGCTGGCCTTGCCCGTCATCGGCGGAATCACGGTCCTGGGATCTCTCTATTGCGGGCTCGCCCGCGGGGCGGAGGCGCCTCGATCCGGCGAAATCTCCAGCGCGGACATCCGCGACGCGATCCCCGGAAAGACCGCGCCGCATTCCCGGAATCCATGACCGTCTCGATCAAGGACCGGCCTGCGTCCGTGGACGGTCGGCCCAGCGAACCAGGCCGGGCATGACCAGGAGCACCAGGGGATATTGGAGCAGCAGGCCGCCGATGATCGCGATGGCGAGCGGTTGCTGGATGCCCGATCCCCGACCGATGGCGAGCGCCAGCGGCAGCAGGGTCAGGATGGCGGCGAGCGTCGTCATGGTGATCGGGCGCAGCCGGTTGCGGCTGGCCACGCGCGCGGCCTCGGCGGCGGGGAGCGCGTCGCTCAGCGCCTCATATTCGGAGATATAGAAGATCGCCATCTCGGTGCCGATGCCGACGATCATCGTCATGCCCATCAACGCCGTGATGTTGAGCTCCACGCCCGTCAGCCACAGCGCGATGAAGACGGCGCTGGTGGAGAACAGCGAACAGCCGATGATGATCGCGGGCGTCGCGAAGCGGCGATAGAGGAGCAGGAGCAGCACGAACTCGGCGACCAGCGCGGCGAGGAATACCTTGGCCAAGCCGGTGAAGGCGATCTGCTGCTGCTGGTAAAGACCGCCCAGTTCGTAGCGGACGCCCGGGGGCAGCACGCCGGGCTTGTCCAGCGTGGCCCTGACGTCGGCCACGGCGGCACCGATGCCGCGTCCCTCGATCCGTCCGGTGACGGCGACCAGCGGTTCCAGATTCTCCCGCGCGATCTGGGGCTGGCCCGTGACGCGCACGATCTCCGCGACGCGCCCCAGCGGCAGGACATGGCCGTCGGTCGCATGGATCGGCAGGCGCGCCAGCTCATCCTCGGTGAGGCTCGGCGCGTCGGGCAGGCGAACGCGGACATTGACCATCTTGTCGGCCTGCGGAAGCGAGGTGGCGATCGCGCCGGTCAGGGCATCGTCGAGCGCGGCGGCGACGTCGGCCGGCGTGATGCCCTCGAAGCCGGCGCGGGCGGGATCGATCTTCACGTCGAGCGCGTCGCCGGCCAGTTGCAGGCCGCTCTTCACTTCGACGACGCCATCGATCCGGCCGATGAGGGCGGCCACCTTCTCGGCCGTGGCGCGCAGGGGAGCGGGGTCGGCGGCGAAGAGCTTGACCTCGATCGGCTGGGGCACGGCGGTAAGGTCGCCGATCAGATCCTCCATCAGCTGCGCCAGCTCGACCTCGACCCCGGGCACCTTGGCCGTCACGTCGGCCAGCACGTCGGACATGACCTCTTCGGTCGGCTTCGCATGACCGGGCTTGAGGCGGACGAAATAGTCGCCGTGATAGCTCTGGCCGAGATCGCCGCCGAGGCCGGTGCCCAGCCGGCGCGAGAAGGTGGCGACGTCGGCATGCGCCTTCAGGATGGCGTCGACCTGCGCCATCTCGCGGCTGGTCTCGTCGAGCGAGGTGCCGGGCCTCGTGTAATAATCCATGACGAAGCCGCTCTCGTCGACCTTGGGCATGAACCCGGTCGGCACCTTCGACCACGCCAGATAGCCGAGCCCCAGCAGCGGCAGGGCGGCCACCGCGACGAGCCATGGTTTCGCGCCCAGCAGATCGAGCGCGCGGGCATGGCATCTGTCGAGCCAGTTTTCGCCATCGACCGCCGGGTCGTGCCAGGCGGCGAAATCCACGATCCGGCGGGCGAGCAGCGGCACGACGAACGCGGTCATCGCCCAGCTGATCGCCAGCGCCGCCGCCATCGTCAGGGACAAGGCCTTCGAAAACGCCCCCGTCACGCCGGTGAGGAAGGAGAGGGGCAGGAAGACGATCAGCGTCGCCAGGCTCGATCCGGTCAGCGGCTTCATGAACTCGCGCGCGGCGGGCAGCACGGCATCCCGGCCGCCGACGGCGGCGCGACGGGCGATGTGCTCGACCATCACGATCACATCGTCGATCAGCAGGCCGACAGCCGCCGCGATGCCGCCGAGCGTCATGATGTTGAAGCTCATGCCGAAGAGGCTCAGCACGAGCACCGTGATGGCCAGTGTCGCCGGCACCACGATCAGTGCGATCAGCGTCACGCGCCAGCTCTTCAGGAACAGGAACAGCACCAGCGCCGCCAGCACGAGCCCGATCAGGACGGCGTCCCGCACACTGGTCACCGACTGCGTGACCAATTCGCTCTGGTCATACCAGCAGACGAGGCGGACGCCCGGCGGGAGCGGCATGCCGGCCAGCCGCCCGGCCACGCTGTGGGCGATCTTCACGGCATTGCCGTCGGGTTGCTCGTAGATGTTGAGCAGGACGGCGGGCTTGCCGTCCTCGACGATGCGCTGCCAGAGGGGCGCGACGCCCCGCCGGACGCCGGCGACGTCCTTCACGCGCACCGCGCCCTGCGGCGATGCCTTGACGATGATCTCGCCGATCGCTCCGGCGCCGGCGACGCTGCGGTCGGCAATGACGAGCGAAAGCCGCCCGCGATCCTGGATCTGGCCGACCGCGCTCAGTACATTGCCGTTGCGGATCGCTGCGGTGAGGTCGGACATGACGAGCCCGGCGGCCGCCAGTCGCCGCGGATCGGCCAGAACCTCCACCTCGGCCGTATCGCCGCCCTGCACGTCGACGCGGGCGAGGCCGGGGATGGAGGAGAGGCGCGGGGTGATCTGGGTGACACCGAAATCCCGAAGCGCGACCGCGTCGGGATGGTCGGACAGCAGTGCATAGGAGATGATCGGGAAGACCGTCGGGTCCATGCGGCGGACATTGTAGGCGGTGCCGGCCGGCAGCGTCGGGAGCGCGCGGGCGATGGCGCTGTCCACCATCAGCGTCTCGGCCACCATGTCGCGGCCCCAGCCGAAATCGATCGAGATCTGCGCCGATCCGCGGGTCGTCTCGGAGCGGACGTTGGCGACGCCGGGGATGGTGCGTAGCGCGTCCTCGACCGGGCGCGTCACCAGCATCGCGGTCTGGTCGGCGGGGCGGCTGCCGGCGTCGAGGTCGACCACCACGCGCGGGAAGGAAACCTGCGGGAAGAGGCCGATCGGCAGCGAGAGCGCCGCGGCGATCCCCGCCAGCGCGAGGGCGAGCGCAACCACCAGCAGGGCGCGCGACTGGCGCTCGATCAGCGTCTCGAAACGCATCAGCGGGTCACGCGGACGGCGCCGCCATCCTCCACCTGATAGGCGCCCTCCACGATCAGCGGCCGGCGGGGATCGAGTGCGCCCTGGACGACGTCCTGCGTGGCGGAAGTCTGCGCGATGCGGACCGGAACGGCCTTGGCGTGGCCGGCGGCGATCTGGAAGACATGGGCGCCGTCATCGTCCGTGACGACGGCCGCGTGGGGGACCAGCCAGCCCGTGCTGGCGCCGGTCGCGATGTCGGCTCTCACCGCCTCGCCGGGGAGCAGCGCGCCGGCCGGGAAGCCGAGATCGACGTCGATCATGTGCGTGGCGGGGTTGAGCTGGCCGTCGATCCGCAGCACCTGCCCCCCGATGACGGTGCCGCCGCTCAGCCGGGTGAGGCGCGCGGGCTGGCCGGGTCGGACATGACCGCGTTCGGTGGGATCGATGCCCCCGGTCGCGATCATCGTGCCGTTCCGCGCCACGGTGACGAGCGCGGCGCCGGGCTGGGGCCGGTCGCCGGTCGCGACGGGGAGGGCGGTGACGATGCCGTCGAACGGCGCGCGCAGGGTCTGGGTTGCCTGGCCTGCGCCTTCGTGGCGCTGGGCGTCGAGCGCGGCTTTGGCGTCCGCCACGGCCTTTTCCGCCAGCGTAAGCTGGTCGCGCGTGGCGAGCTGCTGGGCGAGCAGATGTGCGGTCGTGTCGCGCTGGCGGATGGCGGCGGCAAGCGCGGTCGAGGCGGCTTCGTAGCCGGACAGCGTGGACGGCGCGACGGCGAAGTGGACGAGCGGCTGGCCTGCCCGGACGCTCGCCCCCGCGGTCACCAGCAGGGCGGTGACCTGACCGGGCTCGGGAACGCTGAGGGTCTCGGTGCCCGACGGGGACGGCGTCACGCTGCCATAGGCGGCGAGCCATATCGGCACGCTGCCCTGCCGGGCCGTGGTCGTCGTCACGGCGACGCTGGGATCGGGCGCCCTGGGCAGCTCGCTGCCGCAGCCGGCGAGCGCGATCGTCGCCAGCAGGGAGAGTGGCCACCTCATCGGGCGGCCTCCGTCGCGGGCAGCGTATCGACCGCCGGCAGGCCGGCGCCGACCAGCGTCTGGAGCGCGATCTGCCGGTCCATCAGCGCGGTCTCGAGCGCCATGACATCCTGCTCCCTTGCGAAGCGTGCGGCGATGAGGTCGACATAGGCGGCCTCCTCGATGGCGGACTGGCTGCGGGCAGCTTGCGCCCGTTCGGCCGCCAGTCGCGCTGCGGGCAGGGCGGCTCGGGCGACGGCGAGTTGATCCCGGAGCTGCTCCATCTCGGCAAGCGCGGCGCCGACCTCGCCCGATGCGGTGGCGAGGCGGGCGGCATATTCGGCCTGGAGCTGGGCGCGGGTGGCGCGGGCGGTCGCGATGGCGCCCCGGCCGCGATCGAAGATCGGGAGGCCGACCGTCGCTTCCGGGCCGAGATTGACGACCTTGCTGGAATCGCTCGTGGCTGAACCGCCGAGCACCAGATCGGGGAACTGGGCGAGGATCGCCTGCCGCACGGCCTCTTCCTGCGCGGCATAGCCGAGGCGAAGGGCCAGCAGGTCCGGTCGTCGCTGCGGCAGGGTATCGAGCGAGGCCCGGATCGCCGCCGGATCGAAGGGCGGCAGTTCGATGGCCGAAACCAGCGGCAGGTCGACATCGGGAGCGAAGCCCAGCAGCGCGTCGAGTTGATGCCCGAGCTGGAGCCGGCGCTGCTCGATCGTGTCGAGCGCACCCCGCGCCGTTTGAAAGGCGGAGATGATCGGGGAGGCCGTCACCAGCGTCGCGTCGCCTGCCGCAAGCGCCTTCTGCATCGCGTCGTGGCGCGCGGAAAGGAGGCGGAAGGCATCCTCTACCAACGCCTTCTGGCGCCGCGCCGCGACGAGATCGGCCGCGAGCTGGCGGGCCTGCCCCGCGACCTGCCATTCCTGCCACAGCAGGTCGGCCGCTGCCTGCCCCGTGACGTCCCGCGCCGCGCGGCGCCTGGAGCGATAGGTGACGAGCGCCTTGACGTCCGTCGAAAGCCCAACGCTCCACGCGGGGGCCACGCCGACCCCCGACACCAGCGGCAGGAAGGCCCCGGCCAGCGAGGGATTGGGCAGGATGCCGCTCTGGACCAGCGCGGCGTCGGCCACGCCCCGCTTGGCGCGCGCCGCCTGGAGGTCGGGGTTATTCTCCAGCGCGAGCCGCACGATATCGTCGATCCCGAGCGGTCGCGCGGGGGCGGCAGGCTCGAACAGCGGCGCCCGCGTCGCGAGCGGGGCCGGCGCATAGTGCTGGCAGGCGCTCGCCAGCAGGAGAAGGGGGAGCGCGATGCGCCTCACCGGCCGAATTCCAGCGCGACGATCAGGCCGGGCCGATTGTCGGCTATGACGAGCGTCGCGCCGTGGATATGCGCGATGGCGGCGACGAGGCTCAGTCCCAGCCCATGACCCGGCCGCGACCGGCTCGCCTCCAGTCGGGTGAAGCGCTGGGTGATGCGGCCGCGGTCGGCCTCCGCCACGCCCGGCCCGTCGTCGGCGACCTCGAGCCGGACCCGGTCGTCGCGGGCGTGCAGCGACAGTCTGATCGTGGTGCCGCGGGGCGTATGGCGCTGGGCGTTGTCGAGCAGGTTGATGAGGGCCTGCGCGATCAGCTCGCGGTCGCCCACGACGGGGGCGACGGGATCGATCCGACAGGTCAGGCGGCGGCCCTCATCCTCGACGGCAGGCGCGTAGCTTTCGCCGACGTCGGTCGCGAGCCGGCTGAGATCGACCGGGCCGAAGGTCTCGCTCAGCCGCCCAGCCTCGATTTCGGACAGGCGCAGGAGGGCGCCGAACAGCGCCAGCACCTCGTCGCTCTGCTCGATCGCGCGCTCGATCACCTCCGGCCCGGCATCGGGGCGGCGTCCTTCCTCGAGCTGGGTGCGCAGGCGGGTGAGGGGGGTGCGCAGGTCGTGCGCCACGTCGCTCGACACCTGTCGCACATTGTCGAGCAGCGCGCCGATCCGGTCGAGCATGGCGTTGAGCGCCGCGGAGAGGCGGTCGAACTCGTCGCCGCGGGCGCTCACCTCCACCCGGCGGTGGAGATCGCCCGCCATGATGCTTTCGGCGGCCGTGCTGATCGCCGAGAGTCGCCGCCGCAGATAGGCGCCGAGCAGCGACGCACCCGCTGTCCCGATCAGCAGCATCGCGAGGCAGGCGAACGCGAGCAAGGACAGGATCAGGCGTTCGGTGCCGGTCACTTCCTCCCAGTCGGCGGCGACGACCAGCCGCTCGCCATCGCCCAGGTCGACGGCGAGCGCGCGGGCGGTGTCGGGGCCTTTGCCCGGATCGAGAAAGGCGATGCTGCCCCAGCCGGCAGCAGGCCGGGGCGTGTCGAGCAGTCCGGCCACGCGCGTCCCGTCGGGGGCGAAGAGCCCGTAGCCGAGGTCGTTGGTGGCGCGCGCCGCCTCGCGCCGGACGATCACCAGGCGCAGGCCGGCCGCACCCTCGCCGCGATATTCGCTGACCAGCGAGCTCATCTCGGCGGCGATCCGGTTGTCGAGCTGGCGGTGCAGCGCGACGTGCGCGGCCCAGTAGACTCCCCCGCCCAACGCCAGTGTGGCCGCTGCGAAGGCGGCCGAATAGACGATCGCGATCCGGTAGGCGGCGCTTCGCACCATGGTCAGTCCTCGACGCGCAGGCGGTAGCCCGCGCCGCGCACCGTCTCGATGACGTCCTTCGCGCCGCCGAGCGCCAGCTTGGCGCGCAGCCGGCTCATATGCGTCTCGACGAGGTTGGTCTGGGGATCGAAATGGAAGCCCCACACGGCTTCGAGCAGCATGGTCCGGGTGACGATCCTGCCCGCATTGCGCATCATCTCCTCGAGCAGTCGCGCCTCGCGCGGCTGGAGGGGGATGGGGCGTCCGGCATGGGCCACCTCCCGGTGCAGGAGGTCCATCGTCAGCGGTCCGGCCGAGAGGTGGGTGGGATCGCCCACGCCCTGCCTGCGCAGGATCGCGTTCAGGCGGGCGACCAACTCGGAGAGGGCGAAGGGCTTCACCAGATAATCGTCGGCGCCGGCTTCCAGCCCGTCCACGCGATCCTCGATCCGGCCAAGCGCGGTCAGCATCAGGACGGGAGTCCTGCACCCGCTCGCGCGCGCCTGCTGGAGGATGCTCAGCCCGTCGATGCCGGGTAGCATGCGATCGAGCACGACCACGTCGTAATTCTCGCCGCAGATGCGTCGCAGGGCGTCGTCGCCCGTGGAGGCGATCGTGGCGACATGGCCGAGTTCCTGAAGCCAGCGCGCTGTGAAGATGGCCGTGGTTTCATCGTCCTCGGCGATCAGAACCCGCATGGATTGCCTTCCGAAATATCTCGGTAAGAGAGATGCCTAGCCGCTATGGCGCGGCGGCGGGCCTTACAATTTCCCAATGTGGGTGCGCTGGTCAGTTCAGCGGCCCGAACCCGAGGATATTCTTCCGGTAGTTGAGGACGATCGCCGTCCTGGTGATACCGGCGCCGACGAGAATGCGGGCCTCGGCTGCGGGAGGTGCGGCATGGCCTACATGGGGGTTGCCGGGAAAGCCCACGCCGTCACGCCAGAAATCGAACTTCGGCTTGCCCGCGCGGTCATGGGTCAGCGCCAGCGTGTAGGGGCCGGGAGCGGGCACGCGGATGCACAGCCGCACCGCGCCCTGCGGGGGCAGCGGGACGCTCGCGCGGCGGAAGGTCTTGTGTGCGGCGACGAGCACATTGTCGTCGGCGAGGAAATCGGCCTGATCGGGCGGGAAAAGTTCGGCGCGGAGCGTCCCCGTCCGATCCTTGAGGCCGAGCGGACTGATGACGATGGCCGGCCCCGGCTCGTCGGGGCGACAGCGCCCCTCGGCGGTGCCGAGGCTCGGGTCCGACGCGATCGGCGTCGCCGCCACGAGCAGCAGCAACGGGGCATGGCGGATCATCTCGCCGGCTCCGCAGGCGGCGTGAGCAGGTCGGCGAGGGCGAGGGCGATGCCGAGGAACAGGTGGGTCAGGAGGACGATCGATCCCGTGATCGCCACGACATCGGCAAGGTCTCCGCGTGCGCCGATCAGATAGGCGATGAGGCCTGCGAACACGATGTCCTTGTTCGGCATCAGCGGGAGCCGCGACAGCAGCTGCCGCAGTGCCGCGAGAAGCACCCACCAGCTCAGCGCGACGGCCGGCAACGCCTCGTGCCAGGCCAGCGCCGTGAACAGCAGGGAGGCCGCGATCCTCGCGATATGCAGCGCGGAAATTCGCCTGAGCTCGGAAGGCGCGAGGGTGAACAGCCGCCGCCGGAACAGCATGGCGGGAAGCGACATCGCGACCACCAGCATGCCCGAGAGGAGCAGCGCCCGCCCATGGTGGCCGAGCTGGAGCGTGCCGAGCACGGGCCACGCCAGCCCCAGCATCGCCAGCGTGAAGAGATTGCCGACCTGCGCCGAGAGCACCGACACATCCTTGATGACGCCGAAGGGCGCGGCCGCCAGTCGCGTCCGCCGACGCGCCCAGACGTAGAAATAGAATTCGCCCGAATAGCCGAGCAGGATTTCGTTGGAGATGCGCTTGCGCAGCAGCGGAACGAGCCCGGACAGGGGCAGCGACCACAGGCGCCGGTAGATCAGCCACTCGCTGAACGGCAGTGCGAGATAGGCCGCCGACAGGGCCAGCCAGAAGGCGGGCCGGACCGGCAGCATGGCCCACAGATGGCCGAGATCGAGCATCCGCAACTGGATCAGCGCGGCCAGCAGCACGCCCACCGAGATCGCAGGCGACACCCAGCTGCGCCAACCGGCGGTCCGTTGCTGGAGCTCCTCGGGATCCCAGGGGATAGGCGGGGCGGTGATGGTGATGGACGTAGCGGTCTGCACGCTCTCTCCGGATCAGGCGGCTTCGATGTCGATGACGCCTTGCGTCGCGAGGGCGGGGGCGCCGGACGCGCGGGCGGCGAGGCGCGCGAACAGGGCGAGATAGGCCGGCGCGCTCTGGTCCGCGTCGTAGCGTGTGGCCCAGGGCGCGATGTCGTGGCGGCGTTCGGGAAGGCGAGCGACCGCGATCGCCAGGGCCATGGCGCCGGGCCCCGCAACGGAGACGAGCGTGCCATGCTCGCCCAGCAGCTCCGCCATGCTGGTGCAGCAGTCGGTCGCGATCACCGAGAGGCCGGCGGCGAGGGCCTCGACGACGATGCCCGGCACGCCCTCGTAGCGGGAGGAGAGCAGCAGGATGTCGCTCCGTCCGATGGCCTCTTCGACAAGGCCCTGACCGGGCAGGGCGACATGGTCGCCAAGCCCCAGCCTCGCCACCAACGCCGCGAGCCGGTCGCGTTCGGGGCCATCGCCGAGGATCGTCAGCCGATCCTCGGGCGCGCGCGCCATCGCGAATGCCTCGATCAGCGTCGCGAAGTCCTTCTGTCGGACGAGCCGGCCGGCCGCGAGAAAGCGACGGCCGGCCCCACGGGAGGCGCGCGCCGCCTCACCGGCGTGCACCAGCGTTGCCAGCCTCGCGGAATCGAGCACCGGGTTGGGAAGCACGCTGATCCGGGTGGCGGGGAGCCGCAGGATCGCCTCCGCCTCGTTCCGCATCGCCGGGGAGAGCGCGACGAAATGATCGATCATGCGCCCCTGAAGGCGACACCAGCGATGATAGAGCGCCCGTATCGGCCATGGCAGGTCCGCCCGGCGGAGATCGTTGCTGATCTTGGCGACGACGGGCGGGCAGTGCCGGCCCAGCCACAGCTTCATCGCGACCGCCACGAAGGTGTAGCTGTTGCCCGGACAGAAAAGAATGTCGGGCTGTTCGCTGCGGATGAGGGCGGGCAGCCAGAAGAGCATCCAGAGCGTCCCGACCCAGCCGCCCGCGAAGGGCGGCCGCGTCAGGAAGAAGGGGCGGATGCCCTCAAGGTCGCCGCCGCCGTTCCGGCCGAGCACGAGCTGGACGTCGGCGCCGGCGCTGCGCCACGCCCGGCACAGACGGAGGGCGGTGCGTTCGACACCGCCTTCGTCGGCGGTGTGCAGGAAGCAGAGGATGCGGGGCGTGCCGTTCATGCCGCGGCGTGGGGTTCAGGGGCCCGGATCGTCGGCAGGCGGGGTGCGGCTCGCATAACCGCGTGACGCCACCCGGTCGGCCGACCCGCAGTCCGGAGCGTTCAGAAGCGCAGCGCGAGCGCCACGCCGCCGCCATGCGGATCGCCCCACGGCAGAAGCCGGGCGCCATCGCGCCGCTGGGTGATGAGGAGGCCCGATGCCTCGCCGATGGCCGCACCCGCCGCGACATCGTACCAATGGTGCTTGCGCGCCTCGACCCGGCCCGTCGCGACGAGAGCGGCCAGCACGGTGGCCGGCAGGCCGACCTTCCAACCGTAGCGCCGATCGAGCGAGGCGGCGGCGGCGAAGGAGACGGCGCTATGGGCGGAGGGGAAGCTCTTCCGGTCGCTGCCGTCCGGCCTCCGCTCGGGAAAGGCCTGCTTGAGGCCGAGGCTGAGCAATTCGGCCGCGCCCATGCTGCCCGCCGCCTCGGCGGTGCC
>FTCZ01005085.1_pt1 | contig 12007 bp, 7 predicted proteins | sample 1658871 | NCBI WGS metagenome assembly FTCZ01 (sample SAMEA3914864, study PRJEB12502) | metagenome | biome: forest; material: soil | place: USA | collected 2012-03-12 | depth 0.3 m
GAACAGGGTGGACGCGATCGTCGCAATGCCGACCATGCCATAAGCGGCGCCGATGATCGTGTCGAAATGAAGGCCCTTGCTCATATAGGTGCTGAGCGGGACGAGCCAGACGCCCCACGCAAAATATTGCGCGAACATCATGATCGACAGCCGCAATTTGACCATGCGCAGCACCCTTCAGAACCAAGACTTGTGGTCTTGGCGGACCTCTCATCCGGCAGGAATCTGGCGATCAGAGAAACGCCACCCGATACCGTCACTTGCCTCGATCTTCGCCGAGTCTTCGCTCTGGCAAAAGAACCATGAGATCGATCTCATTGCAAGCGCAAATTGAGGGGATCCGAGACGTCTGATCAGGAACGGGTGCGAGATTGCCCTGGGGCCGGGCCCATGCTTTGCCGGGCAATTATCTCATAGGGCAGCGTCGCATAGACCGGCTGCGTTTGCCGGCCGCTCAATATGTCGAGCAGGAGCTCGACCGTTTTCCGGCCGATTTCCGCCATCGGCTGGCGGACGGTGGCCAGTGGTGGATCGACATAGCGCGCCATCTGGATATCGTCGAAGCCCACGACCGAAACCTCGGCCGGACAGGAGATGCCGGCAGACCGCGCCGCCGCCAACGTTCCGATCGCCATCTCGTCGCTGAAGCAGAAAATGGCGGTGGGGCGTCGGGCGGACGCGAAGAGGGCCATCGCCGCGCGACGACCCGATTCAATGGAGAAGTCGCCATCCTTGATCACGAGATGTGCAGCCAGGCCGTGATTTTCTGCCGCTTTCTGTGCGCCAGTCAGGCGATCCCGAGTCAGCGGGCTATCGGCGGGTCCGAGGATGAGCGCGATATCACGATGACCCAATTGATAGAGCGATTGCATGACTTGGTAACCCGCTCCCGCATTGTCGATATGGGCGCTCGACACGCCGAGTGACGGGGTGAACTCGCAGCCGTTGACGATCGGCGCCCGGCTGCCGTCGCGTTCGAGGATGGTTGCCAGAACCGTGGGCAGGCGGTGACCGAGAAAGATGATGCCGTCCGCCTCCCGGCGATTGAGCATGTCCGCATATTGTTCCTCGCGCTCGCGCTCGTTGCGCGTATCGCCCAGCAGAACCGCATAGCCCGCTTTCTGCGCCGCTTCCTCGACCCCGCGGATGACGCGGGAGAAGAAGGGATTCGAAATGTCCGGTACGGTAACGATGATCCGGCCGGTCCGGGTCGTGCGCAGGCTGGCTGCCACGGAATTTCGACTGTAGCCAAGCTCCTGCACGGCTTTCAACACCCTCTGTCGCGTGACTTCCGCGACTAGCCCAGGAGCGGAAAGCACGCGGGCAGCGGTTGCCCTCGACACGCCGGCGGCATTCGCGACATCGCGAATGGTCGTCATGGTACGAGAATATCGGTGGCGATGGCCGCAGCGTGGCCATATCGATGAGCGATGAGTGGTCTGTGACAACGCATCGCTGTACATTTGCGATCGACCGTCCAATTGACAAGCCCTCTCGGCAGAGGCCGGCCAGACGCGGTACGCGGGCAACCCGGCACGACGACGCTTGGATGAAGAACCTCCGACGGGGCGATGCATCATACCGCCCCATCTCGGCACCCGGAGCATTTCGTCTGATGATGCTCCGCCCGCCTAGTGCGTCACGGGAATGGCTGGGACCGCCTGCTTGTCGGCGAGCGCCTGCGCCGCGCGCAAGACGCGCAACGCGTTGCCGCCCCAGACCTTGCCGATGTCAGCCGGGGTGTAGCCGGCCTTGAGCAGCGCAGCGGTGATCTTGGGATAAGCGGTGACGTCGTCCAGTCCGTCGATTCCCCCACCACCGTCGAAGTCGCCGCTGATGCCGACATGGTCGATGCCGACCAGCCGGATCGCGTGGAGCAGGTGCTGCATGAAATCGTCGAAAGTCGCGCGCTTGACTGGCCAGCGTGCGTCGATTGCCTTGCGCCGCGCGACCAGCGCGCTTTTCTCGGCGACGGTCATCGTATCGAGGCGGCTATAGGCGGCTATCAGATCCTTCATCGCGGCGGCGCGCTCGGGGATCACGGGGGTGGCGACCATATAGGCGCTGTAGGCGTTGATCTGGATGACTCCGCCCTTGGCGGCGACCAATTTGGCGTCGGCGTCCGAGACGTTGCGCGGATGATCGTAGATGGCCCGCATCCCCGAATGCGACAGGATGATCGGTGCGCGTGACAGCGCCACCATCTGGCGCAGCACGTCGTCCGAGGAGTGCGACGCGTCGAGCACGATGCCGAGGCGGTTCGCCTCGGCGACAAATGCCTTGCCCCTGGACGACAGGCCGTTCCATTCCGGCTTGTCGGTCGCGCTGTCGCCCAGATCGTTGTCCTGGAAATGGACCGGGCCCATCATCGTCACGCCAAGCGCGCGAAAAGTCCGCATCAGGCCGAGATCGGCTTCATAGGGATAGCCGTTTTCCATGCTGATGAAGACAAACCGCTTGCCGGCCGCGGCTATCCGCGTCGCATCATCGGCCGACAGCGCGAGCGCGAAGGCCGCCGGATGGCGTGCCACCATCTCGCGGATCTGGACGGCGCGGACCAGCGCGAAGTCGCGCGCCAGCCGATCCCCCTCGGGCGTTCGCGGTCCCTGCGGCGTGAAGATCGCGAAGAACCCACCGTCGACGCCGCCCTCGACCATGCGCGGATAGTCGACCTGATCGCCGTCCATGCTCGTCCGGTGGCGATCCATGATGCTCCAGCCGGGGCGGCCGAGATTGGCGGGCGTGTCGAAATGGGTATCGAGCACGGTCAGCTTCTCGTGCACCGCCCTGGCGGAATCGGCCGCGGGCCCCGCCGATACAAGTAACAGTGCCAAGCCTATTGCCGGCAATCGGGTGATGATGGGCATGGCGGTGGGTCCGTTGGGCTGGAGGTGGGCTGCGATCGTCAGGGGACGCGGTCGAACCATTCGAGGAAGGCCTTGGACTTGCCTTCGGGCGATTTGCCGACACCCCAGCGGACGAGCGATGTGCCGTCCTTCGAGAAGCGCCAATATTGGCCGACGATCACGTCGCCGTCCTTTTGCTCGAGGACCTGGAACGTATCATCGTCGAGCCGCTTGATGCGGATCTCGTTGAACCGCGCATTGCCGTTGAGCGGCCCCGTCACGTCGTCGAGCGTCGCCACGAAGTCGTTGATATAGGGCGGCTTGTCCTTCACCGTGTCGTTGACCGCATGATAGACCAGCTTGTTCGGCTCGAACTTCATCTCGATCGTCAGGCTGAATCCCTTGGGGAAATTATTGTCGCTCCAATAGCTCTTGGCCGCGTTGGAATGCCATTTGCCGTTGTGCTTGTCCTGGGCCGCGGCCGGTACGGTCAGCACCGCCGACAGGGCCAGTGCGCCCAACAAATGCCCTATCTTCATCTCTCGTCCTCCTGCTGATCTAGAACCGGGTGACTTGCTCGACATGTTTCTCGACCTCGGCGCGCGCGATCCACAAGGTGCGGAAGGTCTTGCTCGCCAGGAAGCGGAGCTGGTCGGCATTGTGCTTCGATCCCGGCTGGCTGCTGTTGCCGTAGCTCATCAGTCCCATCGCCTTCATCGGTGTGCCGAACTCGACCAGCGACACCCAGGTCTCGCCATGGACCGGCGTGCGCTCGCCATTCTTCATCGGTCCCCAGGTGATCGTGCGGAAGATGCCGGTATTGCCGAACCCGCCATTGCCCGGAAGGTTGACGTCGCCGAGATGAAAGCGCGAAACCTCTCCGAACGGCCGGTCGATCGCGCCGTAGAGCGTCTTGGTCCTGGCGACAGCGTCCTTCAGCATCGCGACCGCCGCTGCCGGATCCTTCAATCCCCGCGGTGTTTCCAGCGGGTCGTCGAGCGACCATTTGACCGCGTAATTGGCCTGCGAGGTGAAATTGTTGGGTGAGAAGATCGACGCCCAGGTCTCGAACAGCAAAGCCGCGCGACTGTCGGCATTGTCCTCATGGTCCCAGGCCGACAGCAAGGCGATTGCTGCCTGCACGTCCGGGTCGGTGCTCGATTTGGCTGCCACGAGCAGGTCGGGCAGCATCCGGTCGGCCATCAGTGAGCGCGTCGTCAGCTTGCGCGCGACGAAGTCGTCGAAGCTGAGCCTGGGCGTTGCGGACAGGAGCTTGACGGACATCTGGGCACGCTGGCTCATCGGCCCGACGACCGAGACATAAGCGGGATAGGCTTTGGGATCGAGCACGCGCGGCCAGGTCGACACCCAGGGCGGATCGTTCGCGTTCTGGACGAAGCCGCCCGGCGGATCGAACACCTTGGGCAGTTCGTCGTAGCTGTGGACCTTGCTCCACAAGGTCGCCGACGTGTCGCCCGGCACCGGTTTCGACCAATAGGCGAAATCGCCCGAGGCGTGCTTGGGCAGGATGCCGTTGTCGAGATAGAGGATATGGCCGGCGCGGTCGGCATAGACGATGTTGAACATCGGTGCCTGGACCGTGCGCAATGCGGCTTCGAACTGCTTCCAGTTCGCCGCCTTGCCCATGTCGAGATATTGCTGGAGTACGCCGGGGCGGTCGAGGCCCGCGACCTTGAGCGCGATGACCGTCTTGCCGTCGGGCAGGTCGAACACCGGCCCCTGCACGGCGTAGCGCTGGACGAAGTTGACGGTCTTGAGAGAGCCGTCGGGCTGGCGAACCTCGTAACTCTTCGCCTCGGTACGGAACGGCAGCACCTTGCCGTCGAACAGATAGCCGCCCGGCGCAAGGGTGAGCTTGTAGCTGGTATAGCCCTGGATGGTATTGACCGTGTTGGTGAAGCCCAGATTGTTGTTGAAGCCGAAGCGCAGCACCGGCAGCCCGACCTGGGTCGCGCCATAGATCGACAGGCCCGGCGCGGTAATCTGTGCCTCGAAATAGCTCAGCATGCTCGGCGCCCAGGGGAGATGGGGATTGGCAAGCAGCATGGCTTTGCCGCTCGCCGAGCGTGACGGTGCCACCGCCCAGGCGTTGGAGCCGCCGGCGGTGTTCGCCGTGGGATCGGCGAGCACCCGCTGGTCGGAGGCGATATAGACATAGTTCATCAGCCGATGGGCATGCGCCATGACATCGAGCCCGGTGATCGGCAGGACCTTCAGCACGTCCGGGTCGAGCTTGTCGCGATGTTTGGCGGCATAAGCGTTGATGCCGGCGGCGAAGGCGTCGAGATCGGCGCGCATCTGCGGCGTCTGCGCCTTGTACCAGCGCGCGGCGCGCGCCGGCACGTCGTTGGCGACCAGCCATTTGTCCTGCTTGCTATAGGTGTCGCCCCAATATTCGGCGGCACGCGCCCTTGCCTCGCCGTACATGTGCAGTAGGATGTTGCCGTGGTTCTGCGCCTGGGCGTAGCCGAAGCCGTAGAAGCCGCCAGCTTCGGTCTTCGCATAGATATGCGGCACGCCGAAACTGTCCCATAATATCTCGCCGCCGGCCCATGGCGCGGCTGTGGCGGCCCGTGCGCCGGAGCGAACGGGCGTGGTGCCGCCCGGCCCGGTTGCGGCCAGTATCGTGGCGACCAGCGCGATGCGCAGCGGAAAACGCAGCTTGTCCAGCATCAGAACGTCACCCTAATTCGCCCGTAATAATAGCCGCCGGTGAAGCCGTACCCCCCGGTCGTGGGATATTGGCCGGACCCCAGATTGGCATTGTAGATGCCGTTGGCGTCCGGATAGACGTTGAACAGGTTGTTCGCGCCGACGGCCAGGTTGACGCCTTTGGTCACTTGCCAGCCGATTTCGGCGTCGGTGACCCATTTTCCGCCGAAGTAACGATCGTTGGCGAAGAGCGGGTTGCCGCCGGCGTCCTTGCCGGTCGAATTCTGCTTCGACCAGAAGCCGCCATAGCGCACCAGCCGTCCGCTGAACGTGATGGGGCCGATGGTCGTGACGTTGCCGATGAACAGCTTCGTCCTGGGCAGGTTGTCGGTCAGGTTCGACTGTGACAGGCGATCGAACAGCACATAATTGGCGCCCAGCGAGGACAATTGCGTCGGGTTGGGCGCAATGCCCGTGATCACCGTCTTGTTGTAATTGTAGCCGATGTTCCACGACATTTTGGCGAAGCTGCCGATAGTGTGGCGATAGGTCGCGACCACGTCGATACCGCGCGTCCGGGTATCGATGGCATTGGTATAATATTGCGCGCTGATATCGCCCGACAGGCCATTGGCGATCAGGATGTTGGAGACGGCGGTCCCCGTCAGCGTGCTGGTGATGGCGATACGGTCGTCGACCTTGATCTGATAGGCGTCGACCGTGACGCTGAGGTTCCTGAGCGGCGTCAGGACGAGGCCGGCGCTGAAATTGAGCGACTTTTCCGGTTTGAGCGGCTTGGCGCCCAGGGCGATCGCCGCCGGCGAACCGACCGGCAGCGTCTTGATCTGCAGCAGGTTGAGCTGGTTGTTGACGATACGGAACTGGCCGGTCGTCGACGCGTAGATCTGCTGCGCCAGGCCGGGCGCGCGAAAGCCGTTATTGACCGCGCCGCGCACCGCCAGCCATGGCGTCAATGCCTGGCGAATGGTCGCCTTGCCGATCACGGTGTCGCCGCTGGCGTCGTCGAAATGTTCGTAGCGCACCGCCGCGCCGATCGTCGTGCGCGGTGTCGGATCGTAAGTCAGGTCGAGATAGGCGGAAAGGTTGCTGCGGGCGATATGGCCTTCGTCGGCCGGCTGGAAACCCGCCGCCGCCTGCGCTCCCGGCGCCGGCCGGATGACGGTTCCGTTCACCACATAGGTATAGGTGCCCGCCGCGTAGCTGTTGGGGTCGCCGCGCAGCACCGCATAGGTTTCGCGCCGATGCTGGAGGCCGGCGGAAACCTGCAGGTTGCCGCCGATGTCGAAGCCTCTGGTGACGTCGAGCGAGTTGACCCACTCGCTCGAGATCAGCGAGCCGACATAGAAGTCGGTCGGGCTGGTCGGGCCGAGCGAGGCGTTGATCGTCTTTGACGCGTTCTGCCACGATCGGTTCTTGCCGTAGGTGCTGCTCAGATCCCATTTCCAGCCCGACAGCGTCCCGCGCGCGCCCAGCGCGAACTCGAAATCCTCCTCGTGGATATTGAGCCGCGGGCGGAAGCCGTTGGGATAGACTTCGGGCAACGAGGCCGCATTGTTGGGCGCGCGGAAAGTGAAGTCGAGCTGCGAGTTGCGCTGGCTGTAGGTGCCGAACGAATAGACCTCGACGTCGCCGAAATTGTAACCGGCATTGTAGCCGGTGTTGATGCCCTCGGTCGGGAAGGCGCCGTAATTCTTGGTGACCAGCCGGTCGGCCGTCGCCTCGCGCGGATCGGGCTGGCCGTTCACCAGATTGTAGAGTCGGACGCTGCTGGCGATCGGTATGGCGCGGTTGGAACTCCGCTGCTTCTTCGCGCTGACGAAAAAGTCGGCGAAGCCCTTGGCGCCGAGCGCCACGCCGAGATTGGCTTCGCCGAGGTAATTCTCGCCGTCGCTGCGATCCATGTTCTGGCCCGCGGTGAAGCTGGCGGATCCGCCGTTGACCGCGTCCTTCAGGATGATGTTGATGACGCCGGCGATCGCGTCGGAACCATATTGCGCGGCTGCGCCGTCACGCAGCACCTCGATATGATCGACCGCCGATGTCGGAATCATGTCGAGATCCGCCGGCACCGATCCGTTGTAGAGCGAGGAGACGGCGTTGATCAGCGACGTCTTGTGGCGTCGTTTGCCGTTCACCAGGATCAACGTCTGGTCGGGATTGAGGCCGCGCAGTCCGCCGGTGGAAATCACCGTGGAGGTGCCGCCGCCTGCGCGGGTCGGCACGTTGAACGACGGCACCAATGTGTTGAGCGCGGCGAGCACGCCGGGCTTGCCGGTACGCTGCAACTCCGCGCCCGAGATGACGTCGATCGGCGTCGGGCTGTCCGCCACCGTGCGCTGCAGGCCGCGGGAGCCGGTCACGACGATATCGCTGCGCCCGTCATCCTGGGGAGGCGCGCCCGCCCCGGGCGCCGGGCTGTCTTGTGGCGCGGCGGCAAGCGCCAGACTGCGCGCGCGCGTCGGTTCAAGCGCTGAGGTAGGGCTGATCAGGCCGGCCGATACGGGCTTCGGCACGGTACGCGCGACGGGTGCCGGTCTGGTCGGCGTCGAGAGGGCAAGGGCGTTGGCGCCGGCCCTCGACACTCTGAGCCCGGTGCCCTTGATCATCAGGGTGAGTGCCATTTCCGGTGTCATCCGCCCATCGATCGCGCAGGTTTTAAGCCCTCTCACCTGGTCATAAGGGAACAGGATCTGGACGCCGGACTGGCGGGCGAATTGCGCCATGGCGGCGGGAACCGGCTGGGCCGGAATGCGGAAGGTCATCGTCGTTCGTGCCGCGAATGCCGGCTCTGGTGCGGCAACCCAGCCGGCCGCCAATGCCGTGGCGGCGACAACCCACCGATGCCGATCGACAAGCGTCATGATCGCAACCCCCGTTCTTAATATGCCTTCGGCAGGGAGAAACGGAGATGCAGCAGGATTCTGCTAACCGCCTTTTCATTTTTGTTGCATTGCATCGAAATTGTGACCCTAATCGACTGAAAGCATCGTGGTGGCGATGTTTCGATCGCACGAAAACCGCGGAAAACAGCGGTGGAGAGGTTCGACTCGTAATCTGCAGGGGGACCTCGTGGAGTCGGTCAGAGCTAAACTGGATTGGTTCAAAGCGACGATTTTGCCGCATGAGGCGGCGCTCCGTGCGCGGCTGCGACGGGTCATGCCGCGCCGCGACGATGTCGACGACCTGGCGTCGGAAGCGATGACACGCGCTTATGCCACGGTCGATTTTGCAAGGGTGACGGCGGGCCGCGCCTATCTGTTCCAGATCGCCCGCAACCTGATCATCGATGAGGCACGCCGGGCCAAGATCGTTTCGCTCGAACAGATTGCCGATGTCGACCTTCTCGCGGATCACAGTTCCGCCGAGGAGGTGCTGATGGCGCGCGATCAGTTGCGTCGGCTCGAGGCGATTATCGAGACGCTGCCGATCCAGTGCCGCCGCGCATTCATCCTGCGAAAAGTCCATGATAAATCGGTTCGCGAAATAGCAGAAGAAATGGGCCTGTCCGTTTTCACGGTAGACAAGCATATCGGGCGCGCCACGCTGAAGGTGATGCGGGCCATTGGCCAATTCGAGGATCTCGGTTTTGAGCGGTCGCTACAACAACGTCGAGGAACGACAGGCGATCGAGGAAGAGGCGGCACGGCTGTATCTCAAGGCCAGGGAGAGTAACGCTCCCGACGATTGGCGCGAGGCCTATCGATGGGTCGAAGAACATCCCGCGCACGGCGTGGCGTTTGCCAAGGCGGAGGCGAGTTGGGAACTCGCCGACCGGCTGTGCGAGGTTGCACCGCCGGTCGGCCCCGAGGAAGTCGCCGGCCCGGCCGGGCGGTTCGAGGCGCTGTTCAGCCGGCGCGCGGTCGGCGCTCTGATCGCCGCCACCGTGATCGGCATGGTGGGCACGGTCGCGGTGGAAAAATGGGCGACGGTGGATCGCTTCCGGACGGCGGTCGGGCAGGAGCGCGCGGTGCGGCTGAGCGACGGCAGCCTGGTCCATCTCAACACCGACAGCTCGATCGAGGTCGCGATGCGGAGCGGCGAACGGCTCGTCCATCTGCTCAAGGGTGAGGCGCGTTTCGACGTCGCGCATGATGCTGGCAGGCCGTTCATTGTGCAGGCCGGTGATGCCAGTCTTCGTGCGGTCGGAACGTCGTTCAACGTGCGCCTGCGCTCCGAACTCACCGAGTTGACGGTGATCGAGGGCCGCGTCGCCGTGCGCGACGGCAATGCCGCGCCGCGCACCGTGCCGGCCGGCGCCTCGGCGGCGATCCGTGGCGGCGCGGTCGCCGTGACGCCGCTCGGGCCCGGACAGATCGCGCAGCGGACGGCGTGGCAGGGCGGCGTGATCCAGTTCGACGGTGAGACGCTGGCCCAGGCGGTCGAGGAGTTCAACCGCTACCGCAAGACGCCGCTCGTCATCGGCGACCCGCAACTTGCCGGACTCCGGATCGGGGGGACATTCAAGGCGGGCGGTTCGTCCGAATTCGTGAGCGCGCTCACCCAGAGCTTCGGCATCCGCGCGGTCGTGGACAAGGACGATGCCGTCATCCTGTTGCCGTCCGAGACGCCACCCGGACCGCCGCCCGAACCACTGGGCGAGGCACCGGCCGATGGCAGAAATCCCTGACAGGATCGTTCAGGAGGGGATGGAAGCATCGTCATCGTCCGCTCCCGCGGAGCGCCGCAGCCACGGACCCTTATGGTCGATTTTCGGGGGATCGCTGGGCAATCTCGTCGAATGGTATGACTGGTATGTCTATTCGGCGTTCACGCTCTATTTCGCGCCCTCCTTCTTCCCGTCGGACGATACGACCGCCCAATTGCTGAACGCCGCGGCGATCTTCGCCGTGGGCTTCCTGATGCGGCCGCTCGGCGCGTGGATCATGGGGGTCTATGCCGACCGCCACGGCCGCAAAGCGGGGCTGACGCTGTCGGTCGCACTGATGGGCGGCGGGTCGTTGCTGATCGCGGTGATCCCTGGCTATGCGACGATCGGGGCGGGCGCGCCGCTGCTGTTGCTCCTCGCCCGGCTGATGCAGGGGCTGTCGGTCGGCGGCGAATATGGCGCGAGCGCGACTTATTTGTCCGAAATGGCGCAGCGCGACCATCGCGGGTTCTTCTCGAGTTTCCAGTACGTCACGCTGATTGCCGGCCAGCTGATCGCCTTGTGCGTCCTGCTCGTGCTGCAGCGTTTCCTGCCCGAGCCCGCCTTGGAGGAATGGGGCTGGCGCATTCCCTTCGCGATCGGCGGCGCGCTGGCGATCAGTGTGTTCTTCCTGCGCCGCGGCCTCCAGGAAACCCCGGCCTTCGAAGAGGTCCGCGCGGAAGGGGAGACGCGGATATCCGGCGGGTTCGCGTTGATCCGGCACCATCCCAAACAGGTCGGGATCGTAATCGCGCTTACCGCCGGGGGCACGCTCGCTTTCTACGCTTACTCCACTTACATGCAGAAATTCTTGGTCAACAGTGCCGGTTTCGGGCGCGAGACGGCCACCGAAATCATGGCCTCCGCCCTGTTTGTCTACATGCTGCTACAGCCGGTCGCCGGTTGGCTGTCCGATCGTGTCGGCCGCAAGCCGCTGCTGATCGGCTTCGGCGTCGCAGGAATGCTGTTGACCGTGCCGATCTTCACTCGGCTGGAAACGGTGACGACGTCATTCCAGGCATTCCTGCTGGTGCTCGCCGCCCTGGTCGTCGTCACCGGATATACGGCGATCAATGCGGTGGTGAAAGCAGAGCTGTTCCCCGCCAATATCCGGGCGCTTGGCGTGTCCTTGCCCTATGCCTTGGCCAACGCATTGTTCGGTGGGACGGCCGAATATGTCGCACTGCTGCTCAAACGCTTCGGCTTCGAACAGGGATTCTATTGGTATGTGTCCGGCATGATCGGCCTGTCGCTGATCGTCTATCTGCGGATGGACGAGACCCATCAGCCGCTAGCTCGCGTCGCACGGCCCCGCGACCTCTAGTCGACACGCCGGGGAACTGGTTGACGAAGGCGAACTCGTATCTGGTCCGTGCAACTCGGTCTTTGAAGCTCGCATCCAACCGGCGAGCGACTGCTGGCGCGTGAGGGGCCCATTCGAGTGTGTGTTCGACCCAGGAACGCCCATGGCGTCGCGGCGCCTCCTCCAGCCGGATGGCGATGTTGCCTGGACCCGCTAGATAATCGTGCCATCCGCGGCTCGGGCGGCGGAACTGTCGCCTGCAATTGGGTGGTTAGCGCGCATTCGGCGGTGGACGTTCGTTCCGAATTTCCAAGCGGCGGTGGATAACGTAGCCCACGCATTCGGCGACGATGATCCGACCGGTCAGATATCCGAACGGCATCATCGATAGAGTCGGTCTTTCATGGACAGATCCAACCGGCGAAGTTTGTAACGGTCGCATTTGTCGGAACCTCGGCATCGCCAACACGACCAACCATGGGCGGGATTCAGTTCGTCTTGTAGAGATCCAATATGACC
>FTCZ01007629.1_pt1 | contig 12000 bp, 10 predicted proteins | sample 1658871 | NCBI WGS metagenome assembly FTCZ01 (sample SAMEA3914864, study PRJEB12502) | metagenome | biome: forest; material: soil | place: USA | collected 2012-03-12 | depth 0.3 m
GGCTTGCACTCCGCCTTGCCAAGCGCTTGTGAGGGCTCATGCGCATTGCCTTCATGGGAACGCCCGATTTCGCCGTGCCGACGCTCGAAGCGCTGGCCGTCGCCGGGCATGACATCGCCGCCGTCTATACGCAGCCGCCACGTCGAGCCGGCCGTGGGAAGGCGCTGCAGCCCTCGCCCGTCCATCGCCGGGCGACGGCGCTCGGGCTCGAGGTGCGGCATCCGACGACGCTCCGCGATGCGGACGAGCAGGCGGCGTTCGCCGCGCTCGGCCTCGATGTGGCGGTGGTCGCGGCATATGGGCTGATCCTGCCGATGCCGATCCTGGAGGCGCCGCGGTTGGGGTGCATGAACGTGCATGGCTCGCTGCTGCCGCGCTGGCGAGGGGCGGCACCAGTGCAGCGTTCGATCCTCGCGGGCGACAGGGAGACGGGCGTCGTCATCATGCAGATGGAGAAGGGCCTCGACACCGGCCCGATGTTGCTGGAGGGCCGCACGCCCATCGACGGCAAAACCGCCGGCGACCTCTTCGCGGAACTGGCCGATCTGGGCGCCGGGCTGATGGTGCAGGTGTTGGCGGACCCGGCGGCCTACCCGCCTCGGCCACAGCCCGAGGAAGGTGTCACCTACGCCGCCAAGATCGAGAAGGCCGAGGCGCGCCTGGACTTTGCGCGAGACGCTGTGCGGGTCGAACAACAGGTTCGCGCCTTCAATCCGTCGCCTGGGGCTTTCTTCGAGCATGGCGCAGAGCGCATCCAGATACTCTCGGCGGCGATCGAGGAGGCTGGCGGCTCACCGGGGACGGTGCTTGACGACGGCCTCGCCATCGCCTGCGCGTCGGGCTCGATCCGGCCGACACTGGTCAAGCGCGCCGGACGTGGCGCCATGGCGACGGCCGAACTGCTGCGCGGCTTCACGATACCGGTGGGAACCCTCCTCTCGTGACGCGTTTCCGGCTAACGGTGGAGTATGACGGCCGCCCCTTTATGGGCTGGCAGCGGCAGGCGCACGGTCCGAGTGTCCAGGAGACGATCGAGCGCGCCGCCCATCTCATCACCGGCGAGCAGGCTGGCGTCCACGCCGCAGGCCGCACCGATGCGGGCGTCCACGCGACAGGCATGGTGGCGCATGTCGAGATCGAGAAGACGATCGCCCCCTTCCGCCTGATGGAAGCTCTCAACGCGCGGATGCGGCCGGCGCCGGTGGCGATCCTCGCTTGTGAGGCCGTGCCCGATGACTGGCACGCGCGCTTCTCCTGCATCGGGCGGCGCTATATCTACCGGATCGTCGATCGCCGCGCGCCGCTGGCGCTGGACGAGGGCAAGGCGTGGCGGGTGGCTCCGCCGCTCGATGTCGACGCTATGCACGAGGCGGCGCAGCGGCTGGTTGGGCTGCACGACTTCACCACCTTCCGTTCGGCGCACTGTCAGTCGGCGAGCCCGGTGAAGACGCTCGATCGGCTCGGCGTCCGTCGGGTCGGCGGCGGGATCGAGATCGAGGCTGCGGCGCGCTCCTTCCTCCACCATCAGGTGCGCTCGATGGTCGGCTGTCTCGCGCTGGTCGGTCAAGGCAAGTGGACACCCGACGACGTGACCACCGCGCTGGAAGCAAAGGATCGTAGCGAACTCGGTCTCAACGCGCCGCCCGACGGGCTCTATTTCGTAGAGGCGGTCTACCGCTAGGCTCCGAACAGTCGCGTCAGCGACTTGTCGAGCATCAGCAACTGCCACAGTAGCCGGCCATGGTCGCTGCGGCCCGAGCGGTGCTCATTGGCGACACGGCTGAGTTCGTCAGGCCGAAACCAGCCGGTCGCGGCCAGCGCCGCGCCGCGCGCGATCCGCTCCGCCTCGCCCGCCAGAGGCCCCCGGAACCACTCCGCGATCGGGGTGACGAAGCCCATCTTGGCGCGATGAAGGATTTCGTCCGGAAGGTGCGAGCGCATGGCGTGCTTCATGAGCCACTTGCCCTGCCCACCGCGCAGCCGCATCGGCATTGGGAGCGAAGCCTGGAACTGGACCAAACGGTGATCGAGCAGCGGCTCGCGCGCCTCCAGCCCGACTGCCATGCTCGTGCGATCAACCTTGGTGAGGATGTCGCCGGGCAACCAGATCTTGAGGTCGGCATATTGTGCCCGGCCCAGCCAGTCGGCGGCGGGCGCGTCGCGCATCGCCCGCTCGACCCGCGCTTCAGCGCGATGGCCGTCGAGCACGCGCACTGCCTCGGGCGTCAACAGGCGCGCGCGCATCTCCGGCGAGGTGACGCCCATCGCACGGGCATAGGCCTCCTCTGGCGATCGTGCGAGCGCCTGGAAAGTCGTCTTGGCGCGGAGCGGCCGGGGCGCCCAGTCAGCCTTGGGGTAAGCCCGGCCGAGCGCACCGAACACACGTTCGCGCATTTGCGTCGACATCAGGCCCCGCGCCCGGTTCTCCGCCACGAAGAAGCGATGCCGGCGATAGCCCGCCATCGCCTCGTCCGCCCCATCGCCCGAGAGCGCTACCGTCACCTTCTCGCGCGCAAGCTCGCACACCCGATAGGTCGGGAGCGCCGAGGCGTCGGCGAAGGGTTCATCGAAGGCCGCGACCAGCGTGTCGATCAGCCCGAAATCGTCGGGCGAGACAATCCGCTCGCGGTGATGAGTGGCGAAGCGCGCGGCCACCAGCCGCGCATGCGCTGTCTCGTCGAGGTTCGGCACGTCGAAGCCGATCGAACAGGTCTCGACCGCCATCCGGCTCGCCTCGGCCATCAGGGCCACGACGCTGGAACTGTCCACGCCGCCCGACAGAAAAGCGCCGAGCGGCACATCCGCCACCATCCTTGAGCGTACGGCGCGGCGCATATGGTCGGTGAGCTGGACCTCTAGAGCGCGCGTCGGCCCCTTCGCGTCGGCGGTAAAGGCGACATCCCACCAGCGACGCGGCGCCGGAAGTGGATGGCGGCGGCGCAGCGTCAGATGATGCCCCGCGGCCAGTTTCTTCACGCCCGCCACTAGGCAGGCATCGTCCGGCACATAGCCGAGGCCGAGAAAATCCTCGACCGCCGACAGGTCCGGCGCGCGGCGTAGCCGGGGGTGCGCGAGCAGCGCCTTCAACTCCGATCCGAACAGCACTGCGCCGTCCGAAAGCTCGGTGTAGAAGAGCGGCTTTACACCCAGCCGGTCCCGCGCGAGGAACAGGCTCTGCTGATCGGTATCGAACAGCGCGAAGGCGAACATGCCGGTGAAATGGTCGAGACAATCCGCCCCCCAGCGACGCCAAGCTTGGAGGATGACCTCGGTGTCGCTCTGCGTGCGGAACTTCGCGCCCCACGCTTCCAGATCGACGCGTAACTCGCGGTAATTATAGATTTCGCCGTTGAAGACGACGACCAGTCGCCCGTCCGCCGACACCATCGGCTGATCGCCACCCGCGAGGTCGATGATCGAGAGCCGGCGATGGCCGAGGCCCACGCCCGGCGCGGTCCAGACGCCCTCCCCGTCCGGTCCGCGATGCGCGATCGCGTCGATCATCGAGCGCACCCGCGCCGGGTCCACCGGCTTGGGCGTATCGAGGTGGAAGATACCCGCAATTCCGCACATCGAAGTTCAGCGCCCCGCCGCGATCTGATCGATCGTCCTGTCCACGGGACCGAGCGCGAGGAGGAACCGCTCCATCGCCGCCCGGCCGCCGCGACGGTCCTCCGACGACACGAGCAGGGCCGCGGCTCGCTGGTTGCCGCCCAGCAGGCGATGACGCAACGTCTCGATCTTCACCCGCGCGGCACTCCCCGTCTCCATCCCGCCGACCATATAGAAGCTCATCACGGTCCGCGATACGGCGCCCGGCGCCTCGATCCGCTCGGCCCGCGCGCCGGGCGGCGAAGGCATATCCGCGGCCCAGGCCCAGGGCCCGTCGGGGTCCACCGCGCCATGGCCATAGCCGACCAGCGAGTGTCCACGCTCCTGCGTCGCTAAAAGCGCAACCGCAAGATCGACTTGCGCGCCGCTCCGGTCCCGATAGCGCCCGAGCAGAAGGCGGTCCGCCCCGTCGAAGCGCGGCGTCCAGGGCGTTCCGTCGGTCCGCTCGTTTTGGCTCCAGCCCGCAACCTCGGGCAGGTGCGCGGTGATGGCGATGGGCGCGGCGCCAGACCGGATGACCGCCGCACTCCAAAACGGTGTCGTGGCTGCGACAGCCAGGACCGCCAACCCCGCCGCGGCCAGCGGTATTGCGGAACGCTGTTTTTCCGCCCCGGCCAGCACGGCCAGCCTGTCCACGGGAGATGCGTCAGCCGGGCGGTCGAAAAAACGCCAGCCGACGGCGAGCACGAGCACGATCACGATCGCGAAGAAGATCCAGCCATAGATGATGTGATCGAAGCTGCCGGCCGCCGCGGCGCCGCGATATTGCGCAACCCAGATCGTCCCGAACGCCCGGATACCGTTAGCCAGCACCGGCGCCACGACGGCAAGCAGCAGGAAGAGCGTCCGGCGTCCCCAGCGGCGGAACCCCAGATGCGCCACCAGCACGCCGAGCGCGATCATCGCGATCAGGAACTTCACGCCGGAGCACGCCTCCGCCACCTTGAACCAGCCGCCCGGCGTCGTGATAAACACGCCGTCGAGACGCGCCGGCACGCGCACCAGATCGAGCAGCACCATGCAGATCCGCGCCGTCAGCGTCTGGAGAGGGGGGACCAGCATGTCGCCCGCCGGCACTAGGAAAAAGGCGTAGAACAGCGGGAAGAGCAACGCTGCCGCAGCCCCGCGCCCCAGCATAACGGCCACAGCCCCCTGGATCATGACGACCAGCGCCAGATGGCGCACGACGGCCACACCCGCCGCCTCCCCAGTCAGCCAGCCTAATGCACCGAATGCCACCCACAAGAGCGGCAGCGCCCAAGGCCTCGGCTCAATCTCTTTAAGCACCGGCAGACGCTGCCATACCAGCCAGCCGACGATGGGCAGGATGACGAGGCAATGCTCATATGTGCTGCTCGTCCACCAGATCGTCGCGACATCCCCTACATCGCGCGCGAAGAGGGCAAGGAGTCCCGCCACCACGACGGCCAGCGCGACGATATGCGACGGCCAGCCTGCGATGCGTGTCCCGACGGGCGCTGTGATGGTCGCATCGGTGCTCATAGCTGCTCCAGCAGCGCGTCCAGAGGCGCGAGGCGGGCCTTCCACGCATAGTGCGCCTCGACCCGCGCGCGGGCTGCCGAACCGATCGCCTCGGCGCGCGAGGGGTCGGCCAACAAGGCAAGCACGGCCTCCGCTTCGGCCCCCGCCCCTTCCGCCACGGCCAGATCGCGACCGGCTACCGCATCGATCCCTTGGGATGCCTGCGGGCTTGCCACAACCGGTCGGGCCATCGCCATTGCCTCCAGCACCTTGTTCTGAACCCCCCGAGCGATCCTCAGCGGCGCAACGACGACGTCCGCAGCCGTCAGCCAGGGCCGGACGTCCGGCACCTGTCCTGTCACCTCGACACCATCCCTGCCATGAAGCGCCAGCAGCCGCGGCTCCGGCCGACGTCCGACAATCGCGAAGCGGGCATCGGGATACCGCGCGCGGATCAACGGCATTGCCTCCCGCGCGAAGCCGGCGGCCGCCTCGACGTTGGGGAGATAGTCCATCTGCCCGGTGAACACGATGAGCGGCGCCTCGCCCGGCCGATGCGGCGCGGGCCGATAGCGATCGAGATCAATCCCGTTCTCCAAAGCCTTTACGCGAGCATCGGGTAATCCCGTTCGATCCTGGAAAAGTGCGGCCTCCGCCCCGCTCACGAACAGGGACACGGCCGCCTTCTCCGCCATGTCCCGTTCGAAGACGAACAGGCGCCGCGCCTCGCGCTTCCACACCCAGCTCATCGGCCCGGCAGCGGCGGCGCCATAGGCGGCGAACTTCTCCGAATCCATGTCGACGAAGTCCATCACGAAGGGCCGGCCACCCCGCGCATATTGGGCCATCTGGCCGGAGAAGACATAAACGCCGTCCACCGATTCCTCGGCCAGTACCGTATCGACGAAGCGCGCCATCGTCCGGCTGGCGAAGGCGGCCACAGACATGGCTTCCCGCGTCGCCAGCCCGATGACAGCCGCAACAGCCTTCGAGCGCGAACGCCGCTCGACATGCAGGCGGCCCAGCATCGGCCGAAGCGCATCCGCCGCCGCGACATCCTCCGCGTCGTCAGCGAAGGTCGCGAGGTGGACGCGACGCCGTTCGGCGAGATGCTTCAGGATGTTGTACGACCGAATCTTGTCGCCCCGATCGGGCGGGAACGGCACACGGTGCGCCAGGAACAGCAGGTCGCCCACGGCCTCAGCCCAGCCCGCGCGCGAGCGGCGGTCCCAGCCGGTTCGCCAGCCACAGGGGCAACTTCTTCCACACCGCGATCTGCATCTGGTAACGCGGGCTCAGCGGGTTGACCTCGCGCGGCTCGGCGCCGTCCGCGGTACGCGTCGCGTAGGACAGCGGGCGCGGCTCGAAGCCCCAATTCTTCTTGTAAGCGTAGGCGCCCGTGCCGACCTTAGACCGCCCGAAGTCGAACGACGTACAGCCCCGCTCGCGCGCATGGCGCATCAGCGCGAAATAGAGCAGCTCATTTGCCCGGAGCACCCGCGCCGCCCTTGTGCCGCCACCCCAATAGGGCATCACGGTGCCAGCATGGTACAGGCTCAGCACAGATGCGACCGGCTTGCCCCCATGCGAGATGCTCAGGACGTCCGCATCCTCGCCGAAACGATCAAGAACGGCGGCAAAGAGGCGCTTGGGGAAGACCGGCGTTCCCAGATTGCGCACGCTCTCGGCATAGACCGCATAATGTGCCGCCCGTTCAGCCGGCCCCCGCCCGACCGTCACCGCCATGTCGGCGCTGAGCGCCTTGCGGACCTCGGCACGCTGCTTGCGCGGGATCGCCTTCAGTTCCGCCTCGTCGTCCGCCGCGAGCGCGCGGGCGAAGCCCGCATAGGCATCCTCCTTGACCTGCCAGCCTTCACCAGCCGCCCGAAGCGCTCCGCCTCGCAGTTCGAGACTGGGGCAGCCAAGGCTCTCCGCCAGCCGCCAACCCTCAGCCACGAGCATGGCGCGCGCCTCGTCGCTGGTCGCGAGCGCTCCGCCGCCGACGGCGAAGCCCGCGGATACCAACGCCTTGCCGAACAGCATCGAACGCATCGCCGTCAACGGCAGCGTGCCCTCGATCCGTCCACCCCTAACAGCGATCAGCCGGTGCGCGCGCTGCCCTGTTCCCGCCTCGACGGCCGCGGTCCAGGCCGGGCGATGGAAGGGCGTCCCTTCCGGATGCGCGCGAACGAAGGCGTCAACCGCCTCCTCGTCGCCGCCCGTCTCGATGCGAAGCGGATGCACCGCGTCGGCAAGGTTCATAGCGCCGCCTGACCGGCCGCGACCTCGTCCACCCGGCCCCACGCGAACTCGCCGAGTAGCCGCTCCAATTTGCCCTCCATCGCCGAGAGGCGGCTGTAGTGACGCAGCTTGGATTTGAGCGGCGCATTTGCAACGCGCGGCTGGCCGGGATCGATCTCCCACGGATGGAAATAGAACACCGCCGGCCGCCCCAGATTGTCGTTCACCTGCCGGATCGCCCAGCGGCTGAAGCGGTATGGCAGCAGGCGGAAGAACCCGCCACCGCCCGCCGCCAGCGTCAGCTCGCCGAGCTTCGCGGTCGTCACCGGCAGTTCGATCAGCGGGCTGCTGGAGACCGGCCGCCAAGCGAAGCGCGGGCTGTCGGGCCAGCCATAATGATCATGCGCCACCGGCGCGACGCTGGAGGAATAGGCATAGCCCTCCTCCGCCAGAATGGGATGCGCCCAGGGCGTGCGGCCATCGATCGAGAAGCTCGGCGCACGATAGCCAACGATGGGCATGCCCGACGCATCCTCGATCGCGGCACGCGCGCGGCGCAAGTCCGCCCGAAATTGCGCGGGGCTGAGCGTGAAGACGCGATCATGATCCCAGCCATGGCTGGCGATCTCGTGCCCTTCAGCAACGATGCGCCGCATCTGCCCCGGCGCACGCTCCGCCACCCAGCCGAGCGTGAAGAAAGTTGCCTTGACGCCTGCCCGCCCGAACAGGTCCAGCACGGCATCGGTATTGCGCGCAACGCGGCTCTCCAGACGTGGCCAGTCCTCCTTGCCGATCACCTTCTCGAAGGCGCCGACCTGGAACCAGTCCTCCACATCCACCGACAGCGCGTTGCGCATGACGCAGATGTCCTTCAGTGCGCAGTACCGAAGTGGGGACTGCCGACCGGTTCCTCCCGTTCCACCCAGTCAATCAGTAGGCTCAGCACGCGGCGGATCGCCGCTTCCTGCTCGTCGAGGCGCTCCTCTAAGACCGCGATGCGGTCGAGCGCTTCCGGATCGGCTGTGCGGACAAGGCGGACAGGAGCGGCCTCCGTCGGCGGGGCGGCATCGGAAGCCCGGCGATGCTGGTCTTCCTCGCTCGCCGGCCCGTGCGATCCGCGCTCCTCGTCCATGTCGGCGGCCACAAGGCAAACCGTGGCGCCATCGATGCGGTCCAGCCCCTCGACCGCGCCGTGCAGCAGCACGCGCCCGGCCAGCAGGTTGAGGCGGCGCGGAACGCCGTTGCTGTGACGATAGAAGGCCTCCCACGCCTCGTCCGTGAACGCCGGGTGGCCGTCCCAGCCGACGAGCTTCAGGCGATGCTGGATGTAGGGTGCGATCTCCTCGGCCTCCATCGGCGTCAGGTGATGGGTGGCGATCACGCGCTGGCGAAGCTGCTCCAGACGGTCCGACCGCTGGAAGCGGTCGCGGAATTCCGGCTGGCCGAGCAGGAAGATCTGGAGAAGCGACTGCCCACCATTCTGGAAGTTGGAGAGCATGCGTAGCTCCTCCAGCGCCGACAGCGGCAGGTTCTGCGCCTCATCGACGATCAGGAGCGTCTGCCGGCCTTCATTTGCATGGAGGCGTAGCATGCGCTCGATTCGCTCGAGTAGCTGCGCCTTGGCCAGCCCCTCGGTCGCGAGGCCGAGTTGCTGAGCGGTGAGGCGCAGCATGTCCTCATCCTCCACCTGGGTGGAGACGAGGCGCACGACCTGGAGACGCTGCGGATCGATCGAAGCCATCAGATGACCAACGAGCGTCGTCTTGCCCGCACCCACGTCGCCGGTGATGACGATGAAGCCTTCACCCTGCGCGAGACCATAGCCGAGATAGGCCATCGCCGTTCGGTGCGTCTTGCTCTCGAACCAGAAGCGCGCGTCCGGCGTGAGCTGGAAGGGCCGGTCGTTGAACCCGTAGTGGCTGTCGTACATCTGGGCCTCCACCCACGGCCCCAAGGCCGCTCGCATTCGATTACAGTTGGTAGCGCAGCGCGAGCAGCGCTGTTCCGAAAACATCCTCGTCGATACTGCCGCCGCCCCCCGACGAAACGGCCAACGAAGCGCTGCCGACCAGCCTCCGGGAGAATTCGCGGTTGTAGGTCAGGATGCCGCCATAAGCCGTATAGGACGTGCCGCTGAGCACGCTGCTCGCATTGTTATCGTACCAGGCGGCCAGCCCGGTCAGCGTCAGCGTCGAGACGCGCGACAGCTGGCGGCCGATCGTGGCGTCGACCGTGACGCTCTGCTCATTGACGCCCGCGAAGGAGAAGACGTTCGGCGCGAGATCGGGCGCGAGGTAATGGCGATGATCGTAACCGACGCCGAGCCCGTAGTTCCAGAGCCCCCGCTGCCCGGCCAGCAGCACATAGACACCGCGCGAACGGTAGAAGTTGGAATTCACCGAATTGAGCGCGGTCAGGCAGCCCCCTTGGGCGCCGTTCGCGCCGAACACGCAGTTCGCGAGCGGTGTCTGGATCGGCAGGTTGGTGCCGGTGAACTGCGTTGGCAAGGTGCCGAGCCCGCCGGTGAGCTGGCGTCCGAAGCTAGTGATGTCGTCATAGGCGACGACCTGGATCGTGGCTCGTGGCGTGAGCTGGTGGCTGAGCCGCCCCGTCACCACGGTCTGCCCGTAGCGCTGTCCGCCGCGGACCTCGAGCGACGTGCGCACGGTCGGCCGCCACAACACGCCGACGTCCCACACCAGCCCGTCCTGATCGTAGGAGAGCAGGCGGGGCTTGGAGTGATCCGCCTGAAGATGGCGATGCTTGTCGAGAACGGCATTGCCATCCGGATCCGTCAGGATCGCGGACTGCGACGCGTGATCGCTCTCGTAACCGATGCCCGCCTCCAGCGCGAGCGTGTGGCTGACCGGCTGGACGACATCGACGCGGCCGAACTTGCCCGTATAGGCCGCGTCGAGGAAATGGACCTCATCGCGCTCGACGCCGCCGGACACGGTCCAGCCGAATGGCAGGCCCATGCCGCCGGGGCGCGTCCCCACTGCGATGTCGCCGGTGTGGCTGAAGGTGTCGAAGTTATTCTCTAGTACTGGCTGGCCGATGCCAAGGTCGGTGCTACCGAAGCCGTTGTCCGAACGGGTCCAGCCGAAGCGGTAGTCCGCCATCAGGTTGATGTCGCCGAACTGATGGCCGTAGCTCGGCCCCGCCTGGATGGCATAGACCTGCTGGGTGTTGTCGAGATCGCCGAACAGCAGACCCGACGTACCGGTCGCGAGCGAGCCTCTCGCGCGGGTCGCGATTCCGGCGGCTTGCAGCGACAGGTCCGGTGACGCCTGATAGTGCAGCGACGCGAGACCGTTGTGGAGGTCCGTGTCGCGATAGCGCTTCGACCAAGAGAAATAATGGTCGTAGCGATAGTCGAACTGCCCCTGGAGCTTTGCGCTGTCGATGATCGCGTCGACGCCGGCGGCTAGGCCGGTATAGGTCACCGTGTCCGGCCCCGGGCGGCCGCTCAGGTCCGTCGAGACGACCTGCTGGGCCTCGACATAAGGCGTGATCGTCGTACGCGCGCCAGCCGGCGCCGCTGCGAGGGCCGTGGACAGAAGCGTACATGTGAGCAAAGCAAATCTTGTCACCCGTCGATCCCGTAATATCGGCCGAAGCGGCGGTGAGATCCACCGAACTCGACACCGTTCAGAAGCAACTGCGCACGCGGGCAGGCGGAAAGGAGACCCAGCGCCTCGCGGAGGTCCGCCTCGCCGGTCCGCTCGGCGCGGACGACGAAGAGGAGCTGGCCGCAATGCATCGCCAGCACGGAAGCCGGCGAGGCCGCCAGCGCGGGTGGGGAGTCAAACAGGACGATGCGGCGTGCATCGCGACCACGGAGTTGCTCCAGCACCTGCCGCGTGCGATCGGAGGCCAGAAGCTCGGTCGCCTCGTTGGTGTGGCGGCCGGCGGGCAGCACGATCAGCCCTGGTATATCCGTCCGGATCAGGCAGGCCTCGACATTCACGCTCTCGTCCGTGATCGCGTCGATGAGGCCCGGCCCGGCCTCGAGCCCGAGCGTCGAGAGGATCTCCGGCTTGGCGACGTCCGCGTCGATCAGCACCACCTCGACATCCTTCTCGGCAGCGAGGCTGAGCGCGAGGTTCACGGCGCAGAAGGTCTTGCCGTCATCGGGGTGCGCGGAACTCACAAGGATCGTCCGCCCGTTCGTCACCTCGTCCGCACTGCGCAGAAGCTGACGCTTTACGATGCGGAATTCCTCCGAGATCGCGCTCGGGCTGGCGTCGGGAAGCACGAAGCCGCCGGCGCGCAGATCGTCCATTGCGACCTGGCCGAAGCGTTCCATAGGGACCGAGCCTTCCCAACTCCCGTGGAAGGCGGTCGTCGCGGCCGCCTTGGGGGTCGGGATGGTCGGCGCGCTAGTGGTGATGCCGGAGCCACGCAGACCGGCCGCGAAGTCATAGACATTCGCCGCTCGCTCGACGAGCGAAGGACCGCGCGCGCCCTTCGGGCGGCCGGGCCGCTGGGGATCGGGGGCGATCGGGCTATGCTTGCTCATGTCGGGGGTCCTAGGCCATCAGCCCGCGCTGAACGAATTCGACCGCCAGCAGAAGCACATAGGCCCCCACCAGCGCGCCGCCCGCTCCCGCGAACCATTTGAGCTGCTGCGCTTCCTGCGCTTTCTGGCGAACGCCACGCACA
>FTCZ01006197.1_pt1 | contig 11994 bp, 10 predicted proteins | sample 1658871 | NCBI WGS metagenome assembly FTCZ01 (sample SAMEA3914864, study PRJEB12502) | metagenome | biome: forest; material: soil | place: USA | collected 2012-03-12 | depth 0.3 m
AACCCGGACAGGGCGAGCTTCAGCGTGCTGCCCGCCCTGCCGTCGACCACCCCCGGCGAGAAGCCGAGATGATCGAGGATCACCTGGACCTGCATGAGCTTGAGGTCTGGCTTCGCGCCGGCGGATGGTACGGCCGCCGCAGGACTGGCTATCCCCAGAAGACCGACCGATAGCAGCAGAAGCCCGTTACGCCGGCTGAACATGCATTCCCTTTTCGCCACGACCCGGCGTTTCACTTGGTTGTTACCGGCGGCGCGGCCCGGCCGGCGGCCCGCTTGTCAGGGCCGCCCGTACCGGCTGTTTTCGTAGGAGATGATCGCGCCGGCATGGTCGCCGAGCGGAATGGCGGCGGTGCCGAAGACGCCGCGCGTTCCATGCGTCCCGATCATGGCGCCGAACTCGCCGTGGATCTGCCTGCCGGGCGTGCCGTCACCGAGGCCCGCGCGCGCCGCATCGACGCTCGTTTCGGTGTTGTGGCTGAGGAGATCGGCCTTCTGTGCGTCCGTCAGGCTCAGGGTGTCCGATGGGCCGGGGCTGACCGTCTGCGCAGGCGCGCCGATCGACCAGCACACCGCGCTCGCGACGATCGCGAGCGCGGACAGGGTGCGCGCCGGCTTCGGATGAAGGGACCAACTCATGCCTGCCATTGAGGCCAGTTCCTCTGAAGCTAGGGTGAATGCCTAGGCCGCGTCGGCGCGACGCGGAAGTTTCCAGTTCGGGCGGATGAAGTGGCAGGTGTAGCCGTGCGGGATCCGCTCCAGATAATCCTGATGCTCGGGCTCCGCTTCCCAGAAGTCACCGACCGGAGAGACCTCGGTCGCCACCTTGCCGGGCCACAGGCCCGACGCCTCGACGTCGGCGATCGTGTCTTCGGCAACGGCCTTCTGCTCCGCGTCGGCGTAGAAGATGGCGGAACGGTAGCTCAGGCCGATGTCGCCGCCCTGCCGGTTCAGCGTCGTCGGGTCGTGGATCTGGAAGAAGAATTCCAGGATCGCGCGATAGCTGGTGCGATCGGGGTCGAAGATGATCTCGATCGCCTCGGCATGGGTGCCGTGGTTGCGATAGGTCGCGTTGGGCACGTTGCCGCCCGAATAGCCGACGCGAGTCGAGACGATCCCGGGCTGCTTGCGGATCAGATCCTGCATGCCCCAGAAACAGCCGCCGGCGAGAACTGCGCGTTGGGTGCTCATGCCGCTTCCTCCACCTGGTCGATATAGGCGCCATAACCTTCCGCTTCCATATCCTCGCGCGCGACGAAGCGGAGCGAGGCGGAGTTGATGCAATAGCGCAGCCCGCCGCGATCGATCGGCCCATCCTCGAAGACATGGCCGAGATGGCTGTCGCCATGCTTCGAGCGCACTTCCGTGCGGATCATGCCGTGGGTCATGTCCCTGAGTTCGGCGACGTTGGCCGGCTCGATCGGCTTGGTGAAGCTCGGCCAGCCGCATCCGGATTCATATTTGTCGGAACTCGCGAACAGGGGCTCGCCCGAGACGATGTCGACATAGATGCCCGGCGACTTGTTGTTGAGATAGGCGCCGGTGCCGGGGCGCTCGGTGCCATTCTGCTGGGTCACGCGATGCTGTTCGGCGGTGAGCGCGGCAACGGCTTCGGCGGTCTTGCGATAGTCGGCCATGGAATGCCTCCTGGGAAATCCGGAAGATGTGGATCGCGCGGGCCAAAATGTCGCAGGGGCCCGCGCCGGTCGAGAGCTTATTCGCCGGGCCGGACGAGGCGGTTACACGCGTCGCCGGGCCGAGGAAGCGGTCGCCACGTCTGAGGGAGCCTAGTTCTGCTGCGGCCAGGGCAAATGGAGGCGGAAGGACTGGCCTTCCGCGGGGAGCGGCGTGGCCCTCACCCCCAACTGCGCGAGCAGGGACGCCACCGCCTCCGCCCGGCGTCGCGGCAGCAGCGGACGTAGCGGCCGGGAGTCCGTGTAGCCCGGCACGCCGATCGTGGTGAAGCCCCAGCGCCGCGCCGCCCAGGCGGACGCTTCGACGGCCCGCTTCGCGCCGGCGCTCAGATCGTCCTCGCCATCGGCGAAGCGGATCGCGGGAACGGGCTGGAGCGGCGGCGTGATCGTCACCGACCAACCCGGTGCCTGCGCCTGCACCCGCTCCTCCAGCGCCTGATAGGTCGAAAGCTCGGCACCGGGGATGCGGACCGCGCGGGCTTGCAGACGCCGATGGCCGCCATCCACCGCGACGCTCGCCGGATCGACCCCCGCCGCCACGCCGGCGAGCCTCGCGAGGACGACATCCTCTCCATGCGTCGAGCGGACGCGCGATGCGTGGATGCCCACGCCCAGCGCGATCACGGCCAGCAGGAGGCTCATCGCGGACATGCCGGCGACGAAGGCGCCCAGCGGGAAGGGCCGTCGCGTAGGGGCGGCGGGGATTTCCCGCGGCAGCGAATATTCCACGACCATCGGCAACGATCCGAGACGCTCGACCGCTTCGGGTTCGGGGGCGGAAGGGTCGTCGTCCATCACCAGCTCGATGTCCGGCGCCTCGTCGGCATCGGGTTCTTCGCGCGGCGTCACCGGCTCCGCCTTGCGCTCCCTCGGGGGCGGGGGAGGGGACGCGGCCGGCTCCGGACGGTCGAGAGGGAAAAGCTCGTGCTGCACGTGGAAGGGGGCCTCGTCGATCAAGAGCGCCCCTTATCCGTGAAGCGCCCATGCCCGCAACTCGGGCCATGCCAGGGCGGAGGGTCGCCGCAGATATCCACAGCTATTGACAACGGTGTCCCACATTCATGGGATCGTCACGGAAATGACGACGGCCCGTCGCCGACGGACCCTAGCGAGCGCCTCCTGTGTCAGTAGCTTTGCGGGCGTGTCATGACCAATCTCTCTGGAAAGTCAGTCAGTAACGGGGGCCTGCCCCGCGGGGTGATGATGAGCGCGCTGGTGGCGCTCAGCCTGCTCCCCACCGCAGCCCATGCGGCGGACGACGCGGCGGCGTCCGCTCCGCAACCCGGCGACATCGTCGTCTCGGGCGAGGCCTATGCGACCGAGCGGGCCATCCGCGCCAAGCGCGACCAGGGCGTCGTCTCCGACACCATTGCGTCGAGCGAGATCGGCTCGCTTCCCGAATTCGGCCTCGGCGAGGCGCTCCAGCGCATCCCCGGCGTGTCCTTCGTCATCAACAACGGCCGCGGCGAAGCGCAGTTCATGACGCTGCGCGGCCTCAACCCCGACTATAATTCGGTGATGCTCGACGGCGTGGTGCTGCCGTCCACCGAAGAGACGCGGCGGCAGGTGTCCTTCGACGTGCTGCCCTCGGTGATCGCGGACCAGGTGACGGTCTACAAGACCTGGTCGGCCGACCTGCCGTCGGACGCGATCGGCGGCGTCACCGATCTCAAGACGCACAGCGCCTTCGACCATCAGGGCTGGTTCACCTCCGGCCACCTCGATTATTCCTATTGGGAGAACCGGCGAAATTTCCACGGCAATCCGCCGTCGGGGCAGGGCGATCTGCTGGTCAGCAAGACCTTCGGCTCCAACGACCAGTTCGGCGTGGTGCTGCTCGGCAGCTATTACGCCCGCGCGTCGAGCTCGCTGAACAGCTATTCGCTGCCTTATTCCTACTACAACTACAACGCCGCGGCGGGCGGCGCGCAGACGGTCAATTCGACCCCGCTGACGCCGGCCACCAGCGTGAAGGGGCTGTTGCCGATCCCGGACCGTCGCCGCTGGTACAGCTACGACAATATGCGCGAGCGGCCGGGCGGCTATGCCAAGTTCGAGTTCGACGATCATCAGCGCTTCCGCGCGCATCTGTCGGGCGGCGTCTTCGAGCACACCAACGACGAGAACCGCTACTCGCAATATCTGAACCGCGGCCCGGCCACCGCCACCATCACGGGGCCGGATCAGGCGACCTTCGCCACCGGCTCGGCCGAGACCGATTACGACCATTACACCCAGTATCGCCGCGTCTGGTTCGCCGAACTGGGCGGCGGCATGGCGATCGACGACGGCACCCGGATCGACGCGCTGTTCAACTATGCATCCAGCCTCTACCGCCAGAACACCACCGAGGACGTTTTCACCACGGCGACCAGCGCCACCTTCGCGCCGGTCTATGTCGGGCAGGTGAGCGGCATCCCCCTGTTCCAGCCGGCCAATCCGGCGGCCTTCGCGGACCCGACCAACTATCTCCAGACCTACCATCTGAACGCGGTCGACCGCAGCACGACGCGCACGCCGCAGTTCCGCATCGACCTAACGCACAATGCCGACCCGACCGCCGAGGGCTTCGGCTACAAGCTCGGCTATGTCCATCGCCAGACGCGGCAAAATTATTTCTACAACGAGTTCCGCCTGAACCCGATCGCGGGCGCGAACATCAATCTGGCGCAGATCGGCCCCTATCTGGGCTCGATCACGCCGGGCGATGCGGCGGGGCTCTCGCTCGCCTTCCTCGATCCGGATGCGGTGGCCGACTATGTCGCCGCGCACCCCGGCTCCTATGTGGCGGCGGCGAGCAATCTCCAGCGCAGCACGCTCAACAATTTCGGGCTGCGCGAGACGGTCGACGCGGGCTATGCCGAGGCGTCCTATCGCACCGGCCCGCTCTACGTGCAGGCGGGCCTGCGCTACGAGCGCAACGGCGAGGACATCACCAACCATGTCCCGGACCCGATCACCAGCACGACCAGCTTCGCCACGGTCAAGACCCAGTCCGACTATGGCAAGCTGCTGCCCGAGATGAACATCAGCTACGACGTCACCCGCACGCTCAAGCTGCGCGGCGCCGTCAGCCGGACGCTGGCCCGCCCGCGCTATTCGGACCTCGCGCAGAACCAGGCGCTGACGCTGTCGGGCACGATCGCCACCGAGACGATCGCGAACCCGAACCTCAGCCCGCGGATGTCGAACAATTACGACTTCTCGATCGAGTTCTACCCGCGCGCCAGCACCGCGCTGTCGGTGGCGCTGTTCCAGAAGGACATCAGCCACGAGATCTTCGCGCTGACGACCACCACCCAGAACACCACGCTGCCCGGCCAGACCGGCTCCAACTTCACGCTCATCTCCACCACGCCGACCAATGCGGGCGATGCGCGGGTGCGGGGCGTCGAGTTCGGGATCAACCAGGCGCGCCTGCCGATGCTGCCGGGCCGCCTCTCCAACTTCGGCTTCTCGGCCAATGTGACCGCGCTCGACATGGACGCGCCGAGCATCCAGATGTCCGACAAGACGACCTTCCGGAAGCTGCCGCAGCTGCTGGAGTCGCCCAAGTTCATCGCCAACGCGACGCTCTTCTATCGCGAGGGGCGCTTCAGCGGCGAGGCGGCGTTCAACCACACCGGCAAGATGCCGCTCAGCTTCGACACCAACAATGCGGTCAACGACCAGTGGTATCGGGCGACCAACACGCTCGACGCGCAGATCAGCTTCCGCGTGCGCAAGGGCCTCGAGGTGCGGCTCCAGGGCAAGAACCTGACCGACGAGACCAACCAGAAGGTCGTCGGCCCCAGCCAGACGCTCAACTATTCGCTGCTGGACAATGGGCGCGCCTATTATGCCGGCGTGTCGTTCGCATATTGAGGTGATGATGCGCACCCTCGGCCTCCGCTCCGCCCTCGGATCGCTTCTCGCAGGCGTGGCGCTCGCCGCCGCCGCGCCGGCCGGGGCCGCGCCGCCCAGGGACGGGCACAAGCTGCTGGTCGTCTCGGTCGACGGGCTCGACTGGCGCTATCTGCGCGATCGCGACACGCTGGGCCTGCGCATCCCGAACCTCCGCCGGCTGATGGCGACGGGCTGGTCCGCGGATGGGGTGGTGGGGGTGTGGCCGACCATCACCTGGCCCTCGCATACCTCGATCCTGACCGGCGCGCGGCCGGACCAGCACGGCATCCGCGGCAACAGGCGCCCGGCGAGCGAGGGCGGCGACTATTACTGGACGGTCGATCTGCTGAAGCGGGAGCCGCTCTGGGCGTGCGCGGGCAAGGCGGGCCTCACCACCGCGTCGATCACCTGGCCGGTGACGAAGGACGCGGCGATCACCTACAACCTCCCGGAATATTTCCACCGCCGCAACGGCGGCTCGATGGACCTCGCCACCTCGGCCAGCGCCGCGACGCCGGGGCTGGTGGAGGGGATCACGGCGATGTTCCCCTCCTTCGCGCAGCAGTGGATCGACGACCGCACGCGCACGCAGGCGACGCTCTATCTGCTGAAGGCCAAGCAGCCCGATCTGCTGCTCGTCCACCTGGTCGACCTCGACTCCGAGGCGCACGACCGGGGGCCGTTCGCCGCCAATGCCAACGCCGTGCTGGAGCGGACCGACGAGCTGATCGGCGACATGCTGCACGCGCTGCCCGCCGGCTACGACATCGTCGTCACGTCCGATCATGGCTTCGAGCGGCTCGACCATATCGCCAATCCGGGCGTCCTTCTGGCCGAGGCCGGTGGCAAGGGGCGGATCGAGGCGATGGGCGGGATCGTCGTCGCCCGCGATGCCGACGGGGCGGCTTTCCTGCGCGGCCTCGCCGAGAAGGGACAGGAGGGGATCGGCCGGGAAATCCCGCGCGCCGAGCTCCAGCGCTACGCCCCCGAACTGGCGGACGTTGCGGCGGCTTTCGAGCCGGCGGAGCATATCATGTTCGGCAAGGCGACAACGGGGGCCTACCTCACGCCGCCGCCGGAGATTGGCGAGCACGGCTTCTGGCCGCTCCGCCGCGATTATCGCAGCACCTTCATCGAGCAGGGGCCGGGCATCTCCCCCGGCCATGCCCCGGAAATCGAGATGGTGTCGCTCCGGGACCGGCTGGCGAAGCGCCTCGGGATCGCGTGCCCCCGGCCCGAGTGAGCGGGGGCGGATCGCGCGTCACGCCACCGTCACGACCACCTTTCCGATGACGGCCCGCGCGGCGAGGCGGGCGATCGCCTCTCCGCCTTCCGCGAGGGGATAGGTGCGGTCGATGCGCGGGTTGATCTTGCCCTTGGCCCACCACGCCATGAGCTGCTCGACATTGGCGCGATCGCGGACGGGCTCGCGCATCGCGAACGCACCCCAGAAGACGCCCCGCACGTCGCAGGACTTGAGCAACGTGAGGTTGAGCGGCAGCTTCGGGATGCCCGCCGGGAAGCCCACCACCAGATAGCGCCCCTCCCAGGCGATCGAGCGCAGCGCGGGCTCGGCATAATCGCCGCCGACCGGATCGTAGATGACGTGCGCGCCGTCCTTGCCGACCGCCTGCTTGAAGGCGTCCGCGAGCTGCTTGGAGGCGTCCTTGTCAAACGGCGCACGGCCGTAGACGAGCGTGCGGTCGGCGCCGGCGGCCTTCGCGGCCTCGGCCTTCTCCTCGCTCGACACGGCGGCGACGACGGTCGCGCCCAGGGCCTTGCCGATCTCGATCGCCGCGAGCCCGACGCCGCCCGCCGCGCCCAGCACCAGCAGCGTCTCGCCGGCCTGGAGGTTTCCGCGGTCGACCAGCGCGTGGATCGTGGTGGCGTAGGTCATCAGCAGCGCCGCGCCGGCGACTGGATCGCGCCCGTCGGGCAGGGGCACCGCGCGCTGGGCGGGGACGTGGACGCTCTCGGCGAGGCCGCCATGGCCGATCACCGCGAGCATCCGGTCGCCCGGCGCCCAGCCCTGCACGCCGTCCCCGACCGCCTCGACGACGCCGGCGATCTCGCTGCCCGGCGCGAAGGGGCGGGCGGGCTTGAACTGGTATTTGTCCTCGATGATGAGGACGTCGGGATAGTTGATCCCGCACGCCAATACGCGGACGCGCAGTTCGCCGGGCGCGGGTGCGCGGTCGGGCAGCTCGCCCAGCTCCAGCGTCTCGGGGCCACCCGGCGCGCGCGACAGCAATGCCTTCATCTTCGCTTCTCCTTCAGCGCGGGCCGATTGTCAGAGTACCTCGAACAACCCGGCCGCGCCCATGCCGCCGCCGATGCACATCGTGACGACGACATGCTTCGCGCCGCGCCGCTTGCCCTCGATCAACGCATGACCGACCATGCGTGCGCCCGACATGCCATAAGGATGGCCGATCGAGATCGCGCCGCCGTTGACGTTCAGCCGGTCGTCCGGGATGCCGAGCCGGTCCTGACAATAGAGCACCTGGACGGCGAACGCCTCGTTCAGTTCCCACAGGCCGATATCGTCGATGCCGAGGCCGAAGCGCTTGAGCAGCTTGGGCACGGCGAAGACGGGGCCGATGCCCATTTCGTCGGGCTCGGTGCCGGCCACCGCCATGCCGACATAGCGGCCGAGCGGGGCGAGGCCGCGCTGCGCCGCCATCGTCGCCTCCATCACGACGCAGGCCGAGGCGCCGTCGGAGAGCTGGCTGGCGTTGCCCGCCGTAATCACGCCGTCCGGCACCACCGTCCGGAGCCCGGCGAGGCCCTCGGCCGTCGTGTCCGGGCGGTTGCCCTCGTCCCTGGCGAGCGTGACCTCTTTCTTGGACGTGATGCCGGTCTCCTTGTCGGTGACGTTCATGGTCGCCGTGACGGGGACGATTTCGTCGTCGAACGCGCCGGCGGCCTGCCCGGCCGCGGTGCGCTGCTGCGAGCGCAGGCCATAGGCGTCCTGCCGCTCGCGCGAGATGCCGTAGCGCTGGGACACGATCTCGGCGGTCTGGAGCATCGGCATGTAGATGTCGGGCACCATGGCGAGCAGCTCGGGATCGGGGCCGACGCGCATCGCGGGCGTCTGCACCATCGAGATCGACTCGACGCCGCCCGCGACCACCACGTCCATCCGGTCGACGATCACCTGCTTGGCGGCGGTGGCGATCGCCATCAGGCCCGACGAGCACTGCCGGTCGATCGTCATGCCCGCGACGGTGACGGGCAGGCCCGCCCGGAGCGCTGCCGTGCGCCCGATCGTGTGCTGCACGCCCTGCGGCAGGGCCGCGCCGACGATCGCATCGTCGACCTCGGCGGGATCGATGCCCGAACGCTCGACCGCCGCGCGGATCGCGTGGGCGGCGAGCGTCGGCGAGGGCGTGGCGTTGAAGGCGCCGCGATAGGCGCGGCCGATCGGGGTGCGGGCGGTGGAAACGATGACGGCATCACGCATCAGCGGGGCTCCTGCGGGGATTTCAGACGAAGAACTGGCCGAGCCAGCGGGCGACGAGCGCGGGCTTGTCGTCGCCCTCGATCTCGATCGCGCAGCCGAGCGTCTGCTGGAACTGGCCGGGGCGCTTCTCCTCGATGGCCTCCAGCGTGAAGGCGCCGCGCACACGGGCACCCGCGCGGACCGGCGCGACGAAGCGGACATGGTCGAGCCCGTAATTGACCCCCATCCGGATGCCGGGGATTTTCGGGCGATCGGTGTGGGCGTTCAGTCGGGTCAGCAGCGACAGCGTGAGGAAGCCGTGCGCGACCGTGCCGCCGAACGGCGTGGCGGCGGCGCGCTCCGGATCGACATGGATGAACTGGTGGTCATCGGTCGCGTCGGCGAATGCGTCGATCATCGGCTGATCGATCGTCAGCCAATCCGAATACCAGGTCTGCCCGACCTGCGCGGCGAAATCCTCCAGAAGCGACGTGCTCATGCCCGTTCTGTCTCCTCTCGATGATCTGTCTAGAGGCGTGCGCGGGCATCGGGCAAGTCGTAAATCGAACTATGGGTATGGCGATCGTCTAGGTGAACAGGCCGTGCGACAGCGTCGAGGCGTAGAGCGTGGTCGCCTGCTCGCGCGGGCGGCGCTCCGCCCAGTGGCGCAGGTCGTAGGCGGCGTTCAGCGTGGCCATGATGACCTGGCTCGCGATCATCGGGTCGATCGGGCGGACGGAGCCCTCGCTGATCCCGTCGACGAGCGTGCCGGCGAAGCGCAGCGCCATCCGGTTCGACCGCTCGACCACATGGGCGCGCACGTCGCGCGGCAGGGCGTGGAGCGCGGTGGTGCGCAGCAGCGGCCAGTTGCCCGCGAACTGCACGTCGAGCAGCGTGGCGATCGCGGCGGCGAGGCGGCGCCAGTGGCTTCCCCCCGCCTGGTTGGCGAGCTGCTGGGCGCGCGACACCCGCCGATAGGAGCTGCGGAAGCATTCGAGCACCAGATCGTCCTTGGCGTCGAGATGATGGTAGAAGCTGCCCTTGGTGACGTTGAGCTCGGCGACGATGCGGTCCACCGATGCGCCGCGATAGCCGAGATCGTTGATGAGCCGCGTCGCGGCCCGCAGGAACGCACCGCGCCCGGTCTCCGCGAGCTCGCCCTCGCCCTCGTCGAGCGGGGCGGGGGCGGGGTGCTGCCACGTCTCGCCGGCCGGCGCGATGCCATGGGCGAGCACCTCGAACAGCCGGGCGCGGACGCGCGGGAAGTCGCCGATCGAATAATGGTTGATCCACGCCGGCAGCCAGAAGGTCACTTCGGTGAGCATGTGCGCGCGCGCGGTCAGCAGCGCCTTGCGCTCGCCCTCGCCGGTTTCGCCGAAGAAGGCGCGGATCCGCCGGAAGATCGCCTGATAATGCTTCTCGAGGGGGCTGCGGACGCTGTCTTCGAGCGCGCGGATGTCCGACAGCGTGGCCAGCGCTCGCTCCTCGCCGCGCAGCACGCGGGCATGGAGGTCGAAATGGAGCTCCAGATAGCGGCCGACGCGCGCGTGCGGATCGGGTTCGGCGCCGGCCTCGATCGCCATCGCCTCGATCCGTTCGAGCGTATGCTCGAACACGGCCGCGGCGAGATGCTCCTTGAGGCGGAAATAATAGGTGATGCTGGTGGTGTTGAGCTCGACCATCTGCGCCACCTCGGCGAAGGTCATGCCCTTGACGCCGCGTTCGTTGATGAGGTCGGTGGCGGCATCGAGGATTCGCTCGCGCTTGCGCTCGAAGCGGCTGGGCTTTCGGGGGGCGGGCTTGGCCGGAACGTCCGGAAGAAGGGCGGGTTTGGTCGACATGGCCATGATTATGCCGCAGCGTTTCCTGCGGCGCCACCAGCCCGGGCGGATGCTCTTTCAGAAGTCATGGTATGTGCATAGCATCATATTGTGCGCCGAAAAACAGATCATGTTTGGTATTTACCGAAAGATGGGTATCGGATAGTCGAATGGCTTCAGGCGGGCGGAAGGCCCGAGGGAGAGGGCATGGCGGACACGACGCCCGACGCGCGGCGCACCGATGACGGGATCGATCTCGGCCGGCTGGCTGGCTGGCTGGAGGCCCATGTCGCGGGCTTTCGCGGACCGTTCGGGATCGCCAAATTCCCCGGCGGCCAGTCCAACCCGACCTACCGCATCGACGCGGAGAGCGGGCGCTATGTGATGCGTCGCAAGCCGTTCGGGCCGACCCTGCCGTCGGCGCACGCCGTCGACCGCGAATATCGGGTGATCTCGGCGCTCCATCCCACCGGCTTCCCGGTCGCGACGCCCCATGCCTTGTGCGCGGATGCCGAGGTGATCGGCGCGCCCTTCTACATCATGGAGATGGTCGAGGGCCGGACCTTCTGGGAAGGGCGCCTGCCGGACCAGTCGCCCGCGGAGCGACGCGCCATCTATTTGGCGATGGTCGACACGCTGGCGCGGCTTCACGAGATCGACCCGGCGGCGGTCGGTCTCGGCGACTATGGCGCGCCGGGCAATTATTTCGAGCGGCAGGTGGCGCGCTGGACCAAGCAGTACCGCGCCTCGCAGACCGACGATGTGCCCGAGATGGAGCGCCTCATCGAATGGCTCCCCGCGACGCTGCCGCGGCAGGATCGCGTCTCGATCATCCATGGCGACTACCGCATCGACAACATCCTGTTCGCGCCGGATCGGGGCGACGTGCTAGCCGTGCTCGACTGGGAGCTGTCGACGCTGGGCGATCCGCTCGCCGATTTCGCCTATCTCGCGATGAACTGGGCGATGCCGGCGGGCGAGCATCCCGCGACCATCGGCGGCCTCGACTGGAAGGCGCTCGGCATTCCCACGCTCGACGAGGTGGTGGCGCGCTACTGCGCGGCGACGGGTCGCGACGGCGTGCCCGATCTGCACTGGCATTTCGCGTTCAACCTGTTCCGGCTGGCGGGCATCGTCCAGGGCATCAAGAAGCG
>FTCZ01001251.1_pt1 | contig 11982 bp, 13 predicted proteins | sample 1658871 | NCBI WGS metagenome assembly FTCZ01 (sample SAMEA3914864, study PRJEB12502) | metagenome | biome: forest; material: soil | place: USA | collected 2012-03-12 | depth 0.3 m
CCCGGCCGGCGATGTCGAAGACCGACATGGAGCCGCTCATCAGCTATCTCCCTTGAGCGCCTGCATCACCGTGTCGACACGGCCCTGCAGGAAGGACAGGGTCGCCTTGTAGGCGACCGCGTTCTCGGCGAACTTGGTCTGCTCGACCGGCAGCTCGACGGTGTTGCCGTCGATCGATGCCTGGACGGGCACGCGATAGCCGAGCGCATCGGTGGCGGCGTCGGACGTGGACTGGCCGTTCTTGGCCGTCGCGCTGTCGAGCGCCTTGGCGAAATCGAAGTCCCGCGCCTTGAAGCCCGGGGTGGCGGCATTGGCGATGTTCGAGGCGAGCATCGCCATCCGCTGGGACCGAAGTTCCAGCGCGGCGCCGTGGATGCCGAAGAGTGCATCGTTGCTCATGAAATTTCTTTCGTCCCACCCCTAAACTTCTGTCCCGAGCGGTCGTCCTTGGGGTTGAAAGGCCCGGCCGCGATCGGTTCGTCCATGCTCGATGCAATGGGCGTGCCAATTCCCTGGAGCCATCTTGAGGCCGGGACTTTCCGGGCAGTGACGGCAGGGGCGGCAAGCCTTTGCCGGCAAACGGCAAATTTTTGCCGGTCGCTTTGCCGGCCCCGGGGTCCGGCGGCATGGATGCGGGGGTAGGGCCGTGAACGTCGCGATATTTCTGGATCCCGTCGCTATCCTACTGGTGTTCGGAGGGGCGGTTCTGGTGGCCGCGATGCGCTCCACACTGCATGATCTTAGCCGTGCGATCGCTGCGCTCGGGCCGCTGTTGCGCACCCGGCCCGAAGCCGAGGCTCGCGCCGCGCGCGTGACCGCCAATCGCATCGTCGAACGCGCGAGCCTGAGCGGTATCGCTACAGCGGACCGGGTTCCGTTGGTCGAGCGCTTCCTCGCCCATGCGGCGGCGCAGCTTTCGGATGCCCGCGAACCCGGCCGCTTTCTGGCCTGGGGCCACGCGGAACTCACCCGGCGAGCCGAGCGTCACGCGGCGGTCCATGCGGTCTGGCGCTCGGTGGCGGATGCCGCGCCGGCAATGGGTATGATCGGCACGGTGATTGGCCTGATCCGGATGTTCTCTGCACTCGAGGACCCGAGCCGCATCGGTCCCGGCATGGCGCTGGCGCTGCTCACCACCTTGTATGGCGTGATCGCCGCCAACTGCGTTGCGGGGCCGATCGCGGCCCGTCTGGAGCGCCTGAGCCGCGCCGAGCTGCTCTGGCAGAAGGAGGCAATCGATCGGCTCTCGACGCTCGCGCGCGAGGAATTGGCCGGCCCTCTTGAGACGCGCGTCTCGCGGATCGAGGCCCGCCTGCGTGTCGTGAAATGACGTTCCCTGCATTCTCTTCGGGGTCGCCGAATAGCGCGCGCTGGGCCTTGAGCTTTGCCGATCTGTGCCTCGTGTTGCTAGCCTTTCTACTGCTTCTTCAAGCGCATAGGGGGGATCCGGCGGTGCTGGGGGCGAGCATCCGCTCGGCGTTCGGCGCGCCATCGATACCCTCTCTCGACGAGAAGGTCGCGCCGCTGTTCCAGCCCGGCGAGGCGGTGCTCATGGCCGACGCCCGGGCGCATTTCACAGCGCTCGGCCGCGAAGCGGCGAACGGACGCTATCTCGTCCATGTCGAGAGCATCGGCACCGACGGCCATGCCCAGCGCTTCGACGCGTGGGAACTCGCCGCCGCGCGAGCCGCCGCGATCGCACGGGCGATCCAGTCGGGCGGTCTGGACGCTGGCCGCATCGACGTTTCAATCGACGGAACAGGTCCTGCCGTTAACGGGCGCGGGCAGCATGTCCGCGTGACGATGGTCGCGCATACGATCTAAACTGGCACGAGGCTTGCTTGAAATGCGCCCGTATGACGGGAGCATCTTTCATGGCACGCAAGGCTTTGGCCTTCTTCCTGCTGCTGGGCGCGTCGGCGGCGGCCCACGCCGCCATTGACGCCGGCGGTTTCGAGGATCTCGACAAGCTCGAGGGCCGTCTCGTCGGTGCGCTCGACGCCGATGTCGGCAAGCCTGGCGGCCCGCTGACCCACCTCGACCGCCGGCTGAAGCTGAAGCCGTGCCCGACCTCCGTCACCATCGATCCGCCGGCGCTCGGCGCCGTGGCGCTGCGCTGCGAGCCGCTCGGCTGGCGCATCCGCGTGCCGCTGATGAAGGTTCCGGGGCAGGTCGCGACCGCGTCGGCCGGCGCCACGACAATCATCCCCGCCGCCGCGCAGTCCACGGCCTCGCTCGGCCCGGCCGTGATCAAGCGCGGTGACCCCGTCGAACTCGCCGCCAGCAGCAACGGCTTCACCGTCACCACCGCCGCCGTGGCGCAGGAAGATGGCCGCCTCGGCGGCCGCATCCGCGTCAAGCCCAATGACAAGGGCGCCATCGTCATCGGCGAGGTGGTCGATGCCGGCCGCGTTCGCGTGACCAGCTTCTGATCCCGGAGACACAGGACCATGATCAACGGTATCGGCGTTTCGACCGGCGGCTCGCTCGCAGGGATCGGGGGGAAGGCCGCCACTCAGCGCGGCGAGGGTGCCCAGCGCGTCACGCCAACCTCGAACTCCTCGGTCGAGGATCGTGCGGCCGTCTCTACCACCAGCGCGCAGATGGTGGCCGAGGGCGCGCCGGTCGATATGGACCGTGTGGCCTCGCTCCGCGCCGCGATCAAGGCGGGCCAGTATCGCCCCGATGCGAAGGCGATCGCCGGCACGATGATCAAGAGCGACCTGGGGACCGGCCTGTGAGCACCGCGCCGCTCGAAGCTCTGATCGCCGCCCAGCGCGCGCTGATCGCCGCGCTCGACGCCGACAATGTCGACGCGATCTGCGCGCAGACCAAAGCGGTTGACGATGCACTCAACCGCATCCGGGCATTGTCGCCGCGCTTCACCAGCAGCGACGCCAAGGCGCTCGTCAGCGAGTCCATTATGCTTGCGGACGCAGCACGGGTACGCGTGAACGTGTTGGCCGACATGACCTCGCGCCGCCTCGCTCGCCTCGCGACGGCGACCGGCAAGGGCAATGCGGCGCCCACCTACGGGCGCACCGGCCGGCTCGGCCGATAAGCAGAAAAGTGGCACGGGGTTTGCTTTAATGCCCCTGTAGTCAAGGGAACGACATGACGCTGACCATCATTCGCGGTAATGGAGAGACGGGAAGGGCGGGGCCGATCGGCGGCCGCGTTCAGAACGCCATCGCCTCCGCGTCGGCCAGCACCGGCGTCAATTTCAATTACCTCTACCATCAGGCCCGCATCGAAAGCGGCTTCAATCCGAACGCCAGGGCGACCACGTCGAGCGCGTCGGGTCTTTATCAGTTCACCACCCAGACCTGGCTTGGTGTCCTCAAGAACCATGGGTCGGAGCACGGCCTGAGCTGGGCCTCCAACGCGATCACCAAGGGCTCGGACGGGCATTATTATGTGTCCGACGATACGACCCGTCAGGAGATACTGGCGTTGCGCCAGAACCCGGAGACGTCGGCCGCGATGGCCGGTGAATATGCCTCCGACAACAAGGATATGCTTGAGGCCAAGCTCGGCCGTGAGGCGAATTCCACCGACCTTTACATGGCGCATTTCCTCGGCCCGGCGGGCGCGACCCGCTTCCTGAAGGCGAAAGATGCCAATTCGGACCTGTCGGCCGCCTCGGTGATGCCGGCGGCCGCGCGCGCCAATCGCTGGGTCTTCTATGACAAGGCCGGCAACCCGCGCAGCCTGGAGCAGGTCTACGAGCGCTTCGCCGCCCGATTCAACCAATCGACGCCGGCCGCTTCGGCACCGAGCGGCACGACCGACAGCCCGTCCGATCTGGCGCAGATGCAGCTCGCGGCGCTGAATGGAACCGGCAACGCATCGGGCGATGCCGCCAGCCCGCTTTCCACCGCGCAGAGCCTTCTGACCCCGAGCCCGCAGACCGCTAGGCTCGCCTACCTCATGCTCGCATCCCTCGGAGTCTGACGATCAATGGCCGCGACCGCGATCAACAAGCGTGTGTGGATGGATGCGAGCAAGGGAGCGATCCTGCCGATCGCGTCGCTGATGCTGATTGCCCTGATGGTGGTGCCGATGCCCGCCATCATGCTCGACATCGGCTTCATCTCGAACATCGTGATTTCTCTGGCCGTGCTCATGGTGGCGCTGAACGCCGCCAAGCCGCTCGACTTCTCGGCCTTCCCGACGGTGCTGCTGTTCACAACGCTGCTCCGGCTGTCACTCAACGTCGCGTCCACCCGCGTCGTGCTGGTGCACGGCCATGAGGGTGCGGGCGCGGCCGGCCATGTGATCGAGTCCTTCGGCAGCTTCCTGATCGGCGGCAACTATGCCGTTGGCATCTTCGTGTTCGCGATCATCATGATCATCAACCTGGTGGTCATCACCAAGGGCGCGGGCCGCGTGTCGGAAGTGTCGGCGCGCTTCACCCTCGACGCCATGCCCGGCAAGCAGATGGCGATCGACGCCGATCTTAACGCCGGCCTGCTGACCCCTGACGACGCCAAGAAGCGCCGCCAGGAAGTCGCGACCGAGGCCGATTTCTACGGCTCGATGGACGGCGCCTCGAAGTTCGTGAAGGGCGACGCGGTCGCGGGCGTGCTGATCCTAGCGGTCAACGTCGTGGGCGGCCTGATCCTCGGCGTGCTGAGCCACTCGATGGCGATCGGCGACGCCGCCAAGAATTATGTCCAGCTCGCCATCGGCGACGCGCTGGTCGCGCAGATCCCGGCGCTGCTGCTCTCGATCGCGGCGGCCTCGATCGTGACGCGCGTCAGCTCGCCGCTCGACCTTGGCGGCCAGATCAGCAGCCAGTTTGGTTCGGCCAAGGCCTGGACGCCGGTGGCGGCGATCCTCACCATCCTGGGCGTGCTGCCGGGGATGCCGCATGTCGTGATCCTGCCGGCAGCCGCGCTCTGCGGTTATATCGCGTGGCGCCTGCGCGGCGCCGACGCGCTTCGCAAGGCCGAGGCCGAGCTGGCCGAGAAGGCCCCTCCGCCGCCGCCCGCCAATCCGAGTGCGATCGGCTGGAACGAGGTGTCCGACGATGCCCCGCTCGGCCTCGAGATCGGCTATGGCCTCGTGGGCCTCGTCGACGAGCGCAAGGGCGCGCCGCTGATGGCGCGGATAACCGGCATTCGCCGCCAGCTCTCCAAGGAGCTGGGTTTCGTAATCCCGCTGGTGCGCGTGCGTGACAATATGAACCTCGCGCCCAACGCCTATCGCGTCACCGTCGCCGGTGTCGTGGTGGGCGAGGACGAGTGCCACCCGTCCGACCTGCTCGCGCTCGACAGCGGCGATCTCGCCGCGACCGTCGACGGGCGCAAGGTCAAGGATCCGACGTTCGGCCTTGACGCCGTGTGGATCGCCCCCGAGAAGCGCGGCGAGGCGGTCGTCGCGGGCTATACGGTGGTAGACTCCTCCACCGTGCTCGCCACGCATCTGAACCAGCTCATCCTAAACTCGGCATCCGACCTGTTCGGCATGGACGAGGCGCAGAAACTGCTCGACGCGCTCAAGGAAACGTCGCCGCAGCTCGTCACTGGGCTCACGCCGACGCCGCTGTCGCTCTCCGCCATCGCCGCGCTCTGCCGCGCGCTGCTGTCGGAAGGCGTGCCGCTCAAGGATTTCCGCCGCATCGCCGAAGCGATGGCGGATGCCGCCCGCGAGGAAAGCGATCCGATCCAGCTCGTCGAGCAGGTCCGCCGTCGCATCGGCGCTCTGATTGTGCAGACGCTGGTGCCGGTGCGCATGCCGCTGCCCGTCGTAACGCTCGACGCGGGTCTCGAAAGCCTGCTCACTCAGGCCGTGCGCAGCGGTCCAAACGCCAATCACCCGGTGGAGCCGGCGCTCGCCAGCCGCATCGTCGCGGCAGTGAGCGAGGCGGCCGCCCCGCTCGTCGGCGAGGCGAAGCGCTTCGCCATCGTCACCTCGCCGATCGCGCGCCGCGCACTGGGCCGCCTGCTGCGCCCGCATCTGGCGGACGCGCCGGTTCTCTCCTTCCTCGAAATCCCGGACGGCAAGCCCGTCGAAGTGGTGGCGGTTGTCGGCGGTAGGCCGGCACAGGTCACCCAGCAGCATCGTGAAGCGGAGATGGTCCGTTGAACGCCGAACCCCTCATGACCTACGCCCGCAGGCCCGGGCGCCCCAATCCGGCGCAGCTGGTGCAATCGCACATGCCGCTGGTCCGCAAGATCGCCTGGCATGTCCATGGCCGCGTCTCGAACGCAATGGACGTCGAGGACCTCGTGCAGATCGGCATGGTCGCGCTGGTCGAAGCCGCCAACGGCTATGAAGACCGCGGCCACGCCTTTTCCACTTATGCGGGGATGCGCGTGCGCGGAGCCATGATCGACCACCTGCGCCGCCACGCCGCGCAGGCCCGTTCGGGCATGGTCAAGCGCAAGGAGCTCGCGCGCGCACGCGCAGAACTAGAGTCACGACTTGGGCGCGCGGCGACGGAAGCCGAATTGGGGGAGGCGATGGGGCTCGATGCCGCCGCCTTCCGCGAGCTGGTCGCAGCCGCCGAGGCGATCCGTCAGGAGTCCCTCGACGAGGTCTATTCGGACCAGTCGATGTGGTTCGCCGATCTGGAGGAGGGCGCCGACGAGCAGCTCGACCGGGAACGGTTGGGTGAGGCGCTGGCCGGGCATATCGCAGCACTCCCCGAGCGTGAGGCGATGGTGCTCCAGCTCTATTTCGTCGAGGAACTCAATCTGGAGGAAATCGGGCAGGTGCTCGATATCGGCGCTGCTCGCGTCTGCCAGATCAAGAAGAGTGCTTTGGAGAAGCTTCGCGGGAAGCTGGCGAGCTGGCGCTGAGCGCGCTGCCTGAGCCCTTCGTCCGATTGAACTCATTCGACAGGCGGTCGAGCCGGGCCGCCATTTCAGCGAAACCGTCGCGCGTCGTTCCGCTGAGCGACGACACGCCGTCCGGCTGATGCTCGGCGAGCGCGAGCTTCAGCGCGTCCAGTTCATGCCGGATGTCGACGAGCGTCGCCGGCGGACCCGAGGGTGACGCTGAGGCGAGGCGCGCTGATGCCTTGTCCAGCCGATCACTCGCCCTGTTGATTTGAGCGACGAGGGCGGGAACGCCTGCGAGGGCGTCCTGCCGGGCCTGCGCTTCCCGCTTGGCTGCATTGGCCTCTGCCAATGTGCGGCTGACGGTGATGAGGCCGCCCACCGAGAGCAAGCTGCTCACAAGCGACAGGCCGACGATCGCAAGCAGGAGAGGGTTCGTCTTGGAGCCGGCTGGTTCAGCGCCGTGCGGCGGGAAAGGCGCAGACGCGCCACCGGCCGGCTCCTCCGCGGGCGCCCGCTGGGCGACCGCAGGAGACGAGATCACCGGCACTTGCGGACGAGCGGGCATAGGAGCGGGGTTGGCTTGCGCCGTCTCCACCGGGACCGGCTTCAACGCGCGGCCCTTGGACAGCTTCGGCGCCGAAGCCGACGAGGGGACAGGCTCGACCGCCGGGGGCTCGTCGAAGACCAGTTCCTCGTCGGCGTCGTCGCCGATCAAATCCTGCGGATTGGGGAGCATCTCGCTCATCGATTTCGTCCGTCCGGTTCTACCGATGCGAAAAACGCGAAACAGCCTCCGGCGCGGGGGAGCGATTGCGCCGGAGGCCATCTGCCTCAAGTCAAGGAAGCGAATTCCTTACTGGAGAAGCTTGAGCACACCCTGCTGCGACTGGTTCGCCTGGGCGAGCATCGCGGTCGAGGCCTGGTTGAGGATCTGGGCCTTGGCGAGGTTGGTCGTCTCGGCCGAGAAGTCAGCATCCTGCACGCGGCTGCGCGCGTCGGTCAGGTTCGTCACGTTGTTGGTCAGGTTGTTGACCGCCGAATTCAGCTGGCTCTCCGAGGCGCCGAGACCGGCACGGACAGTATTGACCTTGCCCAAGGCAGTGTCGACGGTAGCCATGGTCGTGGTCGCACTCGCTGCGGAGGTGCCGACATCGAGGGTCGCGCCAACCAGGGTCGAAAGATCGCCGACAGTGATGTCAATCGTGTCGCTCGAGTTCGCACCTGCCTGGATCGTCGTGGTCCCGCCAGCACCAGCGGCGCCGAACACGTTCACGCCGTTGAACTGGGTGTTCTTAAGGATGGAGTCGATCTGCTTGCCGAGCTGCGTCGCTTCGGTCTGCATGTTGGTGCGATCCGACGCGCCGTAGGTGCCCGAAGCGGACTGGACGGCCAGTTCGCGGACCCGCTGGAGCATGTTCGTCACCTCGTCCAGCGCGCCGTCGGCGGTCTGAGCGAGCGAGATGCCGTCGTTGGCGTTGCGGATGCCCTGGTTCATGCCCTTGATCTGCGAGGTCATCGAGTTCGAGATAGCGAGGCCTGCAGCATCGTCCGCCGCGGTATTGATGCGCTTGCCAGAGGAGAGGCGAGCCATCGCCGTGCTGAGGGCGTCGTTTGCCATGCGCGAGCTGTTCTGGGCCCGGAGCGCGGCGCTGTTCGAATTGATCACGGTCATTTCAAAATTCCTTTTCCCGCTCTGCGCCGCTCCGGTCACTGCCCGTCTCGGCTACGTTCCGGGTAACGACGGGGCCGGAGGAACTTTTAGCGCTGCCAAGCAAAGTTTTTTCCCAACTTGGTGTTAACCAATGTCGGTGACACGGTGGTTAGGGCCTACGCGCGAGTGTGCGCACACGCGTAGAACGCCCTGCGCGCAAACGAGCGAGCGTGCAGGCGCGTTAACCATTTGTTGGAGAAGCTCCGGCAAAAGGGTGCTCGACGGATTTTGGGGATCCAGGGGGAAAGCCGGGCATGTGTTCGATCGGGATCAGTGCTCTTGCGGCCCTAGAAAATCCTGCCCTTGCGGCCTGGCTCTCGGGCGTTGGCATCGCGACGCGCCCGATCGACGTCGAGCAGGCCGCAGCGCGTGACGAGGTACGGATCCTCGCTGCTTCCGAAATCCGCCATGCGACCGTCCGTGACGTTCTGATCGAGATCGCCGCTGGCCGTCCGAGCCTCCGGCTCGCCGCCAAGGGCATCCCGGCAACGATCCGATTTGGTTTCGAAGACATGGCGTTCGGGCTCGCGCTGGTGGCCGAACTGTGCCGCCCGGCGGCGCGGCCCGCGGTCGGCGAGCCGGAGAGCGCAATCTACCTGAAGCTTGCCGAAAAAGTCGCCGGTTCGGATGCCACCGTGCTCGTGCTGGGCGAGACCGGCACCGGCAAGGAAGGCATCTCCCGCTACATCCACGCGTCGAGCCCGCGCGCCGACAAGCCCTTCGTCGCAGTAAACTGCGCAGCACTGCCCGACACGATGCTAGAAGCGATCCTGTTCGGCCATGCCAAGGGCGCGTTTACCGGCGCGGCGGGCGCGAGCGAGGGCCTGTTTCGCGCGGCCGAAGGTGGCACGCTGCTCCTCGACGAGATCGCCGAAATGCCGCTTTCGCTCCAAGCGAAGCTGCTGCGCGCGATCCAGGAGCGCGAGGTTCTTCCCGTCGGTGCAACCCAACCGGTTAAAATCGACGTCCGCATCATTGCCGCCGCCAACCGCGAGCTGGCGACCGAAGTGGCCGAGGGCCGCTTCCGCGCCGATCTTTACTGGCGTCTCAACGTGATGCCGCTGGCGCTCAAGCCCTTGAAGGCCCGCCGCCTCGACATCCGCGCGATCACCGCCGCGCTCATCCTGCGTCACACCCGCGAGGGCGAGAGCGTCGCCTGGCCGACCGCCAACGCGCTCGATCGCCTGATGGCGCACGAATGGCCGGGCAATGTCCGCGAGCTCGACAACGTCATCCAACGCGCGCTGCTGCTGCGCATGGGTGACCGGATCGAGGCCGACGACCTCGCCATCGAGATCATGCACCACGCGACCCCGATGCTTGCCGTCGTGCCGGCTCCGGCCGCGACGCCGATCGTTCGAAACGCTAACCTCGCCGATGTCGCAAGGGCGAGCGAGATCGAAGCGATCCGTGCCGCGCTCGACGCGACCGGCGGCAAGCGCCTGCTGGCGGCGGCCAGGCTCGGAATTTCCGAACGCACCCTTCGCTATCGGCTGGCCGAGATGCGTGAACTGGCCGCGGCCTGAGGAACGATCAAATGACCTCGATCAATGCATCCAGCCTGCTGGCTCTGCGCAACCAGATCCTCCAGCAGAACTCCGCGCTCCAGAAGGCCGCGGCGACGGGGCCGGCCGCGCCGATCTCGGGTGCACAGCCCGCGACACAGGGCACCCAGTCGACCGACTTCGGCGCGGCGCTCAAGGGCGCGCTCCACCAGGTCAACGGGCTCCAGAGCAAGGCCGAGGACATCTCGAACAGCTACGAGCGTGGGGACACAACGGACGTCGCCTCCGTGATGCTGGCGCGCGAGCAGGCTTCGGTCGGCTTCCAGGCTACCCTCCAGGTCCGCAACAAACTCCTGTCCGCATACAAGGACATCATGAGCATGCCGGTTTGATATGGCTGAGAACGCACTCATCCCCACAGAGGCGGCTTCCGGCCGCAGCATGCCCATCCCGCTCGCCGATCTCGGCAAGGGCGGGTTCGGTGGTATCATGGACCGCCTGAGCACCTTCACGCGTCAGCCGGCGGTGGCGAAGAGCCTGCCGATGCTGGGCCTGATCGGGGTGCTTGCAGCGGCGGCGCTCGTGTGGGCGGTGCTTCACACCGGCCCGCAGCGCGATCTGTTCATGGGCCTTGGCGATGCCGACAAGGCCTCGGTGGTGCAGGCGCTCGACACGGCGGGGATCAAGTATCACATCGACAATTCCACCGGCGCGCTGACCGTGCCGGAGGACAGCTATTACCGCGCCAAGATGCTGCTCGCGCAGCAGGGCCTGCCCAAGGCGGCGCCCGACGGTGACCAGCTCATCTCCAACCTGCCGATGGGCGCGAGCCGCGCCGTCGAGGGTGCGCGCCTCCAGGAAGCCAAGGAGATGGACCTCGCCCGCACGATCGAGGCGATCGACGCGGTGGCCACCGCCAAGGTCCATATCGCGGCCGACCAGCCTAGCGTGTTCCTGCGCGACGACGCCAAGCCGCAGGCTTCGGTGATGCTGACGCTGCGCAGCGGCCGCGCGCTTTCCGATGGCCAGGTGCAGGCGATCATCCATCTCGTCGCCGCATCGGTGTCGGGCATGTCGCCGGACGACGTCTCGGTCGTCGACCAGTCGGGCCGCTTGCTCAGCCACTCAGCAGGGCAGGGGGATGACGATATCGCCGACAAGCAGGTCGCGCTCCAGACCAAGGTCGAGGATCGCTATCGCCGCGCTCTTACCTCGCTGCTGACGCCGATCGTCGGCGCGGGCAACTTCACAGCCGAGGTCCATGCCGATCTCGACTTCGCGGAAATCGCCTCCACAACCGAAACCTATCCGAAGGATGGTTCGGTCGTCCGCACTGAGCAGGGCAGCTGGACCAACACGCAGGATGGCGCGAACCAGCCGGCATCGGGCATTCCGGGCGCGCTCTCCAACACCGCGCCGGCACCGGCCAAGCCCGCGGCCACCGCGAACGGCCAGCTGCAGGGCCAGAACGGTCCCGCCGCTCCGGGCACCGCGCCCGGTCAGGCCGCCGCCGCCGCGCCGCAGAAGCTCAACGAGACCTACAACCGCAGCTATGAGCTCGGCCACCAGATCTCGGTGACCAAGAACCCGGTCGGCACCGTACATCGCCTCACCGTCGCGGTGGCGCTGCGTCAGGCACCGGGCGCGAAGCCGCTCACGCCTGTGCAGCAGCAGCAGCTCCAGAATCTGGTGAAGGGCGCTGTCGGCTTCGACCAAAACCGGGGCGACATCGTCGCGGTGACTTCGCAGAGCTTCGCGCCGGAGGACGCCGCTACAGGCTCCAAGTGGTACGAAGCGAGCTGGTTGCCGGTCGTCGGTCGCAACCTGACCGCGCTCGCTGTGGCCGCGATCCTGGTGTTCGGCATCGGCCGTCCGCTGCTGAAGCGCCGCGCCGCCGTCGCCGAGCAGAAGATCGCCAGCAAGGCCAAGGAACGCGCCGCCGTCGGCAAGGAGATCGCCACCGCGCTCGCCAGCCAGA
>FTCZ01008038.1_pt1 | contig 11969 bp, 12 predicted proteins | sample 1658871 | NCBI WGS metagenome assembly FTCZ01 (sample SAMEA3914864, study PRJEB12502) | metagenome | biome: forest; material: soil | place: USA | collected 2012-03-12 | depth 0.3 m
ACCCGCAGCAGCTCCGCGAAACCACGATGGACCCGAAGACGCGCGGCATGATCCGCGTGACGCTGCCGCAGGAATATGAGGAGCGCGCAGCGGTGCGCGATCTGGTCGACCGGCTGATGGGCAAGGAAGCCTCGCACCGCTTCGCCTTCATTCAGGAAAACGCCGCCCGCATCGACGAAGAAGAGATCGATGCCTGAGAAGGGCTGACGGGGGCATGGGCGAAACCAGAGAGGCGGCGCACGCCAGGCTGCAGGCCCTGCTGCGGAGGCTCGCGGCCGCGCCGCGCGATGCCGATGCGGCTTGGAACGCCGTCAACCTCGCCATCGACCACGGCTTCGAGGACGAGGCCGTCGCCACGGTCGATGCCTCGGTCCGGCTGATCGCGAGCCATCCGCAGCTTTGGCAGATGCTCGGGCTTCTCTATCGCGAGCTCGATCAGTCAGAAGCGGCGCTCGCCTGTTTCGATCGCGCCGCCCGTTTGGCCCCCCGGGACGCCCGCATCGCGCACGCATTGGCGCTCACCAGCATGGAGGCCGGCCGGCCAGTGGTCGCGCTCTATGACCGCGCGCTCCAGATCACGCCGCTCGATGGCGAAATGCTGCTGGGCCGGGCGGCGGCACTGGCGGCGACAGGCGCCATCGACAGGGCCAAGGCCGATCTCGCAGCGCTACTGCACCAGCATCCGGGCTGGGTGCCCGGCCATCACGGCTTCGCCAAGCTGTGCTCGATGAGTGGCCGCGCCGCCGCAGCGACCGAGACACTGGACGCTGCGCTCAGCCGGCATCCGGCGGACGTCGGACTTCACAGCGCCCGGATCGTGGTGCTCGCGCGATCCGCGTCACCGGACATTCGTCTTGCCGCCATCGCCGACGCGTGCCGCCGCGCCGGTCCGCATGCAGACTTCGTCAAGGCCGAGGCGATCGCGCTCAGCGAGGCCGGCGCCATCGCCCCCGCCGACGCCCTGTTCGCAACGATCGACGCCAGCGGCGACACCGGCTTCGCGCTCGCCCGCCTGCGCCATGAGCTTCGCGCCCGTCGGCCGGAGACGGTCGACCGTCTCGCCGAGCCGCTCCTCTCGTCCACCGAGGCCGTGACGGTCTGGGCCTATCGCGCCACCGCCTGGCGTATGATGGAAGACGAGCGGCTGGGCTGGCTGGAGCGCGACGAGCTGATCGGCGTCTATGACATCGCCGACCGACTCCCGCCGCTGGAGAGGCTGGCCGAGGTGCTCCGGCAGATCCATGTCGGGCAGGCACAGCCGCTCGATCAGTCGGTGCGCGGCGGCACCCAGACCGACGGGCCGCTCTTTGCGCGCGCCGAGCCCGAGATCCGGGCGGTGCGAGAGGCGGTTCTGGAGAAGGTGCGGCATTATCGGCAAATCCTCCCGCCGATCGATCCGCACCACCCACTCCTGTCGGCGCCGCGCAAGGAGCGGCCGCGCTTCGCCGGCTCCTGGTCTGTCCGGCTGCAAGGCTCCGGCCACCACGTCCATCATGTGCACACGCAAGGCTGGCTCAGCTCCGCGTTCTATGTCGCGCTGCCGGAGGGAGACACCGCGCAGGATCAGGGAATGCTCCAGCTCGGCGCCCCACCGGAAGAGCTCGGCCTCGGCCTCTCCCCCACGCGCACGATCGAGCCGCGCCCTGGCCGGCTGATATTGTTCCCATCGACGACATGGCACGGCACCACGCGCTTTGCCGCCGGAGAACGCCTGACGATCGCCTTCGACGTCGCCCGCCCGCGGGGCTAGGCGAGCACGCGCGACGCAATCGCCTCGCGCCGCCGGGGCGTCACGCCCAGTTCGCTGCGGAGATAATCGTCGAGTGAGCCGTGCCGCTCGTCGATCGCGGCGAAGGCAGCCTCGATATAGGACGCCTCGACCTCCATCAGCACGCGGATAGCGGAATCCGAGATACCCTCGCCATAGCTCGCGCGGATATGGCGCGCGCCCGCCGCGATCCGCCGCTCCACTCGACCCGCGACGTTGGTGAGCAGATAGTCGGCGATGATGTCGTCGCGATGCACGCCCATCATCGCGTGAAACAGCGCGACCGCAAGGCCGGTGCGGTCCTTGCCGGCCATGCAGTGGATCAGCGAGGGGCCGGGGATCGTCGCCAGCGCCTCGAAAAAACGGGCGAGGATCGGGATCATGCGCGGCCGGAAGGGCATCTCGGCATAGCCGCGCGCCATCGCACGCCGGGCCTCCTCTACGCCCGGCGTCGCGCGCGTCGCAGCGACATGCGGGGCAAGGCCGGTCGTGTCCTCATCCACGAAGAACACCGGCGCGGCAAAACCCACTGGTCGCCGGCAGGGCGCCGCGGCCCGCTCGCCCGCCCCGCGCAGATCGATCACGACCGCGAGCCCGAGCTCCCCGATCGCCGCCAGATCCGAGTCGGTGGCATCGACATGCTGTGCCGAACGGAAGAGATGGCCGGTCTTCAGCCGCCCGGACGGGGTCGCATAGCCGCCATAGTCCCGGAAGTTATGCACGCCCTCAAGGGGCAGCACGCGGCTGTCGGCAAGAAGGTCGGTGGCCATGAGCTTCTCCTGCACAAGCGACTCCGCCCCCATTTTCGACGCCGATCATGACGATCCCGCGACCACCCCTCAACACATCGGCTCACATATTCTTAACGGGGCGGCGATAATCTTGCCCGATCAGCGCAGAGAGGCTCACCTTTTGACGCCCATCGATCCTTTGCCACTCACGCATAGCTGGCCGATCTTCGAACGTGGGCTGCAATTCGAACTGGGCTGCGTCTCCGGCAGCGAGGGGATGGTGCCGATCGATCCCGCGCTCGACGGGCTCGAGCTGGCGCGCCACGGCATCGGCACATGGGAATGCGACCTCAGCGACAACAGGCTGACCTGGTCGGCCGGCGTCTATGATCTGTTCGGATTACCACGCGGCGCGCGCCTGCTCCGCCCCGAGGCGGTCGCGCTGTACAGCGAGCGCTCGCGCCCCGCGATGGAGCGGCTCCGCGCCTATGCCATCCGCCATCGGCGCGGCTTCACGCTGGATGCCGAAATCATCCCCGTTCAGGGCGACCGTCGCTGGATGCGGCTGATCGCCGCGCCGATCTGCGAAGGCGAGCGTGTCGTGCGCCTGCACGGCCTGAAGCGCGACGTCTCCCACGAATATCCCTGAGGCTGACCCACCCTTGCCGCGCTGCGGGCCTCATCCTACGACGCGCGCCATGACCCACCCGATCCTGCTCCCCGCCGCCAGCCGCATCGCCTCGCCCTGGAAGAATGGCGGCGGCGTGACGAGCGAGGTCGCCGTCTTCCCGGCCGGTGCGACGATGGACGATTTCCTGTGGCGGGTGAGCATTGCCGAGGTGGCCGAGGCCGGTGCCTTCTCGCGCTTCCCGATGGTCGACCGCGTACTGGCGGTGCTCGAAGGCTCGCTGTCGCTGACCATCGCCGGGGAGAATGGGCCGGCACTGCTCTCGTCAACAACCGGCGCGCACGCCTTCCCGGGCGATATCGATGCGCATGGCGCGCCGCTGGGCGGGCCGGTGCGCGATCTCAACGTGATGGTCCGGCGCGGGACTTGGCAGGCCTCGACCGAGGTGCTGCGGCCATCCGCGCCGATCCGCATCGACGACCTGCCGCGCTGCGTGCTGGTGGTGGCGATGGGCGAGGCGCGCGTGGAGCATCGCGGCGAGACCTTTGCGCTCGGCCGGCTGGACGCGCTCCGCATCGACGAGGCGACCGGCACCCCGATCACGCTTTCGAGCAGCGCCCCGCTCTATATGATCCGGCTCGCGCCCCTGGCCTGAGGGATCAGCCCTTGACGATCGGCACGCACTTCAACTGGGCACCGCCGCCCTGCCCCAGCCCCACCTCCATCGCGTCCGCATAGGCCTTGAGCATCGCGAGGCAGCGCTTCTCGTTGAAGAAAATCCGGCGGCCGGTAATCAGCCCCTCAAGCGCGTAGGAGACATGCGAGGGCTTGGCTGCAGGCTGGCCGGGCGCCGTGCCGGAAGGGGCCCGGCCGCACGCCACGGCGGCCACCAGCATCAGCATGGCGATCGTCTTCATCCTACAATGCACTCCCCTCCCCGTGCTGCTGCGCGCGGCGTCCCCCGTCAACGGTGCAGTCGGCCGTCCCGGCAATCGGAGGGAGTAATCCGAACCGCACGCCCATCGCGGGCGATTGCACGCCGCCTCCGCCCCGCTATGCACAAGGCGATCGGCAAGCAGGAGACACAAGGCATGGCGGATGTGGAACTGGTGGGCCCAACCTCGCACATCTTCGTCTCGCAACGGCAGCGCCTTCACTATGTCGACTGGGGCAACCCAGACGCGCCGCTGCTGGTGCTGGTGCATGGCGGGCGCGACCAGTGCAGAAGCTGGGACTGGGTTGCGCGCGCGCTGCGCCATGACTGGCACGTCGTCGCCCCCGATCTGCGTGGCCATGGCGACAGCGCCTGGTCGACCGACGGCAATTATGGCGCCACAGCGCATCTCGCCGATCTCTCCCAACTGCTCCACCAGCTGACGCCCGGCCCGGTGACGCTCATCGCGCACTCGCTCGGCGCGGCGGTGGCGCTGCGCTATGCCGGGCTGTTCCCCGAGAAGGTGCGCAAGCTCGTCTCGATCGAGGGTAGCGGCACAATACCGCCAGCGTTCGCGGTGCGCGCGGCCCGTCCCTTCGAGGTGAAATGGCGCGAATGGATCGAGGAGCGGCGCCAAGCGAGCGCGCGCAGTCCGCGTCGCTATGCCACGCTGGAAGACGCCATCGTGCGGATGCGCGAGGCAAATGCCAGCCTCTCCGAAGAGCAGATCCGCCACCTCACAATCCACGCAGTGTCGCGCAACGAGGACGGCAGCTTCAGCTGGAAGTTTGATCCCTATGTCCGGCTGGGGCCGCCGCTCGATATCGCCGAGGCGGATCGCAAGGCGCTGTGGGGACGGATCACCTGCCCGGTGCTGCTCGCCTGGGGCCGCCGGAGCTGGGGCACCGACCCCGCCGGGGACGGCACCACCGCGCTGTTTCAGGACGCCCGCACCGTCGCCTTCGATGCCGGCCACTGGCCGCACCATGACCAGTTCGACGCATTCGTCGCTGCGGTGCGCGCCTTCCTCTGAAAGCCACAATGGCCGGGGCTATCGAAGCCCCGGCCATTGTGCGGATCAATGCCGGTAATAGCGGTAGTGGTAATAGGGGCGGCCGTAATAGGGGCGGCCGTAGCCATGATGACGGTAGTACCAGGCATGGTACGGATAGGGCCGGTAGACCCACGCGCCGCCATAGTACACCCACGGCCGATACCAGCCCGGCGCGGCATAGGCATAGGACGGGCCATAGGAGCCGTAGAAGGCAGGAGCCCCGCCGCGCGTAACGTAGCCGGGCGGGCAACCCGGGCTCGTGGCATTGCTGCCCGAGCTGCTGGCGATCGCAGCACCGGCGCCGGCGCCGGCCACCCCGCCTAACAACGCGCCGGTGCCATGATCGTGGTGACCGGAGAGTCCCGAGCCGACGATCGCGCCGAACACGCCACCGATGACCGCACCGGCGCCGGCATCGCCATGCGCCTTCACGCAATAGGCCTGCGCCCAGCGCTGGGCATCGATCGCGTAGCGACGATCCTGCTCGGCCAACTGCGCGCTGTCGGGGCCAGCCTGGTAACCGGGAGGCGGCGGAGGCGCCTGTGAGCCGTCATAGCCCGGAGGCGGCGGCGCATCCTGATAACCCTGCGGCGAACCCTGATAACCGGGCGGCGGCCCCCCATTATAACCCTGCGGCGGCGCGCCATAGCCCGGGGGGGGTGACTGGCCATAGCCAGGCGGCGGCCCCTGCCCCTGATCATAGCCGGAGCCCTGATCATAGCCCTGGCCCTGATCATCGCCGGAGCCCTGATCGTTCCCGCTCCCCTGGTCATAGCCCGGGGGCGCCTGCTGATATCCGGGCGGCGGCGGGGCATAGCCCTGCGAACCGCCGGGCGCCTGCGCGGACGCGGCCGAAAAGGCAACGGGCGACACGGCCATCGACAGGCCGGTTGCCACAAACATGGTCTTGGTCAGCAACTTGGCTGTCATTCGACACGATCCTGCAACGCGAGTTCAACCAGCAATCCTAACCAGACTCTGGCTGAACGGCGTCTGAGCGTCGAGGCTTTCCTTTCACCCCTCTGGCTCGCGGTCGGTAGGCCATCACCGCTTGCGATCGCCCACGCGGCGGCTAGGGCTGTGAGCCAATATGCGAAGGAGGGGAATCATGCCCCAGCTGGCCTGCACAACGATCGCCTCGCCCGTCGGGCGCCTCCAGCTCGTCGCCACCGACGCAGCGCTGGTGGCAATCCTGTGGGAGAAGGACGATCCTGCCCGCGTGCCGCTGGGTGCCCTTGCCGAGGCTGACGCACACCCCGTGCTGGCCGAGGCCGCGCGCCAGCTCGGCGAATATTTCGCCGGCACCCGCACGCGCTTCACCGTCCCGCTCGATTTCAGGGGGACGGCGTTCCAGCGCGAGGTCTGGCAGGCGTTGCTCACCATTCCGTTTGGCGAGACACGCAGCTACCGCCAGATCGCCGAGCAAATCGGCCGCCCCGCCGCAGTGCGTGCGGTGGGGGCCGCGAACGGCCGAAATCCCATCTCGATTATCGCGCCCTGCCATCGCGTGATCGGCACCGACGGAAAGCTGACGGGCTTTGCCGGCGGCCTCGACGCGAAGGCTTTTCTGCTTGCGCTGGAGGGCGTGGACACACCCGCCCCGGCCAGCGACGATCGCCAATATTCCTGGCTGGATGCCGTCGCTCCGGTGCGTTGAGCCGCTCAGCTTTCTCTGGCCAGTTCCTCGATCCGATCGCTCATCTTCCCGATCATGTGCACGAGCGCGTCGAGTTCGTCCTTTTCCAGCGTCCCGAACACGTCGAGCAGGAAGCGGGTGCGGATCGGCTCGGAAGCCGCGATGGCGGCCTCCCCCGCCGCCGTTACCGAGATGCGCTTGGCCCGGCGATCATCGGGATCGGGATCGCGGCGGACGAGGCCGTCTCGTTCCAGCGCGTCGATCGCTTCTGTCACGGTGCGCGGCGCCTGCCCGAGCGCGGAGGCAATGTCGGTCGATCGCACTGGCCCGTCACTCGCTACCAGCAGCAGCAGCTTGGTCCGCGCCAACGACGTGCCGTGCGTCATCATCAGCCGGTCCAACAGCCGATGGGCGCGCAGATAATAATCGCGCAGCGCCTCGGCCGCGCGTTCACAGTCGACCAAATTTTTGTGAGGGTCCATAATAAATGGAGTTGCCATAATTCACCCTTTTCGGCAAGGGCGGCGCCGGGGCCGTGTGCTCCGAGTGGTGTCGCATAAGGATCGTCGATGGTCGAAGCTGCCCAACAGCCCCCCGCAACGGCGGACAAGCGCGCCCAGCGCCTGAGCCCGCAGACGCGGCGCATCCTGCTGGTCGTGGCTCTGGTCGTGGCGGCGGCATTCGGCGCGTGGCTGATCCATTACGAGACCCGTGGCAAATATATCGAGGGCACCAACGACGCCTATATCCGCGCCGACGCGGTGACCGTGAGCCCCAAGATTTCGGGCTATGTGGAGCAGGTGTTCGTCGCCGACAACCAGGATGTGAAGGCCGGCCAGCCCCTCGTCCGCATCGATCCGCGCGACTATAAGGCGCAAACCTCGCAATATCAGGCGCAGATCGATGTCGCGCGCGCCAATGCCGACAATGTCCGTGCCCAGATCCGCGAGCAGGACGCCGCGATCGCGCAGGCGCGCGCACAGCTTGCCGCGTCGGAGGCGGATGCGCACTTCGCCGCGGGCGAGGTCCGGCGCTACACCCCGCTGGCCGAAAGCGGCGCCGAGACGCGCGAGAAGCTTACGACGCTGCGCAACCAGGCGACGCAGGCGGCCAATCAGGCGGCCGCCCAGCGCGCCGCGCTCGACAGCGCCGAGCGGCGCATCGGCGCGCTGCAGGCGCAGATCCGCCAGGCCGAGGCGCAGGGTGAGACAGCTGAGGCACAGCTGTCGGCCGCCAACGTCAATCTTGGTTCGACCATCGTACGCGCCAGCGTCGACGGCCGCGTCGGCGACAAGAGCGTGCGCGTTGGCCAGTTCGTCCAGTCGGGCACGCGGATGATGTCGGTGGTGCCGCTGGCGAAGATCTATGTCACCGCCAATTTCAAGGAGACCCAGATCGGCCTGATGCGCCCCGGCCAGCCCGCCACGATCGAGGTGGATTCACTGCCCGGCGTCGCGCTCAAGGGCCATGTGGACAGCGTGTCGCCCGGCACCGGCGCCGAATTCTCGTTGCTGCCGCCCCAGAACGCGACCGGCAATTTCACCAAGATCGTCCAGCGCGTGCCGATCCGCATCGCGATCGATGCCGGGGCGGACGCGCGCAAGGTACTGGTGCCCGGCCTGTCGGTGACGGTGAAGGTCGATACCATCGCAGCCAAGGGCGAGATGCGCCGCATCAAGGATCAGGAAAAGGCCCGCGGCGACCGATGAGAGACGCGCCCGGCTCCCCGGCGCCCGCCGCACCCGAGCGCGCTGACGCCGCTGCCTGGCTGGCGGTGGCGGCAGGGACGCTCGGCGCGCTGATGGCGATGCTCGATATCTCGATCGTCAATTCCTCGCTGCCCACCATCCAGGGCGAGATCGGCGCCAGCGGTACCGAAGGCACCTGGATCTCCACCGCATATCTGGTCGCCGAGATCGTCATCATCCCGCTGTCGGGCTGGCTCGAAAAGGTGCTGGGCCTGCGAACCTTGCTGCTGATCGCGGCATCGCTGTTCACCGGCTTCTCAATGATGTGTGGCTTTTCCGGTTCGCTCGGCATGATGATCGCGGGTCGCGTCGGCCAGGGCTTCACCGGCGGCGCGCTGATCCCGACCGCGATGACCATCATCGCCACGCGCCTGCCCCGCTCGCAGCAACCGATCGGCAATGCGATGTTCGGCGCGACCGCGATCATGGGGCCGGTGGTCGGCCCGGTGCTGGGCGGATGGCTGACCGAGAATGTCAGCTGGCATTATGCCTTCTTTATCAACCTGCCGGTCGGCATCGCGCTCGTCATGCTGCTTCTGATCGCGCTGCCGCACAACAAGCCCAACTTCGCGCTGCTGCGCGAAGCGGACTGGCTGGGCATCCTCGGCCTGGCGATGGGGCTCGGCGGCCTGACCGTCGTACTGGAAGAGGGCGAGCGCGAGCAGTGGTTCTCCTCGCCGACGATCCTGTGGCTGACAGTGGTGTCGGCGATCGGCTTCCTCTTCCTGTTCGCCGGGCAGTTCCTGGCGCGCAAACCGGTGATCCGCCTTCGTCTGCTGCTCGACCGGCAATTCGGCGCCGTCGTGGTGATGGTGATGACGGTGGGTATGGTGATCTACGGCACCTCCTACACCATCCCCCAGTTCCTCTCGACGATCGCCGGCTACAACTCGCTGCAGGCGGGTGAGATCGTGCTGCTGTCGGGAATTCCGATGATGTTGTTGATGCCGGTCACGCCGTGGCTGGTACAGAATATCGACATCCGCATCGCCGTCACCTTCGGCATGATCGTGCTCGCGGCGAGCGCCTATATGGAAACCGAACTCACCTCGCTGTCGACGGGCAGCGCGTTCGCCACTTCGCAGATCATGCGCGGTATCGGCTCGGTCTTCTCGATGATGTTCATGAACCAAGCCGCGATACGCGCAGTCCCGCCCGAGCAGGCGAGCGATGCGTCGGGGCTCTACAACACCGCGCGCAACCTCGGCGGATCGCTGGCGCTGGCCAGCATCGCCGTGATCCAGGACCAGCGCACCTGGCTGCACGCCCGCCGGATCGAGGAAAGCCTGTCGGCCAACTCGGTCCGCGTGCAGGATTACATGGCCGCGCAGAGCCAGGCGCTCGGCGGGCAGGCGGCGGCCTATCGCTCGCTCGGCATCACGATCCAAACGCAGGCGCTCACCATGACCTATGCGGACCTGTTCTGGCTGCTCACGGTCGGTATCGTCGCCGTCACCCCCCTCGTCCTCTTCCTCCGGCCGCTTCCCAAGCACGCGAAGCCGGTCGCCGCTCATTGAGGAGCGCCATGCGCCCGATCCCTGCCCCCCTTGCTCTGCTCGCGCTGCTGGCTGGCTGCACCGTCGGCCCGAACTATGCCGGCCCACCGCAAGCCGCACCCAAGGCGCCCGCCTTCGTTCGCGCAGGCGATGCCGCTGCGGCCAACGCGCCCGTCGCGCACTGGTGGGAAGCGCTGGGAGATCCGGTGCTGAACGATCTGGTCACGCGCGCGCTCACCGCCAATCCTAACATCGCGGTCGCCGAGGCGCGGTTGCGCCAGGCGCGCGCGGCGGTCCGCGTCGAGAAGGCCAATGCACTGCCCAGCGCCAATGCGGAGGCGGTCTATGCCCATGCCCATCTCCCCGGCGTGGACTTCACCGGCAGCAACAGCGGCAATTCCTCGACGGACCTCAACCTCTTCAACGTCGGCTTCGATGCGAGCTGGGAAGTCGATCTGTTCGGTGGCCAGCGCCGCGCAATCGAGGCTGCACGCGCGCAGGCCGGAGCTGCCGAAGCCAAGCTCGCCGACGCGCAGGTCAGCCTCTCGGCCGAGGTGGTGCAGGCTTATGTCAATCTGCGCGACCGGCAGCGCCGGATCGATCTCAGCACGCACTCCGTCAGGATGCAGGAGCAGATGCTGGCGCTGACCCAGCAGCGCTACGATCGCGGCACGGCGTCGCGCCTCGACGTCACGCGCCTCCAGAATCTGCTCGATAGCACGCGCGCCGACATCCCTCCGCTCAATGCCGAGCTCGAAGCCTATCTCGACGAGCTGGCGATGCTGACCGGCGATGCCCCCGGCGCGCTAGACGATCGACTGAAGACCGCGCAGCCGATCCCGCTGCCGCCCGCACAGGTGGCGGTGGGCGATCCCGCGGCCCTCCTCCAGCGCCGGCCCGACATCCGCGCCGCCGAGCGGACGCTCGCGGCCGACACCGCCAAGATCGGCCAGGCCGAGGCCGCGCGTTTCCCCAAGCTCAGCTTCATGGGGATCATCGGGCTGGGCGGCACTTCGCCGTCGGATCTCACCAAGCTCGACGATTTCACATTGCTGGCGGCACCACAGATCAGCTGGAACTTCCTCGACTTCGGCCGCAACAAGGCGAAGGTCATCCAAGCCGAAGGCGTGCGCGACGAGGCCGAGGGCCAGTATCACGCCACCGTGCTCGCGGCGCTGCGCGATGCCGAGGATTCGCTCTCGCGCTTCCGCTATCGCCGCATCACCGTCGCCACGCTGGCGCGCGCCAAGGCAGAGGCCGACGAGGCGCTTGCGCTCTCCGAACAGCGTTACAAGGCTGGCACCTCGACGCTGATCGACCTGCTCGATGCGCGCCGCCAGCAGATCGCCGCCGAACAGAATCTCAGCAAGGCCGAGGCCGGGCTGACGGGCGATTTCGTCGCGATCCAGAAGGCCCTGGGTCTCGGCTGGGGGCCAGCCCGGAGCTGAAGGCGCGACCGTCCTTGCGGAACCGAAACATCGCCCCCTATGGTGGGCGAATGAGGATCGTCCTGTTCGCTTGCGCCGCCCTCCTGTCCACCGCCGCCACCGCAGCGCCGCCCACCGACTATGCCGCGCGCGTGGCGCACGTGCTCAAGGCCACGCCGCTGATCGACGGCCATAACGACTGGGCGGAAGCTCTGCGTGAACGCGAGGGCGAGGGCCGCTGGACGATCGATCTCCGTCAGGGCCTCGGCGCCCGTCCCGTTCCCTACAACACTGATATCGCGCGGCTGCGGCAGGGCATGGTCGGCGGGCAGTTCTGGTCGGTCTGGGTATCGTCAGAGCTGCCGCCGCTCGAACAGGTCAAGCAGACGCTCGAGCAGATCGACCTCATTCATCAGATCGTCGCGCGCTATCCGGGGAGCTTCGCGCTCGCCCGCACCGCCGACGATGTGCGGCGCATCCACAAGAGCGGCCGCATCGCCTCGATGATCGGCGTCGAGGGCGGCAACCAGATCGACGACAGCCTGTC
>FTCZ01002567.1_pt1 | contig 11966 bp, 10 predicted proteins | sample 1658871 | NCBI WGS metagenome assembly FTCZ01 (sample SAMEA3914864, study PRJEB12502) | metagenome | biome: forest; material: soil | place: USA | collected 2012-03-12 | depth 0.3 m
GGCCGATAGTCGGCCCCCCTATTGCGGCTGAGGGCCGAGATTCGCGCGTGCGCCCTCCGTTGCAGCATCGCGCGGTCCGGCTGATCGATCTGCAAACGCGCACGTCCTCGTCCGGCGGTCTGTTCGCCAACACGAACCTCATCATGGGGGCTCTGATCACGCAGCAGGACAGAACGTCTTAAAAGGGCGGCGTCACCTTCCGGTAGGGCAGCCCCCAACCCTTGAACTCCGGATCCGCTCGGTTGCGGCCCTGAAAGCCGACGATTGCTCGTCGTAAAAATCATCCCACCCGACGACCAATGCTGGCTATCTTGCCAACAGGCTCAAACCGGGTACTTGTCGGTCCTGACGCCTTTCATCATGGCTATCACGATCAGTATAGTCGATAGCGAGAGAATGGGCCGCCCCCGCAAAGACGAAAACCGCCTTACCATCCAAGCCGTTGCGAAGCGTGCGGGCGTGTCCGCTATGACGGTGTCAAACGTCATCAACCGGACGGGGAGGGCGAGTGAGGTTACGCGGGAAAGGGTGCGCTCAGCCATTGCCGATCTCGGCTACGTCCCCAATCAATCCGCGCGGCGGCTCGTCGGGTCCAGCGTCGCCTGCGTGGGTCTGATATACTCCGATGTCGAAAGCGTCTTTATCGACACTATGCTGGCGGCCGTAGCCGTACGCGCGGCCGAGAAGGGTATTCAGCTCCAGATTCGATCTGCGCGAAAAGATACGCCAGAGGGGGTCGCCGGAGTTGCCCGAGATGTGATCCGACAGGGCGCGCAAGCGCTGCTCCTGCTGCCCCCTCATGCTGAGATGCTGGGCGAGTATGCCGACACTGGCTCTTTGGGCGTCCCCTTAGCGGCGATCGCAACGGCGCTTGCATTGCCTCATATTTCAACGGTTCGCATCGACAACCGTGCGGCGTCATGCGCCATCACAGAACGCCTGATCCTGAAAGGACGCCGGCGTATCGCTGTCATGACCGGTGCGCCTCAGCACTCCGACAGTGTCGCGCGCCTGGAAGGATATCGCGACGCTCTGCGGGCGCATGGTCTACCAATCGATCCCGCGCTCTGCGTCGAGGGCGATTTCACCTTTCAGTCGGGCCTGGCTGCCGCACAACAGCTTCTTGATCTATCACCAAAGCCGGATGCGATCGTCGCTGCTAACGACGACATGGCCGCGGCGGTCCTCTGGATGGCACATCAGCGAGCGATCAGCCTTCCTGCGGACCTGTCGGTCACGGGGTTCGACGATACGCTGATCGCAACGCGGGTCTGGCCGCCGCTCACCACAGTACGCCAGCCAATCCGGGATATGGCGGCCGAAGCCATGGAATGGCTGGCGCTCGCCGTTCGGCAGCCCGAAAAGCACAGCAATGCCGTCGATATCGTCCTGCCCTTCGCCCTGATCGAGCGTGGCTCGGTCTAGCCCAATTGCACTTGTGGTTTATCGTTAAAGCGCTCCAAACCTCTGGCCGGATTGAGAAGGGCTTGGGGTGGCGAACGCTGCAGGAACGGCACAGGCGGCCGACCTATTGGACGCAAGAGGGGGTAAGCCGGTTGCTGCTGCCGATCGGACGGCAACCGGCAAGGAGCATTTCGAGGTACTGGATGGCCTGCGCGGCGCCGCTGCCATGCTGGTTGTCCTGTTCCACATCCAGGGCATCACTGTGAACTGGGATGGCGCGAAGGTCATTCTTCATCACGCGCCGCTCGCGGTCGATTTCTTCTTTGCGCTGTCGGGCTTCGTCATCGGTTATGCCTAGACGATTGCTGGGGCCGCATGAGCATCGGGGATTTCCTGACACTGCGCCTCATCCGGCGTCATCCGCTCGTGATCCTCGGCGTGACGATGGGCCTTGTCAGCTACCTCTTCGATCCATTTGCGGAAACGTCCCAGAGCATCGCACTTTCGACGCTGCTTGGCGCCTTCGCGCTCGGGCTGCTGCTGCTGCCCGCTGGACCGCTGCTGAACCGCTGGTCAGATACTCACCCTCTCAACGGGCCGTGCTGGTCTGCTGCAAGAATATGTCGGCAATATCGCCTATGCCTTGGTGTTGCGGCACCTGTCAGCTCGCGCGCTCGGCGTGATCGCATTGGTTGGCGGGGCGGTATTGGCCGCCTGCGGCGGATACCTTGGGAGTCTCGATCAGGGTTCGGGGTTCGACAGCCTTTGGATGGCACCTGTCCGCCTGTGCTTCCCCTTCGTTACCGGCTTGTGGCTGTATCGCGTCCGCGACAGTTTGCCGAAGCTTCGTCTCGGCTGGTTGCCGCTCAGCGTCATCATGATCGTGACCATGGCCTTTCCAACGCTCCCGATCGTGGGCGGCATCAAGATCAATGGGCTCTACGAGGCCGCGTGTGTCATCCTGCTGTTTCCGTTGATCGTACTCGCAGGTAGCCACTCGGATGCGGGCCGAGGCCTGCTGGGTCTGCGCAAGGCGAGGGGGCGTATTTCCTACCCGCTGTACATCACCCACTTCCCGCTGCTCTACGTGTGGATGAACTATGTCGCGCATAGCAGCCCGACGCAAAACCAGCTCCTCGGCTATGGGCTGGCGCTGATCCCGATCGAACTGCTGATTGCCTTCTTGGCGTTCACCTTTTGGCACGAGCCGATCCGCAGCCGTCTCCGTGGCTGATAAAATTACTGGCGTCGCAATGTAGATAAAATCAAATGCTGACTATCAGAAACTCGAATTCGCCGTTCAAGACCTTCTGTTAGATGCCAGTTCTAAAAAAAGGTCATTTGACGGCTGCTTGCGGTGTGCCCTCAGTCGACCGGCTTGCTCGTCTGCGTGGCCAGATAATCCGCCAGCGGCCCGGTGAACTCGAGCTTCACACGCGGCGCGATAATCGACATTAGCTTTCCGCGATGTCCGCGCAGACGTTCCCAGTTCCTGAGCTCAAATTCGATATAAGCGGGATCTTGCGCCGCCAGGTTGGGAAAATCGGGGCGGATCCCCGCGGCGTCCATACGATGGCACGACGCGCAGGCTGGGAGATCGTCCTCAGGCCGACCGTGAAGGAAAATCTGTTTGCCCAGCGTCACTTGGGCCAGATCGCGGGGTTTGGCAGGCTTGCGCCAAAGCGCGGCATACCAGGCAATGACATTGTCGCGATCGCTGTCTGACAGCCTCTGCGCAATCGGCTCCATCACCGCACTGACACGATGATTGGGGGCCCCGACCGGTGCGGCAAAGGCTGCCAGCTGCTTCTTCAGATATTCGGGATATTGCTCATTCAGGGACGGGACCCCGGGGGCGGTGGCACCGCCGGGGCCTCCGTGACAGGCGGCGCATTTCGCCTCCGCAATCTTTGCGCCAACCAGCGGATCGCCGCCAAGATGTCGGTCGTCTGCCGAATTTTGCGGCGAACATGCCGCAAGACCCATGACGGCCATGAAGGCGACCGGCAACGTCCGCATCAGCCGACCCGATAGCTGGCCGGTTGATCGGCGGCTACCGGGTTGGACAGGATACCCAGTCCCGAGATCTCAACCTCGACGAGGTCGTTGGGCCGCATGTGCACCAGACCCGGCGTCGGGAAGGGCCCATATTGGCGCGAGAGGTCGCGTCCTTCGACGTCATTTTCTGCCGGTGGCAGCGCGCCCGGCGTTCCCATCGCGATCATGTCGCCGGGCCGGAGGCGATAGCCCTGCGACAAATAGGCCACGGTTTCGGCGACCCCCACCAGCAGGTCATCGAGGCCAGAGCGCTGGCGAACCACACCGTTGAGCCGTGTCTCGAGGCTGTGTCTCGTCGGGTCTCCGAACTCGTCGGCCGTTACCATCCAAGGCCCGTAGCTCCCCGACCCTTCGAAATTCTTGCCCAACCCGAACTGGCGGTTGTGCATTTGATATTCGCGGACCGAACCTTCGTTCACGATGGTGTATCCAGCGACATGTTCGAGAGCGTGGGAAACCGGGATATGTCGACCGGGCTTGCCGATCACCACGCCCAGTTCCCCCTCATAATCGAAAGCGCGGGCAACCGCTTCCGGTGGAGCCAGAATGGGCTCTCCGCTGCCTACATAGGAAGCAGCGGTGCGCAGGAACAAGTGAGGATGACTGAGCGACGTCGTGAGGCCGGTTTCGGCGATATGAGTCTTGAAGTTGAGCGCGAGCGCCCAGAACGCATTGGACCGGCCGAGGAAGGGCAAGAGCGTGACCTCCGCCAGCCGGCGGCCGGGGCCCGCCTCTGCGAGGAGTAGGGCAAGGCGATCGAGAGCGCCGTCCATCCCGAGCAGGGCTTCGGTCTCCGTCGGGAGGTCGGGTGCGATGGTTGCGACCGGATGGAAGCTGATGCCGTCGGCCGACACCCCGAGCGCGTGTGGGGTAGCCGCATCGCTGTACGCAAGGAGACGCATGGTTCGTCTTCCCCTCAGTTGCCGCTGGAGCCGAGAACGGCTTTGATCGCCACGGTAATCACGGCCACATCGACCGCCGAGGGCGCACCGCTGGCCCCGATCGCGCCGATGGTACGGCCGTCGATCTTGATCGGTAGAGAGCCCACCGCCGGCAACATCGGAGCTCCGTAACCGAGCGTGCTGGCGTTGCCCCACACCATCGGGTTTTCACGATAGCGCTGCTCGAGATTGTCGCCGGGCTGGCCGCCGGTCGCCGCGCAGGCAAAGGCCTTGCCGCGCGCGATCTCGATCGTCACGAAAGGCGCTCCGTCCATCCGCGCCGAGGAGACGAGATGGCCAGCAGTATCGACGACCGCGAACGACAGCGCGATGCCCAGCCGGTCTGCCTCGGCGATGCCGGCGCTGATCAGCTTGCGCGCCATCTGGCAACTGACCAGATACTGTACCATGCAGGTCGAATCGGATTCCATGACACTTACACTCCCTGAGGAAAAGGGTTGGACCGGGGCGATCTCGCGAGCCCGGTTGCGGCCAGCACGCCCAGCAAAGCCAGCAAAGCAATGGCGGCGAAGGCCATCATGACCGAGGCACCGAGACCGAGCATGACGCCGACGGCGAGCGGACCCAGGACCGTGCCGACCCGGCCGACACCCAGCGCCCAGCCAACACCCGTCGAGCGCGCGGCAGGTTCATAGGTGCCGGCCGAGACCGCAAGCAGCGTGCCGCCGGCGGCCGAAGTTGCACAGCCGGCACCGATTGCGAGCACTGCGAAGGCGAAGGGCGTTGCCGTGAGAAGACCCATCAGCGCGATCAGGCATCCGGCGGTCGCAAGGGCCGCCACGAGCGCATGCTTCACGCCGCCGCGTGTGATCATCAGCCCGACCACGAGCGTGCCAATGATGCCGCCGCCATTGTTGAGCGCGAGCATCGTCGCTGCATGGGGAGCCGCCCAACCCGCCCGCTGAAGGAGGGCCGGCAGCCACAATGCGGTGACGACGACGGTGGACCAGGTCATGAACGAGGTGATCCACAGCAGCAGCGTCGTTGCACGGATGTCGCGGGTAAAGAGCGCCGCCACGGGTGCCGTGCGCTCATGCGCCACCTCGCGCGATTCCGGGAAGAGCAATGCCATAGCAGCCATCACCGGCACGGGGGCCGCAGCGCCGATCAGGAATATACTGTGCCAGCCATAATGCGGGAGAATCTGTCCGGTCGCAAAGGCCCCGACCATTCCGCCGAAGGGAACTGCCGCCCACAGCATCGTCACCGTCCGCGCCCGACGCGCTTCGGGTGTGAACTCGCCGACAAGGCTCACGAAATTGGGACTGGCACCGCCGAGCCCAAGTCCGGTCACGACCCGGCTCAGCAGCAGCATTGGCAGCGAGGCTGACAGCGCGGTCGCAAGCGTACCCACCGCAAAAAGCGCTGTCGTGAAAAGCAGCATACGCTTGCGTCCGAGCCGGTCGCCCAGAACACCGAACAGGAATGCCCCTATCAGGAAGCCGACCTGGGACGCGCCCAGAACGGATCCCATAGCCTCGGGCATAAGCCCGAGCTGAGCGGCGATCGCTGGTATCGCCGGTCCGATCGCCTGGGTGTCGAAGCCGTCGAGGAACGCCACGATGGCGCAGCCGAGGATGACGCGGCGCGCGAGGGCGCCACGCGTGGGGTCTATGGGCCTATATCCGGTCACGCTCAGACTCCCGGACGAAGCGACCGGGAAATCTGCGCCAGCCGCGAGGCGTCGAAGATCGCCTTGGGCAGGATGCCGTGAACCGCCTTGCGCGGTGCGCTCGTGTACACGCTGCCCGTCTGATTGGCGTACTGCGTGATCCGGAAGCTGCCGGCGATGCTTGCCAGGGCATATACGTCCTGCCCCGTGAGGCCCGTCGCGCCCGAAAGCCAGCTGATCATCTGGCGGATCGAGGTCGCAAGCGCCTGGTCGACCGTGTCGCCATAGGCGAGGACGATCCAGCTATCATGGGTTTCCGCGACCGGGGTCGAGACCGCCACCTTTTTGTGCACAATATACTGGATGCGCAGATCTTCCATCGCGGTCTCGATCGCGGTCTGGTCGACTACGCCGTCGCCCTGCGCGGCGTGGCTGTCGCCGGTCCAGAGCCGTCCGCCGGGAACTTCGACACCAAGAAAAAGCGAGGTCCCTTCGGTCAGGTCCCTGAGCGAGATGTTGCCGCCATAGCGACCGCTGAGGATACCGCTCACCGGTTTGTCGCCTGCCGGCTGCACGGCCATCACCGCCTGGATTGGGGACAGCGGGATCCGCACGCCTTGCGCGAAATCCGCATAGCGGCGCTCGGCGTCCATCTTGATATAGTGGAGATAGGGCTGGTCAAACGCGTCGGGGAGTGCGCCCATGCCCTTGGGCGTCGAGTTCCACCCCCAGTCAATCGGCTTCAGCCGGATCATGCGGCATTCGATGACGTCGCCGGGCTCTGCGCCTTTCACCGCGACGGGGCCAACCAGCGAGTAGGGGCCCGCGGGATAGCGCTTGCGGATGCTTTCCCGCTCGGCAAACGCCATGCCGAACTTGGCTTCGTTCGCCCAGTTCACCCAGGTGTTGGGATAATGGACGATGTCGCCGCTCTCGATCTCCAGCACCGCCGGCGTTGCAGGATCCATCGCGCCCACTTTCACCGTCTGCGACGTGGAAGGAAGTTCGTGGACACGGCCGGCAGGAAGCGCGGACATGGTCCGGCCCGCCGGACGGGCGAGAGCCGGGGTCTCGCCCCCTCGGACGAACATCGCGGCACCCGCGCTTGCTGCGAGGATTCCCCGCCGGCTGATGCCGCGCTGATCGAGGCAGGCGTCAAGCGCGTCCCGGTCGACGCCGTCAATCGCTCGCGCACGGTCGCTGCTCGCGGCAGCGTGATTGCTGGTCATATGATGCGGGCAGGGATCATGCGCCGGGCAGCAGCCATGGGCCGGTTGCGTCATTCTCATCCTCTCTTGCAGGGTCATTTCGATGTTGCCCCGCTTATGGGTTCGATTGCGATCTGTATTGGCCGAAATCTGCCGTTGCGCTGTTATCAAATCATCCGGATTTCCGCGGTGAGAGAAGATTCGGACGAAGCGATAAGCGGCAGGACTCGTCGGCATGAGCCGAGAGGACCCTCTCCTTTAGGGTCGCCCCAAAAGGCGCAATCGCCCGACAGGAGTGGACGGTGCATGTTGAAGATCTGGGGACATCGCGCGGCGCCGAACGTGGCCAAGGTCCTGTGGACCTGCGGCGAACTCTGCCTCGACCATGAGCTGGTTGCGACCGGCGGTCCGCACGGTGGCCTGGATGAACCGGCGTATCGCAATCTCAATCCCAATGGCCGTATCCCGACACTCGACGACGACGGGTTCATCCTCTGGGAATCCCATGCAATCATGCGCTATCTCGCGCGCCGTCAGCATGCGCACGGCCTCTACCCGGCAGACCACCGGCAGGTCGCCAAGGTCGATCAATGGCTCGACTGGCAATCGGCTCATCTCGCGCAAGCCGTTCGTGACCTTGTGCGGTTGACCATCAAGGCGAAGGGGCCGGCTCCTGCCGAGTTGCTCACGAAAGCCGAAGCCGAGGCCAATGACCTGTTCGGCATCGTCGATCGCGCGCTTCGGACAAGCGATTATGTCGCGGGTTGCGCGTTCACGCTTGCCGACATCCCGATTGGCGTCGCCGTCCGCCGCTGGACGACGCTCCCTGTCAAGCGCTCGTCGCTTCCCGACCTTGCGCGATGGTTCGACGAGGTCCGGGCCCGTCCAGGTGCCGTAAACCTGTCAGCCTGAGAGCTCGTCGTCGACCTGGTGCGTCTGGCGTCGGAATTCGCTTGGTGAGACCGCCATGTGCTGGGCGAAGAAGCGCGTGAAATTGCTATGCGCACCAAAGCCCAGACGGTCGGCAAGCTCAATCAGGGGTTCATCGCTTGTACTGAGGCAGCGGGTCGCCGCCTTCATGCGGATATGGTCGATATAATGTTGCGGGGACGCGCCAACGCAGCGCCGAAACTGCTCGAAAAAGCGTGAGCGGGAAAGCCCGACCATCTGCGCAATCTCGTCGATCCGCGGATTCTCGAAGGCATGGTCATGAATATAGTTGAGTGCCTTGCGGATCCGGAAGTCGATCGGTCGCATGCTCGTGGCTCCGGTTCGTTCAACCTCCGGGGCGATAAAGGCGCGGATCACGGCATCGATGAGATCAAGCAGAAGCGCCTCGCGATCAGCGGCGCTTTCCACCAGATCTCTCGAGACGGCGGCAGCGAGGCGCTCGGCCTGGAGGCGCACATTCTCGGTCATCTGTTCGCGCGGGCGGGGGAAGATCAATCCGCGGCGCAGACCCTGTGCCTCGAGCACGCGATCGATCCAGTCGATCTCGATGATCAGTGACAGGATCATCGTCGGCCCTGCCTCGTTGGCGAGCTTCAGGTGAGGGACCCAGGGATTGAACAGGAGGACGGATCCCTCGTCCAAAGCGAGAGTCTGCGAACCCGAACGAAACATCGTATCGCCGCCGCCGAGCATGAAGAGCATGTTGAACTGCTGATGCGCATGTTCGACGAGGGCCCGGCCGGTGATGTTCACTGTCGCACGGCCGAAATCGCCCGACACGATCCAGATCGGCGTCTGCTGGTGCGCCATAGGGAGTCCTCTCTGCCCGACGACGTAACCTCGCCCTGGGAACCTATCCTAGCTGACCGCGCGATGGATTCAACGCTTCCTGGCCAATGGTTGCGGAGCGCGGCTAGGATTTCGGTGCCGTTCTGCATGCAGATGAGGGCCCCCGAGCCGGTCGCCAGGTTGCATCAGCGATGCTCCGTCAGTGCTTCCGATCACGATTTTCGGACGCTTTGATAAGCTTCCGGAGCCGGCTGTTATAAGGAACATGGCACTCCCTCTCATAAGGGGACGAGCCCGAAGCGTCCGCATAACGATGACGTGAAGAGGCTGAAATGGGAGAGGGCCATTCATGTTCCGCATGCAAGTACGCAATCTTCGGACCGGGTTTTGCTGCACATCGGCGCTGGCGCTGACCATCGCATGCGGTGCAACGGCAGCTCTTGCTCAAGACCCGGCCGCAGCAAATGCCCCGTCGCGTGAAACGGCACTCGACGGCCATCCGGCAGCCCCGGCGCCGCAGGAGGCCGCGCCCGCGCCGACCGAGAGTGGGGGCGCCATGAGCGAGATCGTCGTCACCGGCACCCGCGTCTCACGCCTGGGCTATACCGCGCCCACACCCACGACCGTCATCGGCGCTGCGCAGATCCAGTCGGCTGCGCCCGCTTCCCTTGCCGATTATGTCAATCAGCTTCCCGCGCTCGTCGGCTCGACGACGCCGCGCGTTGCGACCACCGGCGCCTCGGCCACGGTCGGCGCCAATCTCTACAACCTGCGCGCGCTGGGCGCGAACCGCACGCTCGTCCTTCTTGACGGGCATCGCATCGCACCATCGACGCTCACCGGTAATATCGACGTAGGCCTCTTGCCGCAGGCATTGGTCCAGCGTGTCGACGTGGTGACGGGTGGCGCCTCGGCTGCCTGGGGCTCCGATGCGGTTGCGGGCGTCGTCAACTATGTCCTCAACACCAAATTCACCGGCGTCATGGGCAATATCCAGTCCGGCATCTCGGACGAGGGCGACGTTCGGACGTTCAAGGCGGAACTGAGCGTCGGCACCAAGTTTGCGGACGGTCGCGGTCATATCCTTGTAAGCGGCGAATATCATGACGATGGCTCGGGGGACTATGTGACCTCGCGTGACTGGTTCAAGAGCTACAAGGTCGTCAATAATCCCGCCTTCAAGGCTGGAAACGGGCAACCGAGGATGCTGCTGCAATCGGGTGTCGGCCTCGGTGTTGCGACCGATGGTGGTTTGATCACGGGGCCTGCGACCATCACGGTGGGGGGCGTTACAAAGCCTAATCCGCTGGCCAACACCCAGTTCGATGCCAACGGAAAGCCCATGCCCTTCAACCCGGGCTTCACATCGGGCGTCTTGTCCTTCGGTGGCGACGCCCAGGACGTCAGCCAGATCATCCGGCTCGCATCGCCGGTTAAGGGCGGGACCATCTATGCCCGCGGCAGCTACGATCTGACTGACGACATCACCGCCTATGGCGAGTTCGGATACGCAAACGTCAAGAGCAAGATCTTTGCCCGCGTCTATGAGCGCGATGGCAATATCACGATCCGTAACGACAACGCCTATCTCGACCCGGCCATCAAGGCGACGATGGCGGCCAACGGCCTCACCAGCTTCAGTCTCGGTAAGATGTTCCTCGACTGGGGCCCCTCGGTCGGCCGCAACGATCGCGAGCAGTTTCGCTATGTCGGCGGGCTCGAAGGCAAGTTCGGCAACAACTGGAGCTGGGACGTCTATGGCCAGCACGGTAAGACCGACTTCCTGAACGGCGACTACACGAACAACCCGATTACCGCGAACTTCAACAATGCAGTCGACGCGGTGGTCAATCCGGCCAACGGCCAGATCGTCTGTCGCTCGACGCTTACCAATCCCGGTAATGGTTGCGTTCCGCTCAACGCCTTTGGCACCAACAAAAGCACGCCTGCCGCACTCGCCTATATTTACGGCCAGTCATACCAGAACATCACCATCAAGCAGGATGTGGCTTCGGCGTCGCTGCGCGGCGAGCCCTTCTCGACTTGGGCCGGTCCGGTTTCAATCGCGCTCGGTGGTGAGTGGCGGCGTGAATCCTACGCCGCGACCACGACCGCACTTGACCAGACGAACGCTTTCTTCCTTGGCAATTTCCGCCCTTCGAAGGGCCACTATAACGTCAAGGAAGGCTTCTTCGAGACGGTGGTCCCGCTGCTCAAGGACAAGCGTTTCTTCCATGAGTTCGATTTCAACGGGGCAGTGCGCTATACCGATTACAGCCTGTCCGGCAGCGTCGTCAGCTGGAAGCTTGGCCTGACCTGGGATGTCGACAACCAGCTACGCTTCCGTGGAACGCGGTCGAGAGACATTCGGGCGCCCAATCTCGCCGAGCTCTTCCAGGCGGGTAACAATCTCAACCAGACGATCAGCGATCCTGTTTTGAACAAGAGCTACAGCATACAGCAATTCGCCTCCGGAAATCCGAACCTGGTGCCTGAGAAGGCCGACACAAGCTCGGTCGGCGTCGTCTATCGACCGACTTGGCTGCCAGGCTTTGCGGCTTCCGTCGATTATTTCGACATCAAGATCGACAAGGCGATCTACTCGAACACTGCGCAAGCCGTGATCAACCTCTGCCAGGGCGGCGATCCGCTGCAATGTTCCTTTATCACGCGCAACGCAGCCAACCAGATCACGCTGATCAAGCTCCTGCCGCTTAACATCGGTGGCGAGGCCACTCGTGGCGTCGACTTCGAGACGAGCTACACCCGCAGTCTCTCCGACATCGTCAGCACATGGAGCGGCACGCTTAACCTGCGCGCGGTAGGCACTTATGTGGCGCATCGCACCGTCACCGTCGGCGGCGTGACAACCGAATATGCGGGGCAGAACGCGAATTTCGACCAGAATTCGCAGGCGGTGCCGAGCTGGCGCTGGCTGGGGTCGATCACCTATCTCAACGGGCCTTTTACCGGCAATTTGAC
>FTCZ01000628.1_pt1 | contig 11943 bp, 12 predicted proteins | sample 1658871 | NCBI WGS metagenome assembly FTCZ01 (sample SAMEA3914864, study PRJEB12502) | metagenome | biome: forest; material: soil | place: USA | collected 2012-03-12 | depth 0.3 m
CTGCACACCCCGCTCACCGACCAGACGCGCAACATCCTCTCGGCCGAGAACCTGGCCAATACCAAGAAGGGCGTGCGCATCATCAACTGCGCACGAGGCGGGCTGATCGACGAGGTGGCGCTGAAGGAAGGGCTCGATAGCGGCCACATCGCCGGCGCCGCGCTCGACGTGTTCGTCGAGGAGCCGGCCAAGGTGAGCCCGCTATTTGGCACGCCGGGCTTCGTCTCCACCCCGCACCTCGGCGCGTCAACCACAGAAGCGCAGGTCAACGTCGCGATTCAGGTCGCCGAGCAGATGGCCGACTTCCTCGTCTCGGGCGGCGTCACCAACGCGCTCAATATGCCGAGCCTGTCGGCTGAGGAGGCGCCCAAGCTGAAGCCGTACATGGCGCTGGCCGAGAAGCTCGGCTCGTTGATCGGTCAGCTCGAGGGCAACGCGATCAAGGGCGTCTCGATCGAGGTCGAGGGCGCGGCCGCCGAGCTCAACCAGAAGCCGATCACCGGCGCAGTGCTGGCTGGGCTGATGCGCGTCTATTCAGACACGGTGAACATGGTCAACGCGCCGACGCTCGCTAAGGAGCGTGGACTCGACGTGCGCGAGGTGCGCCACGATCGCGAGGGCGACTATCACACGCTGGTGCGCGTGACGGTCGCCACCGACGCCGGCGAACATTCGGTGGCGGGCACGCTGTTCGGCAACGCCTCGCCCCGCCTCGTCGAGATGTTCGGCATCAAGGTGGAGGCCGACCTCCACGGCGCCATGCTCTACATCGTCAACGAGGACGCGCCGGGCTTCATCGGCCGGCTTGGCACCACCCTCGGCGAGGCGGGCGTCAATATCGGCACATTCCACCTCGGCCGCCACGAGGCCGGTGGCGAGGCGGTCCTGCTTCTCTCGGTCGACTCGGCCGTGGAGGAGCCGTTGCTCTGGACGGTGTGCCGCCTGCCAGGCGTAAAGAAGGTCAAGACGCTTACTTTCTGATGAGCAATCCGGCCCGCTTCGCTAAAGGGGCGGGCCGGTAGCGCTGGCATCGTGGCGAAAGGTCGCTAAAGGGCTCACGCGATGACGACCTCCCCCTCTCTCCTGCCCGAAGGGCTCCGCGATCGGCTGCCGCCCGAAGCGGAGGCGCTGGGCCGGGTGCGCCGCGCGGTACTCCTGACCACTAACCTCAACGGCTATGTCCGCGTCGAGCCGCCGCTCGCCGAGTTCGAGGCGACACTACTCGGCCGGCTCAAATCCTCGCGTCCCACCGATCTTCTGCGCGTGCTCGATCCCGTCTCGCAGCGCATGCTGGCGCTCCGGCCGGACATCACCGCGCAAGTCGGCCGGATGGCCTCCACCCGCCTCGCCCACCGCCCGCGGCCATTGCGGCTCTGCTATGCGGGTCAGGTGCTCAAGGTGCGCGGCACCCAGCTTCGTCCCGAGCGCGAAATGTGTCAGGCCGGCGCAGAGATCATCGGCACCGACAGCGTGCCCGCCGTGATCGAGGCAATCCGGGTGGCGCTCGACGCGCTGATCGCTGCCGGTGCGACCGGGCTCTCGGTCGATCTCACCCTCCCCGATCTCGTACCGCTGCTCGCCGCCGGACCGATGCCGCTGCCCGCAGGCGTGCTCGACGCGGTAGTGACCGAACTCGACGGCAAGGACGCAGGCGCGCTCGCCGCGCTCGGCGCCTTGGCCTATCTGCCGCTGATCGAGGCGGCGGGGCCGGTCGACGCGGCGCTGGCCCGACTGGCGACGCTGGGTGCCGAGGACATGCTCGCCTCGCGGCTCGGCGGCGTCCGCGCCATCGTCGCGGCGATCGGCGCGCGGGCGACATTCACCCTCGATCCCACTGAACGCCACGGCTTCGAATATCAGAGCTGGATCGGCTTTTCGATCTTTGCCGCCGGCGTGCGCGGCGAGGTGGGCCGCGGCGGCAGCTATTCGATCGTCCACCCCGACGGACATGAGGAGCCGGCGGTGGGCTTCTCGCTCTATCTCGATCCGATCGTCGATGCCGGCGTAGCGCCCGAGGGCCGCGACCGTGTCTTCCTGCCGCTCGGCACGGACGATGCGACCGCGGAACGGCTGCGATGCGATGGCTACGCCACCGTCGCGGCCCTGTCCGACGCCGACGACGCCACCGCGCTCGGCTGCACCCATGTCTGGGCGAACGACGCCCTCCAATCGATACGCTAGGAAAGAAACATGGCCAACGTCACCGTCGTCGGCGCCCAGTGGGGCGATGAGGGCAAGGGCAAGATCGTCGACTGGCTCGCCGAGCGCGCCGAGGTGGTCGTCCGCTTCCAGGGCGGCCACAATGCCGGCCACACGCTGGTGGTCGACGGGAATGTCTACAAGCTCAGCCTGCTGCCGTCGGGCATCGTGCGCGGTACGCTGTCGGTAATCGGTAACGGCGTGGTGCTTGATCCCTGGCATCTCAAGGACGAGATCGCCAAGCTCGGCGCGCAGGGCGTGACGATAACGCCCGACAATCTCCACATCGCCGAGACCTGCCCGTTGATCCTGCCCTTCCACCGCGACCTCGACGGCCTGCGCGAGGATGCGAGCGGTGCCGGCAAGATCGGCACCACGCGGCGCGGCATCGGCCCGGCTTACGAGGACAAGGTCGGTCGCCGCGCGATCAGGGTGTGCGATCTCGCCCATCTCGACAGCCTCGGGCCGCAGATCGACCGGCTCTGCGCGCATCACGACGCGCTGCGCGCCGGCTTCGGCGAGCCGCCGATCGACCGCGAGCGTCTGCTTGCCGACCTGCGCGAGATCGCCGACGTCGTTCTCCCCTATGCCAAGCCGGTGTGGGTGACGCTCAACGAGGCCAAAGCCCAAGGCAAACGCATCCTGTTCGAGGGCGCGCAGGGCATCCTGCTCGACGTCGACCATGGCACCTATCCGTTCGTCACCTCGTCCAACACCATTGCCGGCACGGCTGCGGGCGGCTCCGGGCTCGGGCCGAGCGCGGCGGGCTTCGTGCTCGGCATCGTCAAGGCCTACACGACGCGCGTCGGCTCGGGTCCCTTCCCGACCGAGCAAGACAACGAAATCGGCGAGCGGCTCGGCACGCGCGGACACGAGTTCGGCACCGTCACCGGCCGCAAGCGCCGCTGTGGCTGGTTCGACGCGGTGCTGGTGCGGCAGGCGGCCGCGGTTTCGGGCATTTCGGGCGTGGCGCTGACCAAGCTCGACGTGCTCGACGGGCTGGACGAGATCCAGATCTGCGTCGGCTACCGGATCGGCGACAAGGCCTATGACTATCTGCCGCCCCATGCCTCGGACCAGGCGCAGGTCGAGCCGGTCTACGAGACGATCCCGGGCTGGAGCGAGTCGACCCAGGGTGCGCGCAGCTGGGCCGACCTTCCGGCCGCCGCGATCAAATATATCCGCCGCGTCGAAGAACTGATTCGCTGCCCGGTGGCGCTGGTCTCCACCAGCCCAGAGCGCGATGACACCATCCTGGTCCGCGATCCTTTCGCGAACTGATGCAGAAAGGGCCGGAATCCGAAGATTCCGGCCCTTCCCGCTGAGAGCGGACTCAGCCCGCCCAAAGATGCCGCATCAATGCGGCTTGTGCTTGCCCTTGTGCTTGGTCGTGGTCGCCGACGTCGACGCGCTGGTGTCGGTCGCGCCCGTCGAGGAACTCATCGACGCATCACCACTGGCGGCAGGAGCGCTGGCCGCGCTCGGATCACCAGCAGGAGCGGTGGCACCGGCAGCGCCGGCAGCGCCGGCAGCACCCATGTCGCCGGCCGGCGTGGAAGCACCCGCGGGCGCCGTCGCGCCCGTGGTGCCGGCCGAACCCGCAGTCTGGGCCAGAGCCGCTGCCGGAAGCAGCGCGATGGCGGCCGCGGCGATCAGCAATTTGCGCATCCAAATTCTCCTTACATGATGCGTTTTGGGGTTAACCATGAACGCCCCGCACTACAGGCGGTGCCGCGCCCCGTCCCTCCGAGGGACCGTCTCGACGTGGAACCGCGGAAATACGCCAACGGCGGGGTTTTCGGGCCAGGCGCCCGCCCCGCGACCTCGCCGACGGAAAGAAAAACTGACGTCGACGATTAACCGAACGCTTCAGCGCCCGGTCTGTGCCCGGTGGAGCAGTTTCTGGTCGGCCAACACGAGCGCCATCATCGCCTCGACCACCGGCACCGCGCGGATGCCGACGCAGGGGTCGTGACGACCCTTGGTCCGGATTTCGGATGCCTCGCCTTCGCGGGTGATCGTCTCCACCGGCGTCAGGATCGAGGAGGTCGGCTTCAGCGCCACGCGCACCACCACCGGCTGGCCGGTAGCGATGCCGCCCGCGACACCGCCGGCATGGTTGGCAATGAAGACCGGCCGGTCGTCGTCACCCGGTCGCATAGGATCGGCATTTTGCTCGCCGGTCAGCCGCGCCGCCGCGAAACCGTCGCCGATTTCGACGCCCTTCACGGCGTTGATCGACATGCACGCTGCCGCCAGCTCGGCATCGAGCTTGGCATAGACCGGCGATCCCCAGCCGGCGGGCACCCCGTCCGCCACACATTCGACCACCGCGCCGACCGACGAGCCCGCCTTGCGCGTGCGGTCCATGATGGCTTCCCAGCGCCCGGCGGCCGCCGCGTCAGGGCAGAAGAAGGGGTTGGCGTCGATCTGGGCGTCGTCGAAGGCGGCGCGGTCGACAGCGTCGCCACCGAGCTCGACCAGATAGGCGCGGATACGAACCTCGGGGATCACCGCACGCGCGACCGCGCCCGCCGCGACCCGTGCCGCCGTTTCCCGCGCGGACGAACGCCCGCCACCGCGATAGTCACGAAAGCCGTACTTCGCGTCATAGGTATAGTCGGCATGGCCGGGGCGATAGGCCTGCGCCACCTCGGAATAATCCTTGGAGCGCTGGTCGACATTCTCGATCATCAGGCTGATCGGAGTGCCGGTGGTGCGCCCCTCGAACACACCCGACAAGATGCGGACCTGGTCCGGCTCCTGCCTCTGCGTCGTGAAGCGCGAGGTGCCCGGCCGGCGCCGGTCCAGCCAGGGCTGGATATCCTCTTCGGTAAGCGACAGCCCCGGCGGACATCCGTCGACTACGGCGCCGAGCGCCGGGCCGTGGCTTTCGCCCCAGGTGGTGAAACGGAAGACCCGGCCGAAGCTGTTGAAGCTCATCCGACAAGCGCCCCCTCAGGCAAGCGCGATATCCGGCGCATCCTCGGCCTTCATGCCAACGACGTTGTAGCCGGCGTCAACATGGTGGATTTCACCGGTTACGCCCGCTGACAGGTCGGACAGCATGTAGAGACCGGCGCCGCCAACATCCTCGATCGTCACGTTGCGCTTCAGCGGCGCGTTCAGCTCGTTCCACTTCATGATGTAGCGGAAATCGCCGATGCCCGAGGCCGCCAGCGTCTTGATCGGGCCGGCAGAGATCGCGTTCACGCGAATCGCGTCGCGGCCGAGATCGACGGCGAGATATTTCACGCTCGTCTCCAGTGCGGCCTTGGCGACGCCCATCACGTTGTAATGCGGCACCACCTTCTCAGCGCCATAATAGGACAGCGTGAGGATCGAGCCGCCCTTCGGCATCATTGGCCGGGCGCGCTGCGCGACGGCGACGAGGCTGTAGGCCGAGATGTTCATCGTCATCAGGAAATTGTCGAGCGTCGTATCGTAGAAGCGCCCGCGCAGTTCGTTCTTGTCGGAAAAGCCGATCGCATGGACGACGAAATCGATCGTCGGCCAGCGTGCGGCCAGCGCCTCGAACGCATTATCGAGCGCGGCCATGTCCGACACGTCGCAGTCGATCAGGAAATCCGAGCCCAGCTGCTGGGCGAGCGGGCGGACGCGCTTTTCCAGCGCCTCCCCCTGGTAACTGAAGGCGAGCTCGGCGCCCTGCTCGCGGAGCATCTTGGAGATACCCCAGGCGAGTGAGCGATCATTGGCGAGGCCCATGATGAGCCCGCGCTTGCCTTCCATCAAACCGGCCATGATGCCTCCTCTGTCTGTTCGGGCGCTTCCTTTAGGCGTGCAGAGGGCGACTCCGCCAGTGCCGCGTTCACATGGGCGCCAATCACCATGCCGAATCCCACCAGCCAGAAGAAAAACAGCATGATGATGACACCCGCGAGGCTGCCATAGGTGCGGTTGTAGTTGCCGAGCCACGCCAGCACCTCAGGCAACACCACCGTCGTCACGAGCCACCAGATTGAGGTGAACAGCGGGCCTGGCCATTTCGGGCTGTTGGAGAAGCGATATCGGCTGGGGGTCAGCGCGTAGAACAGGATGTAGAGCGCGCCGAACATCACCACGGCCGGCACCAGTCGCGATATCCCGATCCAGCCCGCCACCTCCTGCGCAAAGGGTAGCAAGCGATATATGAACTGCTCAGCACCCGTTAGCGCCACCTGGGCCGCGAAGGCGAGCATGACGAGCATCACCGCCACGATGATGATCGCTACCGATCCCAGCCGGCCGTGCCAGAAGGCGCCGCTGGCGCGCATCCCATAAGCGCGGCGCAAGATGTCGCGGATCGTCTCGATGAAGCTGCCGACCGTCCAGAAGCCGACAATCGCGCCCAGCCAGAGCAGCGGGCCGGTGCGTGCCGCGAGCACCGAATCGATCGCCGGTCGCAGCAGGTTGGCGACGCCGTGCGGCAGCACGTGCAGGAAGGAGCTGACCGCCTCCGCCCCGTCGCCCGACCGGCCGAAGAGCTGCGCGAGCGCGGTCAGGATGATGAAGAAGGGGAAGAGCGTCAGCAGCGTCAGATAGGCGAGGTTGCCGGCGTGGATGAAGCCATCCGAATAGACGCCGACGACGATCCGCTTGAGCACCTCATAGGCCCGCGCGCTGACGCCGAGACGCGCTGAAGCCCGTCCAATCCTACTGGGACGGGCCGCCCGCGCTTCCGGGCTTTCGGGTGAGAGCCCCTTCACGAACGAATCAAACCCCGAGCCCTGCGCGGGGGTTGCGCGCCCGCTCGCTCGTCCAGGCCTCGACCAGCCGCTCGAGTTCGGGATCGCCGGCGGGCAGATCAATCATGAGCGTGACGAGTTGATCGCCGCGTCCGCCGGTGGCCCGATGGAAGCCCTTGCCGCCGAGCCGCAGCACCTTGCCGGAGGTCGAGCCCTTGGGCACCGTCACGATCACCGGGCCATCGACGGTCGGCACCTTCACCTTGGCGCCCAGCACCGCCTCGTCGAGCCGGATCGGCAGATCGAGGCGCACATCATCGCCCTCGCGCTTGAAGAAGCGGTGCGGCTGCACCTCAATGGTGACGATCGCGTCTCCGGGGCCACCCGGGCCGGGCTCGCCCTGCCCGGCGAGACGGCGCTGTGTGCCGGTCTCGACACCGGCGGGCAGCTTGAGCTCGATCGTCTTGCCGTTGGCGAGGCTCACCCGCTGCGGGCGGAGCGCAGCGGCATCCTCGAAGCTCACCGCCAGGCGATAGGCGACGTCGGCGCCCTTCTGCTGCGGCGGCGGGCCACCGCGGCGCCGGCCGCCGAAGGGCCCGCCCCCGCCGCCGAACAGCTCGTCGAAGATGCTGCCGAAATCACCACCGTCGCTCTGGAATTCAAAACCCGCCGCACCGCCAGGGCCGGCGCCGGGACGGAAGCCGCGTCCTCCCTGGAAGGGGTTGCCCCCCGCAGCGCTGCCAAAGCCGAACGGAGACTTCGGATTGCCTTCTCCGTCGATCTCGCCGCGATCGAAGCGGGCGCGCTTGTCCTTGTCGGACAGGAGATCATAGGCCGATGTCACCGCCGAGAAGCGCTCGGCCGCCTTCGGGTTGTCCGTATTGCGGTCGGGGTGCAGCTCCTTGGCGAGCTTGCGATAGGCCTTCTTGATCGCCGCGTCGTCGGCATTCCGGGTCACGCCCAGGGTCTGATAGGGATCCGCCATTGCTTACCTGTATCGCAGTCGCCGCCGCAACCAACTGTTGCCGAATTACAACAGAGGAGATGTGGTCGTGCGACGCCTAACGCAAGAGCGCGACGGACGCTATGAGAGCCGCATGATCGACGATCCCCATGCTCTGTTCGACGCCTGGCTGCTCGAGGCGCAAGGCCGCGAGCCCAACGACCCCAACGCAATGGCGCTCGCGACCGTGGGCGCCGACGGGATGCCCGCGGTGCGCATGGTACTGCTCAAGGGACACGACCCGCGCGGCTTTGTCTTCTACACGAACCGGGAGAGCCGCAAGGCAGACGAGCTCGCGCACAATCCCAAGGCAGCACTGCTGTTCCATTGGAAGAGTCTGCGCCGCCAGGTGCGGATCGAAGGCCCGGTGAGCCTTGCCACGGACGCGGAGTCCGACGCCTATTTCGCCAGCCGCAGCCGCGATTCGCAGCTTGGCGCCTGGGCTTCCGACCAGTCCCGCCCGCTCGACAACCGCGCCACCTTCGAGGCGCGCTACGCGGCCGAGCAGGCACGCTTCGAGGGCCGGGACGTACCGCGCCCACCGCACTGGGGCGGCTATCGCGTGATACCGGAGCGGATCGAGTTTTGGCAGGACCGCGCGCATCGCCTGCACGAGCGCCGCCTGTTCACGCGGACGGAGAGCGGCTGGAGCGAGGGCCTGCTCTACCCATGATCCATAGCGACCACATCGGTCACGGCACGCTCAACCGTCGCGCCGCGCTGGCGAGCGTCAGCCTCGCCACGCTGCTGTTTGCGATCAAGGGCTATGGCGCGGTGGTGACGGGCTCGGTGGCGATGCTCGCCTCACTGGCCGATACCGGGCTCGATCTCGTCGCCTCGCTGGCGACGCTGTACGGCGTGCACGTCGCCGCCCAGCGCGCCGACGAGGATCACCGCTTCGGCCATGGCAAGGCCGAGGCGCTCGCAGCACTGTTCCAGGTGCTGCTGATCGCCGCGTCGGCGGTGGTGATCGGGGTGCGTGCGGTGACGGCGCTGCTCCACGGCACGCCGACGGCATCACCCGAGACCGGTATCCTCGTTTCGCTGGCTGCCGGGGCGGGCACCGTCCTGCTGCTGCTCTACCAGCGCTTCGTGATCGCCCGCACCGCCTCGCTGGCGATCGGCGCCGACCATCTCCACTATCAGTCGGACCTCGCGCTCAATGGCGCCGTGATTATCGCGTTCGTCCTCGACCATTATGGCGGCTGGCACGGCGCCGACGCGCTCTTCGGCCTGCTTATTGCGCTGTGGCTCGGCTGGGGGGCGTGGACATCGGCGACCCATGCCGTCGACCAGCTCATGGATCGCGAATGGCCCGAGGAAAAGCGCCGCGCCTTCCTCGACACCGCCGCCACCATCCCGGCGCTGGCGGGCATGCATGACCTGCGCACTCGCACCAGCGGCGCGCAGGATTTCGCGCAGTTCCATATGTCCTTCCCGGCCGAGACCACGATCAGTACCGCGCACGCTGTGATGGAGGATGTCGAGGCGCGACTGACCCAGGCCTTCCCTGGCCTCGAACTCCTCATCCATCCCGATCCGGTCGGCCATGTCGACCAGGAGGGCGCCCTGCCCGCCGCCATCGCCGAAAGGAACGAGATATGAAGATCCCCTTCCTGCAGGTCGACGCCTTCGCCGACCGCCCCTTCGCCGGCAATCCGGCAGCGGTGATGCCGCTCGACGCCTGGCTCGACGACGCGACGCTCCAGAAGATTGCAGTAGAGAACAACTTGTCCGAGACCGCCTTCTTCATCGCCGACACGAGCGGCGAGGCGGATTTCGAGCTGCGCTGGTTCACGCCGGCCGCCGAGATCGCGCTGTGCGGCCACGCGACGCTAGCGACCGGCCACGCCATCCTCGGCACCGAGGCGAGCCGCAGCCGCGTAACCTTCCGCACGCGCAAGGCGGGCATGCTGGCCGTCGCGCGCGACGGCGCCGGCTACAAGCTCGCGCTGCCCGCCTGGAAACCGGATCCCAAGCCGCTGCCCGCAATCCTCGCCGCGCTGGGGCTCACTGACGCTGTCGAGACGCTGTGGCATTCCTCCCGCTACGGGCTGGTGGTGGTGGACGACGAGGCGATCGTACGCGGTCTCACCCCCGATTTCCGCAAGCTCGCCGCCGAGGGCGACGTGCTGACCATCGTCACCGCCCGCGCGCGCGATACCGACATCGTCAGCCGCGCTTTCGCGCCCGGATCGGGAATCGACGAGGACCCCGTGACGGGCTCGGCGCATGCTGTGATGGTGCCCTATTGGGCGGAGAGGCTCGGCCGCACCGAATTTACCGCCTTCCAAGCTTCCGCGCGGGGCGGCTGGCTTGGCTGCAGGCTCGACGGCGAGCGCGTGATCCTGTCGGGCCGCTGCACGACCGTGATCGAGGGCTGCTTCCTGCTCTGACGTGTCGCGAGAGCTCAGGCCGCCGCCAGCGCCTCCTCAGCGGGCACCGTCTCCTCGATCCAGCCGCCGCCTAGCACGCGGTCGCCGGCGTAGAGCACCGCCGCCTGGCCCGGCGCGACGCCATATTCGGGCGCGTCGAAATGCACCGCCGTGCCATCGAAGTGCGCCGGGACTGGCTTCGCCATCGAGCGCACCTTGGCGGTCACCGGACCGGTGAATTCACCTCCCAGCCAGTTGATCTCGGAGAGGCGCGCCGCGCTGACACCGAGCGCGCGGCGGGGGCCGACGATCACGCGGTTGGCCGCCGCGTCGAGACGGACGACATAGAGCGGCTCCGGCGAGCCGCCGATCTCCAGTCCACGCCGCTGGCCGACCGTGAAATGAATGAGCCCGCGATGCCGGCCGAGCTCGCGCCCCTGAAGATCGACGATCGCGCCCGGTGCCTCGGCCTCTGGGCGGATCTTGCGGACCACGCCGGCATAGTCGCCGTCCGGAACGAAGCAGATGTCCTGACTGTCGGGCTTGGCCGCGACCGCGAGGCTCATCTCGGCAGCGATCTGGCGCACCTGCGGCTTGGGCATGCCGCCCAGCGGGAAGCGCAGATAATCGAGCTGCTGCTGCGTGGTCGCGAACAGGAAATAGCTCTGGTCGCGCGCCGGATCGGCTGCGCGATGGAGCTCGGCCCCGCCCGCGCCCTCAACGCGCCGGACATAATGGCCGGTGGCGAGGCAATCCGCGCCAAGTTCGCGCGCGAGGCGAAGCAGATCGGTGAACTTCACCCCCTGGTTGCAGCGCACACAGGGAATCGGGGTACGGCCGGCCATATAGTCGTCGGCGAAGCGATCGATCACGCTTTCGCGGAAGGCGCTCTCGTAATCGAAGACATAATGCGCGATGCCGAGCCGATCGGCGACGGCCCGCGCGTCGCGGATGTCGCGCCCAGCGCAGCAACTTCCTGCCCGGCCGACCGCCGCGCCATGATCGTAGAGCTGGAGCGTGATGCCGATCGTCTCGGCGCCGCTGCGCGCGGCGAGCGCGGCGACCACCGAGCTGTCAACGCCGCCCGACATGGCGACGACGATGCGGCGGCCGGCCAGATCGGGGCCAAGCTGGAATTCGGCGTTCATGGCCGCGGCCCATAGCCGATCCGCCACGGCACCGCAAAAATCGCCGCGCGGCGCCGCACACCATTTACCAATTTTTATCCATGAGCCCGTCAAGTTGGCGGCCCCTTTAGTTGAGTCGCGTGCCGCTTATGGAATCGAGCCGCCCTGCCTTCGCGTCCGTCGAGCCGATGCTGGACCACGCGCTTCTTATCGCCGGCGCGGCCGTGACTCAGGCTTCGACCCGCACTGCGGTGCTGGCCGAACGGATGGTTCACCAGCGCGAGGCGAGCTTCAATGATTCGCTCACCGCCCTGGTCCAGGTGTTCGCGGCGCAGGATATGGCGGCGGCCGGGCAGCTCCATGGCAGCTTTCACCCGCGCGTGGCGCACGCGGCGGCTGGCAAGGCGCGATCAAGCTTGATGAAGCCCGGTTTTACCTTGGCATTTTAGCGTTCTTTCAACCGGTAGCTCTTAGGATGAGTCAGCACGATGGGGGAGCATCGTCGGCCACGGCCCAGTTTGAGGTGTCAATGATCGAGAACCAGAAGATTCGCC
>FTCZ01003632.1_pt1 | contig 11867 bp, 10 predicted proteins | sample 1658871 | NCBI WGS metagenome assembly FTCZ01 (sample SAMEA3914864, study PRJEB12502) | metagenome | biome: forest; material: soil | place: USA | collected 2012-03-12 | depth 0.3 m
CCTGGGCTTATCGCTATGCCTTAGGGGCTGGCGGCAGCTATCTCGGCGGCGGCAGCTTGGCCGACATGGGCTTGACCGAAGCGTGACAGTGAACGGCAGCGCGCAATTCTGGCTGGCGGCGGCGATCCTAAAAGCGAACGGGAGGCCGAAGCGGCCCGTCTCCGCGCCGAACATTCCACGGTGGTTCACGCGGCTCCGGTTCGTCTTACGGCAAGGGCACGGCAGTCACCAGAATAGCGGCTATACCCACAACCGCGGCACCACGGTGCACTATCAGCAGACCAGCCCGAACCGCACGCAATATGACAACTACGGGAGCATGGGAGCTGCAACTACGATACTGGCCGTGAGGGCGCACCCACGCCAAAGTACTGATGATGGTCGGCTCTCTCGGGTTTTGGGCTATTACGGCACTTTTGATCTCTATCACGCCCGAAACGGCGACTTCGCAGTCGGCTCTATCCAGCGCGCTCTCTCCGGCACTGCCGAGTCGTCACTTCGATGTAGATCGGCGCGCCGCCATGTTGGCGCAGTAGACCGTCATCAACATGGCGAATTAACGGCCCGCCCTAGAGCGCTGAGTGCCGCCGCTTTGCCGGCGCCAGTACATCAACCATGGTCGAGTCGCTAAGGTATTTGTCGGAGAGCTAGGCAACGTGAGCCAGCGATATTCAAGCTCTGCCGCTCGAGCCTCCAGCCTTTCTGCCAGCTTAAGGGCTGTGCTCTGTTCCGGAGCCGGAACATCTGCCAGGTGCCGTCGAATGTTACCTGCGCTCTGCCGCGCCGTCCCGGCTTGCTCAAGAAAGCCCCTCATCGCTTTCTCCTCAAACAATGCCTGACCTAAAGGTCTGCCTATCGATTTTAGTTGCATCGTGCCCCCGCGCTCCTGGAATTACCACTACTGCTTGGAGTCGTGTCAGGAAGCCCATATTCGACCACTGAACTTCGGCCTAAGGCGGCTGGCGCATTCGGCGATGCCTCAAGACTTTTCTAGCCGGTGGTAGAGGCGAAAACTTTCTGGCGCTCGTGTGGAATACGCTAGTCGTCCTCTACGTTGACCGCTCTTCTTGCAATCAGTCAATCTCGATTCGCGTCAACGCGATTGCGGGCTTATTAGTGCTGTTTACCAGTTGGCGAATATGAACTTCTATTGGCCGCGTGGCGGCCAAGCGACCAATCGGCGGTTAAGGATAGCGCCCCGAAGAATTGACACGGCTAAAAGGAAATTTCCCTTCAGGCTGCGCGTTCGCGCTTCAAGCGGACTTAAGCGCCCTCTTGCCGACCAAGGCGTGCATGGTAACGCCTCATTGAGCCGTCACAAATCCTCGTAACTTCCCGCCCATGAACAGAACCCTCGCTTACAGCTGTTGGGTTGGCGTCGCATTTGCGATCATCGTCGCCGCCGTAAAAGCGGTGCCGTTGTTAGTCGCGCTGCGGTTACTAGGCGCCTTACCGAAGCTCGACCCTCGCAATCCGACGGATGCCGCCGGCGAAAGCGCTGGTCTTGAAGCGCGGCGTGATTGCGTTGGTGATGATAACCTTAGACAAGGCGTCGGTAAGCGTGCCCTCGAGGCTGTAGCCGACCTCGACCCGTACGCGCTTATGGTTAGGCGCCACCAACAGAAGCACATTGTTGTTCTTGGACTTCTCGCCGAGCTTCCAGGTCCGAACGAGCTCGACTCCCCTAGGCGGTCTGGGACCGATTTGCCGCCCTGATCGGGCGCGCGCGCTTCCCTGCCGGCAAAGCCGATCCCTGTTATTGGCTTTCGAATTCCCTGTTCTTAGTCGGGCGGCGTTTGCGCTAACTCGCTGATTTTCCGGGAGTACTGCCCGCTTTTGGCGACAGAGATCCCGCAATCAGGCAAAATATTCCCTGTTAATTTCCCTGTTAGCAGGGAATTCCAGGTGAGACCGGTTAGCGGCTGACTGCCCCCCTACCAACCAGTCTGCGATTGCTAACCCAGCGTCGCCCAGTCAGCCGAAGAGCCCGCTAAACGCGGGCTCTTTTGTTATGGAGTGTGACTAGAGACGGGCCGCCCAGGGCATTTACAGCGGCATTCGGCTGAATTCGGCCCTCAGTCTCGGAAGGCCCATATGCTAGTCACACTAGCTGGCGCGCAGCATCGCCTTTGCGCCGTCCTCAGACCGAGTGAGTTGGAAGAGCACTCGCTGCTGCTGCCAATCAGCCGCAAGTGACGGCAAGTGCCCGTTCAGCCTGCCAATTGGCCGCCCAGTTGTTGTCAGCAGCTCCGGAGCCACAAAAAGTAAACCCATTGCGCGGTCACTACTGATGCCGGGACGAGCCCCATGAGCGTCGTCGCTCCCCGTGCGCTCCCGACCGTGTCGCGCATCAACTCGGCGAGCGCCGCCTGGCCCACTTCGTAGACGACCGCGAACGTCAGGGCCCGGATCGTCCCCGGCTCGCCGCTACCGGCGAACAGTCCCGCCTCTCCGAAATAGTCACCGGGCGAGAGCCGGCTCAATTCGATCTCGGCCGTTCCGTCCTTGCGCGAAACGATCATCACGCCCGTCCGGATGACGAAAAGTGAACTGAGCTTCGCGCCCTGCTCCACACCAGCAGACGCCAGGTCGGGTACCTGCGCAGCAGAATGCGTGTGATGACTGCGCCCACCACAGCCAACACGCCAGCCTGAACGAGCGGATCGCGCGCCAATTCGGTTAGCATTGCATTGTCCATCATCGAGGCGAGACGCTCATGCCGGGGGCGAGCCCTGGATTGAGCTGGCTTGGCGATGCGGGCGATCCTTCCTGCTCAACCGGAAGGGATTGCGTCGAACCGCGCTCTGTCGTGGTGGCCGGAATGCAGCCGGGCCGGGCCGGCGGACCGTCGAAGACATCGGAGAGCCGGGCTGCCATCGCCGCCACGAGGCGGTCCAGCCAGGGCCGGCGATGGGGGGCCGGCTCCAGGATCGTTACCGTCGCCGTCATGCCGGAGACAAGCGGAATGCCCGGCGGCACCTGGTCGATTGCGATCCGCACCGGAATGCGCTGGGCCAGGCGCACCCAGGTGAAGACGGCGTCGACATTGGGCAGCCCTTGGGCGCCCGCGGCGGCGTTGGCCACGCCGATGCCCCGGGTCACCGTCGCGACGTGTCCCGTGACCGGCTGCGCGTAACCCATCAATTTGGCTTCGACGAGATCGCCAATGCAGACCCGCGCCATCTTGGTCTCTTCGAAGTAGCCGTCGATCCAGTAGCTGTCACTGTCAATGACCGATACATTGGCGGTTCCCTGATGGGCAAAGTCGCCGACGCGCATCAAGAGGTTGGTGACGTAGCCATTCACCGGGCTGCGCACCTGGGTGCGTCGCAGATTGACGTCCGCCTGGTCGACCTGCTGTTGCGCGGCATCGAGTGCCGCCTTCGCCTGGACGGCCGTTCCGGCGAAGACCTGTTGTTCCTCCACGCTCGTCGCGATGGTCGACAAATGCTGCCGTCGCTCAGACTCGACCTGTTTGACCTGCAGGTCGGCGGCCTTCTGTAGCAGACTTGCCTTGTTCGATCGCAGGGCGACCTCGAAGTCGAAAGGGTCGATCACATAGAGCAGCTCTCCCTTGTGCACGAACTGGTTGTCGACTACGTGCAGCTCGGTGATCCGGCCGGACACTTCCGGCGCCACGCTGGCGACCTGCACGCGCACGCTTCCATCACGCGTCCAGGGCGCCATGACGTAGTAGCCCCAGGTCACCAGCGCCATCACCGTCGCGACGGCCAAGGCGGCCAGCGTCGCCAGCCGCCGGGCCCACGGTCGCAGGGCGCGCAGCAGCGCCTGGAGTACGCGCTGCCGTTTGGCCGCGGTAGGCGCCGGCTTCTCGGGCGGGACCGTGCGGTCCCGGTCTTCGGCCAGATCGACGATGGGCGGCAAGTCTTGGAAATACTCCAGGCTGGGGTCCGTCACCGCCAGTGACCGCTCCGGCGCGCCGCGAGCCTTGGATTCGGAAGCTTCCATGGGCATCCTTCCTAAAAAATCACGGTCAGCAGGCCGAGTATCACGACGTAGAGGCTGAGCGCCGCGATCGACGGATGGCTGAACAGCGCCGGAACGCCGATGAGACGCAGCATCGGCCGGAGCAGCAGGAATATCGCCAACGCCGCCACGGCGTAACTGACGAAGGGTGCCAGCAGGACGCCGCCGACCGTCAGCTCGTAAAAAGGATGAGTCATCGGGCAGGCCCCTGCTCGCGCAGCCGGATCATGCCGGCTTGGTCGAACAGCCCGAGGGCTTCCTCCAGCTGCGCGGCCGGGCCTCCCAACGCTGCGATCTGGCCGATCCGCCCGGCGTCGCGAAACATCGCCTCTTCCGGCGCGTAGCGTGCGCGCTTGGGCGACTGCAGGCAAGCGAGCTCGCGGCGCGCCGAGTCGATCATCCAGCGCCGACGGTGCTCGTCCGACACCGGCTGGATCAGGGCCTGAGCCGCCATCACCAAGACGGGGGCCAGGCAGACGAACAGGGAAACATCGAGGAATGTTTCCGGGTTGTAGCTTTGAGGATTGCTGAGCCCCAGGATCACCAGCGTATTGATCAGGATCAGCCGGCCCGCCGCCGACACTGCCGCACTGGGCTGGGCCAACAGCAGCGCCGATCCCACGACGACGGGAGCGAGCGCCAGCGCCAGCAGCGGGAACTCCGTGGTGCCATCGAGGACCAGGAACTCGAGCACGCCGGCACACGGCGCGGCGATAATCCCAGTGATCAGTGCCAGCAAGGTAAATCGGCGGGGATCCGGTGCGGTCGCGCCCAAGCCGACGACGACTGCGACCTGGGTCAGGGAGATGGCGGTCGCCGACCAACCGCCGAGCACGAAGGCGGCCGACGCCATCGCCACCCAGAGTGCCCCGCGGACGCCCGCCTCGACAGCAAAGCGATGGCAGCGGTAGAGCGGCGTGCGCCAGGCGTGCGCCGGTCGCGCGCCCGACGTCAGGGCGGCAAGCGCCTCGCCGGCTTCACGATCGCGCCGCAAGACCTCGCGGGAGGCCCGGTCGCGACGGGCGGTATCGACCGCCGCCAGGACGCGCGCCGCGTGCACCTCGGCCACCAGGGCCACCGCCGCGCTGCGCGCTGCGGCACTCCTGTTCGAGCCGTTGGCCGACTCGGTCGCCAGGCTCAGCATCTCGGAGCGCAGCGCGGCGATCTCGCGCAGCAGTCCTGCGGTCGGCACGGGGTCGGCGGATTCACCGCGCGTGGCCGTACGCGCAAGGCCGCGCACCCGGACATGAAGCTTGGCGAGCTGGTCTGCGAGCCCGACGTGCCGGTCGGGCGCAGCCAGCAGGTCGTTCACGACTGCGATGACCGCGATGCCCACGGTGATGGCGGCGCCGCGTGCCAGGCCGGTCTCGAAGAGATGCTGCGGCGCATCGATCTCCTGGATGGCGACGATGGCCACGGTGTAGCCGGACAGCGCGGCCGCGTAGGCGCGGTTGCCGTCCGAGACGTACGCCGCATAGACGCACAGACCGACCCAGGCGGCGAAGGCCAGCAGCAGCAGATCCCTGGTCTGGGAGAAGGCCCCAGCCAGCACGATCGACATCGCGACGCCGATCACCGTGGCGAGAAGGCGGAAGCCCGCCTTCTCAAGCGCCTGGCCGCGCGTTGGGAAGGCGAGGATTCCGACACAAACCGCGGCCGACGATGCCGCTTCGAGCTGCAGCCAGAAGGCCACATACAAGGCGGCGACGACGGCGATCCAGGCCCGGAGCGCAAATGCCCAGGATGCCAAGGGAAGACTGGCCAAGGTCGACGGGCGCGGAACTGTGGCATCGCTCATGGCGGCTCGCTGGAAAATCGACAGGGAATGTTTTCGACCACCATTTCCCAAACGTCGTCAGCCTCCCGAAGGTCGATCTCCTGAATCGAGTCGAAGCCAATGTCCTGCCGCACGATCTGGGTGGCGATCAGGACGACGGGGGCACGATTGCGATTGGCCTCATAGAGGCCGTTGATGAAATGCAGGCTGCCGGGACCACAGGTTCCGGCGCACGCCGTGAGGCGACCGGTGAGCTGGGCCTTGGCCGAGGCGGCGAAGGCGCCGGCCTCCTCATGGCGCATATGGACCCAATCGATCTCGCTACGATCAATGGCCTGGGCGATCCGGTTCAGGGTATCGCCGACGATGCCGTAGCAGGACTTCACCCCGGCGGCTTGTAGCGTGTCGACCAGGAGATCGGCCACTCGTTTGCTCATGCCGGAACCTCACGTTCGCTTCGCTTGGTTGCCGGTCAGATAATCCACGATCCTCGCCTGAGATATCCCCCCGATGGGGGACGCTCGATGTCATTTAGGAGGGATGTGAACAGCACGAAGGCGCCGCGGGTATACGTGCCGCTTTCGTTGAAATCGACGCTTATTGCATGAGCCCTAACATTCTTGGGTGCTCCCACAGGAGCAAACAGCTCGTAGAGCAGAAGCACGCGAGGCCCTGTTTTACTTCTCCAGTATCCATGACGCGATATTGCGTGAGAGACATGACACCGTGGCCAAAGGGAAAACGGCCCTCGCATTCAGGGAATTTCCACGGTGTTTGCAGGTGCTGAGCGAGATAGAGCGAGTGAATCATCACAATTTCCGAAATTACCTGAAGCCTCACGCAGCGGCGGCGCGCAGGTGGTATGGCTATGTGCCTGTGCTCGGTGGGACGAAACACAGCACGCGCCCGTAGTTGAAGCAAAGATGGGCTCGTTCGACGTCTGGGTTGCGCTCGCGCAGGATACGGTCATCGGGGACTATCACCCACTGGCCCTCCTCCCTCTTGGCCCACCAACTGCCCGCGCGGACTTCAGCAGTTGTTGGATCGCAGTCACCCGTGGTCTGCCCGTCCTTCGTTTCCTTGCCGTTGCAACAGGGCGCATTGGTGCCCGGCTGCTTCCACCTGGAATAGTGGTCGGCGTGATGAAGGTGGTGGCCGTTGTCCTGGGCCCTGGCCTTCCGGGCTGTGGCAAAGGCGACGATGAACACTGCCAAGATCGCCGCGATGCCGATGTAGGCGGGCGACTGGACAACGGCGGACTGCCTGGGCATGTCCGCAGGCGTGTACGGCGATGTCAGTGGCATGGCTCGACCTTTGACGTTGGAGGCGCATTGCGCCGCATGCTCGATGCGCTTGCTTCCGGTGATTCGTGTTCCTTCGCGATGTGGTTTCCTCGAACAGCCACATAGACCCCATGGAGCCCGCGATATATCCCCCGGCCGGGGGACACTCTGCGGTATTTGGGGGAGGGACGAACGCCGGGCGTGCGGCCGGTTGGCTTCGTGCCGCCTAGGCGGCCAGCCGCAAACCGAGTGTCGACCAGATGCTGGTCAGGGCCGACACCAGTCGATCGATATCCTCATCGCTGTGCAGCGGGGATGGGGTAATGCGCAGCCGTTCTGTGCCACGGGGAACAGTCGGGTAGTTGATGGGCTGAATATAGATCCCATGGCGCTCGAGCAGTTCGTCGCTGATTTCTTTGCAGAGCCGGGCGTCGCCGACCATCAGCGGCACAATGTGGCTGGCATTGCTCAAATAGGGCAGTCCTGCCGAATCCAGCCGACGCTTTAGCGTAGTCACCCGCTGCTGATGCCACGCGCGTTCCGATTGCGAGGCTTTCAGGTGCCGCACGCTGGCCAAGGCCCCTGCGGCATTGGCAGGTGGAAGGGCCGTCGTGAAGATGAAGCCGGAGCCGAAGCTTCTGATGAAATCGCATACCGACGCAGAGGCTGCGATGTAACCGCCCACCACCCCGAAAGCCTTCGCCAGGGTGCCCTCAATGACCGTCAATCGATGGCTTAGTCCATCGCGTTCCGAAATACCGCCGCCGCGCGGTCCGTAGAGGCCCACTGCGTGAACTTCGTCGAGGTAGGTCATTGCCCCATACTGCTCGGCGACATCGCAGATCTCCGCTATCGGGGCGATGTCGCCGTCCATCGAATATACGGATTCGAAGGCGACCAGCTTTGGCCTGCGTGGGTCTATGTCGGTCAGCTTGGCGGCCAGGTCTTCCACGTCATTGTGGGCGAAGATGCGGGTCTCGGCTCTGCTGTGCCGTATGCCTTCGATCATCGACGCATGATTTCGAGCGTCCGAAAGCACGATGCAGCCAGATAGTCGACTGGCCAGCGTACTGAGGGTTGTCCAGTTCGCAACATACCCCGAAGTGAACAGCAATGCCGCTTCCTTGTCGTGCAGGTCGGCAAGCTCACGCTCAAGCGTGAGGTGGTAGCAATTGGTCCCGGCGATGTTGCGCGTTCCGCCGGCGCCGGCTCCGCAGCTGTCGAGGGCAGCGTGCATGGCATCGAGAACCACAGGATGCTGCCCCATGCCGAGATAGTCGTTGGAGCACCAAACGGTGATGCTTTGGCGCTCGGCCCCGGTATGGTGAATGGCTTGCGGGAACGCGCCTGCCCGTCGTTCCAGATTGGCGAACACACGGTAGTTCCCGTCTCGGCGCAACTGATCGAGCTGGAGACGAAACAGTGAATCGTCGGTCATCTGCCGTGTCCGATTAAGGTTGTCCGGGTATTCACTGGTCTTCTTCGCCAGCTCTCCGCACCGGTGCCGCTTGCCCCACGGTCCGGTTTGTTATTACGGGTAGACGGGGCGGTAGGCACGCCCACGGATAAACGCGCCGATATCGAGAGGCCGCGGCACCCTTGCCAGATCCTGGTCAAAGATGAAGGCGGCGACCCGTTCGGCGACATGGAGCGATGTGTCCCGGATGCGACTGTGCGGCGGATAGATCAGTCCCATCGAGAGGTCTGCTTCAGTGACCTGCTCGGCGATGGCTTGCGCGGCAACGATGAACATCTCCTCCGTCACCCGTGTGGCTTCGGTGGCGACCACCGCCGCGGCCATACCCGGGAAGATGTAGACATTGTTGCCCTGGTTCGGCACGAAGCGCCGGCCCGCAATGTCGACCGGCGGGAAAGGGCTGCCGCTGGCGAAAATGGCGCGGCCGCCGGACCAGCGATAGGCCTCTTCGGCCGTGCATTCGGAACGTGAGGTCGGATTCGAATAAGGGAAGATGATCGGCCGTTCGTTGATCCTCGCCATTGCTTCGATCACCTCGCGGTTAAAGGCCTTCGGCACGGCGCTGACGCCGATGATGCCGGTCGGCCGCAGCGTCTCGACCGCCTCGATGAACGTCGCCACGGGCGCTTGCTCCAGCGCGAACGGCTTTTGGAAGTTGGCAAGGTCGGTCCGCGAGTTCACCAGCAAACCGTTGATGTCGAACAGAGCTATGTGCTGCCGTGCCCAGGCGGGTTCCGTGCCCTCCCGTACCATCGCCAAGCTGATCAGCTCCGCGATGCCCGTCGCCGCAGATCCCGCGCCGAGGAACAGGAAGCGCTGATCGGAAAGCTTATGCCCAGTAAGACGCAGGGCGCCGGAGATGCCGGCCAGCGCCACGCCGGCGGTGCCCTGGATGTCGTCGTTGAAGGTGCAGATCTTGTCGCGATAGCGCGCCAGGATCGGCACGGCGTTCGGATTGGCGAAGTCCTCCCACTGGATACAGCATTTCGGATAGAGTTCCTGCACCGCCGTCACGAACTCGTCGATGAAAGCTGTGTACTCTCCGCCGCGAACGCGCTGCTGAGGCAGTCCCTGATAAAGCGGATCGTCCAGCAAAGCCTGATTGTTCGTGCCGACGTCGAGAACGACCGGCAGGCAGTATTGCGGCGGCACGCCGGCGCAGGCTGTGCAGAGCGCCAGCTTGCCGATCGGAATGCCCATGCCGCCGGCCCCCAGATCGCCCAGGCCAAGGATGCGTTCGCCGTCGGTGACGACGATGAAGCGCACGTCTCTTTCCGGCCAGTTCGCGAGCAGATCCTTCACCCGGCCGCGCGCGCTGATCGGCAGATAGATGCCGCGCGCCTCGCGGAAGATATGGCCGAACTTCTGGCAGGCCTCTCCGACCGTCGGCGTGTAGACGAGCGGCATGTAGGTGCCCGGGTCCGACATCAGGACCGCGTAGAACAACGTCTCGTTGCGCGCCTGCAGGTCCGACAGCACGAGGTATTTCTGAAGATCGTCGCCGAGCGCGGCGATCTCAGCATGTCGGCGCGCCACCTGCAGATCGATAGTGGTCACGGCAGGCGGCAGCAGGCCTTCAAGACCCCAAGCGCCACGCTCCGCTTCGGTGAACGCCGTGCCCTTGTTGAGTCGCGGATTGTGCAGCAAGGCGTTGCCGGTCGGTTGTGCCGAAATTGGCACGGTCTTCCTGGCTGAGGTGGACATTGTCGTCACTCCTTGTTCGCTACGTAGGGTTTGATCATTCGTGCCGGATCGACCACGCGGTCGAACGTTGCCTCATCGACGTAGCCGAGACCCAATGCCGCCTGTTTCAGCGTCAGGTCATGCTCCGCGGCGTGATGGGCGATCGCCGAAGCCTTGTCGTAGCCGATGACCGGCGCGAGCGCCGTGACCAGCATCAGGGATCGTTCGACGTATTCGGCGATCTTCTTGCGGTTCGGCTGCGTCCCGACGATGAGAAACCGGCGGAAGTTCGTGCAGCCGTCCGTCAGGATTCCGATCGACTGGGCGATATTCGCGATCATCAGCGGCTTGTAGACGTTCATTTCCAGGTAGCCGCCGGCGCCGCCGAGGCCGACGGCGACGTCGTTCGCCATGACCTGCACGGCAATCATCGTCAGCGCCTCGGCCTGGGTCGGATTGACCTTGCCCGGCATGATCGAGGAACCAGGCTCGTTTTCCGAGATGATCAGCTCGGCGAAGCCGGCGCGCGGGCCGCACGACATCAGCCGGATGTCGTTGCCGATCTTGTACAGCGACACCGCCAGCGTGCGCAGGGTTCCCGACAGCTGGACCAGCGCGTCATGCGCGCCTTGGACGGCGAACTTGTTCGGCGCGCTGACAAAGGGAAGCCCCGTGAGTCTCGAGATCTCCGCCGAGGCAGCGAGCGCGAAGCCGGGCCCGGCGTTGATCCCGGTGCCGACAGCGGTGCCGCCGAGCGCGAGTTGGTAGACGCCGGGCAATGCCTGCTGGAGCCGCTCGAGATTGTCGGACAGCATCTCCGCATAACCTGACCATTCCTGGCCCAGGGTGAGCGGCGTGGCGTCCTGCATGTGGGTGCGGCCGATCTTGACGATATCGTGCCAGTCCCGCGCCTTGGCCGCGATAGCGTCGCGCAGCGCGGCGACCGCTGGCATCAGTCGCCGCTTGACGCCGACGGCCGCCGCAATGTGCATCGCCGACGGGAAGGTGTCATTCGACGACTGCGACATGTTCACGTGGTCGTTGGGATGGACCGGATGCTTGCTCGCGAGCGGCGTGCCGGCCAACTGACAGCAGCGATTTGAGATGACCTCGTTGACGTTCATGTTGAACTGGGTGCCGCTGCCGGTCATCCACACATGCAGCGGAAACATGTCATGATGCTCGCCCGCGAGGATCTCGTCGCAGGCGCGGATGATCAGCCCGCAAGGCTGATCGCCCAGCCGGCCGCCGGCGTGGTTAGTTGCCGCGGCGGCGCGCTTGATGATCGCGTAGGCAGAGATCATCTCGCGTGGGATCAGGTCCCGCCCGATGCTGAAATGCTCGAGCGACCGCTGGGTCTGCGCGCCCCACAGCCTGTTGGCCGGCACTTCGACCCGGCCCAGGCTGTCGGCTTCCGTGCGAAGCTCCGGCATGACGTTATCCACGCTCGGCCATCATCTTCTTGGTGTTGGCGATCGCCCGCGCCGGGTTGAGCCCCTTCGGGCAGGCGTTGGTGCAGTTCATGATCGTATGACAGCGATAAAGCCGGAACGGATCATCAAGCCGATCGAGGCGCTCGCCCGTATGCTGATCGCGGCTGTCGGCAAGCCAGCGATATGACTGCAGCAAAATCGATGGGCCGAGATACTTATCCCCGTTC
>FTCZ01002965.1_pt1 | contig 11849 bp, 10 predicted proteins | sample 1658871 | NCBI WGS metagenome assembly FTCZ01 (sample SAMEA3914864, study PRJEB12502) | metagenome | biome: forest; material: soil | place: USA | collected 2012-03-12 | depth 0.3 m
CACTGCGTGCGGCCAAGGTTTGGCGGGCAACCTCGATTAACTCGTCGCGAGTTACGCCAAAGCGAGCGAGCCGTTGGTCTATTTCCCACTCAGTCGAATACACTCGTGTTTTGAGCATCGAATAAGTCCATGAAATTTTTCAGACCTCATTTGTGGTCGAAAAAATTTCAGGATGCAAGCCCAGATTGGCGCGGATAGTGTGAATAATCGAAAGTCTTCGCGGTTACTGGAGCAGAAAGGAAGTCACCACCGCAACACCCACCTCCCCAAAACCGCCCCCACCCCCGCCATCGCGATAATCGCCACGCCATACCAGACCGCCACGAACAGCGCCCCGTCATTCACGCAGGCGAGCGTGTAGGCGGCGGCGCCCAGCGCTCCGGCCAGCGCGCCCGCCGCCGCGCCGGCGCGGGTGAGTTTTGTGGGGATGCCGCGCTTCATCGCGGCGAGCACGATCACCAGCGCGGGCGCGGCGGCGAGCATGATCGCAGCCAGGCAGACCGGCACGGAAACGGCGCGCGCGCCGAGGAAGGGAAAGCCGGTCGTGTCGAACAGCGCGCCGGCCAGCAGCAACAGCAGGCCGGGCGCCAGCGCCAGCAGCGCGCGGGCGGAACTGCCGGGCCGGGCCATATGGCGCACCACGATCGCCAGCCCGCCGGCGAGCAGCAGCGTGACCGCCAGCTTGAACGCATAGGTGCCGGTGCCGAGAATACCAAAAAGATCGCGTCGCACGCCGATCACGCCGACGACCACCGCCAAAGCCGCCGCGAGCCCGACGAAAAACCCGAGCGGCAGGGCGCGTGAAAAGGGCAGGGCATCGGGCTTGGGGCGGCCTGCCTCATCGGCAAGCGCGCTGATCATGCCATCGGTGTCGGTCGCATCCTTCATGCTTCCCTCAATCTCCGCCGGCCTGCCGCGCCCGCAGCGACAGGCGTTTCAGCGCGCGGTGCAGCGCCACCCGCACCGCGCCCTCGCTGGTCTGCATCCGCTCCGCCGTCTCGCGCACCGTCGCGCCCTCCAGCCCGAGCGCCCGCACCACGGATTGCTGGCCCTGCGGCAGGCTGGAAACTAGCGTCTCGACATCGAGCGGTGACCGCTCCGAGCCGTCCGCCGGCTCGAACAGGCGCTCCCATTCGCCGTCTTCGAGATCGACGCGGCCGCTTGTCTCGCGCCTGAGCCGCCTCGCGCTGTCGATCAGCTTGTAGCGCGCGATCGCGTTCAGCCAGGGCGTGAAGGGGCGGCTCTCGTCCCATTGCCCGCGCTTGGCATGCACCGCGATCAGCACCTCCTGCACCACATCCTCCGTCTCGGCCGTGCTGAGACCGAGCCGCGCCAGTTTGCGGCGCGTCAGCACGCGCATGGAATCGGCGATCTGCTTCAGCAGCAGCCGGTAAGCCGCGGCGTCGCCCCGGCGCTCCGCCCGCATCGCCTCCGCCCACTCCTGCTCGCGCGAGCCCATCACTCTCTCTTTCGACGGTGAAGGGGTGATTGTTACGCGGTGGGCGCGATTATTTCACGTTGGATTTTGGAGGGGGTTGGAAAAGCTGGCTCCTTTCCATTGTCATTCCCGACGCGCTTTAGCGCGAGCGGGAATCCAGGAGTCGTTGCGCTTGTGTCCCCTGGATTCCCGCTCCGGCTCCGCCGGTCGGGAATGACACTCTCCGATCACGAACGCGTGATCGCGTAACATTGGCGGCGAGCCCGTCGAAAGACTCCGGTGAAGCAGCCGCTTCCATCCGAACCGGAGTTGAAACCATGAAAAATCCGCTTTTGAGATCGGCCCTCGCCGCCGGCCTCCTCATCGCCGCGCTGGCCGGCGCCGAGGCGCAGACCGCCGCGCCCGTGCAGGCGAAGAACGTCGTCCTCGTCCACGGCGCCTGGGCGGATGGGTCGAGCTGGGCCAAGGTCATCCCCTATCTGCAGGCCGCTGGCCTCAAGGTCATCTCGGTGCAGAACCCGCTGACATCGGTGGCCGATGACGTCGCCGCCACAAAGCGCGTGCTCGCCATGCAGGATGGCCCGACCGTGCTCGTCGGCCATTCCTATGCCGGCACCGTGGTCAGCGATGCGGGCGCGGACGCGAAGGTCACCGCATTGGTCTATGTCGCGGCGCGCGCGCCGGATGCGGGTGAGGATTTTGTGGCGCTGGCCGCCAAATTCCCGACCATGCCGGTGCGCGCCGGCGTCGAGAACCATGACGGCTTTGCTTACCTTTCCGAGGACGCCTTCCTGAAATATTTCGCCGATGGCGTGCCGGCTGAGGCCGCCAAGGTGCTCTACGCCGCGCAGCAGCCGATCTCGACCACGCTCTTCGCCGGCAAGACCAGCGCCGCCGCCTGGCATACAAAACCCTCCTGGTATGCCGTGTCGAAGAACGACAACACCACCTCGCCCGACCTTGAGCGCTTCCTCGCCAAGCGCATGAACGCAACGACGGTGGAGCTGGACTCCGGCCATCTCTCGCTGGTCACCCATCCGAAGGAGATCGCCGACATGATTTTGGCGGCGGCCGGGAAGAAGGGGAGCTGAGGCTAGCCGCATTAATCCTCCCCCTAAATGGGGGAGGTGTCATCCATCGGATGACGGAGGGGGTGGAAGCTCAACATCGGCAAGCCCAGGCGTTGCCACCCCATCCCCCTGCCGGGACCTTCCCCATCAAGGGGAAGGATCAACCACCTACCCCTTCATCAGCGCCTCCAGCGCTCCGATCCTATCCGCCTCCAGCGCCGGCTTGTCCCACCTGATCCGGCTGATCCTTGGAAAGCGCATCGCGATGCCGGATTTGTGCCGGGTCGAGCGCTGCAGCCCTTCGAAGGCCACTTCCAGCACCAGCCCATCCTTGCCGCCATGCGCAACCTCACGCACCGGGCCGAAGCGGTTAATGGTGTTGCGCCTGACATATTTGTCGAGCTCGGCCAGTTCCTCGTCGGTGAAGCCGAAATAGGCCTTGCCGACCGGCACCAGCGCCTCGCCCTCCTCGCCCTCGCGCCAGACTCCGAAGGTGAAATCCGAATAGAAGGAGGAGCGTTTGCCGTGGCCGCGCTGCGCGTACATCAGCACGGCGTCGACCACCATCGGGTCGCGCTTCCACTTGTACCAGTAGCCCTTGGGGCGGCCGGGCAAATAGGGGCTGTCCGCCCGCTTGATCATGCAGCCTTCCACCGCCTGCGAGTCATCGCCGGCGGAAGCCGGATCGGCGCGGTGCTCGGCCAGTTCCTCCCAGCTCGCGAAGGGAATCTGCGGCGAGATGCTGAGCACCGGGATGTTCTCGCGCGCCACCAGCGTTTCCAGCCGTTTGCGCCGCTCGGCGAAGGGCTGGGGCCGGATATCTTCCTCGCCGTCAAAGAGCAGGTCGTAGGCGCGGATATGCGCCGGGAATTCGTCGAGCAGCGCGCTTGAGACCTGTTTGCGATTCAGCCGCTGCTGCAGCACGTTGAAACTCTGCACGCGGCCCTCGCGCACGATCAGCAACTCGCCGTCGATCGCTCCGTTGAAGGTCAGCGCGTCGGCGAGATCGGGAAAGCCGGGCGAGATTTCCTCGCCGGTGCGCGAATACATCCGCGTCACGCGGGTGCCGTCGCTGCCGATCCCGCTCGCCGCCTGCACGCGGATGCCATCCCATTTCCATTCGGCGGTGAAGGCTGACGGGTCGAGCGTCGTAAAATCGCTGTCCTCGATTGGGTGCGCCAGCATGACAGGCCGGAACGGCGCGATATCGGCCGTCTCTGGCCGTGGTCCCTTGCCTTCCGCCCAGGCGAACAGCTCTTCGTAAGGCGCGGCAAGCCCATGCCAGACATGCTCGATATCATCCGCCGTGAGATCGCCCAGCGCCGCGACGGCCGTCTTCGCCAGCCGCGCCGAAACGCCGATCCGCATCGAGCCGGTGATCAGCTTCAGCAACGCCCAGCGCCCGGTTTCGTCAAGCGCATCGAGCCATTCGGCAAGCTGGCGCGGTAGCTCGGTTTTCGGCAGGCGGGCGAGCGTGGCGACAACCTCCGAGAGGGTGGGCGGCGGGCGGTTGACGCCATGCGGCGCCGGCCAGAGCAGCGCCACCGTTTCCGAGAGATCGCCGACATAGTCATAGGACAGCGCGAACAGCGCCGGGTCTGTGCGCTCGGCAATCAGGCCACGGATCAGCCCTGCCTTGGCATCGCGAAAGGTCAGCGCGCCCGTCATAGCGGCAAGCGCCAGCCCACGCTCCGGATCGGGCTCCGAGCGGAAAAAATCCGCGATCAGCGTGATCTTGCCGTTGCGGCGCGGCTCATAGGCGATCCGGTCGAGCAGGGCGGCGAAGCGGCTGATCATGGCGAAATGCTAAAAGGCTTTTTTGTTACTCCCCACAATCCAGTATGCTGGACAACAATTAAAGCCATTGATTTGTTATTATTCAATAACCCCAAAAAATGGCCGTTTAGAACATCTTCAATATCGGATTTTTTTACACGAATCCGAAAAAAGCCTCTTGCTTCAATTTTCTTCGGAAACTCAGAGTTATAATCAATTATCTTCTTTGTGATTGAAATAGGACTATGATCATTTGGAAGTATATATGATCCATATTTCAAATTAGAAAAGGCAAGGCCTTTCAAAAAAATTGGAGTGTTCGATCGATTGATTAAGTCAAACTCATAAGAAACACTTTCTTCTTCGAATTGGTAGCAGTTCACAAACTCGATTTTAAGTTTTGGAATATTAAAATAAAGTGATGCAAATGAAATTGTGAGCGCAATGATAGAAATCATTAAAGAAATGATTGGTAGTGCATCCGCAATGTGATTCCAATCCATCATGCGGCTTCCGCCTCGCCGTCATCGCCATAGCCGACCATGTGCAGCGGCTTCGCTGCGATGCCCTGCGTGCCGGCCCAATGCACCAGCGCATCCTCCTGCCCATGCGTGACCCAAAGCTCGCGGCAGCCGGTCTCGATCACGGTTGTGCAGAGTTCCTCCCAATCCGAATGGTCGGAAATCACCAGCGGCAGTTCCACGCCCTTCTGCCGGGCGCGAGCGCGCGTGCGCATCCAACCCGAGGCAAAGGCGGTGACAGGATCGGTGAAACGCCGCGACCAGACTTCGCTCAATGCTGAAGGCGGGCAAAGCACGATCTCACCGCCAATCTTGTCGCGCTTCGCCGGCACGATCTTCTCGATTGGTCCGAGATCGATGCCGAGGCGCTGGTAGAGCGCCATCATGCTCTCCATCGCGCCATGGATCAGGATCGGCCGGTCGTAGCCCGCCTGTCGGATAAGCTTCACGACCCGCTGCGCCTTGCCGAGCGAATAGGCGCCGACCAGATGCGTGCGATCCGGAAACAGCTTTAGGGAGTCGAGCAGTTTCGCCACTTCCTCCTCGGCCGGCGGGTGCCGGAAGATCGGCAGGCCGAAGGTCGCCTCGGTGATGAAGATATCGCAGCGGACAAGCTCGAACGGCAGGCAGGTCGGATCATGGGCGCGCTTGTAGTCGCCAGACGCCACGATGCGCTTGGCCTTATGCTCCACCGCGATCTGCGCCGAGCCGAGTACATGGCCGGCCGGATGGAACGACACGGTGACATCGCCGATCGTCAACGGTTCGCCAAGAGCCGCCGCCTGCGTGCTGCCGGCGAAATCGCGCCCGCAACGCTCCGCCATGATCGCCAGCGTTTCGCTCGTCGCCAGCACCGAGCCGTGGCCCGCTCGAGCATGATCCGAATGCCCATGCGTGATCAGCGCCCGCTCGACCGGCCGCATCGGATCAATGAAGAAATTGCCCGGCGGGCAGAACAGGCCTTCGGGCTTGGGGATGAGGATATCGGAGGCGCGCATTACACTGGAAAGATAGGGTTTTGCGAGCCGTTGCCTAGATGTTCTTCTCATGTCATTCCCGACGCGCGTCAGCGCGAGCGGGAATCCAGAGGGCTTAGAGCGCTGACTCCTGGATTCCCGCTCGACCCTGAGGGTCTTCGGGAATGACACGCGAGGGTTGTTGTACGGGATACGTTGATATATATCATTGCCATATATCATCGAGGCTTACCCTATGGAAACCGCTAAAATCTTCTGGACCGGCCGTTCGCAGGCCGTCCGACTGCCGAAGGATTTCCGCTTCGAAGCGAACGAAGTCCGTATCCGTCGGCAAGGCAACGCCGTGATCCTTGAGCCGATTGCGGATGGCTGGGCCTGGCTGGATGAGGTCACCGGCACTCTAGACGATGATTTCGTCGAAGCTGTTTCGGAACAGTCGGCCGAGCAGGTTCGGCCGGGGCTCGATATCTTCAAGTGAAGTTCCTGCTCGACACCAATGCGGTGATCGCGCTGATGAAAGGCGAAAGCCGCGTCACGGAACGGTTGCGCCAGCATGCCCCACAGGATTTCGGCATGCCGGCGATCGTCGCGCACGAACTGTTCTATGGCGCGTATCGCAGCCAGCGCCGTGAACAAAACCTTGCGCGTGTCCAGGCCTTGCAATTCGAGGTGCTCGATCTCGATCTTGAGGACGCAAGGCGAGCGGGAGAAATCCGTGCGCTGCTGTCGGAGGCCGGAACACCGATCGGCCCTTATGACGTTCTCATTGCCGGCCAGGCGCTTGCCCGCTCGTTGACCTTGATCTCGCGCAACACTCGCGAGTTCAAACGCGTTGAGAGCTTAAGGGTCGAGGATTGGGAAAATTGAAGGCATGACCGAACACGCTTCATCCGGCGATGCCGCCCTCGACCGCCGCTTCCAGTGGGGGCAGGGCTCGCTTGAAGCTGGCGATGAGGAGACGGCGGCCGATCTTTTCGCGAGCGTTACCGAATCTGCGCCGACCTGGCCGGTCGGCTGGTATCATCTCGGTCTTGCCCGGCAGAAACTCGGCCAGCCGAAGCCGGCGGCGGATGCGCTGCGGCGCTACCTGGCGCTCGAACCGACCGATCGGCTCGGAGCCGGTGTTCTGCTCGCGGGCCTTGGCGAAGAAGGTGCGATGAGCACGGCTTATGTCGAAGCCCTGTTCGACGATTACGCGCCCCGGTTCGACGCACATCTCACGGAAAAGCTGCATTACAGCGGCCCGCAGGCGCTGATGCAGGCGTTGCGAAAATGCCGGCCGCCGCTCCGCTTCTTCCGCGCGCTCGATCTCGGATGCGGCACGGGCCTGATGGCTCGGGCGCTGGGGGGCGCGGCGGAAACGCTGATCGGCGTCGATCTTTCCCGCCGCATGCTGGACGAGGCACGGAAGACAAACCTTTACGCGGAACTTTCGCAAGGCGATGTCGTCGCGTTTCTCGAAAGGCAGGAACAGCCGGCGGACCTGATCGTCGCTGCTGACGTGCTGGTCTATCTCGGCGATCTTGCGGCGCTGTTTCAGGCCGCCGCGCAAAAACTTATGCCCGGCGGCCTCTTCGCCTTCACGGTGCAGGCGCTGGAAGGCGGCGGCTTCGAGCTTGGTGCAGATGCGCGTTATGCTCATTCGGAAGCCTATCTGCACGAAACCGCAGCCAAAGCCGGCCTCTCGGTCAGGTTGCTCGAACCTGTCTCCACGCGCATGGATCGCGGCGCACCGGTGCCCGGCCTCGTCGTGGTGCTGGAATCGGCATGAGCGGCCTGCCGCCCGTCTTTGCCGACTGGTTCGTGAGGCGCGGCTGGCAACCGCGTGCGCACCAGTTGGCGTTGCTGGAGCGGGCGGAGGCAAGGGTTTCGACCTTGCTGATTGCCCCGACCGGAGCCGGTAAAACGCTCGCAGGATTTCTACCGAGCCTTATCGAGTTGAGTACGAGGAAGCCTGCATCGGCTGTCGAGGAAACTGCACAGGTTTCGCAAAAGCCTTTGGGCATCCACACCCTCTACATCTCCCCGCTGAAAGCTCTCGCAGTCGATATCGCCCGCAACCTCGAAACGCCTATCCGCGAGATGGGTCTGAAAATCCGCGTCGAAACCCGCACAGGTGATACGCCTGCCTCGAAGCGCGATCGACAGAAACGCGATCCGCCGCAAATCCTGCTCACTACGCCCGAGCAGGTGACGCTGATGCTGGCTTCGCCCGATGCCGAGAATTTCTTCGGCGAGCTGCGTTGCATCATCTTCGACGAGTTGCACGCGCTTGCCCCTTCCAAGCGCGGCGATCTCCTAGCGCTGGGCTTTGCGCGGTTGAGAAAACATGCGCCGCAGGCCGTAGCGGTCGGCCTCTCGGCAACCGTGCGCGATCCCGATGAACTGCGCCGCTGGCTCGCACCCCAGCCGGATGGCCTCGCCGATCTCGTCGTCGCGGCGAAGGAGGAGGCCGCTCCGCCCATCATCCGTATTCTCGACACCGCCGAGCGTCTGCCTTGGGCGGGCCATACCGCCCGCCATGCGGTCGCCGAGCTTTACGCGGCAATCCAGGCGCATCGCATGACGTTGGTCTTCGTCAACACGCGCATGCAAGCCGAACTGGTGTTCCAGCTTCTTTGGGGCGTGAACGATGCCGGCCTGCGCATCGCGCTTCATCACGGCTCACTCGATGTCAGTCAGCGCCGCCGCGTCGAGCAGGCGATGGGCGAGGGTGGGCTGGATGCGGTCGTCTGCACCTCGACGCTCGATCTCGGCATCGACTGGGGCGATGTCGATCTCGTCGTCAATGTCGGCGCGCCTAAGGGCGCAAGCCGCCTGCTGCAGCGCATCGGTCGCGCCAACCACCGGCTGGATGAGCCAAGCCAGGCGCTACTGGTGCCCTCCAATCGTTTTGAGGTTTTGGAGTGCCGCGCGGCGGTCGATGCGGCCTATGCCGGCGCGCAGGACGCCGAAATTCGCCGCTCCGGCGCGCTCGACGTGCTCTGCCAGCACATTCTCGGCATGGCGGTCGCCTCGCCCTTCCATGCGGATGATCTCTACGCGGAAGTCGCTTCCGCCGAGCCCTATGCCGCGCTCGAACGTGCCGATTTCGACGATTGCCTCGCCTTCGTCGCCACCGGTGGCTACGCGCTGAAGGCCTACGAGCGCTTCGCCAAGATCAAGCAGACGCCGGATGCGCGCTGGCGGGTAGCGAATGGCCGTGTGGCGCAAAGCTACCGCATGAATATCGGCACCATCATCGCCGATTCCATGCTGAAGGTGCGCATGGGGCGTCCCCGGCGCGGCGTGAGCATGGTGCAGGGCGGCCGCGTCATCGGCGAGGTGGAGGAGTATTTCGTCGAGCAGATGACGCCGGGCGACACCTTCGTCTTCGCCGGCGAGGTGCTGCGCTACGAGGTGATCATCGAGGATTCGGTGTTGGTCACGCGTGCCATCGGCGCGGACCCGAAGGTGCCCTCTTATGCCGGCGGCAAGTTCCCGCTTTCGACGCATCTTGCCGAACGCGTGCGCGCCATCCTTGCCAACCCGGAGAGCTGGAACAACCTACCGCGCCAGGTGCATGATTGGCTGAACATGCAGCGCCGTCTCTCGCTGCTGCCCGGCGCGCGCGAAATGCTGGTCGAGACTTTTCCGAGGGCAGGGCGCTATTACCTCGTCGCCTATCCGTTCGAGGGAAGGCTCGCGCACCAGACGCTCGGCATGCTGCTCACCCGCCGGCTGGAGCGGGCGCGGCTGAAACCCCTCGGTTTCGTCGCCAGCGATTATTCACTCGCCGTTTGGGGCATGGGCGATATCGGCTTTCATGCCGAGCGCGATCCTGATCTGCTCGGCGATCTCTTCGGCCAGGACATGCTGGGCGACGATCTCGAAGCCTGGCTCGACGAGAGCGCGTTGATGAAGCGCACGTTTCGTGGCTGCGCCATCATCGCCGGCATGATCGAGCGGAATTTTCCCGGCCAGGAGAAGCGCTCGAAACAGGTCACCATGTCGACCGATCTCGTCTATGACGTGCTGCGCAAGCACGAACCGAACCACATTTTGTTGCGCGCTGCGCGTGCGGACGCCGCTACCGGATTGCTGGATATCCGCCGACTCTCCGAAATGTTATCGCGTGTCCGGGGGCGAATCATTCACAAGCCTCTGGAGCGGCCCTCGCCCCTTTCCGTGCCGGTGCTGCTCGATATCGGCCGCGAGGCGGTGTTCGGCGAGGCGCGCGACGCCATGCTCGCGGAAGCGGCGGACGAGTTGGTGAAGGAGGCGATGGGTGACGATGTGGCGGAATTTGTCGGAACAGGCTCAGGCTGAGCCGCCGGTGGATGTCGCCTTCGTTTTTGCGGGCCAGGAACTCGTGGCCGATCCGTCCGGTGCTCTCTGGTGGCCGGAACAGCGCATGCTGGTCGTCGCCGACCTGCATCTCGAAAAGGCGTCTTTTTATGCGCGGCGCGGCCAGATGCTGCCGCCTTACGACAGTATCGCGACGCTGGAACGGCTGGCTTCGGCCGTGCGCCGACGCGATCCACGTACGGTTCTGCTACTCGGCGATAGTTTTCACGACAGCGCCGGCGCGGACCGGCTCGATCCCGCCGCGGGCGACCGCCTGAGCCATATCGGCCTTGGCCGCGATCTCGTCTGGATTGCGGGCAATCACGATGAAGACCTGCCCGCGCATCTGCCCGGCGAACGGCTCGAGAGCATCGATCTGGGCGGCTTGCATCTGCGCCATCAGCCCGATGGCGGCCGCCGCAAGGCCGAGATCATCGGCCATTTTCACCCGGTTGCCCGCGTCGGTACGCCGCGTGGCTCGGTGCGCCGACGCTGCTTCATCGCCTGCGCCAGTCGCATGGTGCTGCCGGCTTTCGGCAGCTTGGCTGGCGGGTTGAATGTGCGCGACGCCGCTATCGCCACGTTGCATGGCGGCGCCGAGCGCATGGCCTATGTGTTGGGCGATACGCGGGTATTCCCCGTGCGTGAAGCGCGGCTGTTGCCGGACAGAGCCTGGTAAACGCCAACCTCGCGCCCCGGACTTGATCCGGGGCCCATAAACGCGAGCTCTGGAAATGTCATTCCCGACCGCCGAAGGCGGAGCGGGAATCCAGGAGTCGTTGAGTCTGCGGCTCTGGATTCCCGCTCGCGCTTCGCCCGTCGGGAATGACAATAAGTCGAGGTATGGCTCTGGGTCCCGGGTCAAGCCCGGGACAGGAGGCTAAACAGGCTCAAGCCGCCTGCTTTTCCTTCTTGTACGGGTTGAAACGCCCGTAAAACGTCTCGCCCTTCTTGGCCATGTCGACCAGCAGCTTGTTAGGCTTGAAGCGCGGGCCGTGCTTGGCGGCTAGCTTCTTACAGAGCTGAACGAAAGCCGCCGTGCCCATGCCGTCAATGAAGGACAGCGTGCCGCCGGAGAACGGCGCGAAGCCGAAGCCGAGGATGGAGCCGACATCCGCCTCGCGCACGTCCGTGATGACCTTTTCTTCCACCGTCTTCGCCGCTTCCAGCGCCTGGCAGACGAGGAGGCGCTGCTTCAGCTCGGTGACATCGATCGTGTCGGGATCGAGATGGATCTTCTGCAAGTCCTTGAGGCCGGGCCAGAGCCGCTTCGGTGAACCCTTGGGATAATCGTAAAAACCCTTGCCGTTCTTGCGGCCGAAACGCTCCTGCTTCACCACCAGCGTATCGAGCAACTCGACCAGTTCAGGCTCGACGGCTTTTGGACCAAGGTCCTTCAATGTCGCCTGCGTGATCTTCCAGGCTAGGTCGAGCGCGACTTCGTCGGTCAGCGAGAGCGGGCCAACCGGCATGCCAGCCATCTTGCCGGCATTTTCGATCATCGCCGCCGGCACGCCTTCGATCAGCATGCGGTGGCCTTCCGAGAGGTAGTTCAGCACGCAGCGATTGGCGAAGAAGCCGCGCGTGTCGTTGACGACGATCGGGGTCTTCCTGATCGCCCGCACGTAGTCCAGCGCGGCGGCGAGCGCCTTGTCGCCCGTCTTCTTGCCGAGGATCACTTCGACCAGCAGCATCTTGTCGACCGGCGAGAAGAAATGGATGCCGATGAACTGCTTCGGCC
>FTCZ01005495.1_pt1 | contig 11845 bp, 9 predicted proteins | sample 1658871 | NCBI WGS metagenome assembly FTCZ01 (sample SAMEA3914864, study PRJEB12502) | metagenome | biome: forest; material: soil | place: USA | collected 2012-03-12 | depth 0.3 m
CACGAGCTGGGGTCTGAAGCTTCGACTGGTCGGGCACAATGCGCGCTTCGCCGCCTATGCCGGCATCCGCTCCAGCGTCATCATGGTGTCGGCGATGACAGCCTCGGGCGCACTCGGCGGCCTCTTGGGATCGATGTTCGTGCAGGGGCAGATCTTCGGCAAGCTCAACGTGCTATTCGAGGGCAACCTCGCCTTCGAAGGCATTCTCGTTGCCATCGTCGCCCGCAGCCGGCCGCTCGCTGTGCCCTTCGTGGCGCTGGCTTACGGCTATCTGCGGCAGGGTGCGCAGCTGATGAACATCCGTACCGACGTGCCGGCCGAGGTGATCGGCATCGTCACGGCCGTGATCATCCTGCTGGTATCCTCGACCTTCAAGCTGCCCGGCAAGGCGCTGCTGGCCCGCATCGTCGGCGTGCGGCCCGCCGCACCGATATCGGCGGCCACCGGGGAGGCACGACAGTGAACGAACTGATCCTCGCCATCGTTTCTTTCGCCTTCTACCAGACAGTCATCCGCACCACGACGCCGCTGCTGCTGGCAACGCTGGGCGGTCTGGTTGCCGATCTATCGGGCGCGCTCAACGTGGCACTCGAGGGACAGATGCTGATCGGCTGCCTCACCGCGGTGGTCGTCTCGGTCTATACGCCCTGGTACGTCGCCGTGGTCGCGGCGATCCTCGCCGGCGCCATTCTTGGTCTGGTCATGGCGTTCTTCGCCCTGCGTATGAAGGCCGACATCATCCTTGTCGGCTTTGCCATCAATATCCTCGCCTCGGGTGGAACCGTGTTCGCGCTGACCCTGGCGACCGGCGGTGACAAGGGCACCTCGATCAACCTGCCGAGCAAGGCGATCCCGGCGATCGACCTCGGCTCCCTGAGCGGCATACCCGGCATCGGCCCGGTCCTGACCGGGCTGTTCAGCGGCCATTCGGCGCTGAGCTGGGTCGCCGCGCTGCTCGTCATCGGCATCTGGTATTTCCTCTACCGCACGCCCTGGGGGCTTTGGCTGCGCGGCGTCGGTGAATACCCGGCAGCTCCTGAGGCTGCCGGCATCCCGGTAAGCGCCATCCGCACCTACGCGTTGCTGTTTTCAGGCGCCCTCGCTGGGCTCGGTGGAGCGCAGCTCGCCATGTTCAACTATGTCGGCTTCACCCGCGACATGACCTCGGGCCGCGGCTTCATCGCGCTGGGCGCCGTGTTGCTCGGTGCCCGGCATCCGGTGGGCGCGTTGCTGGCAGCGCTGCTGTTCGGCACCTTCGATGGCCTGACCACCATCCTGCCCGGGCTGTTTTCATGGGTGCCGCCCGAGATCATCCACATGACGCCATTCATCGTCACGATCCTGGCGCTGGTGTTGTTCTCGATCCGCGCGCAGCGGGCTCTCGCCCTGCGCGGTGCGCACTAGCGTCGTTCGGCCAACAGGCGAAGACAGGCCTCGAACGCCGTGGTGTCGGTGTAGATTTCGCCGGGCGCCGCGTCATGCACGATCAGCCGCCCGCCGCGCCGCTCGATGCCGCCCTGCAGCATGAGGTTGTCGGCCATGTCGACGTCCTCGACCGCCAGCCCGTCACGCCGTCCCCGCAGCCGTCCATTGTCGTCGGTAAATACATCGCCGCCATAGTGCGCGCTGGTCCGCGCCGCCATGCCGGCGGCGACATTGGTGTAGCCATAGGCCAGCTTGCCCTGCGCGCACATATAGCCGAGTTCGTAGCAGGTACCGACGTCCGCCGACACGCCGTGATAGGGCGTGAGGTTGGCGATGATCGCGTCGGCGGAGTCCATCATCTTCTCGTCGATCTCGCTGATAGCGCGGCCGAACTGCCGCTTGGTGGGTTGCGGCGGAACGGCGAAATCTCCGGGCGAAACCGGGATCAGGCCCGCGGCCCTGGTCAGGGCGATCTTGCGATCGAGCTGGTCGCGGGCGTTGGGCAGGAAGACTTCGGGGCCGGCAAGATAAACCTTGATCGTCAAATTTCTGCTCGGCTGACCGACCGGCCGCCAACCCACACTTCAGCGATGTTGGGCCGGGAGGCGGTGTAGAGGATTTTCTCGAGAATGGCCGTGGGCTCACGCTCATCGAACAGACGAACCGTTCCGCCGGCGGCCTCCGGATCGACAGCGATGGCGTCGAACTTGTAGCCGGGTGCGAACTGACCGATCGACAGGTCGAGCGCAATACCGCCGCCGGCGGTGGCCAGATGGAACGCCGTTGCAATCGTGATGGCCGAACTGGGCACGCCGCGCTCGGCCTGATCCTTGCGAGGATCGACACCGGTCTCCAGCATGCGCGAGGCCTGCACCGTCCCCCGCATCGCTTCCATGACGGAGGAAAGCGGGCCGCCGGAGATATCGGTCCCGAGGCCGACATGAAGGTCGCGCTCCAGAGCGCGTCGCAGTGGAAAGACGGCATTGGCGAAATAGGCGTTCGACACTGCGCAGTGCGCGATACCTGCGCCGCGGCTCGCGATCGTCGCCATGTCGGCATCGGTGATGAAGTTGGAGTGGGCGAGGATGCTGCGGCGGCCGAGCAGCCCGAAGCCATTTAGCACCGTAGTGTCCGTCTTGCCGTAGCGCTCAAGCGCGTGGCCATGTGCCCAGTCGCTCTCCGAGCAATGCGTCTGCACGTGGCAGCCGGTGAGTTGCGCCAGCGCCCCGAGCCCGTTCAACGCGGCGTCGCTGCACGAGGGGATGAAGCGCGGCGTGATCACCGGCAGGACACGGCCATCGCGGTTGTCAGGATGGTCGCGCACATAGTCGATGAAGGCCCGCGTGTCGGTGACGGCACTCTCCGCGGACCCATCCCGATAATAGTCGGGACAGCTGGCGGCATCGTCCATCACCACCTTGCCGATCAGCGCCCGCTGGCCGTGCGCAATCGCCAGATCGGCGAGCAGCTTCGTGGCATTGAGATCGACAGTGGCGAAGTAGAGCGCGGTCGTGGTGCCGGCCGCAAGCAGGTCGCGCACCAGCGCGTCGTAGCGCGGCCGGGCGAAATCGAGATCGGCATAGCGCGCCTCGAGCGGGAAGGTGTACTTGCCCAGCCAGATCTCGAGCGGCTCGTCGAGTGCCTGCCCGAGCTGCGGATATTGCGGGGCGTGGACGTGCAAATCCACCAGCCCAGGCAGAAGAAACCGTCCGGGAATTTCGATCGCATCGGCCGCGGCGGTGCCATATCCCGCATCGCCGGGTTTCAGCGCCGCCTCGATGATACCGTCGCTATCGACGACAATTATGCTGTCGGCCAGCACCTCGGCCTTGGCAGGCGACGGCGCGTGGAACCATGTTCCGCGCAAAACCCGGCCCCGAACGTCGCCCAGGCTCACGCCCAGACCACCTTGTGCGTCTCGCCGGTCTGCACATTGACGAAGCCTTCCGGCGCGAGCTTCGATGGCGCCACCAGCACCCAGCGCCACGGGCTGCAGGTGAGGGTGGCGAACTTCAGGAATTCAGGGAAGCCGGGCTTCCACAAATTCAGCGCCGACGGGCGATACATCCACTCGACCTTGGCAGCGGCAGCGTAGAAAGCCTGCATGGCGACATCGAAATCCTCGGCTGTGCGCGCCGTCATCAGCCCGCCGATCTCGAGCCGCATGTCGGCGACCAGCTCGCCCCGATGCGCGAGCGCCCAGCCGCCCTGGATCTCGCTCAGATGATTGACCGCCGTCGCCATCGCCGCGTCCGACGAGCCGACCGCCCAGATGTTGTGGCTGTCATGCGCCACTGAGCAGGCGAGGGCGGTGTCGGGGTCCGCCGGCCCGCAGCCGGTCCAGAACATGGACGCCACGGCGCCGTCGCCGCGATAGCGGTCGACCAGCGCCCATTTGGTGATCAGCCGGCTGGTGTCGCGCTGCACCTCGCCGCCGTCTACCGGCAGCTCTTCCACCAGGAAATCCTCGTTCCAGTGGAAGGGGCGAAGCACCGCCGCCTTCATGCTCGTCGCGCCGGCGTCCGCCTTGATGGCGAAGTCTGCGGCACTCAGCGTCCGGCCGACATTCACCGTGCGCGTCGCCCACTCCGGCCAGTCAATCCGCACTTTCGGCCCTACATAGGTCTTGCCGTCGCCGACGAGTTGGCCGTCGGAATAGACATGGGCGATCGAGAAGCGCTCGACGTCGTCCAGCAGCACGATATCGGCATAGCGTCCCGGCGCGATCGAGCCGACCAGATGCTCGATCCGCATGTGCCGCGCCGGATTGATGGTAGCGCACTGGATCGCGATCTCGGGCCCCAGCCCATAATGGATCGCATGGCGCACATTGTGGTCCGAGGCGCCCAGTTCCAGCGTCTCCGAAGCGCTGCGGTCGTCGGTGGTGAAGGCCACATTGGACCAGTCTTCGAGCCCACGCTCGATCAGCCCGGGGATGATCACATCATAGGAGAAGGGCCTGAGCTCGGTGAAGATGCCGCGCTGCAGGCGATCCCAGGCTTCATCGAGCGCCCACACTTCATGGTCGGACGAGATGCCCGAGGCAACGAAGGCCGAAATGTCGTGCGGATCGGTAAGGCCGGAGCCATGTCCCTCGACCACGGCGCGGCCCGCCATGGTAGCGCCCATCATGCCCCACATCCGCGCGTATCCGGGGTTGCTCGGATCCCATACCGCCGGCCAGTCCATCACCTCGTCGAGGCTGGTGACGCCCAACTCGTCGGCGACGAAGCGATGCTGTTCCGTATAGCCGTAATAGCCCCCAGTCTCCTCCCAGGCGCTCGGCGGCACTGCCGAGCCGGGCTGGATGAAAACCTTCAGCGGCGAGCCAGCAAGCCGCGCCTTCTGCCAGAACTCGGTGTTCTTGCCGCCATTGACGTTGGCGAATTCGTGGCTCGCTTCGCAGGTCCAGGTGTTGCCGCGCGGCAGCACGAGCTCGGCTTCGAACTCCGGCGTGATGTGGGTGGATTCGATGTGCTTGTGGACCTCGCCGAGGCCGGGAACCGCGGACAGCTTCGGGTAGCTCACTCGCCGGGCGACGTTGCCTCGGTAGCTGCCGATCGGCCCGACATAAGCGATGCGGCGACCCGAGACGATTATCTCCTGATCGACCATCCATTGCCGCGAGTAGCTGGCGAACAGGCGCCCCACTTCGATAGCGAGATCGGCGGGTGCCTTGCCGAGCGCTACCAGCACCAGATGCTGACGGATCGCGACTTCAGACGCGCCATCGAGGAGCAGATCGTCGATTTTCTCACCCTCTTGTAAACCGGTTTACAAGCATGCCGCCAATGGTCGTGGCGCGCAAGTGCGGTCAGCGTGTCCTCAGGACAAAGGGAGCTTGGTGGCGGCCTGATCGACCCCGAGCACGACCTGGGCCACCTTGCTCAGATGCTCACGCATGGCTGTCTCGGCCAGTCCCGGATTCCGATCCCCGACGGCGTCCAGAATAAGCTTGTGCTCGCGATAGGATTGCTCGGCGCCGTCATGCTCGAAATAGTACTCGCGCACCTGCCGCCAGTTCGCCTTCTCGCGAACGCTGATGACCATCTCGAACATCGCAAGGAACAGCGCGTTACCCGAGGCCTCGGCAATCTTGCGGTGGAAAGCGATATCGAACGTCTCGTAGGTGCGGGCATCGTGCGCACTGCGAGCCGATTCAGCGAGCCTGGTCATGGCCGCGATCTCTGCCTTTGATGCGCGCAGTGCGGCCCGGTGGACGAGCATAGGTTCAATCATCAGCCGCGCCTCGACGACAGCGAGAGGATTAACATTGTTGGCCAGCCGGCTGATCTCCGGCTCGTCGATCATCGGGTGGGTACTGATAAAGGTGCCGTGTCCCTGCCTCCGCCAGATGAGGCCTTCTTGTTCCAGTGCTGCGAGGGCCTCGCGAACAGCCCGACGCCCGACCCCCAGTTCGGTGGCGAGGTCCCGCTCCGGCGGAAGACGGCCCTCGTGATAGAAGCCGGTGGTCAGCCGCCGGTGCAACTCGTCCAGCGCAATCGATCCAGGTGCCGCTGCCGTCATGAAGCTTCTAAAACTGCCCAAACCTATCAACGAGGCCGGACCATAAGCGAAGAAAGGTTCGCTGACCATCGGACTTTGCGTGGCATGGCCGAACCAATCAACGGTAGCCGGCATACGCTCAGCCGCGGTGTAGCAAATTATTCCTGCCGCTTTGCGCGCCAGCCTTTCGGGCAAGATCGGTGATCTTTGCCTCATATTTGATGGTTTTGGCTTGCCCATCGGCGGTCGGAATGGTCCTTTTGCTCATTCCCTGCACGGACTGCCCATTCGCGCGTCAGAACCTTTGTGCGAACCAATTGACGAATGGTTTGCACCGATTTCGAATCGTTGTTAGCGTCGTGAAGGTCGAGCGAAGTACTGAACGACCGTAGATCGGGGACGCGTGAATGACTTTGGGTGACAATGGATTGGCGACCGTGCGCGACCTTGGAATGCCGCGCGACTACTACGGCTACGGTCCCAACCCCCCGCATCCGCATTGGCCGGGCGAGGCGCGCATTGCCATCAACTTCAACCTCAATTTCGAGGCCGGTGGCGAGCGCTCGCTGCTAGAGGGCGACAACCAGACCGAGGACATGCTCAACGACATCGGCTTCAAGGCCTATTATGGCGTTCGCAGCCCGATCATCGAGAGCGTTTTCGAATATGGCCCGCGCGTCGGCGTCTGGCGTGTGTTGCGCATCTTCAAGCAGTTCGGCGTTCCCATCAGCATTCTTGGCGTCGTCCGCGCCATGGAGAAGATGCCCCAGATCGTCGAGGCGATGATCGCCGACGGACATGAGATCGTCAGCCACGGCTACCGCTGGATCGACTATGCCAACATGGGCGAGTACGAGGAGCGCGAACACATCCGCCTTGCCATCGAGGGCATCAGGCAGCTCACCGGAGCGCCGCCCGCCGGCTGGTTCAACGGGAGGCCGAGCAACAACACGCGCCGGCTGCTCGTCGAGGCTGGAACGTTCCTCTACGACAGGGATGCGCTCAACGACGAGCTGCCCTATTGGGTGACGATCGAGGGCAAACAGCACCTGATCGTGCCCTATTCGCTCGAGACCAACGACAATCGCTTCGACAGCAACACCGGCTTTGGCAGTGCGGATGATTTCGCGCGCTACATGATCGACACTTTCGATCTCATGTACGCCGAGGGCGAGACCGCGCCCAAGCTGATGAGCATCGGCCTGCATGATCGTCTGATCGGCCGGCCCGGCAAGGCCGTCGGTCTCATCAAATTCCTTGAGCACGTCAAGAAGCACGATCGGGTGTGGTTCGCGACGGGCAGGGATATCGCCGAGCATTGGCACCAACACCACAAACCGTGAGCCAGAACCGCATCGGTGCTGGCCTCGACAGCTACAACAGGGGTGATGAAATGACAGTCTACAAGGGTCTACAGCGAGCCCTCGTGCTCGCCTCCATAGTTGCTGGCGGGCTTTTTGCCGCCAATATCGCCTACGCCCAGGACGACGCCTGTAAGGCGGTGGCCGCGAAATATCCGAGCCTTGCCGGCAAGACCATCAAGGTGGGCATGGACGCGGCGACGCCGCCCTACACCATGCGCGACCCCAAGGACTTCAACACCGTCACCGGCCTCGATGTCGACATGGCCAAGGCCACGTTCGATTGCATCGGGATCAAGACCGAGCCGATGATCGGCAACTGGTCGGGCCTGCTGCCGGCCGTGATCGCCGGTCAGGCCGATGTGATGTGGGACACGCTCTACTATACGCCCGAGCGCGCCAAGCAGGCCGATTTCGTCGTCTACCTGCGGGCCGCCACCGGCGGGCTGGTGCAGAAGGGCAACCCCAAGAACATTCACTCGCTCGATGACGTCTGCGGCACGCGCGCCACGGCGGGCCTCGGCAGCACTGAAGAGGCGGTCTTCCGCGACCTGTCCAAGAAGTGCACCGATGCCGGCAAGCCGGCGGTCGATGTCGTGACCTTCCCCGACATCCCGGCCGGCGCACGCCTCGTGAAAGCCGACCGCGCCGACCTGCTGATGATCGACCTCGGTCTGGTCAACAGCTTCATCCAGGCCGATCCCTCGTCCTACGATCTCGCCTTCACCATCCTCACGGACTACAAGGTCGGGGTCGGCGTCGCCAAGAACAACAAGGATCTCAGCAATGCGATCCTCGACGCGCTGAAGATCGTTCAGGCGAACGGGACCGAGGAGAAAATCTACGCCAAGTACAATTTCGACCACAAGCAGGCGCTGCCGGCCGAGCTTTTGACCGAGTAATCCATCACCTTGCGCCGGCCTCCTTCCCGAGGGGCCGGCGCCGCGCCGGTGATGGCCTGGGGGAGGGCGCTCCCCCGTTCTGTCACCGGTAGCGCTCTCCAGGAGAAAAACCATGTCTGCCTGGTTCGCGGACTTCTTCGGTTACATCGGCAATTCGTTCCTGCTCGAGGGAGCCTGGACCGCCATCCAGATCTCCGCGGTTGCCATGGTCGGCGGCGTCATACTCGGGCTCGGCCTGGCCCTGCTTCGCCTCTCCCGCGTCGCGCCGCTCCGCTGGCTCGCCTGGTTCTACATCTGGTTCGTGCGCGGCACGCCGCAATTGCTGCAACTCGTCTTTCTCTATGACGTGCTTCCCATCATCGGCATCAAGCTCGATGTCTTCCCCACCGCCGTCATCGGCTTTGCCCTCAACGAGGCCGCATTCAGTGCCGAGATCATCCGCGGCGGCATTCTGTCGGTCAGCCGCAACCAGTCTATCGCCGCGTCCGCCTTCGGCATGGGACCGTTCCTGACGTTGCGCCGCATCATCCTGCCGCAGGCCATGCGCGCCATCCTGCCGGGCATGGCCAATGACACCATTTCGATGATCAAAGGCACGTCGGTCGCGTCGGTGATCTTCGTCAATGAGCTGACTTTTCGCTCGCAGCAGATCGTGGGGCAGAATTTCGAGTTCTTCCAGGTCTTCGCCGCCGCCGGCGTGCTCTACCTGATCATGACCAGCGCGGTGGCAGGCATTCAGGCCCTGCTGGAGCGGCGTTTCAACTTCGAGCTCGAGCGCAATTCCGCCGAGCGCCGTCTGTTCGGCTTCAATCTGGGGCGGCGTGAGCAACTCGAACCAGCGGCCGCAAAGCCGCTTCCGGCGTCGACGGCCAAGCCGGCCCTCGATCGCATCTGGCTCTCGACGCTGACCAAGGGACCGACGACCGGCGACGAGAGCGGCCAGCCCTTCGTCGTCGGTCGGAATTTGTGGAAGGCCTATGGTTCGCGCGACGTCCTCCGCGGCGTCGACTTCACCGTCAAGCGCGGCGAGGTGGTCGTCATCATGGGGCCGAGCGGCTCGGGGAAGTCGACGCTGCTGCGCATGGTCAACCATCTGGAGTCGATCGATAGTGGCGAAATTCTCGTCGACGGCAAGCATGTCGGCTATCAGCGAATCAACCAGGTCCTGAAGCCCACTCGCGACCTCGCGGGAGCTCGTGCGAGGGCCCGCATTGGGATGGTGTTCCAGCATTTCAATCTGTTCGATCATCTGACCGCGCTGGAAAACGTCATGGAGGCGCCGGTGCAGGTCCATAAGGAGGACCGCACCAAGGCAGAGGAGACCGCCAGGCGCCTGCTGGCCATGGTCGGTCTCGCCGGGCATCTGGAACATTTGCCGCACCGGCTCTCCGGCGGGCAACAGCAGCGCGTTGGGATCGCCCGCGCCCTGGCGATCTCCCCGCATTTGATGCTGTTTGACGAGCCGACCTCGGCGCTCGACCCCGAACTGGTGGGCGAGGTGTTGACGGTTCTGCGGCAACTGGCCGAGATGGGCATGACGATGATTGTCGTGACGCACGAGATCGGCTTTGCCCGCGATGTCGCCGACCGTGTGATCTTCATGGATGAAGGCGCGATCGTAGAGCAGGGCGTGCCGGCCGACGTGATCGGCAACCCCTCGCACGAGCGCACCCGCAGGTTCCTGCGCATGGTCGAGAAGGCCGACGTCGAAACTGCCGTGATTGCCTGATCGACCCATCATTTGCACGAGCGCTGCATGACCCTCGACGAGCCGAGCCACATCTATCTTCCCGCCAACGCCGACACCGTGCATTGGGGCTATTTCAGCAAGGACCTCGCCCCCAAGGCCGAGATCAACTCGGGCGACTACGCGACCATCGAAGTGCTGACGCATCACGCCAATGACGACGCCGAGCGCATGGTGCATGGCGACCCCGGGGCCGAGAGCGTCTTCCATTGGACCAAGGAGCACAAGGCAATCGACCGCCGCGGCGCCGGAAGCGAACGCAACGGCGGCGGCCTCGGCGTCCACATCTGCACCGGCCCGGTCTTCATTCGCGGCGCCGAGCCCGGAGACGTGCTCGAGATAAGGATACTCGACGTCACCCCACGGCCTGCTGCCTTGCCGCAATATGCGGGCAAGGCGTTCGGCAGCAATGCGGCGGCCAATTGGGGCTATCATTACCATGATTTGCTGACCGAGCCGAAGCCGCGCGAAGTCGTTACGATCTATGAGATCGATGCCACGGGTTCACGCAGCTGGGCCGAGGCCGTCTACAATTATCGCTGGGTCCCGCAGACCGATCCCGCTGGCACGGTTCACTCGACGATCGACTACCCCGGCGTGCCCGTAGATCACACGCTGCTGGACAAGAATTTCGGCGTGCTCAACGGCGTGCGCGTGCCGATCCGCCCGCATTTCGGCTTGCTGGCGGTGGCTCCCGACGAGGCGGCCATGGTGACGTCGATTCCGCCCAGCTCGTTCGGCGGCAATATCGACGATTGGCGGCTGGGCAAGGGGGGCACGATGTATCTGCCGGTATCGGTCCCCGGCGCGCTGTTCTCGGTCGGCGACTCCCACGCCTCGCAGGGGGACAGCGAGGTATGCGGCACCGCGATCGAATGCTCGCTGACAGGCACCTTTCAGTTCATCGTCCACAAACGGAACGATCTGCCTGGAACGCCGCTCGAGGGTCTCGATTACCCGCTGCTCGAGACCAAGGACGAATGGGTCGTCCACGGCTTCAGCTACCCCGATTATCTCCAGCAATTGGGCGATGACGCCCAATCGGAGATCTTCAGGAGATCTTCCGTCGACGGCGCGATGCGAGACGCCTTCCGCAAGATGCGCCGCTTCCTGATGACCACCAAGCATCTGTCTGAGGACGAGGCCATTTCGCTGATGTCAGTCGGCGTCGACTTCGGCGTCAGCCAGGTCGTCGACGGAAACTTCGGAGTGCACGCCATCGTCCGCAAGGACATCTTTCCACGCCAAGCGTAGATTGGTCTGTCTTCGCGAGGACCAGAGGCTGCTCGTAGCGGCAGGTCGCCCAGCTATCCTTGGCGCTGGTACGCCCGGCTAGCGCAACGAGTTCCATTGGAACGTTTCGGCTGCCGAGTGTTGGTCCCGACGCTAGCTCTCTGATGGCGCGACAGCATGATCTCAATGTCGCGAAGACTACCATGGGCTCCGCCGAAGGTGCGCTTGCACTTGCTCCGGCACAGAGTGCTGCCGTGGCGATGGATGGGCGTTTTGCGCGTTCTGATGGGTCCGCATATTGGTGCGATCGAAATTGTCCGCGGGACCGCTCTTGGCGCGAAGCGGACATCCGGCGAATGATCACGTGTCACCCCCGTAGCGTCAGTCAATTTCTCAGGATCAGCTGAGCATGCTCCACATGCTGAAGGTCTTTGGCGTAGACGCCTTGCACCGCGTCGATCAGCATTGCCGACAGCCGACGTCCGGTCTCGAGTAGGGGATAGTAAAGGCTCGAGACGGGTGGCTGCAAATAGTCGAACAGCTTGGTACCATCGCGGCTCACGAAGGCCAGTGTAGCGAATTCCTTCGAAGGCAGATCGCGGCAGGCGCGCAGCGCTCCCAAGGTTGCAATCTCATTGGACGTTACGAAGCCCGTGGGACGATCGTTCATA
>FTCZ01002647.1_pt1 | contig 11837 bp, 14 predicted proteins | sample 1658871 | NCBI WGS metagenome assembly FTCZ01 (sample SAMEA3914864, study PRJEB12502) | metagenome | biome: forest; material: soil | place: USA | collected 2012-03-12 | depth 0.3 m
GTACCAGCGAATGTCGATTCTTCCCGCACGCACGGCTACCGGTTGCAGATTCACTCGCGGAACACCGGCTATCTGGTGCTGGGAGGCACGAAATGGCAGGTGCCCTATCAGATGATCATCAATGGCCGCACGAGATCGTTGGTGTCCGATGATGAGTACTCGTCGGTCCTGCGCATGGGCGTGCAACGTGCCACACTGCCGATTGGCTTCAGTCTCGGCACGGTCGGGGACTATTCGGATGTCTTGACTGTCCCGCGTCGCTGATCTTCTCAAACGACAGGCGTTTGCGGGGACGACGGACTATGATGTGCGATTAGAGAGAGGGAAGGGAGAGGTGATCATCGCCTGACGTTCATGATACTCGCCGCGCTGATATTGGCCGTCCATCTGGGCATCATCGCCTTCAATTTGTTTGGACTTGTCGCGATACCGCTTGGAGCGTGGCGTGGCTGGCGCTTCGTGCGCGAGCCCTCCTGGCGGATGCTCCATGTCGCATCGCTCGCCGTCGTGGCGCTGCAGGCGATGGCGGGTCGCGCCTGCTTCCTGACCGTCTGGCAGGACGAGCTTACAGGGAGCCCGCCCGGAACGGCGCCGCTGATCATGCACTGGATCAACGCGGTCCTCTTCTGGCCGCTGCCGCTATGGGTGTTCGGCATCATCTATATCGCGATCTTTGCCTTCGTCGTCCTTTTGCTCTGGCTGGTACCGCCATCCTGGCGGAGCGGGCCATAATCAGACCCGATGCGCACCGACGAGGCTATCCTGGGCAAACGGGACGGCCCATCAGCCAGAGGCCGGGAGGGCAGCCGCGTTGTCCTCGTCGGCATCAAGGCGGCGGTCGATATCCTCGGCAAGCAAGTCCAATTGCTCGAATGACGCGACCACCTCGAAGACCTCGCCATCGCCGGTTTCGAGGCGGAGCCGGTAATCGTCCCCATGTGCCGTGATCGAGATACGGGCGAGAACCTTGGTCATGCTGGGACTCCGGTGGACAGCGTGGAGTGAAGGGAGCGTAGACGGAATCGGGGGCACTAACACAACGCCCCTGGACGTTAGCCGCAAGGTACGAGATAGGCGGCATTCAGGAAGATCAGGTTGTGCGTGAGGCGGGCTACCTTCCGGTCGTCCCCGGCCTCTATCGCATCCGCGATCGAGCACCATGCAGCGGCGCTGTTGGTGCACCGTTCCTTCGTCTTCATATGGGCGGCGGCCAGCGCTTCGCGCGCAGCGCGCGATGCCCAATCTCGATAGAAGCCGACGCGATCCTTACGCACAATCTCAGGCCTGCCGTGTCGAACGAAGATTTGATTCGCTTACCCGGCGGAGCCGATAGGCAGCCGCCAAACTTTCATGGACGATTCGGGAGCAAATACCAGCCGCATTGCGGGCGGCTTCCAGCGACGCTCGTTCTCGCAACAGCAGATAGGATGGCTGATCGGGCATAGACACGACTCCTCGCGCGGGCGGGAGCACGAGTCGGTCTCTCAGTCGCCGGATGCCTGCGGGGGAGTCGGCCGGCGATGCGCGATCATACACTTCCGCACCAGCCTGGCCAATCGCGCGGGTGTCCGAGAAATTCGCCGACGGACGGTCGGCCCTGTGCTACCCGTTGTCTGGTCGCTGCGAAAGGATTCCACTGATAGCACGTTCCCGGTCCATCGGTGTCGAGCAGGCGCATCGCACGCTCCGTCGAGGAACCGTTTTTCTGGGGACCGGGCCGGGCCGTGGGGGATGGGCTGGCAGCCCTCTCCAGGCGAAAGTTCTGGGCAACGGACTGCGCGAGCTTGACCGTTTCCTGAGCGTGCTGCTGGACGAACTGGCCCACGCATCGGGGTTCGACGAGTTGGAGATTGGGCGGCTGACCCGCACTCGCAACACGGCGAGCAAGCTCGCGATTCTCTGCGAGCGGTTGGGTCTGCCCCGGCCCGATCTTGCGCGGTGGCGCGCGCTCGGTCGGTGCCGTGACTGCCTCTTTTACACCAGAGGTGTCGTACGGAGGGCGGATGTGCGCTCGGGCAGGGTCATGACATTGGGGTGGCCCGGCAAACGGGGCGGGGCCGGTGGTGGCGACCTCGTCGCCCTCGGCGAACCCCTGACCATTGCCGATGACGATCTGGCATGGATATGCGACTTCTATGATCGGATCGCCGCCGAGCTAGTGGCGATATCCGCCAGCCTTTCGAGCGGTCAGGCCGAAATGATTGCTATAGAATAGATGAAGCTATCTACTTTTTCGTCCCTGTAGAAATCGATCTCTATGGCCGACGGAAAAATGCTGGGCAGTGCCCCGCCATTGCTAAAATCGGAGAAAGCGCCCATATAGCGCGTGCTAACGTCGCTTGCGGCGGAATTTGATGCTTTGGCATTGCCTTCCCTTACACGCTTCCTGGCTTCGTGGGTTTACCCCTGCGGAAAATCCTATTCGTGAAGGGATGCTTTCATGCCCATCGGCACCGTCAAGTTCTTCAATGTCGACAAAGGTTTTGGTTTCATTGCGGCCGAGGATGGCTCGGGCGACAGCTTCGTGCACATCTCGTCCGTTGAGCGGTCCGGAATGGAAATGCTCCGTCAGGATGAGCGCGTGAGCTACGAGCTCGAGCTCGATCGGCGCGGTAAGATGGCGGCCGTCAACCTCCGACCTGCCTGACGCGGTTCGGAAGGAAGCTTCAGCCTTAAGGCCGATCGACAGGAATCATCCTGATGGACGTTTCCGGATCGACCGAGGCACAGCGTTCGCTCGGTGATGGGTGATCCGGTTCATGTCGAGATACGCCATATGGCCTCGAGAAGAAGCGCACCATCCCTCCCGCGTGGGCCGCGAGCACGCACCACCGGCGCACCTGGCCGTTAGCGGCTTACCAACAAGAATGCGCGGGAGTCCCGCGCCGAGGATTAATGACTTTCCATACTCTGATCACCGAATTTACCAGCTTTGTCGTTTCCGCCACGCGCCTCGCCAAAGAGGCCACGACACCTCGCTCGCAGCGCCGATCTGCGGCTCTCTCGCGTCGCGAAGTCCGTCAAATCGTCGCCGAGATGCTCGGCTGACAAGCGTCCATTCAGCTTTCGGGAGCGCCTTATGTCCGTGACGAGCGACTTTTATCTGGCCCGCGCCAACGAGTGCTCCCGTGAAGCCGAGGCCAGCACCCTCGACAATGTGCGCGAGCGATATTTGCGCGCGGAAGCGGCTTGGCGGGCGATGGCCGGCCGGTTGCAACGCGGCGAGCAGTTGCGGGACGAAGCGGCTACAGAGAAGGCGGCCCGAACCGAGGCTGCATCATAGGGCTCGCTCGGCCAGCCGGTCGCGCGTGCCGCGGTGTCGGGCCAGGTAGCCTTTTGAGTTCGCCGCCCTAAAACGGTTTTTGTCCGATCATATTGCCGGGCTGTGCGTAGCGGCAGACGAGAAAATCATCGGCTGCATTGCTTGCGATGGCGCAACCGACTTCGCGCGTCGTGCGCCAGACCATCTGGGTATAGTGGCCGACCGCTTCGAACGTCGCACCGTCCTGATCCCAGCGACGGGCTCGCTTGAACACGCGCTTCTCCTCCGCCCAGAAGCCGACCATCTCGTCGATCCGGTAAGCGCGTGTCGTGCCCATGAACAAGTTCTCGCCTTCGCCATTGTAGGGCTCGCCCGCGCTGCCATAGTGTACGAGGCCATGGATCCGGGCGAGATGCGCGGCCCATCGTTCGGCGTCGTCCGCCAGCCGGGAATTCCAGACCACCGGCGCCACGCCGACCGCGGCCCGCTCACGATTGTGCGCGGCGAGCACCGCCTCCTGCTCTACGGGAGTCATCTTCGAAAGCGCTGGCGCCGCACAAAGCGCAACAGACAACATCGCCATTACGAGTGCCGGTCGCATGGACTCCGATCCTCAATCACTTTGACAGTTCATGGTGGCGATCGGAGCCGGTCCGATCGCGCCAAGGAGCCAAGCCCCATAATGCAAGCGTTGCGAATCGCAACGATCCTGCCGCGGGCTCCTTCACGTCGACACGGGGTAGGGCGGGAGTAACACCCAACCTCGACGCGCGGCACGTGGATGGCGCCCTCGATATCCCAATCCTGTTAACAAAGGCTAAAGGCGGGGTTGTGGTTGATGGTGGGACAGTACTGGACCGAGCAGCGGCCAGGGCCGAAGCGCGCCGGGTGCAACGCGATAGACCGGACGCCCAGAGGGCGCCCGGTCTTCCCGAGAGCATGGCCTTTTTGCTCAGGCGGCTTCGGCCATTTCCCGTTCGAGCTTGGCGAAGCCGGGATTGCGCCGGAGCATGGCCCGCGCGGTGTCGACGAGGATCAGCCACGCTCCGGCGAGGATCGCGACATCCTTGATCACCAAGCGGCCGGCGCCCGAAAGATTGGGGAAGCCGTGCTGCGCATCGCCCAGCGCGGGAACCCGGGCCTTCGGCGTGGTGAAGAGGAACGACAACGTCACGAAGGGCGCGGCGAAGGCAAGTGCGGCGCCCACCAGTCCCAGCCTGCGCTAGGCGAGTCCCACCAAAGTGAGGCCGCCGATGATCAACTCGACGGTGCCGAGTCCCGTCGAGAAGGCGTAGGTGTTGTTGCTGACCTGCCAAGTCCGCTGGGCCGACTTCAGCTCGCCCTCGTGGGTGAGGTGCGCCTTATACTTATATGAGGGTGATCAATAGGAGATTGGGTCAGGGCGACATTTTTTTTGGTCTTTTCTCTTCTGCTTGGACGCAAGGTATGAGCTCGATTGCGTGACGCGGCTCGTTGCCGAGCCCTATCCAACTTATATACGGTCAGCTGCGAATAAACTGTACCATGATCCCGCTTTCGGCGGACAAGAGCTCAAGGTCGACGAAACCATTCTCCAAAAACGGCGGTTTAGGCCATGCATAAGGTCGGTTCATCTGCCCCGCATCCGCCAGGACTGATCCTGTCCTGGAAGATTTCCGAAACTTGATTCTTTATTTCTTCATGCTGCCTGCACGATAGCGCCCTCGATTACCACGCCGGCGTTGACGTACTTCCACAGCGATACCAGCAACTTGCGGGCCAGTGCGACGATCGTCGTTTTCTTGAGGCGGCCGCCGTTCTGCGCCACGCGGGCCTTGAACCATAGGGTCAGCGCCGAGTCTGGCTGATGTCTTAGCCACAGCCACGCCAACTGGACGAGGGCGGTGCGCAACCGTGGGTTGCCCGCCTTGGACACCCCCTGGTCGTGATCGATCTTGCCGCTTTGCCAATGCGAAGGCGCAAGTCCCGCGTAGGCCGCGACCTGGCGGCGATTATCGAACTGCCGGGACAATCCCTCGAGCCACAGCACCGACGCTGTTTCCGGCCCGATGCCCTTCAGCGCGAGCAGCATGGCGGGCACCGATGGTGCCGGCGGGGTGGCCTCGCCTGGTTCCACGCGTTGGTCAGCCTTGGCCGCAGGGACGGGGTACAGGGCGGTGAGCGAGGCATCCCGCTCCTGTTCGCACGCCTTGATCTGCTCCATCACGAGTTCGAGACGGTCGAGTTCGCGGCTGATCTGCGTCTTCAACCGGGCAGGTAAGGGGCGCCCATCACCGGTCGTGAGTTCGTCCAGACGCTTGCGGCGATCCCGGCGTTGCGGCTCATAGTCTGTGATACCTTGCCCGAACAGCAGCCCCTTGATCCGGTTGGTGTGGCGTGTGCGTTCGATCGTCAAAGATTTGCGCTCACGCGAGATGCGGCGGCGGTCTTCGTCTTCGGGCGTTGGCGCTCTCACCATCGCGCACACCCGAGGCTCGCCGCGCTTGTAGGCCAGCAGCGTCCGGATCAGCATCTCGCCGTCAATCCTGTCGGTTTTGACGCGACGCTTGCGCCGCGACACCGCGATCGAAGCCGGATCGACGACGTGACTCTCGATCCCCTCGGCTTCGAGCACGCGGTGGATCCAGAAGCCATCGAGCCCCGCTTCCTGGATCACGACGAACGGAAAGCGCTGCCCGGTGCGGGCCTGGGCCTTGCGCCGCAGCTCGGCAAAGCGGGCGAGCATCCCGGCAACGTCACCACCTCCTACCGAAAATTTCGACAGCTTCTCGCCATTCCCCGGAGACAGCGAGGTGATCAGCCATTTCGACTGACTGAGTTCCAGTGAGACAAAAAGAGCGTTAAGGTCGACGCGAACAGCGGACGGCGCTTCGGAACGGTGGGCTGTAGTGGGCATGCCGGTCTCCAGAGTTGGTTTTTTAGCGAGAACAGTCTGGCAGAGCGCCGCCCGCTGTTCACCCCCCCTCATAGGATCTCCTTGGGGTGCTCGTAGAAGAAGGACATCAACCGGGCTGCTTGGGGCGGCGAACGGCGTGACGCTGTCGGCCTCGTAAGGCTCCGGAAAGCTTCCTAGTGTCGAAGCTCCCCACCGTCGTGGTGCTGCGAGCGGCCGAGTGGCCCGGCAATGCGCGGTTGCAGGTCATGTTAGAAGGGATTCGCGACGAATTGGATGCCGATGCGCCAGGTGCGGCGGCGATCGCCGCCGATCTGGCAGCGCCTTGTTCGTGATGATGCTGCGCGCCCATCTCGAAACCGCCGGAACGTCGGCGGGCGTATTGCGGTTGCTGTAGCAGCGCTCCACCATGCGGGCGATGCTGGCAATGTTGCGCGATCCGGCGCGGGACTGGGCGCTCGAGGATCTGGCAGCCGCCATGGTGACGTCGCTGGCCATGCTGGTGCGTGCTTTTCGCGCCGCGGCCGTTACGCCGCTGGCCTTCTTGGCCGACCTCCGGCTGGGGCTGGCCCGGCAGCGGCTCCAGCGCAGCGAGGAGCCGATCGGCCAGATCGCGGCCGAGGTTGGCTACCAGTCCGAGACCACGTTTAGTCGGGCGATGTTGCGCCGCTATGGCATCTGCGCTGGTGCCCTGCGATCAGCGGACGAGTCCGTCGCAGGGCGAAGCGGGAAGTGTGGCCGTCCCCGTCCGGACAAGGGTTGATCAACCGCGGGAGGTCAGCGGTAATCGCCCCGATGGGCCCGATAACGATAAGGGCGATGGTGGTAATAATGGTGATGGCCCTTATCGAGCGTGTTGTAGAGCGCGCCACCCGCCGCGCCGATCAGCGCGCCGTTGCCAATTCCCAGGCCCGGGATCAGCGCACCGGCGATAACACCACCAGCGGCGCCGATGCCGGCACCGCGCAGGATGTGGTGCGCGCTCTGGGCGCTGGCTTCCGTCGAGATGGCACCGGCTGCAAGCGAGGCGGTGCACGCCAAAATCAGGACCCGCTTCATATCACTCCCTTTCTTGCTCGACCCGCGATCGCGTGATCGACGATCCGCCATCGGCGATATCGTTCTAGCCCGTCGCACCTGAGAGCATCCTGAACGGCCCTGGCAGCTTCTGTTCAGCTTGGGTTCGGATCGACGCGGTCTTGATCGTTTCCCATCAATCTCCCGCTTCCGCTAAGGCGGGCCGGCTGCTCTAACGGCAGGCATGTCGCTAGTCCGTCGCTTCGCGCTCGCCTCCGCCTTGATCGCCGCTGCGCCGGCGTTCGCCACGCCCGCCTACGACGCGGTCGACCCGCTGATCGGCACAGGGGGCGAGGGCCACACTTTCCCCGGAGCAGTGGCGCCTTTCGGCATGGTGCAATTGAGCCCCGATACCGACACCAGCCACCTGATTCGCGACAGTTACAAGTGGGCTGCCGGCTACCGCTATTCCGATCCTACCATTCAGGGATTCTCCCACACCCATTTCTCGGGCGCGGGTCATAGCGACCTTGGCGACGTTCTCGTCATGCCGGTGTCGGGCGATACCGTGCCCATGGAGGCGGGTGACGCGGCCAAGGCGGGGGCAGGCTACCGTTCCCGGTTCGACCATGCGACCGAACTCGCCCAGCCCGGCTATTATGCGGTGACGCTGGCCGACCCGCACGTCCGCGCCGAATTGACAGCCGGCACCCGTATCGGCGTCCATCGCTATGCTTTTCCCCGGGATAAGGCCGCGCACCTCGTCGTCGATCTGCGCACCTCGCTCTACAATTATCCCGGCAAGATCCTCTGGTCTTCGATCCGCCTGCGGCCGGACGGCACGATCACCGGCAGTCGCGAGACGCGCGGTTGGGCTCCCGATCGCAAGCTCTTTTTCGCGATGCGCTTTTCGATGCCGCTCGCCGGACACGCCTTCCTCAACACGGAAGCGGATGTACCTTATAAGGGCTTCCAGGCTCCGGGGCGCGGCAGCGACGCGCTCGCCGAAAAGGCCGGCAAGGCGCTGGTCGCGCGCTTCGACTTCGGTACGCTCGATAAGCCGTTGGAGGTGAAGGTCGCAATCTCGTCGGTCGATGAGGCCGGGGCGATCGCCAATCTCGATTCCGAGCCCGGCGACTTCGACACCGTCCGCGCCAGGACCAAGACGGCGTGGGAACAGGCGCTCTCCACCGTCGATCTCGACGCCCCGGCGCCGATGAAGAAGAGCCTTTACACCGCCCTCTATCATTCGCTGCTGGCACCGTCGGTGGCGAGCGACGCGGACGGGCGCTATCGCGGGCCGGACAATCAGATCCACACTGCGGACGGCTTCACCTTCCGATCGACCTTCTCCCTCTGGGATACGTTCCGGGCCGAGCATCCGCTGCTCACGATTATCGAGCCCAAGGCGACCAACGTCGACTTCATCCGCTCGCTGATTGAAAGCCAGAAGGAGAGCCCGGACGGCATCCTGCCCGTATGGCAGTATCAGGGGCGCGAGACCTGGACGATGATCGGCTATCACGCCGTCCCCGTGATCGCTGACGCCTTCCTGAAAGGCATCGACGACTTCGACTATCGCGAGGCGCTCCACGCCATGGTCGCGAGCGCTACCTACGTCCCTTATGGTGGGCTCGGCGACTATATGAAGCTCGGCTATGTGCCAATCGACAAGGAACCAGAGGCGGCTTCCAAGACCGTCGAATATGCCTTCGATGATTGGACCATCGCTCAGATGGCGAGAAAGATCGGCCGCGCCGATATCGCCGCCACCTTCGATAAGCGCGCGCAGAACTGGCGCAACGGCTTCGATCCCAAGACCGGCTGGGTCCGCGCGCGTCTGTCCAATGGCCAGTTTCGTGCACCCTTCGATCCGGTGTCGATCAAATATGGATCTGACTATACCGAGGGCAATGCGTGGCAATACAGCTGGTTCATGCCCCAAGACGAGGGTGGCATGATCCGCCTGCTCGGTGGTGACGCCAAGACCGTTGCCAAGCTCGATTCTATGTTCAATTACGACAATTCCAAGCTGGATTACTCCGGCTCGGAGGATATCGCCGGGCTGATCGGCCAGTATATCCACGGTAACGAGCCCAGCCATCACGTCGCCTATCTCTACAGCTATGCGGGCGCGCCGTGGCGGACGCAGGAGCGGCTGAAGCAGATCGTCGACAGCCAGTACAAGCCGACCCCGGACGGGCTCGCCGGCAATGACGATCTCGGGCAGATGTCCGCCTGGCTCGTCTTCACCGGCCTCGGCTTCTATCCGGTGACGCCGGGCAGCCTCGAATATGTGATCGGTCGGCCCTTCGTCAGCCATGCGACGCTCAACCTGCCCAACGGCAAGCGGTTCACGATCGTGACCGAGGGGTTGGGCGATGCGGACCCCTATATCGGCAAGGTGCTGCTCAACGGCCAGCCACTGGAGAAGGGCTTCATCACCCACAGCCAGATCGAGGCCGGCGGCGAGCTACGCTTTGTGATGCAGGCAACGCCCAACGAAAACTGGGCGACGCGGAAGGCGGATCGGCCCTATTCGATGACCGGCTACGGGCGCTGATCACGTCGATCGGCCTGTCCTGACCACGAAAACGGACGTGCTGTCCGCGTGTGAGACACGCCTGGCCCGACCGGTGATTGTCGGGCTTTGACTCCGAAATGTATGGCTATGCCACCTGCGCCCGTTTCAGTGGCGGACGGATTTCGGCTGCAGAGTCTTGTTGCCAATGTATGGATGTACGGATAATAGCCATACAAACAGACTCACTTTGATCCCGTCGATTCGGCTTGTGGTGTAGCTGAGCGATGCCGCGCGACGGGAGGATGCATCCAAGGATCGCCGTGGTGACAATACAGGTCGTGGCCGGAGCTCAACCGTGCAGCGCGGTGTTCCAGGCTAATTCGGGATGGCGCCTGTCGGGGTGGATGTCCGCATTCGCCGGCCGCTCGTTGGGGGCCGTCGGGCTTCTCGCGCTGGGGGGCTGCAACATCGAACTGCTCCATCCGCAGGGCTCGATCGGTCAGCAGGAAAAGATGCTGATCTTGATTGCGCTGGGGCTGATGCTGCTGGTCGTGATCCCGGTGATCGGGCTGACCCTCTTCTTCGCATGGCGCTATCGAGCGTCGAATCTCAGGTCGAACTACGCGCCGAAGTGGTCGCATTCGACAGCCATCGAGGCGGTGGTGTGGACCATCCCCTGCCTGATCGTGGCGTTCCTAGCGGTGCTGATCTGGGGCACAACCCACACGCTCGATCCGTACAGGCCGCTTCCTTCCACGGCCGCGCCGGTGAGAGTCGAGGTGGTCGCGCTCGATTGGAAGTGGCTGTTCATCTACCCGGACTATGGCGTGGCCTCGGTCAACCGGCTCGAGATTCCGGCCGACCGGCCCATCGACTTCAAGCTCACCTCGCAGTCGATGATGAACTCGTTCTTCATCCCGGAACTTGGCAGCCAGATCTACGCGATGGCGGGGATGCAGACCCAGCTGCACCTGATCGCCGATCATCCGGGTACCTATCCGGGCCTGTCCTCGTCATTCAGCGGACCCGGCTTCTCGGACATGCATTTCGAGGCTGTCGCCACCGATGAGCACGGCTTCGACCAGTGGGTTCAGCAGGCCAAGGCCTCGTTCCAGACGCTCGACAAGGCGACCTATCAGGCGCTTGCGAAGCCGAGCAGCAAGGATCCGGTGCGCGTCTATGCCCGGGTGGCCCCCGGTTTGTTCGACGAGATCGTCGACCAGTACATGTCCAGCCCCGCCGGTCGGGGCGCACCGATGAAGGGCATGGCCATGCGCCATGCTGCGACGGCCGCGGAGTAATCATCATGCTCGGAAAGCTCACTCTCGACGCGATCCCGTTCAATGAGCCCATCATTATGGGCACGGGTGCGGTAGTCGCTCTGCTCGGCGCCGCGTTGCTGGCCGCGATCACCTATTATCGCAAATGGGGTCCGCTCTGGGCCCAGTGGATCACCTCGGTCGACCACAAGAAGATCGGCGTGATGTACATCATCCTAGCGCTGGTCATGTTGGTGCGCGGCTTTGCCGACGCGATCATGATGCGTGCCCAGCAGGCCATCGCGGCCAACGGTGCGGAGGGCTATCTCCCGCCGCATCACTACGATCAGATCTTCACCGCCCATGGCGTGATCATGATCTTCTTCGTGGCGACACCCTTCATCCTCGGCCTGATGAACGTGATCGTGCCGTTGCAGATCGGTGCGCGCGACGTCGCCTATCCGTTCGTCAACTCGCTGAGCTTCTGGCTGTCGGCGGTGGGCGCGGTGCTCGTGATGATGTCGATGTTCGTGGGCGACTTCGCCGCGACCGGCTGGGTGGCCTATCCGCCGCTTTCCGAGCTCGGCTGCAGCCCCACGGCGGGCGTCGACTATTACATATGGTCGCTCCAGATATCGGGCATCGGCACGACGCTGACCGGCATCAACTTCATCGTCACGATCCTGCGCATGCGCGCGCCGGGCATGAACCTGATGAAAATGCCGGTGTTCACCTGGACCGCGCTCATCACCAACATCCTGATCGTCGCCGTCTTCCCGGTGCTGACCGCCACGCTCGCGATGCTCGCCGCCGATCGCTATCTCGGCATGCACTTCTTCACCAACGAGCTTGGTGGGAATGCGATGATGTACATCAACCTGA
>FTCZ01007111.1_pt1 | contig 11830 bp, 12 predicted proteins | sample 1658871 | NCBI WGS metagenome assembly FTCZ01 (sample SAMEA3914864, study PRJEB12502) | metagenome | biome: forest; material: soil | place: USA | collected 2012-03-12 | depth 0.3 m
GCCGCCCGGCGTGCGGAAATAGATCGCCCAGAAATAGTCGCGGTCGATGACCGGCGTGACGCCGTAGCCCGTGTCGACCAGCGCCTTTCGCACTTCGAGTTGCTTGGCGCGGTCCTCGACGGCGAAGGCGACATGGTGGACCGAGCCGGCGCCGAGATTGGCAAAGCCGGCGCCGGGCAGCGATTCGATGTCGACGACATCGGCGCCATTGCCGTTCTTGATCGCCAGCCGCCGGGTGTTGCCGGATTTGTCGACCTCTTCATAGCCCATGAATTTCAGCAGCTCCTCGGTGGCGCCGCCGTCCTTCAGCCTCAGCGAGACCGAGTGGAAGCCGCGGATTGCCTCGTCGCCGGGGACGCCGCCCTTGACCCAGGGCGTTCTGCCGTCGGCCGTGTCCTCGACCAGCGCGAAACTGTCGCCGTCAGGGCCGGTGAACGTCAGGCGCTTCTCGCCGAAGCTTTCGCTGCGGGAAACATTGCCTACGCCCTCGTCGGCGAAACGCTTTTCCCAATAGCCGAGGGTGCCCTCAGGCACGGAGAACACCGTTGTGCCGACTTCGCCGACGCCATGGCGTCCTTTGGCAATATCGGGGAACGGGAAATACGTCATCACCGAGCCCGGCGTGCCGACTTCATCGCCATAATAGAGGTGGTAGACGTCGGGCGCGTCGAAATTGACCGTCTTCTTGACCCGGCGCAGGCCGAGCTTTTTGGTGAAGAATTCATTGTTGCTGCGCGCATCGCTCGCCATCGAGGTGACGTGATGCAGCCCCTTGATCTGATTGAGCATGGTCTTGCTCCCTTCCCTTGTTCTTTATGCGGCCCTTGCCGCTGTCCACGCCAATATGAGGATAGCAGCGGTGGCGGCAAAGCGGGCAAACACAGAATGGACTGTATCATAAAAGTGAACGAAGTTTTTATCACGTTCACCAACCGATGACCGGCCCCGACTTGCAAAGCCGGCGATTTTCCGCTCCATCTGCGCCCGCGCTTCGATGAGGAAACCATCTTGGATAACCAGCCCGGCCGCCCGAATGTTCTCCTCCTAACCTGCGACCAGTGGCGTGGCGACTGCCTGTCGGCGACCGGCCATCCGGTGGTCAAAACGCCGAATGTCGATGCGCTTGCCGCCGAGGGCGTGCTCTTCCGCCGCCATTATGGCGGGGCCGCACCTTGTTCTCCGGCGCGCGCCTGCCTCTATACCGGCCTCTACCAGATGAACAATCGCGTCTGCCGCAACGGCACGCCGCTCGATTCCCGCCATGGCAACATCGCGCTGTCGGCTCGCGCGGCGGGCTACGACCCGACGCTCTTCGGCTACACCGATATCGCGCCGGACCCGCGACAGCTGGCCGCCGAAGACCCGCGGCTGAAGAGCTATGAAGGCGTGCTGCCCGGCTTCACCGTGCGGCAGTTCCTGCCCGAGCATCAGAAACAATGGCTGTCATGGCTGCGCACGCAAGGCATCGACACCGGCGCCGGCAGCCCGGATATCCATCGTCCCGCCACCGGCCAAACCGAAGGCGATGTGACCAACGCGCCGCCAGCCTATTCGAAGGACCAGACACCGACCGCATTTCTTGCCGGCGAGTTCATCCGCTGGCTCTCCGAACAGGAGCAAGCTGCGCCGTGGTTCGCGCATATCTCCTTCATCAGCCCGCACCCACCCTTCATCGTGCCCGAACCTTACAACACGATGTATGACCCGGCCGACGGCCCGGCCTTCCGGCGCGCGGCGAACTGGGAAGCTGAGGCTGCGGGCCATCCCTACCTCGCCTACGATCTCGCCGGCCAGCAGCGCTCGAAGTTCGTTCCGGGTATCGAAGGCAAGGTGCCGGACTGGAGCGAGGAATATTTCCGCCGCATCCGCGCGATCTATTACGGCATGATCGCCGAGGTCGATGCCCAGCTCGGCCGCGTCTGGCAAGCGATAAAGACAGCCGGCGCCTGGGACGACACCGTCATCGTGCTTACCTCCGACCATGCCGAGATGATGGGCGACCATTTCATGCTCGGCAAAGGCGGTTTCTTCGACGCCAGCTACCACATCCCCCTGATCATCCGCGATCCGCGCCGGAAAACCGCCGCCGGGTCATCCGTCGACCGCTTTACCGAAGCCGTCGATGTCTTTCCTACGTTGCTCGAATTGATCGACGACACGCCCCAGCCGCATCTCGACGGCAGATCGCTCACCCCGTGGCTGGACGGCGAGACGCCAGCCGAATGGCGCGACGCCGCGCATTGGGAGTTCGATTTCCGAACGGTTGCCGAAGGCGAAGCCGAACGCCATTTCGGCATCGACTCGCGGCAATGCAATCTCGCCGTCATCCGCACTTTGGATTTCAAATACGTCCATTTCGGCGGCGGCCTGCCGCCGCTGCTGTTCGACCTGCGGAAAGATCCTGGCGAGTTGAACAACGTGGCCAACGATCCGGCCTATTTGTCGACACGGCTGGAATTCGCGGAGCAGTTGCTCGCCTGGCGCGCCACCCATCTCGACCAGTCGCTGGCTCTCGCCGAGCTGACTGAGGAAGGCGTGGTTGGGTATGTGAATGGGGCAGTAGGAACAGACAGGCCAAGGTCGGGTTCTTAGCCGGCTTCTTCTTTCCTACTGCCCCCTATATTCCCCTACTGCAACTTCATCCGCTGCTGATCGCGCTTCTCGGCATAGCTGCCCTTGTCGTAAGCGGCCTGCTTCTCAAGCTGCTCCTTGGTGAAGTTGGTGTAGAGATATTTCTTGCCATTCTTGTCGGTCATGAATTTCAAATTATCCATGCCGACCGCCACTTCCTTGGCGCCGATGCCGAGGAAGCCGCCGACATTGACGATCACTGCATCCGGCTTGTTGTCGGGCGTCAGCACGACGTCACCGATCGAGCCGATTTCGGCATCATTCGCGCCATAGACCGTCGTGCCCTTCAGGTCGTCGCCCCTGATATTACCCATCGGCATCTCGGTCAGCGTCGACTTGTCGATCGAGGCGGTCTTGGTCTGGTCGGTGGCAGCGGCGCCATTATCAGCAGGCTTGTTGTCAGCCATGGTTGCCGGCGCCGGCGCCGCGGGTTTGGCCTCGGCGGTCGACTGTGCGGGCTCAGCCGGTTTGGCCCCCTTGCCGGCGGTGGTATCCGACGCCGCCACCGTGGGCGTGGTCGTGGCCGGCGCATTGCTCGCGGCCGTCGCTTCACCCGGGGCCGGATCATAGGCCTTGCGGTTGAAGTCGGGCTGCGCCTGCAGTTCCTCCTTGGAGGTCTCTGCCACCAGCCAGCGGTCGCCGTTCTTCTCCGCCCATTTCGCCTTGGCGAAGTCATAGGTCACGTTTTTGGTCCCTATGCCGAGGAAGCCGCCAACGCCGATGACGAGCGATTCGGCCTTGCCATCCTTGGCAAGCACGATGTCCTTCACGTCGCCGATCTTCTGGGCGTCGTCTGCCGTGCCGTTATACACGGCCTCGCCCATGATGTTGGTGGCGAGGTTGCCGTCGGATTTCTTCACCGGTTCGGCCGGCGCGGCGGCCGGGGCCTGCGTCGCCGTGCCATTGGCAGGCTTCGTCGCATCTGCCGATTGGGCCGGAGCCGGGTCATATGGCTTGCGGTCGAAGGCGGGCTGGGCGCTCAGCTCCTCCTTGGTCGTCGTTGCCACCAGCCAGCGGTCGCCGTTCTTCTCGGCCCATTGGAGCTTGCCGTAGTCGAAGGCCACGTCCTTGGCGCCGACGCCGAGAAAGCCGCCGACGCCGATGATCGCCGATTTGGCCTTGCCGCTTGCGTCGAAAACAATGTCATCGACCTTGCCGATGTTCTGCGCGTCGTCACCGGTGCCGTTATAGACGGACTCGCCGATGATGTTGGTCATCAGCGCACCGTCGGCGCGCTCGACGGGCGCCGGATTGGTGGCGGCCGGCGGCTCGGCGGGCGTTGGCGTTGCGGTTTGTGCGAAAGCGCCGCTCGCAAGCAAGGTTGCAAGCGCGGTGGTCGCAAAAAGCGTGCGGATCATGATTGTCTCTCCTCGTGCCTGATTCATGCAGGCCGTCCCGGCAGCCTTCTCGGGCGGCCGGACGTTACCCGTTCGACAGCCTCACAACGTCGTGACCGGGACGTTGTTCCGAAAAAGCCGGGCCCTACCAAGGCCCTGAAATTCCTGACCTTCTGCGGAACCTTTATGCGCAGTCGTCGTTTCAGCCTCCGGCTGAGAGGTATTTTCAACTCAAGGCAATTGAAAACAGGAGTGGGGGTATGCGGTTTGCCGCAGTGCTGAACCGGGACGGCGGCACGTTGCGCACGATCGACATCGACGCCTTTTCCGAGCGCTTGCGCCACACTCTTGAAGCGGCCGGACACACGGTCCAGGTCGACATTGTGCCTGGCCGCGAGGTTGCGGCAGCGCTGGAAAAGGCGATCGCCAAGAGCAACATCGACGTGGTGCTGGCCGGCGGCGGCGACGGCACAATCTCGACGGCCGCGTCGCTGCTGATGAACAAGAAAAAAGCCTTGGCCATCTTGCCGGCCGGCACGATGAACCTCTTCGCGCGCGGCTTAGGCATCCCGCAAACGCTGGATGCGGCAATGCAGTCCTTCGCCGACGGCGAGGTAGTGGCCGTCGACATGGCGAGCGCCAACGGCCAGCCTTTCGTCCATCAATTCTCCATCGGCATGCACGCCAGGATGGTTCAACTGCGCGAGAACATGGATTTCGGTTCGCGTCTGGGCAAGATGCGGGCCTCCGTTCGCGCCGCATGGGCAACGATCAAGAACGCGCCGGCGCTCAAGGTCAGCCTGACCGTCGGTAACGCCGAAATCGTCACCCGCACGACCGGCATCGGCATCTCCAACAACCTTTTCGGCGAAGGCCATCTGCCCTATGCCGACAACCCGGCCGGCGGCGTGCTCGGCATCTATGTCAGCGTCGCGCGCCGGCGCCACCATCTGGCGAAACTGCTGCTCGACATACTGCGCGGCCGGTTGCGCCAAAGCGCGCATGTCGAAGTGCATCAGGCCGACAGGGTGGTGCTGAAGATCCACTCGCCGACGCGGAAATTCAGCGCCGTCATGGATGGCGAGTTGATCCGGCTGGAGCGTGAGACGACGATCGAGATTCATCCCGGCGCGCTGAACGTGCTCGTCCCGGCGCGCAATGCGCAGGCGAAGGCGGCGTGAGTGGAAAGATCAACCGCCCCAAGATCAAACGCCCACGGATCAACCGCCCTGCGTGGATTTCTGCGCGGCGGGCGGCGCCGCCGGCACGGTCTGCTGGGTCGTCGGGGATTTGATGAGTTCGCCGTAAATCTCGACGGCGCCCCAGGCGATGAAGGCCAGCAACAGCCCGGCGATAAAGTATCCTGAGGGCGTGCCAGCCCCAATGCCCTTGGCGGGCTTTGTCTTCAGGTACGATCTTGGTCATTCTTGGCCTCTATACTGCACGGCGGCGGGCGCTTCGAACGGACATGGTCAGGTAACGGGTCCTTTGCGCGAAGGTTCCGAATCGGAGGCGATGCTCGAGCCGGCGGCTGTGAATGGGGAAACGTGACGTTTTGAGGGGTTAGTGACCAGCGGTGGAGACAAATTGCCGGCCGATGTCGATCGCGCCGTCCACGACGCCGACCGGCTTGCCGTGCTGCGCGGCCTCGACGTCGTGGACACGGCCACCGATCCCGACTTCGACCGCATCACCGGTCTCGCCGCGGCAATCATTGAAGCGCCGATTGCCCTGGTCACCTTGGTCGATACCGATCGCCAATGGTTCAAGTCGCGTATCGGCCTCGAAGACAGGCAGACGCCGACCGATATTTCCTTCTGCGCCCATGCCATCGCCGCCGGCGACGATCCGATGGTGGTGACAGACGCGACGCTCGATCCGCGCTTTGCCGGCAACCCTCTGGTCACCGGCAAAGAGCACATCCGTTTCTATGTCGGCGCGCCGATGATCGTGGCGGGGGCGCGCATCGGCACGCTCTGCGTGCTCGACCGGGAGCCGAAGCCGTTTCCACCGGCGGACAGGCTCGCGCAGTTGGAGACGCTCGCCGATCTGGCCGCCAGCCTGTTCACGCTCAAGGACGCCAACCGCAACGGCGCCATCGCCAAGGCGGAACTGGCGCGCGAGGAGAAGCGTCGCGCCATCGCGCTCGATGCCGCTTCGCTGGCAAGCTGGGCCTGGGACATCCGCACCGACATGATCGAATGCGACGCGCTGCTGGCGGAACTTTTCAATCTGCCGCCGTCGAACCGCCTGAAGGCGCGCGACATCCTGCGCGCCATCGACCTGCGCGACGTCTACCAGACCGAGACGCGCTTTCGTGACGCGCTGAGCGGCAGCGACGACTATTTCGGCGAATATCGCGTCAAAGGCTTCGATCCGCCTCGTTGGATCGCCACGCGCGGGCGCGTCATCGAGCGCGACGGCGAGGGCAAGCCAACGCTGATTTTCGGCGTCAACTACGACATCACGGAGCGCAAGCTCGGCGACGAGCGGCAGCGGCTTTTGCTGCGCGAGCTCAATCACCGCGTCAAGAATACGCTTGCCACGGTGCAGGCGCTGGCGACGCAGACGGTGCGCCACGCCCGCCAGCCGAGCGAATTCCTGGAGGCCTTCAGCGCCAGGCTTCAGGCGCTCGGCGCTGCCCACAGCCTGCTCTCCGACCGCGAATGGCGCGGTATTGGCCTTGGTGAGCTGGTTCGCATCGAGGTGAGGCCCTTCGACGCCGCCAGCCAACCGCGCATCGCGATCTCCGGCCCCGAGCTTCTGCTGTCGCCGGACCAGGCGGTGGGGCTTGGGCTGATCCTGCATGAGCTTGCCAGCAATGCGATGAAATACGGCTCGTTGTCGGTGCCGTCGGGCAGGGTCGAGCTGACCTGGAGGAGCCAAGGCCGCAAAGGCGCGCGGCGCCTAGTGCTGACCTGGAGTGAAAGCGGCGGACCACAGGTCGAGCCCCCCGATCGCCACGGCTTCGGCTCCATTCTGATCCGCCGCAGCCTGGCGAAGGTCATCGACAGCGACGTGACCCATGAATTCCGACCGGACGGCGTCTTTGCCCAGATATCCATGCCGCTCGAACAGTTCCTGAAGTGAAGCGCTCTACGGCATTTCATCAGGACCGGGTTTGGAAGGTTTGGGCTTGGCGTTCTCGCGATAGATTGCGTAGGCGACGGCCGCGAGCGCCGGCGCGGCGAGAATGCCCAACCCGCCTTTGCTCTTGGCGAGCGCCGGCAGCAGCGCGAGCGCCGCGGTAACGCCGACCGCCGTCATGTCCGCCTTCCGGCGGCGCGCGCGGCGGTTGCTCCGCATGCTGACCGTCAGCTTGTGGATCACAAGGATCAGTCCGGCGAGCACCAGGAAGCCTATGCCGAAACCGAGGCTGGTCGCCAGCGATCCATAGCGGGAGGCGACCCAGATATAGGCTGCGCCGATGAGGAAGCCGACGCCGCACAGAGCAAAAACGGCGGCAATCACGTAGAAGATCGCCGCGACCTTCGCCCTTTTCAGCGCGGCCAACGCTTCGCCTGAAGCGAAGCCCGTAATCAGCGAAACAAGCGTCCCCATCTGGACCTAGCGGCGGGAGAGCAGTGCGAAGAGATAGCCGATGCCGGCCGCGATCGCCAAGGACGTCACCGGCTTCTCGCGCACTTTTGCGATCAACTGCGCTTCCAGATCCTCGGCGCTGCCGCGCATGTTCTCGAAAGCAGCTTCACCCTGGGCGCGCAATTGTTCGACACCCTCGGTCGCGGCGCGGCGGGCAGCGCCATAGCCGTGTTGACCGGTCTTGGCGAGTTGCTCGGTCAGCTTCTGGATATCGGCCTTCAACTGCGCGATATCGGCTTCCAGGTCGGCAGTTGTTACATCATCTGTCGTGGATTTGCCTGCGGCGGTGGCCATCGCATAACTCCTTGCGTTTGCTTCGATTTCAACGTCTGTGTTGCGCCGAGGTTCCGGAACTCGGCGGCATGGATTTTAGATAAGCGGCCGCCGCCCTTCGCCCAGGCCCTCCCAGCGCGATAGATGTTCCAGTCCCTCGTAATTGATGACCTCGCAGCCGCCGTCGCGCCAGACGATCAGCTTGCGGTCCATCAGCTTGCGGATCGTCTTGTTGGTGTGGACGAGCGACAGGCCCAGCGTATCGGCAATGTGCTGTTGCGTGATCGGGATCTGCACCGGCGTCTTGCCGTTGAGACCCGCACCCCGGGCGCGGCTGGCGATGAAAGCGATGAGATAGGCGGCACGTTCCAGCGCCGTGCGCCGGCCAATGCTGAGCAGGTTCTCGTCCAGCATGCGCTCTTCGCGTGAGGCCAGCCAGGTGATGTCGTAAGCAAGCCCCGGGTGGTTGCGATAGAGCTCCTGCAACTGATCCCGCTCGAACACGCAAAGCAGCATCGGCGATAGAGCCTCGATGGAGTGTTGCATCTCGCCCATCAGACTGCCTTGCAGGCCGATGAGATCGCCAGGCATGGAATAGTTGAGAATCTGCCGTCGACCGTCGGGCAACAGCTTGTAGCGAAAGGCCCAGCCTGAAAGCACGGTGTAGAGGTGGGCGCTGTGGCTGCCCTCCACCAGCACCGTGGCGCCCTTGTCGACCGCGAGCTCGCCTCTCTTGAAGGTGCTGACGAACGACAATTCCTGCTTTTCGAACTCCCGGAAGGCCGGCAGCGGTCGGAGCGGGCATTTCTCACAAGGGTATTGACGGCTGGCGGCGGAACGTGCGCTTTGGCTGGACATTTCGACCCCTCTTCGAAATCCCTGCCCTTGTGGGCCGATCAAAACGTTTCAGACCGATCCAGGTTCCGCATGACAAGGAGCCCATGTCTTTTTTAAATGACATGACATCAGATTCCACGCATGAGTGCGGCCCGCCGCGGAGACACGATAATTGCCAGCATTGCTTGACGGACTGCGCATCCTCGTCCTCGAAGACGAATTCCTGATCGCGATGGATGTCGAGCAGCTTTGCCGCGACAACGGCGCCGTCGAGGTGACGATCGCGCGCGAGCTGCGGGAGGTCGACGGACAAGAACCGTCGTCGCGCTTCGACGCCGCCGTTGTCGACCTGATGCTTGGCGGCGTCTCGACGCTGGACTTCGCCGCCCGGTTGCGCAGCGAGGGTGTGCCGTTTGTATTCGCCTCGGGATATTCGGACTTCGATGAAGTCAGAACCTCGTTCCCGGACGTCCGGCTGGTGACCAAGCCGTATTCCGGAGACGATTTGATTGAAGCGGTGGCGGCTGCTTGCGGCCGCATCGCCACGGCCTGAGGGCAGGAAGGCTCAGGCGGCGTTCGATCCGGTCACTTGCGCCGAGATCGCGTCGGGCCCGAATTCGTCCTCTCCGGATATCTTGAGGATCTCCTGCAGCCTGGCGCGCGCCCGGCTGACCCGGCTCTTTATGGTGCCGACCGCGCAGCCGCAAATCTCGGCCGCTTCCTCATAAGAGAAGCCGGAGGCGCCGATCAGGATGATGGCTTCGCGCTGATCTTCGGGCAACTGCTCGAGCGCGCCGCGAAAGTCCTTGAGGTCGAGCTGGCCGTGCTGGGCCGGATGGACGGCGAGCCGCGCGGTCATGATGCCGTCACTGTCTTGCACCTCGCGGCCGCGCTTGCGCATCTGCGAATAGAATTCGTTGCGCAGGATGGTGAACAGCCAGGCCTTGAGGTTGGTGCCCGGCTGGAAGCTCTCATGCTTGTCCCAGGCCTTGACCAGCGTCTCCTGGACGAGGTCGTCCGCCTTGTCGGCATTCTGCGTCAACGACACCGCGAAGGCGCGCAGGCTCGGTATCGCACCGAGCAACTCGGTCTTGAAGTTCTGGGAGACCGCCGCCATGCCTCAATCCTTTTTCTGGGCAGGTTCGGCCTGTTCCAGCTGGCTGAGCAACTGAGCGAAACGGTCCGGCACATGGTCCGAGACCAACTCGTCATAGTACTGCTTGAGCTTGCGGGCGATTTCCGAATTCGCACCAAGCGGATTGCCATCCCCGTTCCGGTGTCCGCCTTGGGCACCAGCCATCTGTTTCTTTGACATTTCTTTCATTGTCGCCCTAGTTTCCAGCACCGGAACCGCTCTTCAACTTCAAACCACAACGCAAGCGGAACCTTTCGTCTGGTCGCCCATCCCGAGACCCCGAAACGCTCGCCTGCTAATTTAGTTCCACAGCCGGCGGAACTTTTTCTGAAAGCCGGCGTTGCTTTACAGGGGCTAGCAATCAGTGTGGCCTGTCCGTGCAGCAACGTCATCTGAGGGAGACGTCCAATATGAGCTTGTCCGCAACCATCGCTCCGCACCTACCCTTCCTGCGCCGTTTCTCGCGCGCGGTTTCGGGGTCGCAGGAGAGTGGCGACGCGCTGGTCGCCGCGATGTTGGAAGCCATCATCGCCGACGTCGACATTTTCCCCGCCGCCTCCAGCGACCGTATCGCGCTTTACAAGGTTTTCGCCAAGCTGTTCACCTCTATAGCTATCCGTGTGCCGCAGGAACAGGCGCAGACGGCCTGGGAACAGCGGGCCGCCGCCAATCTGAATGCGATCGCGCCGCGGCCGAGGCAGGCCTTCCTGCTGGTTGCCGTCGAGGGCTTCAGCGAGGACGAGGCGGCCGAAGTCCTCGATGTCGACGAGGATGAATTCTCGCAGCTGCTAGCCCAGGCCAGCAACGAGATTTCCCGCCAGGTCGCGACCGATGTGCTGATCATCGAGGACGAACCGCTGATTGCCATGGACATCGAGGAGATGGTCGAAAGCCTCGGCCACCGCGTGGTCGGCACGGCCCGCACGCATGCCGAGGCGGTGGCCATGTTCGGCCGGACACGGCCCAAAATGGTTCTGGCCGACATCCAGCTTGCCGACGGCAGCTCGGGCATCGAGGCCGTCAACGAGATCTTGTCCTCGACGCCGGTGCCGGTGATCTTCATCACCGCTTTCCCGGAGCGCCTGTTGACCGGCGAGCGCCCGGAACCCGCCTTCCTGGTGACCAAGCCGTTCAATCCCGACATGGTCAAGGCCCTGATCAGCCAGGCGCTCTTCTTCGACCGGCAGGCGAAAGCCGCAGCCTGATCGCACCCTGGCTTCTCCGCTAAACAATGTCGTGCGAGGCCTTCCGCCTCGCACGACGTCACGCGTGGTCGCCACCCGAAAAAGCTTGCTCCCGGGGATCGTCTTTTTCGGCAAATGGTGGAACAAACGCCACCGAGCCACGTTCTTTTCCGGACACAAGAAGGAGACGCATCATGCTGTACTGGGCGCTCGTATTTCTCGTAGTTGCGATCATCGCCGGCGCGCTTGGCTTCGGCGGCATAGCCGGCACGTCCGCCGGTATCGCGCAGATACTGTTCTTCATCTTCCTGGCCTTCCTGGTCATTTCTCTGATCGCCGGTCTCTTCAGGAGAGCGTGAGTAAAAGCTAGAACACTGGAAGCCGCACCCCTCAAACGGTTTCCAGCCACCGCCGGGCGGTGTCTCAAAAGGGCGCCGTCCGGCGGACCGTTTTAGGGGACTTGCTATTCCAAGCTATCGAACCGGATCAGGAACTTCTTTCGGGTAGAGCCGTTCCAGCCTGAGTGCGGGAAGTGTTCGATGCGTTCCAAGCCGTCAAAGGAAGATGAATCCGGCAAACAGGACGGTCACACCGTCCCGGATGGTCACACCATCCCAGATGGTCACACCATCTCGGATGGTCACACCATCCCGGATGGCGACACTGTCCCTGAGGGCGACGTCATCGCGATGCATCCGGCGGAAAGTGGAATGCAAGTCGGGCGGGCCTTGCTTCATGCGCTTCACAACGCGGGAATTTCGGTTCTCTACCAGGATCGGGAGATGAAAACGATCTGGGCGCGCAACATGCGCGCGCCCTGGGCGTCGGAAACC
>FTCZ01002651.1_pt1 | contig 11816 bp, 11 predicted proteins | sample 1658871 | NCBI WGS metagenome assembly FTCZ01 (sample SAMEA3914864, study PRJEB12502) | metagenome | biome: forest; material: soil | place: USA | collected 2012-03-12 | depth 0.3 m
GGTAGACGCAGGCCCTTTCGTCTTGATCAGAAAGAGGATGCGATCCAGGGCCTTCGAAGTTGTAATTAAATTATCCAAGAGTTTACTTGTTTATATGAAGGGTCGCTGATAATATCCAAGAACTTTATTGGATATTACTGGATTGGAGATCATATGTCCTCGACCGAGCCGGCAACGCTGCAAAGCACGTCATGGATCGATCTGTTCGCAAGAGACAGCGCCCCCAAGACCTTGATACTCGCCGCCGGCGTGGCGCTTCACGCCATCAATGTCTATATCGTCACGACCATCCTACCATCGGTCGTCCAGGACATTGGAGGCTTGAACTACTACGCCTGGAATACGGCGCTTTTCATCGTCGCGGCCATTGCCGGCTCCACGCTTTCCGCAAACCTCGAAGCACGCTCAGGTCCAAAGCTTGCTTATTGGGTAGCACTGGGCGTGTTCGCCGCGGGCTCGGCAGTGTGCGCCTCCGCGCCGCTGATGGCCTGGCTACTCATTGGTCGTTCCATCCAGGGCCTCGGCGGCGGACTGTTATGCGCGTTGAGCTACTCGCTGATCCGGACAGTCTTCCCTTCAGCGCTCTGGACACGGGCCATGGGGCTCGTGTCGGGGATGTGGGGCCTGGGTACCTTGTGTGGCCCGGCTATCGGCGGCATCTTTGGACAGACCGGAAGCTGGCGCAGTGCGTTCTGGATCCTGCTACCGGTCTGCGGATTCCTTGCAGTCCTCGCAGACCGGTGTTTGCCGGGCAGAACAACGACGTCCAGCGCGAAACGAGCGCTTCCAACGCTGCAAATCGTGGCATTGATGAGCTCCGTGGCACTGATCAGCATGGCGAGCGTGGTCGAAGGAATGGCCTGGCGCATTGTCCTTATTGCGTCCGGCGCCTTGATCGCATCCTCGCTGCCCTTCCTGGACAAGCGCCTTCCAGCAAGGCTGCTGCCCGAAGGCGCTTACTCGCTGAGCACGCGGCTTGGACAGATTTATGCCTGCATGGCAATGCTGTCGGTCGGAATAAGTACCGAAATCTTCGTTCCCTACTTTCTGCAAGCCATCCATGGGCTGGCGTCACTGTGGGCGGGCTACCTGACCGCGGCCATGGCGGCAGGTTGGACGATAGGATCGATGATGAGTTCGTCGGCGCCCAGCCGATCGGTCCGCCATGCCGTCCGTGGCGGGCCGGTGGTCCTCGCGGTGGCATTGGCTACCTTGGCACTGCTGCTCCCGCGGCAGGCCGAGGTCTTCGGCATCCACTTCCTGCTGATGTGCGCAGCGCTGACCGCTACGGGCATGGGTGTGGGATTGGGTTGGCCGCATCTGTTAGCCAATGTTCTCAAGGAAGCGCCGGCCGGCCAGGAAAGCCTCGCCTCTGCTTCGATCACGACCGTTCAGCTTTACGCATCGGCGCTGGGCGCCGCAGTCGCAGGCCTGGTCGCCAACGCCGCGGGACTCGTGGATCCGGGCGGAGCTGTCGGCGCCGCTTCGGCTGCATCGTGGTTGTTCTCGATGTTCACCTTGCCCGCGATCGCTGCCATTTGGCTTGCATGTCGATTTACGAAAGGCAGATCCTGATCATGCCGGCGGGCTGGCCGCATCCAGCAGATTGGTCCGCAGGTTGACGACGGCCTTCTGCAGGGTCCGGAATTCTTCCGGCGTCAAGCCCGCGGCCTTGGCCGTGATCTCGCGATAGTCGAAGGCTTTTTCCCGCAACTGGCGTCCGGCCTCGGTCAGGGACACCCGGACGCTGCGCTCATCTTCCGCGTCGCGCTCGCGGCGCACATATCCCATCGCTTCCAGGCGCTTGAGCATCGGCGTGAGCGTGCTCGGCTCCAGGAACAGGTTTTCGCTGAGGCCCTTGACCGTCTGCCGGTCCTGCTCCCAGAGCGCAATGATGGTCACATACTGGGGGTAGGTCAGCCCCAGTTGCTCGAGCACCGGCTTGTAGACGCGCGAATAGGCCAGGTTGGTCGAGTAGACGGCAAAGCACATGAAATCGCCGAGCTTTGCGGCGTCCTTGCGCTTCTGATCTTCCTTGCTCATTTGACATCCCCAAAAATTAATTATCGCGATAACGATTATCGTACTTGAAAAGTGCTGAGGCTTCGTATAAATTTACGATCATAATAATTATCGTCGTAAGTAATTTCTGGAAAATTCTCCTTCAACCATCAACGATTATCGGAGTCAAGCATGAGCAAGCACGACAAGCAGTCCGGCATCCGCATCCTGGCAGCGGCAGCCGCCCTGGCCGCCGCATCCTTCGCCTTGCCCGGCGCGGCGCAAGCGGCAACGCCGGCGCCCGGCTTCGCCTCGATCAAGCAGATCGATGCGGGCGTCCTGAATGTCGGCTACGTGGACGAAGGCCCGGCTACCGGCCCGGTCGTGATCCTCCTGCACGGCTGGCCCTACGACATTCACAGCTACGTCGACGTCGTGCCCCTGCTGACCAGGGCCGGCTATCGCGTGATCGTGCCTCACCTGCGCGGTTACGGCAGCACCCGCTTCCTCGACGCCCATGCCGTCCGCAACGGCGAACCGGCGGCGCTCGCGGCCGACGTCGTCGCGCTGATGGATGCGCTGAAGATCGACCGGGCCATCCTGGCCGGCTACGACTGGGGCGCGCGCACGGCGGACATCGTCGCCGCCCTGTGGCCGCAGCGCGTCAAGGGCCTGGTCTCGGTGAGCGGCTACCTGATCGGCAGCCAGGAAACGGGCAGGCAGCCGCTGCCGCCCGCCGCGGAACAGCAGTGGTGGTACCAGTTCTACTTCGCCACCGAGCGCGGCCGGATCGGCTACGAGAAGAACCGCCGCGATTTCGCCAGACTGATCTGGCAGACCGCCTCGCCCCGCTGGCGCTTCGACGACGCCACCTTCGAACGCAGCGCCGCCGCGCTGGACAATCCTGACCACGCCGCCATCACGATCCACAACTACCGCTGGCGCCTCGGCCTGGCGGACGGCGAAGCCAGATATGCGGGGCTGGAGGCCAGCCTTGCCGCATCGCCGGCCATCACGGTCCCGACGATCACCCTGGAGGGCGATGCCAACGGCGCGCCGCATCCGGAACCGGCGGCTTACGCAAAGCGCTTCACCGGCAGGTACAGGCATGAACTCATCCGCGGCGGCATCGGCCACAACCTGCCGCAGGAAGCGCCGCGCGCCTTCGCCGACGCCGTGATCGAAGTCGACCATCTCTGAGACGAAGAGGAGACCCGCCATGCTCGCATTCAAACGCCTGCTTCGCCATCCCCTGCGCTGGCTGTCCGGCGCCGTCCTTGCGGCGGCCGCGGCCGGCGCGGCCGGCACCGATTACCGCAGCGGCTTGCCGGTGCTCGGCGCCCTGCCGCCGCTGGACGGCGCCGTGACCTGGCTGAACTCCCCGGCCCTCACCGGCAAGGCCTTGCAGGGCAAGGTGGTGCTGGTCGATTTCTGGACCTATTCCTGCATCAACTGCATCCGCACCCTGCCCTACCTGCGCGCCTGGGAACGGAAATACCGTGACCAGGGCCTGGTCGTGGTCGGCGTCCACACGCCGGAGTTCGACTTCGAGAAAGACATCGCGAACGTCAGCCAGGCGCTTGGGCGTTTCATGATCGACTATCCGGTGGCCGTGGACAGCGACAGGCGCATCTGGACCGCCTTCCGCAACAACGCCTGGCCCGTGTTCTACATTGCCGATGCCCGCGGCCAGCTGCGTGCGCGCGTCGTCGGCGAGGGCAACTACGAGAAGACGGAACGCATCATCCAGTCCCTGCTGGCGGAAGCGGGCAAGGCCGGCGCGCCGGACACCCTCGTCACGCCGCGCGCCGCCGGCGAACAGTCCGCCCCCGACCTTGCGCACCTGGGGTCCGGCGAAACCTATGTAGGCTATGCGCAGGCGTCCAATCTTGGCGGCGGCAGGCGGCTCGAGCGCGATGTCCCGCACGATTACGCAAGGATGGAGGTCGGATCGAACCAGTGGAGCCTCGCCGGCAACTGGACCGTCGGCGCCGAGCGCGCTCGCCTGAACAGCGCGGACGGCAGCATCGTCTACCGCTTCCGCGCCCGCGACCTGCACCTGGTGCTGGGACCGGGCCCCGGCGGCAGGCCGGTGCGCTTCCAGGTCCGCATCGACGGCCGCGCGCCCGGAGCGGATCACGGCTCGGACACCGACGTCGACGGCAACGGCAGCATCGGCGATACAAGGCTCTACCAGCTCGTCAGGCAGTCCGGCGCCGTGAAGGAACGCCTGTTCGAGATCCGCTTCCTCGACGCCGGCGCCAGCGCCTTCGCGTTCACCTTCGGTTGAGACAGCCAGCACTTTCGGAGACCAAGCATGAGCACTTCCAGCCCCATCGACCTGGTGGAGCAGGAGCAGGTGGGGCCGTTCGGGCGCTGAACCGTGGCGGCTGGTGCGGCCTGCTGCCGGGACACTACTGCGCCGGCGCCGCGGACGCGCCTGAAGCTGGCGGGTCCCGGGGTGGCGTGAAGCCGACCATCTTCCACAGCGGCGCCGGTGCGTAGAAACGGCCGGCAGCCACCACGGTCCGGATGCGCCGGGTATTGCGGATGTCGCTCAGCGGGTCGCCGTCGAGCAGCAGCAGGTCGGCGCGCTTGCCGGCTTCGATGGTGCCGCTGTCCCTGTCCTGTCCCATGACGCGGGCAGGTACGCTGGTGGCGGCCTGCAGCGCCTGCATCGGCGTGAAACCGGCTTCGACATACAGCTCCAGTTCGCGGTGGATGCTGTGGCCGGGCACGCTCTGGTCGGTACCGGCAAGCACCGGTATGCCGGCCTGCTCTGCCGCAAGCACGATCTCCAGGAACTGCCGCTTCAGGGCGGCGCTGCGCGCTGCGCGCTCGGGCGTGGCGGGCGCGGCCACGAAATTCCCGGCCAGCTGGGGCGGCACCATTGCCACGCCGGGCTCGACCTCGCCCACGGGATGCTCTTTCGTGGCCATGAACAGTTCCAGCACCGCCAGCGTCGGATCGAAGCTGACCTGCCTGCGCGCCATCTCCGCCAGCATGGCCCGGGCATCCGGTCCGTCCAGATCGAGTTTCGGCGGCGGCAACTTGCGGTCGAACACGGTGCCGGGCGCGAAGAAGCCGGGGTAGGCCGTGTTGACGTGGGTGATCTCGTCCATGCCGAAGGCCAGCGCCTGCGGCAAGGTGACCGCCGTCGGCAGGTGTCCCGCCACGCGCAGGCCCTGGCGGTGCGCTTCGTCGATCACGGCTTTCAATACCTCGGGCTTGATACTGCTGTAGACCTTGATCTGGTCGAAGCCGGCTTGCTTGTAGCGCCGCACCAGGGCTTCGCCTTCGGCCGCGGTGTCGGCGGTGTCCACGCCCAGCGTCATCTCGCCGCGACCGTCGATCAGGCCGGAGATGAAAAGGCGCGGGCCGAGGCCTTCGCCGGCCGCCAGCGCCCGCTTCAGGGCCAGGATGTATTCGAATTCGTTGGCCATGTCGCGCGCGGTGGTCACCCCGGCGGCCAGATAGATCGGTCCCCACTCGACCTGGTTGTAGTGGGCATGCATGTCCCAGAGTCCGGGAATCACGGTCATGCCCGTGGCGTCGACGATGCGGGCGCCGCGCGGAATGCGCAGGCGGGTGCGCGGCCCGGCGGCCACGATGCGCTGCCCCTTCAGCAAGATGACGGCATCAGGCACGGCCGGCTTGCCGCTGCCGTCGATCAGCCTTGCGCCGCGGATCGCGGTGACGGTCCTGTCGTCGCGCTTCGGCAGCGGATAACTGCGGCCGAGATTCTGCAGCTGGTCGCGGGTCGACGCCGTCAGCAGTTGCGGTAGCAGCGCCTCGTCGCCCTTGCGGATCGCTTCGAAATGGTCGAATTCGGCGTCGGTGCCGACGAGGGCCACCAGCTGTCCCTGCTCGTCCAGCCAGACGCTCTCCTGTCCCCAGATCAGTCCCTCGACCACATGCCGCGCCAGCCTGCGGCGCCGGGTTCCCGCGCCGGTTTCGTCGCTGCCGCTCTGGCGGATCCGCACTTCGCCGAGCGGCAGCACCGCCATCGAGGCCGGCCGGCCCAGTGCGATCCAGCGCCTCATCAGCTGCTGCTGGAAGGATACCGGCGCGTAGGAGCCGAGCAGGAAGGCGGCTTTGCCGGCGCTGTCGCGCGCCTTGCCGTCCTCCACGATGTGGACGCCATCGGCATTCGCCTGGGCGTCCAGGTTCACCTCGTTGCCGCGCGCCGTACTGCCCTTGAGCGCCAGGCGCAGCGGCGCACCGTCGGCCGCCAGGTGGAGGTCGGCCTGCAGCGGCACCTCGGTGCCGCGGTCCTTGAAGCGGAAGTCGGCATGGATGGCCAGGCCCTTGTCGCTTTTGTCGACCGTGTAGCGCTCCTCGCCGATCGCCTGCTTGTACTTATGCAGGGTGAAACTGCCTTGCTCGATGATGGCTGCGCGCGCCGTTCCCGCGAACAGGAGGGCGAAGGGCAGGACGAATCCGGCGATGCGGTTCGCGAACATGGGCATAGGCATGGGCAAGGCAGCCTCCACGGCATGATTGACGGACGGATTAAAAAACTAACATACTGTATGTCGCGCGCCCGCTAGTGCGTCGCCCCGCCCGCCAGCGCCAGGTCGGCTTCCACCGCCAGCGCCACCCCGACCGCCACCCGCAAGCCCGCCACCATGTCCTCCAGTTCCATCGACGGCGTCGGCTCGGGCCAGGTCGCGGCCTGCTCGGGCAGGAAGGGCACGTGGATGAAGCCGGCCTTCGCGCCCTGCCCGCGCAGGTGGTGCATCAGCGCGTAGAACACGTGATTGCACACGAAGGTCCCGGCGGTCTGCGACACGCCCGCCTTCAGGCCCTGCTCGCGCATCGCCGCCACCATGGCCTTGATCGGCAAGGTCGTGAAATAAGCCGCCGGGCCGTCCGCGACGATCGGCACGTCGATCGGCTGCTGGCCGGCGTTGTCGAGGAAGCGTGCATCGTCGACGTTGATGGCGATGCGCTCCACCGAGATCTCCGGGCGCCCGCCGGCCTGGCCCACCGCGATCGCGATGTCGGGACGGACTTCGTCGACGAAGCCGAGCAGCGCCTCGGCGGCGCGGCCGAACACGCAGGGCAGCAGGCGCACTTCGACCTTGAAACCATCGCCGGACCAGCCTTCCAGCAGGCGCACGGCTTCCCATGCGGGGTTGATGGATGCGCCGTTGAAGGGCTCGAAGCCGGTGAGCAGAACAGTCTTCATAAGATCATCGATACATCAGGAAGTAGAGCAGGACGATATTCGCCAGCAGCAGCGGCAGCGCGGTCGGCAGCTGGGCCTTGATCACGGCGTTCTTGTCCGGCAGCTCGAGCAGGGCCGCCGGGACGATGTTGAAGTTGGCGGCCATCGGCGTCATCAGGGTGCCGCAGTAGGCGCTGAACATGCCGATTGCTGCCATCACGGCCGGATTCGCATGATACACCCCGACCAGTATCGGAATCCCGATGCCGCCGGCGATGACCGGGAAGGCGGCGAAGCCGTTTCCCATCACGACCGTGAACAGGGCCATGCCGATGCAGAAGGCGGCGCAGGCGACCAGGCGCGAATCCATGGCGATATACGAGGTCGTGATGTGGGCCACGGCCTTGCCGACGCCGGCCTCGGAAAACAGCAGGCCGAGCACGGCCAGCATGTGCGGCAGCACCACCGCCCAGCCCATCGCGTCGATCAGGCGGCGCGCCTCGCGCACGCCCTGCAGCGGCGTGGCGCGCGTCAGCCAGCAGGCCAGCGCCAGGGCGACGATGGAGCCGCAGCCCATGCTCACCAGGGTCAGGTTCTTCGGATCGAGCAGCGCGGTCGCATCGATGCGCACGTCCTTCAGCAGGGTCGAGCCGATCATGGTTACCACCGGAATCGCCAGCGCCGGCACCAGCAGCTTGTGGCCGAGCCGGGCGGCGCTGGCGCGGCGCGCGTCTTCCGGCGGCGGATTCGCCTTCCCTCCCTGCACCAGGCCGACGCCTGCCACCAGCGCCATCGCGACCATGAGCAGGCCGGTGGCGGCCGGCGGCATGCGCCCGCCCGCCAGGTAGAGCAGCGCGTACAGGCCCCAGAACAGCGCGCTCGTGAAGCGGCGCGGATTGCTGCGGTCGCGCAGGTTCATCATGGCCGTGGCCGCGAACAGCAGGCCGACCAGCACGTAAAAATCGTCGAGCGCGAGGATCATTGCGTGATTCCATCGGCCACGCGGCGCGGCGTGTCCGTACCGCGCAGGATGCGGGCATCGAGCCGGCGCAGGTTCCAGGCGTGGATGAGGAAGGCCGTGACCGCGGTCGGGATGCCCCACAGCGCCATGTGCACGGGATCGACCTCGAGCCCTTCGGCGCGCAGGATGGTCTGCATCAGCACGATGGCGCCGAAGGCGACGAATATGTCTTCGCCGAAGAACAGGCCGACGTTGTCGGTGGCGGCGCTCATCGCGCGGATGCGCTGGCGCATCGCCTCGTCGAGCTTGCGATTTTTCTCGCGATAGCGCGCTTCGGCGGCCGCCTCGGCCATCGGCGCCAGCAGCGGCCTCACCATGTTCGGATGGCCGCCCAGGCTGGTCAGGCCGAAGGCGGCGGCGAGTTCGCGCACCAGCAGGTAGACCGTCAGCAGGCGTCCGGTGGTGGCGGAGCGGATCTTCGCGATGCTGGCCTGGGCGTGCTCGCGCAGCCCGGCGCGCTCGAGCAGGCCGATCGCGGCCAGCGGCAGCAGCAAGATCAAGGGCAGGTTGCGGGTCTTGACGAAGGCGGTCCCGAGCGATTCCAGCAGGTGGACGGGGGACAGGCCGCCGGCCAGCCCGGTCACGCCGCAGGCGGCGATCACGACCAGCACCGGATTGGCGCGCAGCAGGAATCCGGCGGCGACGACGGCAATGCCGAGCAGCGGCCACAGGTTGACAGCGGTATGCATGGGTCTCCGTATGATTTTTTTTATCGTGGAGATATTACCTCAGCAGGGGGTGCGTCCAGCGAATGGATGAGATCCGCCATCGCAGCCGGCGCCGGCGTGGCTTTTATATCGGACGCATTGCGTGTGCCCATGACATGCCGGCGCCCACCCGCTATGCTCGGCGGGTCATCCAAGGAGGCAGCCATGAATTCGCTATTACGCAGAGTCTCGCTGCTGGCCGCGCTCGGCCTTGCAAGTTGCGGCGGCGACGTCGGCTTCGGCATCGGCGTCGTCTGGCACGACGGTCCGGAACATCCCTGGCCCAACCACCCCGACTGGCCCAGCTGGCCCGACCGGCCGCAGGGCGCTACCGGGCTCTTCCCTATTGCCGGGGACGTCTGCGGCGTCTGCGGCGGCTCGAAGGACGGCACCGGCTCGGCGGCCCGCTTCGACGCGCCGGAAGGCATCGCCGCCGACACCGCCGGCAACCTGTATGTGGCGGAGCCGGCCAGCGCGACCGTCCGCAAGCTCACGCCGCAGGGCGCGGTCACGACCCTGGCCGGCGCCCTCGGCGCGGTCGGCTATGCGGACGGCGGCGGCGGCGCGGCGCGCTTCAACGGGCCAAGCCGGCTGGTGGCGGATTCCCAGGGCAATGTGTATGTAACCGATACCGGCAACTCGGTGGTGCGCAAGATCACGGCGGCGGGTTCGACCGGCACGGTGGCCGGCAACGGCACCTGCGGCAGCGTCGACGGCCGCACGATCTCGGCCCAGTTCTGCAATCCGAAGGGCATTGCGCTGGACCGCCGCGGCAATCTGTGGATCGCGGACACCGGCAACCACACGGTGCGCCGCATCGACATCGACGGCAAGGTCAGCACCGTGGCCGGCTCGCCGGGCGTGTGCGGCAGCACGGACGGGCGCGGCGACGCGGCCCGCTTCTGCAGTCCGCAGGATGTCGGCGTCGACGAATGGGACAACGTCTATGTGGTCGACACCGGCAATTCGACCATCCGGATGATCAAGTCCGACGGGACGGTATCGACCCTGGCGGGCCAGGCCGGCCAGTGCGGGGCGGTGGACGGCAGCACGACCGTGTCGCGGCTGTGCGCGCCGAGCGGCATCGCGGTCGAGGGCAACGACCTGTATATCGCGGACACCGGCAACGCCACCATCCGCAGGATCAACCTCGACAACGTGACCAGCACGGTGGCGGGCGTGGCCGGCCGCCATGGCATCCAGCTGGGCGCCCTGCCCGGCGGCCTGGACCGGCCGATCGGGGTGGCGCGCGCGCCGGACGGCTCGTTCGCGCTCACGACCCATAACCTGGTCGTGAAGCTGCTGCCGGCGAAGTAGAAAGAAACTAGTCGGGGTGAACTGGGCTGAACGCATCCCTGCCCACCACCGTGGTCCAGGGCCGCACGCGCCAGCTCTTCACCAGGCCCTGGACGACGTAGGGATCGGCCCTGGCGAAGCGCTCGGCGACTTCCGGCGAGTCGCCGCTGAACAGCAGGACGGCGGTGTCGGCCGGATCGGCCAGGGCGCCGGCGATCACGATCTCGCCGCGCTGCTCGGCCGCCCAGGCCAGTTTCAGGTGTTCGTTGCGGAATTCGCCGCGGCGCGCCAGGTAGTCGGGCGCCAGTTCATACATCAGCAGATAGTGCACGGGATCTCCAGGCTTGGATTCGACAGGACCGAGGCATCTTAACGCATCCGAATGCGGACACGGCGGCCTGAGCGGGGCCCTGCCCTGCAGCTTTACGCCAGCCATGCTATTGTTGTGGCATGGCAACGTCGCTTGGGTAAATATCTGGCTTCCATAGCTTTGTACCTCAGCGCACAGAACGTTTCAGGATGGCAGAGGTAGACTAGCAGCATGGACACCAGGAAAAAAGTAGCGGCAGGAATGGCTGGCTTTGCCAGCATGCTGTGGCTGGGCCTCACGGCTGCGGTTGCAGCCAACCAGCGCCGCCTCGTGTTCAATCCTACCGTCGAGCGCGAAGTCAAAAGGCCGCGCAGCAGCGGCCACCGCACCCGTCCGGTAGTGCTGCGCGCCGCCGACGGCACCCGCCTCTGCGGCTGGCTGATGACTCCGCAGATCCCTGGCCCCCACCCCGCCGTCGTCTATTTCGGCGGCCGCTCCGAGGAAGTCTCCTGGGTGGTGCGCGATGCCGGCAAGCTCTTCCCCAACATGGCCGTGCTGGCCGTGAACTACCGCGGCTACGGCGATTCGCATGGCGATCCGGACGAGATCCACATGGTCGAAGACGGCTGCATGCTGTTCGACTGGATGGCCGCGCGCGCCCACGTGGATGCGCGCCGCATCGCCGTGGTCGGCCGCAGCCTGGGTTCCGGCGTCGCCGTGCAGGTGGCGAAGGAGCGTCCGGCGCATTCGGTGGTCCTGATCACGCCCTACGATTCGATCCTGGCGATCGCCAAGCGCAAGTTCCGCGTGATGCCGATCGAGTACATGCTGCGCCACCGCTTCGAGTCGATCAAATATGCGCCCGCCCTGAAGGCGCCGACTTATGTACTGCGCGCGGAAAGCGACGACGTGGTGCCGCATTCGCATACCGACCAGCTGGTGGCCAAGCTGGCCCAGTTGTGCGGAGACGACATCGTGCCCGGCTCGGACCACATGAACATCCCCTACCTGGAAGGCACCCAGAGCCGCATCGCCGGCTTCCTGGGCTCCCAGTTCGCAAAACCGCTGGAACAGGCCGCGGCGTCGAGCGCGCCGATTCCGGCGCCCGTCATCGCCTCGGTCGCCACCGATGGCGCGCCGGCACCTCTCATTCCCGTCCCCGCCGCGACGATTGCCATCCCGGCCGCCCTCCTTCCCAACCCGGCCGACGCCATCCCGCTGCCTACCATCGACGCCAGCCCCAGCCTGGCCGCGCTGCCGATCCAGGTCGGCAGCAAATAAGCCGCAAGCAAGCGCGCGTCGGCCTCGGCA
>FTCZ01006550.1_pt1 | contig 11766 bp, 8 predicted proteins | sample 1658871 | NCBI WGS metagenome assembly FTCZ01 (sample SAMEA3914864, study PRJEB12502) | metagenome | biome: forest; material: soil | place: USA | collected 2012-03-12 | depth 0.3 m
GACCGACAACACACAGCCACGCTTCGCCCTGCGTTTCGACACCAAGGATGCCCGACTGCGGTTCAACTCGTTGATGGCTGACCTGCTGAAGCAGGGTTATCTCCAGGGCGACGATGGCGGGATCAAGTCCGGGCCGCAAATGGACGGCGGCGACTACGGTGTCTTGAGCGGCCCGTCGAATTCGTTGCGCTATGTTGAGCAGCAGGTAGCCGGGATGGCGATGTTCCAGCCCGATGCGACGATGAGCGCGAAGGAGCGCGCGTCCTTGGAGCAGCAGAAGCAGGCGTTGATGCAGGCCGCTCGCGATCTGTGGATTGCCTCGCAGCCGGACCAGTCGCTGAGTAAGGTGATGGCCACGCGCTACACCAAGCCGGGATTCGACCCGGACATGATCCGCAACTTCGCCCAGCGGCAGATGATCGGCGCCCGCGCGCTGGCCGGGATCGCCACCTCGTCGCAGATCGACAAAGCCTATAACGACATGCGCGCCAAGGTGCTGGAGTCGCACAACCCGACCAGCGGCGTGGACTCCGATCTGGTGACCGGGCTGATGTCTGAGATGCGGCTGCGCGATGCGCGCAACCCGATCAATCCGTTCGGTGATACGCTCAGCAAGCTGCGTGGGTTCAGTCACGCCTATCATCTCGGCTTCTCGCCCGCCTATGGCGCGATCCAGCTGATGCAGGTGGGCACCAATGCACTGCCCGAGCTGGCCAAGTCGTTCGGCTACAACAAGTCGTTCCATGCGCTGCGCCGCGCGCTGGCGCCGACTTTGTCGATCCTCAACGCCGCCCGGCAGGCCGCGGCGGAGCAGGGCTGGCGCCACAGCGCCGATCTGTCACTAACCGAGAATGTGATCAAGAACGCCAAGCTGTCGCCGAGACAGGCCACGTTCCTGCGACACATGATCGCCACCGGCTCGATCGATATTGGCTTCACGGCCCACTCGGTCAGCGAAGCGGCACGTACCGGCTCGTCGCAGCGCGGCAATCTCGACACGGCGCTCAAGTTCTCGGCGGCGATGGGGGCCTATACTGAGACTGCCAGCCGGTTGATCACTGCGCTCGCGGCGCATGAGATGCACACGGGCGACGCACAGGAAAGCGCCAAGTTCGCGCAGGGCGTGCTCTCGAACGCGATGTTCGATTACCAGAGCTGGAACACGGCGCGGTTGCTGGGGCGCCAGGGTTTTCTCGGCCCGGTGACGCCGCTGGTCACCCAGTTCATGCAGTACAGCGCGCAGATGACCGAGAAGCTCTATTCCGAGGTCCTCGATGCGACAGGGAAGGTCCGGGCCGGGGAGAGTGTCGAGGACGCTGCTGCCCGGCGCGCGGGGGCGCGGACCTTCCTGCTTGGCCATCTGACCGCGATCACCGCGCTCGCAGGCACGCTGGGGCTACCGTTCGCGTCGGCGTTCGGCGCCGTACTGGAGAAGCTCGTCAACACGACGCGCGGTCCGGACGAGCCCCCGTTCGACGCAACGGTGGCATGGCGCAATTTTCTGGCCAGTGTGCTCGGCAAGGACATGGGTGAGGTTGTGGCGCGCGGTGCGCCGCGGGCGCTCGGGTTCGACATCTCGGCACGCGTGGGCGAGCAGAACCTGCTGCCGTTCTCGGACCTGCTGACGGACAAGCGCAGCTGGCGCGAGGCCACCCAGGACAGTGTCGGTCGATCGGTCGGCGCCGCGCCAGACATGTTGCTCAACCTGGTCGACGCGGGTGAGAAGTTCGGCAATGGCGACCTGATGGGCGGCTTGATCGCCGGGTTGCCGGTTCAGTTCCGCAATGTTGCCCAGGCGTATCGGATGACCACTGATGGGTATATCGATACCAAAGGCAACAAGCTGCCGATGACGCCGGGAACCAGCGCGATCCTGTGGCAGCTTCTCGGGGTCACCCCGTCGGAGAAGGCCGAGTATAGCGAAGCGCGTGGGGACCAGCAATCGCGGCGCGTGCAGATCACCGCGCAGGCGCAGACGTTGCGTAACGGCATTGTCCGGGCGATGACTTCAGGCGATCAGGACCGGGCTCGAGAGCTGGTGCAGGAGGCGCAGAAGTTCGACAAGGCGAACCCGGCATATGCGGTCGTCCCCAGCTTGACCGGCGCGCTGCAGCGTCAGCAGCAGTCGATTGCCCAGGCCCGCGCGCTCCGCACCCCGGTGGGGGTCCAGATGGATGATCTCGCGGCACAGCGGCTGACCCGTTACGCGAACATTGATTATGTACGTTGAGTGATGTACCTCGGGTGCGTTCTTGATGTGAAGGCGGGTGATGGGGGTTTCTCGAAACAGTGTGGTGTTCGGCAAATTCGTGCCGGAAGTGACGCGCACGTTTCTGCCCGGCTGTCGGGTATGCGGAGGCGCGCACCCGCTGGCACGTCGCGGCTACCAGGGATCGAGCACACATTGTCCGGACTGTGACGCGCCGAGCGCACCTCCAGGGCGCTCTGTGACGGAACGCGCGATACTGAGTAGCTGGATGGGACGGATCGCGAATTTGCTGCTGAGTATCGGAGCGGCACTGGGACGCATGGCCGGGAGATTTTGACATGATTACGATCGATTATACCGTGACGTCATGCACGACCGACGAGTTCACGGTCGAGGCTGAGGTCGCGGGCAAGCCTGCACAGGCCAAGATTTCCGGCCTAGTCGTGGAGATGTCGTCCGCCGATGGTGCGATGGGTCACACCTATCGCTTTGTCCCTGACGACCTCGCTGCGGCGCAGGAAGCATTCGCGGTCGGATCGACCGTCACCGCCACGCTGGTGCCGACGATCCCCGTCGCGCCTGCCACGTAAGGAGGACTGGCACATGGCTCGCAATATCGCTCTTGTACATCCCGGCACCGGTGTCGCTGCCGGGTCATCGTTCGGCGTTCCGCTTCTTCGCGGCGGGCTGGTCTGGCTCGCAACGGTGTTCACCAACGCCGGAGCGGCGATCGTCACCAACCGGATCATCCAGGCAGGCACTGCCGCAAAGAACATCGGCTGGGGGATTGGCACCGGCGCCGCCGCGGTGGGCGATACGGCTCTCGGCACGGAGTCCGCGCCGACGACGTCTGGCGGTCGCACAGTCGGCACTGAGAGCCGCACCACAGTGACCAACACTAACGACAATTATCAGGTTGTCGGGACGGTTACCGCAGGCAGTACGCTGGCGATCACGGAGGCCGGTCTGTTTGACGCCGTGAGCGCGGGCAACATGCTGATCCGGTCGGTGTTCTCCGCGGTGAACGTGGTCTCCGGTGACAGCATCGCGTTCACTTTCGGCCTCAAGTTCGTTCCGGGATGACGGGTCGCAAATTACAGCGTAACAACGGCCCCCAAAGCAATTTGGGGGCCGTTTCCATGAGGGGTGAGGTGACGTGACGGCGTTCAACCAAAGCGCGCAGGCTGTGACTTCGCCGGTCACCTCGCGCAAGTCAGCGACCACCAAGAAGGTGCCGCGAAGCGCGCCTCGTCGCGGCAATTCAATCACATATTCGAACGACCTCACCAATGCGGCGTGGAGCCTGTTCGGCACGACGCTGACAACAGGCCAGCCCGATCCGTTAGGTGGTAACGCAGCAACTAAAATCTCCGCCGATACAACATCGGCGCTTCACGTTGTCCAGCGCATACCGGTAATTCATTCATTGGCCCAGGGAGAGTCAGGTACTCTCTCATTCTACGCCAAGGCGGCCGGATACCAATATGCGATAGTCCGAGTTCCGGTGATAGTTTTCGACCTGATAAATGGTACGGTGGTCACGGTAACTCAAAGCGCAACTGTCGAGACATCTGCGTCCATTACTCCTGTACCAGGATTTACCGGATGGTACTTTTGCACCGTCACCTATTATGCCTTGGGAGCTTTCGCTCCGGCCGTTTTTACCGTAAGTCCAAATCCGGTCAGCACTGTCACGAATTTCAACGGTGACGGTGTCTCCGGCATGTATGTCACTGATTTTCAGTTTAACGAAGGTGTCTTTGCCGGACCGTATCTCGACACCACGTCTACTGCAGTTCTGCAGTCCAACGCGACATTGCTGCGTGGGCGTATACTGCAAGCGACAGCGACCGAGACGACGGCGTTCCTGCGGTCCACCGTGAAATTACTGCAGTCGACAAGCTCCAATCTTGCATCGATCGTTCGGCAGACACTGAAGGGCGACTATTCTCTGCTGGCCGCATCGTTCGATTTCACGCCTGGGACGTTGCCTGCCGGTGCTACCGTCAGCCGCGCAGGAACAGGCTGGGCTTGGGATGCGAGCGGAACGACGTCACTTGCGGCATATTCGACGAACCTGCCGAGATTTCAGCATAACCCGATGACGGGCGCGTTGCTTGGGCTGCTGCTCGAACCGGCAACGACCAACGAAATTTGGTACAGCAACGACATAACTCAGAGCAGCGACTCGACTGATCCTGAGGGCAACTCATCGACGTGGCAATATTTCCGCAGCAATGCAGACACGCCGAACGCGAATACGCTGGTTGAGGTCGATCACGGCACGGGCAATATTGCGGACATTCAAACGCTGCACAGCACGGCTGACGGCGAGAGGATAATCATCTCTGTTGTTGCGTCACCTTACCGCCCGACAGGATCGACGAAACGCTACCTGCAAATCCGAAATGACGTGCAGGTAATTCTTCCCAAGACCCCGGCCGCGTTCGCGATATTCGATGTCGAAGCTGGAACGATCACTCAGGTATCAACCAACCCGTCGCTGATCTCGGCGACCATGGAGCAGATCAGTGCGACAAAATGGCGCTGTACGCTGGTAGCTGCGATCGCAGCTACCAAAGCCTACCCAAATTCCCACTTTAACCTGTACCCTGTCACGACGCCGACGACGCCGATATCGATCTCGTTGGACGGTGTTTCCGGCATCCATCTGGATCATATTCAGTTCGAGCACGGCGTCGCCAAGGTCCCGACATCACTCATCCCGACCACCGGTCCGGCGGGAACTGGTGCCGTGACCCGTCCGGCGGAGGCGCTGGTGCTGGATTTGACCGGGAAGGCTTCCAGCGGTCCGGTCCTCGTCAAAGTCACTTTCGACGATGCATCCGTCCAGACGCTGGTGGGTGTGGTGGTCAGCAGCACACTAACGATCTCACCGGATCAGTTGGCGCGGAGCATCGTGACCCGCGTGGACGTCTATTATCGCGTGCTCAGCGCGATCACCACGCCGGTGGCGAAACGCATCAGCCAGAGCAGCAGGAAGCTTACAGGGCTGAGCAATGTGATGGTAGCGTTGAGTCGAAACACGCCGAGACTACTCCTCGGGATTGCAGCGCAAAGCACGACGTTGGCGCGCGCTGTGGGAAAGCTGCTATCGGTTTCCGTCACGCAGGCTACGACGTTGATGCGTGGCATCGGACATAAAGCTGTGGCACTGGCGGCTCAAGCGGCGACACTGGTGCGCGGGTTTTCGCACGCCATGCAGGGCACCAGTCCGACCGCCGCAACACTGGCACGCGTCGCTGCGCGTTCGATGATGGCCACGTCCTCACTGGTCGCCACGTTAGCGCGGGGTGCAGGAAGGTTGCTATTGGCTTCCGTCGCGCAGGCTACGACGTTAGTGCGTGGTGTCAGCCACAAAGCTACAGCACCTGCGGCGCAAGTTGCGACCCTGACACGAGGGATCGCGCGGTCCATGCAGGGCGCCAGCTCGGCTATCGCGACGCTGATGCGCAGCATCGCACGCTCGGTGATGGCCACATCCTCGCTGACCGCCGCGCTGATGCGATCATCGTCGAGGGCGCTTAATACTGTCGCAACGCAGATGTCCACGGCAATCCGCCAGACGAGCAAGACGTTTGCAGGTGTGGCGAGTATGACGGCGACGCAGCTGGTGAGCATTATGCGAACCGTGGCGTTGTTGGGGTCAGCGACAGCAGTCGCCAACCTGACGCGTTCCACCATCCGGACAATCTTCGCGACTGCTGCTCAGATCGCAGCTGCCGCGCGCGCGGCGACTAAGACGTTGACGGTCAGCGCGGTCCAGGCGTCCACCGCATCGGCCATCAAAGTGTTCCTGCGATCGGCCGTCTCCACCACCTCGGCGATAGCGGTGCTCACCCGGTCGACCAGTAAGCAACTTCTCAGCACGGCCGTAGCTGCCGCGGGTGCACATGGGGTGACCACCGCGTTTCGCTCCGCGCTGGCAGTAACATCTGGAGCGGCATCGCTCAGCCGACAGCTCGCCCGCGCGGTCGGCTCGAGTGTCTCCGTGCTTGGGACGGCGGCGGCGTTGAAGGTGTTCTTGCGCCCTGTAAGCACCCTGACATCACCAGTGGTGCAGCTGACGTACTCGACCGCAAAACGATTGGGCGCTCTGGTGATACCTGTCGCAGCGTTGGGCCAGTCGATCTCCCGGCAGATAACAGCAACCGTCAGCTTGACCGTGAGCATGTTCTGGACGGAGGCGAAGCAGTTCATGACGGCCGTCACCAGTGCCGCCTCCGTGGTCGTGGTCCCGCTCCGTGCGGTGGTCGCTAGTAGTGTTGCTACGGTCCAGGCACACATCACACATCCGGCGGCCAAAGCGCTGCAGGTCGTCTCGGGCGTGATCGCCAGGACGACGCGGTCAACCACCAAGACATTCCTGAGCGCGGCCGGAACACTGGCCACGTCGTTGCGCAGCCTGATCTCCGATGTTGCCAAGCCTTCCTCTCGGGTCGTGCAGGCGATCTTCGAGGGTGTGCGACGTGCCATCGTGGCGCCGCCAGTGCGAGCGGCGGGTGCCGAGGTCACGATCGATCGGTCTACCACTCCTGACGCAGCTCCGCGGGTTGCAAATCCAGGGCATCCGACTAGAGTGGCGACGACATCGGAAATCGATCGGAGCGCAGAATGATTTCCTGGCCGCCCAAAGACCCAGACGAATTTCTCGATTACGACGTCGACTGGACGGACCTGCTCGCGCCGGACGTCGATGCGATCGCCACGTCGGAGTTCTTGGTGGAGGCCGGGGATGTCGTCATCGCGGATGACCCCGCGCCTTCGGTGACCGGGAGCGTCACGAAGGTGTGGCTGTCGGGCGGCACGCTCGGCAACACGGCGCGCATCCTGAACCGGATCACCACCACCGGTGGGCGCATCTGGGACCAGACCATGCGGCTGCGCATCAGGTCGCGCTGATGGCGTCGCAGCCGCCTCCCGAGTCGTATGTGTTCGCGCAGTTCAAGGGGTTGCGCAATACGATCGACGCCACGCGGTTGAGCCCCACCGAGCTGGTGGTCGCGCGCAATGTCGATCTCGACGACGCCGGGCAGCTGCGCCGCCGCCGGGGCTACGGGCGCAAGGTATCGGGCAGGTTCCACAGCCTGTTCACCGGCACGCTGGCGACCTATGGCGTGAAGAACGGCGAGCTTGGGCTCATCAACCGGGATTACAGCTTCATTCCGCTTGGCGTCGATGTCGGTACCGACTCCCGGGTTGCCTATGTGCAGGTCGCCGACGACATCTATTTCTCCTCCGGCCGGGTGTCCGGCGTGATTCGGCCAAGCCAGGCGGTAGACCCCTGGGGACAGATCGGTGGCGATACGATGTGGGTGTCGCCGGTGGTGAACCCGACGGCCGGGCTGACACCGATCCGCGGAAAGCTGTTCGGGCCGCCGCCGATGGCCACCGTGTTGGGGGAGCGCAACGGGCGCATCTATCTGGGCGAGGGCCGCACGCTGTGGGCCACCGAGCTATACCTGCCGCATCAGGTCGACAAGACACGGAATTTCCTGCAGTTCGAGGACGATATTACCGGTATCGGGATGGTCAACGACGGACTCTATGTTGGCACGCGAAGCTCGTTGTGGTTCTTGTCCGGAACGTTCCCGTTGAAGCGCGATCTCGCGCTTGCGAGCCCTGTGATCGCCGGATCGATGGTCGCGGCGGACCCCAAGATCGTGGCGCCGCAGGCACAGAGTTCGGCCGCGGTGCTGATCCTCACCGAGTCGGGGCTGATCTGCGGTCTTGACGGCGGCGTGGTGCTCAATCTGACCCACGACATGATGCTGTTTCCGCAGAGCGAGCGAGCGGCTGCAATGTTCCGTCGACAGGATGGCGGAAATCATTATATAGTGGCGCAGGACAGCGCTGGAACGCCGATCTCGTCGGCTCGTGTCGGCGATTATTGTGACGCGGAAATCCGCAGGTTTCAAGGGGGTTGACGATGAAGCAGCAGTTCGAGCAGACGTCAGGCGGCGTTTTCATGCCGGTCGACGCCCTGAAGATCGGCGGTCGGTTCACGATCGAGCATTACCGCAAGGGCGAGTTGATCGACGTCGAAGAGTGCAAGAACCTCGTGGTGAACGAGGGCCTCAACGCAATGCTCGACACCATGCTCCACGGCTCGGCGCAGGTCACGACCTGGTACCTCGGTCTGTTCGAGGGCAACTATACCCCGGTCTCCACGGTCACCGCCGCGACGATCACCGCCGCATCGACCGAGACCACGGCTTATGACGAGACCACGCGTGTCGCCTATGACGAGGCCGCCGCGTCGGCGCAGGTTACCACCAACGCCGCGAACAAAGCGACGTTCACCTTCAACGCGACCAAGACGATCTACGGCGCGTTTCTGGTGTCGGCCGCGGCCAAGAGTGCGACCACTGGCACGTTGCTTGCCGCTGCGCGGTTCGCCAGCTCGAAAGCGGTGGCCGCCGCCGATCAGTTGCTCCTGACCTACGCGCTGTCGCTCGCCTCGGCGTAAACCTGAGGAGGCATCGCGGTGACGGATTTTTATTGGGATCGCGTGTGCGAGACCAGCACGACGACCGGCACGGGGGATTTCACCCTGGCGGGAGCTGTCACGGGTTTTCAGACATTCGATGACGCCGGAGCTGGAGCCTTTAGTCCGTTCCCCTACCTGATCGAGGCGGTGGACACCAATGGTCTGCCGACCGGCGCTTGGGAGGCGGGATATGGTTTGCTGACCGGCAGCACGACGCTCCAGCGACTCATTACGACCGCGTCGTCGAACTCGGGCAGCCTGGTGGACTTCGCAGCCGGGACGAAGCGTGTTCACGTGGCCGCCAGCGCGGGCGTGCTCAACGTTCGCGGATGCACCTTCCGGCTCACTTCGAACGCGACCGCTCAGGATTTCACGACCGCAACCGCGATCCCGTGGGACTATCGCGACTGGAGCAACGATCCAACGGGTGGCGGGTTTTTCCACGAGTCGATCACGCACCCCTCACGACTGACGCTCCCAGACGGGTATGACGGGTCGTTGGTGCGGCTGTCCGGACAGATCACGCTGACGAATATCACCGCCGCCGATTGGGTCGAGCTGAAAATTCGCGGTGATGGCGGCAGTGCTGCGCTGGGTCGGACGACCGTCTCCGTGCCGACCACGACGATCGGAATTCCGATTGTGTCGAAAATCTTGTTCGCAGGTGTCGCCAATTATTTCGAGCTGTTTGTGCAGGTAGGTGCGGACACGAGTGTCGATGTCGTCGCGGCAGACTCTTGGTTCCAGCTTGAAGTCCTGCAGTAATGGCCGGGCTGGGCGCGTCGATCCCGCTATTGGGGGATGTACCAGTTGTTGCTGTGTCTGGTGGCGGACCCACGGTTATTAGCGTATCAGTCTCGGAAGACCTGACGATCGATGCTGCTCCGGATTATTTCTGGCAACCTGGCGCCATCGTGCGTGAAGCGATCACGGCACGCGAGGCGACGATGGCGGGGATGCACTATCAAGTCTTCTCCAGTGACGTGCTGCACATCCGCGACGTGCTGCGCAACGCCTCCACCGCGGGGCTGAGCGACGCGCTGACGATCTCGGACCTCACCTCCGCGCTGCGTGGGGTCGTCGTGATGGAGCGCTTGCGGATCGCCGAGAGCACAATCCCGGCAGCAGTCTACCGGCGCGCGCTCGCCGACATGGTCCGCGCGTCCGATGCGCTGCATAATTTCTTCGGTGGCGAGCTGCTGGACAACGTGGTGGTCACCGACACGGCGGTGAAGAACTACCTCGCGATCGTCGCCGCCCAGGAGACGCTGACGCTGACCGATCTGCTGGGCCACAGCCTCGTGCTGCGCGTTACGGTGGACGATGCCGTCACGGTCACTGCCAGCGACGCGTTGCGCATGCTCTATGCGCCCACGATCACTGAGCATGTCGAGATCGCTGGGGCCTACATCTCACCCGGCGGCGGGATCACCTCGTGGGCAGTTAACGCGCGCAACGGCGGCGTGACCGAGTACACCAATTTCGAGTTTAACAGCTTCGCGCAGCTCGGGCATCGGTACATCGCGGCCAGCGATGACGGGCTGTTCGAGCTGGACGGCGACAATGACGATGCGGCCGACGTGATCGCCACGATCCGTGCAGGCTACCAGCAGATGTCGGGTACCCACTTCGGCGCGTTTAAGGCGGCGTATCTTGGCGTTACCGGCGGCGGTCAGTACGTGCTGCGGATCATCGACAAGCAGAGCAACAGCTGGAGCTACCGGGTGATTGCCGAGAACGGGCGATCGACCAAGATCAACATCGGCAAGGGTCTGCGCGCGCGCTACTTTGCCTTCGAGCTGGTGAGCACCGGCCAGGATTTCGATCTCGATCTGGTCGAGTTCGTGCCGATCATCATGCAGCGTCGTGTCTAAGGACGGTCTCCCGACCAGCAAGGGTGGTGAGCTTTTCGGCGACGTGCTGAAGCAGCCGGTCGTGACGCGCTATCACGGCGTGGATACGCGGACGGATGAAGGAGCGGCACTGGTGGCCGCACGCACAAGCGAGGTTAACCGCTTCGTCGCCAAGGCCCGGCAAGCTTACTCGCTGAGCGGCCGGACGCATCTCGCAGTGCGTGGGCAGATCACCGACGGAGATGTGCGGTACACGAACCAGTTCGGTAATGAGATCGTGGACGTCAGGATCAGCACGCCGAAGGGTCAGCCAGCCAAAGCGAAAATCCCGATACCGTGGGACTGGGCGCTTATCGATCTGAATATTGCGGATGCAGAGCACGTGGCGATGGCGGTTGTCGGTTTTCTGATCCCGGCACCAGCGACTGTGCCGCCAGGTGTCGCAGGAGACCATATCCCAGGGGTTGCCGCGGATGACGGGGTGGCGTTGGCGTACCCGCTCGCGGAGAATGCAACGCATGCGGCGGCAGACCTGACGCACCGAACATCGTCGCTGCGCGTCGATTTGCGCAAGTTCCATGGCTGGAGCGCAGTCGCGATCGATCTTTACGGCTCGGTGGTCTCCACTGAAGCCACTAGTGTGCTGGTCGGGTATCAGCGACACACCGAAAGTGAGACGCCGACCACCACGGTCATTGGCACATCACATTTTGACTCTACGACGGGGGACTGGACACCACCACTCGAATCTTTTTACTATCCCGATGAAGATGTGGGAGACAACAACGCAGATCGCACAACAGTATCTGTTGCGGATGCTCCGCTCGTTCCGGATTTGGAAACCTTCCCGATCTTCACGTCAAAGCATGAGTACACCTATGACCCAACAAGCGGCTTGTTGCTTCATCAAGTGCAGTCGCAAATTCAAAACAGCGACTTCACAGCGCCAATCACAGGGGATTACAACATCTACGAGGTCGTAGACGATATTGTGTACTCAGTGTCGGAAGTCTTTGGGCCGGGACCACCAGACCCGATCACTCGCGAGACGGAGATCAGGGTCAGCATGTATAAGGGCACACCCCCTTGGTCGATCGCCAATTACGAGGACCCTGGAGACACGTTCATCCCGGCCCGATGGGACGACAACCCGACAAACCGCAACGGTGGAGTGCGCATCGGCACCATTACGA
>FTCZ01000614.1_pt1 | contig 11724 bp, 12 predicted proteins | sample 1658871 | NCBI WGS metagenome assembly FTCZ01 (sample SAMEA3914864, study PRJEB12502) | metagenome | biome: forest; material: soil | place: USA | collected 2012-03-12 | depth 0.3 m
CCGTAGACCAGGCTCATTGCCGATGCGCCCATCAGCGCGCCGGCAAACAGAAGCGACAGTTTCCGCATCATTTCACGTCCTTCCAGAGAATCGGTCCGCCCACCATGGGGCCGGATCGACGGGTTTTCCATCCTTGCGGAACTCGACATAGAGTTCCAGCGTCGCATTTCCATTCCGCGAGGCCGAGGTGCTCGCCACCCGGGCCTCTCCCATCGCGCCGATCGGCTCCCCTGCAAGAACCGACTGTCCGGTCGCGACGCTGATTCTGCTCATCCCTGCCAGGACGACATGATACCCGTCGCCCGCATTCAGGATCAAGAGTTGACCGTAAGAACGAAACGGCCCCGCATAAAGCACGTTTCCATCCGCCGGTGCGGTGACGATGGCTCCCGATTGTGTCGCAACCATGTCGCCTTGCATAGCCGCGCCATTGCCGTCGTCGGCGCCGAAGCGCAGCTTGATCTTGCCGATGACGGGCAGCGCGATCTGGCCCTGCAAGGCTGAAAACGGCGCCGATGTCGTCAGCTGATTGGCCTCGGGCACCGGCAGCGCGGCAAGTTCGGTCGTGGATGCGGTGACGTCGCCCTCGGCCGACTTCTGGTCTCCCGCCTTGACCTGGTCCGCCGCCTTGCGCGCCTTGTCGGCTTCGAGCGAGGCGATCAGGTCCTTGAGACTGCTTGCCTTCGCCGCCAGCTGCTGCGAGCGCTGCTGTTCGGCGGCGATCGCCGTTTGCGTATCGGCCTGCAGCTTTTTCTTGGCATCGAGCAGCATGGTGAGCCGCTTCTTTTCCGCCGTCTGCTCGGTGACGGCGGCGGTCAGCCGCGCGCGCTCGGCCTCGATCGAGGCAGTCACGCGGGTCTGCTCCTTGAGGTCGGCCATCAGCCTGTCGGTCTGCTGGCGCAGTTCCGGCACCACGGCGCCGAGCAGGATGGCGCTGCGCACCGACGCCAGCGCGTCCTCCGGCTTGACCAGGATCGCCGGCGGCGGATTGAGCCCCATGCGCTGCAGGGCGCCGAGCACCTCGGCAAGCACGTCGCGCCGCGCCACCAGCGAGGCGCGCAGCTTCTGTTCCTCCGCCTTCAGCCCTTCCAGCTTGGCGCCAATATCCTCGATGTCCTGGCCGAGCTTCTGCTCGGTCATCGCCGACTGGATCAGCGCCGCTGTGATCGAGGCGTAATCCTTGCGGACCGAAGCGATGTCGGCGGCAAGCTTGGCCAGCCGTTCCGACGACAAGGTGATTTCCTTGGAGACCTGCTCGTATTCGGCGCGGCTTTGGTCCGGATCGGGCGCCATGTCGAGCGTGTTTTCCGCAGCCCGCACCGGCCCGAGCGCGATTGTCGCGGCGATGAGGGTCAAGCCGCAGCGGCTGCGCCAGGCGCGCGTAATCGGAGTCCAGCCTTCAGACATCAGGCCTCTACCCTATCCGCCCCTTCGTTAACGAACCATCAACCATGTTGGAAGTGCCTACTCCAGCCGTGATGTTAAGCCTTTGAGGCGAAAATCCGGATAACTACGTGTCTTCCGATCGCGCTTCCAGGGTCTGTAGATCCTCGGCCAGGCGTACTGGCACATCCATGCGGTCATGCAGGATGCTCATGACGCCAATCCGGTCGCCGGAAAGCTCGCGAAAGAACACGTAGTGACGGCCGTAGTGGCTGAAATAGGCGTCCATCTTCAAATCGGACGGAATCGCCAGATTGCCGGGGAGTTTTCGCCAAAGCGCAGGTGCTTCGGAAAGGATTTGCAAGTGCTGATGCAACTCCGTGATGTAACGGATAGCTTGGGCTTCGTCCCATTTCTCGACGGTATCGTTCCAGATGCGGTCCTGCGCGGCGTCCGCTGGCGGGTAGAGCAGGTACCCTGCCATGCCTAGAGGCTTCGGCCTTGATTGCGCCGGATAACATCTTGGGCCGATACGGCCCGGAATTCGCTCTCTTCAGCTCTCAGGCCCGGCTCAAGCTGCCTCTTCAGCCAATCCCACGCTTCGTTGCGGGTCTGCAGATCACGGCGGATCAGGGCACGGATATATTCGCTAGCGTTTTCATAAAGGCCGTTTTCGCCAATCTGCTGTTGCAGATGGGCCTGGAGTTGACCGCCGACACGGACATGAATGCTGTTATCTGTGGCCATAACCAATCCTTTGCTTTCTCTGGATTAGGGAAAGTGTAGCAAATATTGTCAATATCTGCTACAGTCGGGTGAGGGGGGTTGTGGCAGCCCGGGACCGCCACATCAGGAACGATGATAGGGGTGGCCGGAGAGGATTGTGGCGATCCGGTAGAGCTGTTCGCCCAGCATGACCCGCACCAGCTGGTGCGGCCAGGTTAAGGCACCGAACGACAACACCAAATCGGCCTGATCGCGCAAAACCTTGTCATGACCGTCCGCGCCGCCGATGGCGATGACCAGCGCCTTGCGGCCGCCGTCGCGCAATTGGCCGATGCGGGCGGCCAGATCTTCCGAGGAAAGCGCCTTGCCGCGTTCGTCGAGCAGGACAAGGACCGTGCCCGGTTGCAGCTGCGCCTGCAGCTTCTGGGCTTCCTCGCGGCGGCGCTCGTCGGCGCTTTGGCCACGGCTTTCAGGGATCTCGACAATGCCGGAAAATTCCAGCCCGACCGCAGGCCCGCTCTTCGAAAAGCGCTCAAAATAGCGGTCGGCGAGTTCTCTCTCGGGGCCGGTCTTCATCCGGCCCACGGCATGAACGGTGATTTTCATCCCTGCCTCGGTGAGCTCTCAATCCCTGTCGTAGCCTCAACGGTTACGACACGGGACAGCGCTCAGTGCAAGGTCTCTTCCTCGAGGTCCGGCGCCTGCCACATCTTTTCGAGATTGTAGAATTCGCGGACTTCGGGACGGAAGACGTGGACGATGATGTCGCCCGAATCGATCAGGACCCAGTCGGCGCCGGATAGCCCCTCGACGCGCGCATTGCCGAGACCGGCATCCTTGAGCGCCTTGAGGAGATGATCGGCGACAGCCGAGACATGACGGTGCGATCGGCCCGAGGCGATGACCATATAGTCGCCCAGGCTCGATTTTCCCTGAATGTCGATTGAGACGATGTTTTCGGCCTTGGAGTCTTCCAGACTGGCAAGGACTGTGTCGATGGCGAGGGTCGCGGCGTCGTTTCCGCTGATCCCGGCCGGCGAAGGCATGATGTCAGCCTTCTTCCGCAGTGCTGTTCTCAGTGTGTTTCCTTTCCCAACAAGAACAACCAAATCACCAGGCAAATCAGGTGACACCGCTTAGATAGGCAGAGTTCCATTGCAGTTTCAAGACGAGGCCTTGCCGACAGCGTCCGCGCATTGGTCCAATCGGCCGTTCGACGGGCTGCAAAAAGCGGGAACTGATCCCGGACGCATGGGTTATCGGCACACCGACCAACCGGGAATCCCGCCATGCCCACCGACCCGCAAAGCGCATTTCTCACCATCCAGGCGGGGCTTGCGCAACTCAGCACGCTGATCGTCTCCTATTCCTTCTCCGCCATTGGCGCCGTCATCCTTCTGGTTGCCGGCTATTTCGTTGCGGGGCTTGCCGAACGGTCGATTCGCGCCGGCCTCGGCCACATCCACGGCTTCGACGCAACGTTGCGGCATTTCTTCTCCAAGATCGTGCGCTACGCCATCCTGATCCTGGTCGTCATCATGGTGCTCGGCCAGTTCGGCGTGCAGACGGCTTCGATCATCGCCGCCATCGGCGCCATCGGCCTCGCCATCGGGCTGGCTCTGCAGGGCACGCTGCAGAACATCGCCGCCGGCATCATGCTGCTCGCGCTCAGGCCCTTCCGCATCGGCGAATATGTCGAGGTCGGCTCGATCTCCGGCACCATCGAGGAGATCGGCCTGTTCGCCACCAAGCTGCGCAGCGTCGACGGCGTCTATGTGCTGGCGCCCAATTCGACGCTGTGGAACCAGCCGGTGCGCAACTTCACCCGCAATGGCGTGCGCCGCACCGATATCTCTTTGAGCATCGGTTCCTGGAACGACATCGATCGTGCGCAGAAAACGCTGCTTTCGATCGCCTTAGCCGAAAAGCGCATCCGGCGCGAACCGGCGCCGATCGCCTTTGTCGCCAATCTCGGCGACACGACCGTTTCGCTCACCTTGCGCTACTGGACATCGGCCGCCGATTACTTCTCCACCCAGATCGATATGACCAAACGTGCCAAGCAGGCCTTCGACAGCGAAGGCATCTCGATTCCCCTGCCGCCACCCGAAGTACCGCCTCCGGAGGCCCGCAAGCAGTAGGCTGGTCAACGCTTTGGCCGGTCCGGCGCCTCATCCGGCCCGAACGCGAGCTCCACCGGTAGCGGCGTCTGCGCCGACATCGGCGCGAAATTGCCGGTGGTGCCGGCGGGGGCCGGGCGCACCGCCATAACCCGCCACAGCACGAACAGGCAGAACGCGGAAGCGATGACGATGCCGACATAGATGAAGGTCGCGGTGCCGAAGACGGCGGAAAGCGCGGTCACGATGCCGGGCACGACAAAGCCCGCCAGCGACCAGGCAAACAGCATCGAGCTCGAAAGCGCCAGCAGCTCGTCCTTGCCGGCGCGGTCGGCGGCATGGGCGCTGGACAGCGCATAGATCGACTCCGACGCGCCGTCCCAGACCAGGTAGATCACCACCAGCGCCATCAGCGCGCCGCCGTCGAAGACGATGGCGAGCACGCTGGCGACGGCCGCGAGTGCCGCCGCGCCCGCCAGCACATAGCGCCGGTCGGTGCGGTCCGAGAGCCAGCCCAACGGTATCTGCAGGATCAGCGTGCCGACCGGCATCGCCGACAACAGCAGCGCCACATCGGCCTGGCTGTAGCCCTTGGCGGTGGCGTGGATCGGCGCGAAGCCGGAAACGATCATCGACAGGCCTCCGACCGCCAGCATGCCGGCGACACCGACCGGCGAGATGCGCCAAGCTTGCCTGAGCGCCACCGAGGCGGCCTGCGGCGCCGGCGGCTGCGCAAGCCGCGTCATGCCGACCGGCAGGATCGACAGCGCGGTAAAGGTGATGCCGATCAGCGACGCCGCGGCGGTGTGGATGTCGACCACGGCAAGCGTCGCATAGCCGACGCCCAGCCCGGCGATATAGGCGACATAGAACACCGCCATCACCCGGCCGCGTATGGCGTTGGGCAAGGCATCGTTCAGCCAGCTTTGCGCGACAATGAACAGGCCGCATATGGCAAAGCCGTAAAGCGCCCGCGCGGCGATCCAGAGCAGCGGGATCGGCCCGGCGCCGATCGCGGCGTTGGAAAGCGCAATCAGCGCCGAAAGCACCATGAAGGCGCGGGCGTGGCCGACCCTTTTGACGAGAGGTCCGGTCAGGATGCAGCCGGCGAGGCCGCCGGCCGAAAGCCCGGTGACGATCAGCCCGGCCCAGGTCGGATCGAAACCGTCGGCGCCGAGACGCACCGGGATATAGGCAAACATCAGCCCGTTGCCGATCGCGATCAGCGCCATCGAGACGATGACGCTGGCAATGGCGATCAGCGGCGCCGGTTGCGCGGCATAGTCCGGATCGGTCGTGGCCTGGTTCTGTTTCAGCATGCTTGCCCAGCTTGGCTTACCGGCAGGCGAAAAGCCGCCTCAAAAGCGACATGCTCGCAGGGCTAGCGCCTGCGGCCAGTATCTCGCCCAACGGCGATGTCGGCGCGACATCGCCGAGCGCGACCTTGTGCAAGGATCCATGCCAGAGGTGGACCGCCAGCGTTTCCGGCCGGACCACATCGGCAAGGGTCTTTTGCGGGTCGAGCATCGTGCCCCTGCCTTCGACATTGGGGTAGAAGACGTCCATCGGCAAAGCCTCGGCAAGCAAGCCATGCTTGCGCACCAGGTAGGTGACAAAAGGCGGTCCGAGCGAGGCGTGCGGCATATCCTCGAAGCCCTTCAGCCTGCCGATCGCCCGCAATGCGCCGAAGCGCAGCCGCTTTGTCCAGGAGTACCATTCGGGGAAGCGCTCCGGGTGATCGACCGTCTCGACAAGGTCGGTCAGGATCGGCGAACCGACAGGCAGGCTCAGAACGGCATTGTTGATGCGGGTCTCGCTCTCCCAGCCGAAAAGATACGGACGGCGCGGCAGCGGCCGCAGGCAGTACATGTCGCAATCGATGTAGATCTCGGCGCCGGTGGCGAGCAGCTTGTAGCGGAAGATGTCGGCGAAGAGGGCATAGCTGCCGTTGCGGTGCACGATCACGCGGTTGCGCGGCAGCACCTTGGCCGCATCCGAAAGCTCAACGCCGGCGGGTGCGTCGCCTGGATCGTCATAGGCATGCAGCACCGTCCGGTGGCCCATTGCGGCGAACGACTTGAGGCAGGCGACATGCATCGGCCCGAGCGGTCCGCCGATCCAGAAAGCATGAACGGCCGGCAGCTTCGGATCGATCACGCCTTCTGCGCCTCGCGGATGGCGCTCGACGACAGCGACGAGCGCGGGCCATGGATGAAGGTCCAGGCCGGCGCCCGCATGCGGGCAAGGCGAGGTGCGTCGACCTCGTCGATGCGGGCATAGTCGAAGGTCTTGGCGACCACCGACGACAGGAAGGAGAGCGTGGCGCCTGGACGGTCGATGACGGCGATCGGGAACGTGAGCACGATCTCGCGCCAGCGCTGCCAGCGATGGAAATCGCGCAAACTATCCGCCCCCATGATCCAGACGAAGTCGACGCCCGGATTGCGCGCTTTGACCAAGGCGAGCGTATCGGCGGTGTAGCGCACGTGATGCGCCGCCTCGAAAGCGGTGACCTTGATCTTCGGATTGCGGGCAATCTTCTCGGAAAGCGCGATGCGCTCGGCGAGCGGCGCGAGTTCGCGCGCGCTTTTCAGCGGATTGCCGGGTGTTACCATCCACCACAGCTGATCGAGCGCCAGCCGCCGCAGCGCGATCTCGGCCACCAGCGCATGGCCGGCATGCGGCGGGTTGAAAGAGCCGCCGAAGAGGCCGACGGTCAGCCCCTTTGCGGCATGCGGCATGCGAAAGTAGCGGGAGGGGACAGTGGGTTCGGAAAGGGAGAGCATGGTGCTAGGCCCCCCTCTCTGCCCTGCCGGGCATCTCCCCCTCAAGGGGGGAGATTGGCAGCCTCACCGTCAGCGCGACTCTTGCAAAATCGATAATTGGCGAAGCCCCAGATAACAGCTGATCTCCCCCCTTGAGGGGGGTGAGGAGTGGTCCGCGAAGCAGACGGGAAGCCAATTGCTTGGCTTTCCGAACGACGAACGCCCGGAGCGACAGCGAAGGGCCGGGGCCGGCAGGCCAGAGAGGGGGGCCTGGGCGCAAGCTTTCAGCCCTTCAAAGCAAAAAACGTCACGGCCTCACCTGCCCCGACCCGCGCACCCGGTATTTGAACGAGGTCAGCTGCTCGACACCGACTGGCCCACGCGCATGCATCTTGCCGGTGGCAATGCCGATCTCGGCGCCCATGCCGAACTCGCCGCCGTCGGCGAACTGCGTCGAGGCGTTGTGCAGCAGGATCGCCGAATCGATTTCGTTGAAGAAGCGTTCGACCGCCTGCTCATCCTCGGCGATGATCGCCTCGGTGTGATGCGAGGAGAAGGTCTCGATATGCTCGATCGCATCGCCGATGCCGTCGACCAGTTTCACCGCGATGATGGCGTCGAGATATTCCGTCACCCAGTCGGCATCGGTCGCCGGGCTGGCGTCGGAGAACGATTGCAGCACATCTTGATCGGCATGGATTTCGCAGCCTGCCGCGCGCAGCGCTTCAAGGATCGGCACCAGATGCGTCGAAGCGACAGCGCGGTCGACCAGCAGCGTCTCGGCTGCGCCGCACACGCCGGTGCGCCGCATCTTGGCATTGACGGCGATCTTGACCGCCATGGCGAGATCGGCCGAGCGGTCGACATAGAGATGGCAGATGCCTTCCAGATGCGCGAAGACCGGCACCCGCGCCTCGTTCTGCACCCGCCCGACCAGGCTTTTCCCCCCGCGCGGGATGATCACATCGAGATTGCCGGAAAGCCCTTTCAGCATTTCGCCGACAGCGGCGCGGTCGGTGGTCGGCACCAGTTGGATGGCATCTTGCGGCAGGCCGGCCGCCTTCAGCCCTTCGACCATGCAGGCATGGATCGCCGAGGACGAATTGAGCGAATCCGAGCCGCCGCGCAGGATGACCGGATTGCCGGCCTTGAGGCAGAGCGCGCCGGCATCCGCCGTCACATTCGGCCGGCTTTCATAGATGACGCCGATGACGCCGAGCGGCGTGCGCACGCGCTCGATGTGAAGCCCGTTCGGCCGGTCCCAGGCGGCGATGACGTCACCGACCGGGTCCTTGAGCGCGGCAATTTCGCGAATGCCGTCGGCCATCGCCTTGATCCGCGAAGGCGTCAGTTTCAGCCGGTCCATGAACGAGCCCGACAAGCCGGCTTCCTCGCCATTCGACATGTCGACGGCGTTAGCATCGAGGATCGCCTGCTCGTTGCGCAGGATGGCATCGGCCATGGCGATCAGGGCCGCGTTCTTGGCGCTGGTGGTTGCGACGGCCAACGGTCGGGCAGCGGTGCGGGCGCGCCGGCCGATATCGGCCATCAGCGCCACGGTGTCTTCGCCGGATTTTTCATGCAGCTTCAGCATGGGTCATCCCCCGTCAGGTCAGTCGCCGTCGGCCAATACTTGGTCGCCCGCAAGGTTTACCACAAGGTCGTCGCGATGGATCATCGCCGAGCGCGCCTCGTAGCCGAGCACATTTTCGATCTCGGCCGTCTTCAAGCCAGCGATCCTTACGGCATCGGCGGCATCATAGGCAACCAGCCCGCGCGCGATCTCGCGGCCTTCCGGCGACAGGATCGCCACCGTGTCACCGCGCGAGAAATTGCCGCTGACGACCTTCACGCCGGCCGGCAGCAACGACTTTCCCGATTTCAGCGCACCAATCGCCCCGGCATCGACGGTGAGCCGACCCGCCGGTTCGAGCTGCCCGGCGATCCAGGTCTTGTAGCCCTTCACCGGATTGGCGCTCGGCTTGAAGAACGTCGCCCGCTCGCCGCGCTCGATCGCCATCAGCGGCGACAGCCTGGTGCCGGACGTGATGATCATCGCCGTGCCGGCGGCGTTGGCGATCTTGCCGGCATCGAGTTTCGTGCGCATGCCGCCGCGCGACAATTCGGAAGCGGCCGCCCCGGCCATCGCCTCGATGTCGGGCGTGATGCGATCGACCACCGGAATGAATTTCGCTCCCGGATCCTTGGCCGGCGGCGCCGTGTAAAGCCCGTCGATATCGGAAAGCAGCACCAGCAGATCGGCGCCCATCATGGTCGCCACCCGCGCGGCCAACCGATCGTTGTCGCCATAGCGGATTTCAGACGTCGCCACCGTGTCGTTCTCGTTGATGACCGGCACTGCCTTCATCTTGAGAAGCGTCGAGATCGTGGCGCGCGCGTTGAGGTAGCGGCGCCGTTCCTCGGTGTCGCCCAAAGTCAAAAGGATCTGGCCCGATTTCAGCCCGTCCTTGCCGAGCGCATCCGACCAGGCGCCGGCAAGCGCGATCTGGCCGACCGCGGCCGCGGCTTGGCTTTCCTCGAGCTTCAGCGCCCGCTTGCCAAGGCCAAGGATGGTGCGGCCGAGCGCGATTGCGCCCGACGAGACGACCAGCACTTCGGCGCCGCCGCCGGCCAGCACCGCGATATCGTCGGCCAAAGAGGTCAGCCAATCGCGCTTCAGGCCGGTCGAGCGGTCGACGAGCAGCGCCGAGCCGATCTTCACGGTGATGCGCTTGTATGATTTCAGCGATGTCATCGTCACTGCTGCCAGCGCGTCTCGACGGGAGCGGGCACGGCATCGCGAGCTTCGGCAACAACGGCCATCAGCGCGCGCAGCACCGCTTCGACGCCTTCGCCGGTGACCGCCGACAAAAGCATCGGCGCGCGGCCGGCGGCGCGCTTCAGCGAGGCCGCCTTCTTCTTGCGGGCCTCCGCATCGAGAATGTCGATCTGGCTGAGCGCGACGATCTCGACCTTGTCGGTCAGCCCGTTGCCATAGGCGTCGAGCTCGGCGCGCACCGTCTTGTAGGCCTTGCCCGGGTTTTCCTCCTGCGCCGAAACGAGGTGGAGCAGCACACGCGTGCGCTCGACATGGCCGAGGAAGCGGTCGCCGATGCCGACGCCCTCATGCGCGCCCTCGATCAGGCCGGGGATGTCGGCCAGCACGAATTCGCGGCCGTCGATGCGGGCGACGCCAAGGCCGGGATGAAGGGTCGTGAACGGATAGTCGGCAATCTTCGGCTTGGCGGCGGTGACGGCGGCGAGAAACGTCGACTTGCCGGCATTGGGCAGGCCGACCAGCCCGGCATCGGCGATCAGCTTCAAGCGTAGCCAGATGTTCAACTCCTCGCCCGGCAGACCCGGATTGGCGTGGCGCGGCGCCTGGTTGGTCGAGGTCTTGAAATGCTGGTTGCCGAAGCCGCCATTGCCGCCCTTGGCGAGCAGGAAGCGCTGGCCGACCACCGTCAGGTCGCAGATCAACGTCTCGTTGTCCTCGGCGAACACCTGGGTCCCGGCCGGCACCTTCAGCGTGACATCGGCGCCTTTGGCGCCGGTCATGTTGCGGCCCATGCCGTGCGTGCCGGTCTTGGCCTTGAAATGCTGCTGGTAACGGTAGTCGATCAGCGTGTTCAGCCCATCGACGGCTTCCGCCCAGACATCGCCGCCGCGGCCGCCGTCGCCACCGTCCGGACCGCCGAATTCGATGAACTTCTCGCGCCGGAACGACACCGAACCGGCACCGCCGTCGCCGGAGCGGATGTAAACCTTGGCTTGATCGAGGAATTTCATTTTAGGTTCAAGTTTCTGCTGATTGGTTTGCGCGATTGCTCTAAACCAAGGCGGGGCCAAGGGCGAGGCTGTTTTGTGACGAAAGCGCGGACGCGTGCTTTTGCGCGCAATCTGGACGCTGAAGCACTGTCGGCTTGCCAATAGTTAAGCGCGACGACCGTTTCCGGTTTTCGTGGCATGCGCGTGTTGGAGTCGTGCAATGAAGATCGTCACCTACAACATCCAGTACGGCATCGGGCTCGACGGCAAATACGATGTCGGCCGCATCGCCGAGGCGGTGCGCGGCGCCGATGTGATCGCGATGCAGGAGGTGACGCGCAACAATCCGAGGAACGGCGACCGCGACATGGTGGCCGAGATCGGCGAGGCGCTGCCCGATTATTTTGCCGCCTATGGCAGCAATTTCGAGGTCAACATCAGCGCCCGTGTCGAGAACGGCCGCGCCGTCTCGACCAGTTTCCAGCTCGGCAACATGGTCTTGTCGAAGACGCCCATCCATCTGTCGCGCAATCTCCTTCTGCCGCGCAGCCGCAGCCTCGAGGCCATGAACTTCCAGCGCGGCGCGCTGGAAGCGCTGATCGAGACGCCGCTCGGCTTCATCCGCTTCTACTCCACCCATCTCGACCACCGCAGCCCGGTCGAGCGCCAGAGCCAGATCCGCTTCCTGCGCCAGCGCTTGCTGAACTACACGCTGGAAGGTGGCGGGCTGTCCGGCATCCCCGAGATCGGCTTGCCCGACCTGCCCTACCCGGAAGCCTTCGTCGTCATGGGCGACTTCAACATGCTGCCCGGCTCGCCCGAATATGTCGAGCTTGCCGGCCGCCCCGATCACGAGTTCGGCATGCCCTTGACCGCCGATCTTGCCGTCGATGTCGCCCAGCGCCTCGGCGTCGCCGATCTCGTCACCTGGGTCGATCCCGACCGCCCGGACGATGCCAGCC
>FTCZ01000470.1_pt1 | contig 11693 bp, 9 predicted proteins | sample 1658871 | NCBI WGS metagenome assembly FTCZ01 (sample SAMEA3914864, study PRJEB12502) | metagenome | biome: forest; material: soil | place: USA | collected 2012-03-12 | depth 0.3 m
AAGCTGGGGTCCGGTGAGGGAAGATGGTCGGGGCGACAGGATTCGAACCTGCGACCCCCAGACCCCCAGTCTGATGCGCTACCAGGCTGCGCTACGCCCCGACCTAGGCGGCGGCCATTAGGCGGAAGCCGCGCGCTTGGCAAGCGGGCAAAGCAGGCCGCGCCTTGCATGGGGCGGCAACGGCATGGTAGGCGCCCGCGCTCCACCCGGGCAGCATTTCTTTCGCAAAGAGCGCCCCAGCCAGGCCGAACCGCACGATGTTCTCGTCCCCAGCTTATGCCCAGACTGTTGGCGCCGCACCCGGAGCGTCCGGTTTGGCCGCCTATTCCGGCTTCATCCCCATCGTTCTGATGGTGGTGATCTTCTACTTTCTGTTGATCCGCCCGCAGCAGGCGCGCGTGAAGCAGCACAAGGCGATGATCGAGGCGGTGAAGAAAGGCGATGTCGCGGTCACCGGTGGTGGGCTGATCGGCCGCGTCACTAAGGTCGACGGTGACGAGATCGAGATCGAGCTCGCGCCCAACATGCGCGTCCGCGCCATCAAGTCCACGCTCACCGAGGTGCGCGGGACGACCAAGCCCGCCAACGACTGAGAAGAGGGAGGCTGAGGGGGCCATGCTCGACTTCCCGCGCTGGAAGATTGTCTCGATCGTAGGGGCGCTGCTGTTCGGTATCTTGCTCGCTGTGCCGAGCCTGATACCGGAATCGACGGCCAAGCAACTTGGACTCGGCTTCGCGCCGCGCATCAATCTCGGCCTCGATCTCGCCGGCGGCAGCCACATTCTGCTGGAGGCGGACACCGCCGACGTCGCCAAGTCGCGTCTCTCCGCGATGGAGGACACGATCCGCGCCGAGATGCGGCGGATGACGCCGCAGGTCGCGATCGGCGACATCTCGACCGCCAACGGCTCGCTCAACTTCTTCGTGCGCGATCCTGCGCAGGTCGATGCGGCGGTAGAGAAGATCCGCACGCTGACGGCGCCGGTTGGCTCGACCGGCACGCGCGACTGGGACGTGCGCGTGGTCGATTCGACCCGCATCGTCATGACGCCCACCAAGGGCGGCATTGACCAGTTCGTGAACCAGGCGATGGAAGGTGCGACCGACATCGTCCGCAAGCGCATCGACGCGCTGGGCACCAAGGAGCCGACCATCGCGCGCCAGGGCGCCGATCGCATCCTCGTCGAGGTGCCCGGCGTCGGCGATCCGACCGAGCTCAAGGCGCTGATCGGCAAGACCGCCAAGCTCGAGTTCAAGCTCGTCGACACCCAGGCCGATCCGGCCAAGGTGGCCACCGGCCAGGCGCCGGTGGGTGACCAGATACTGCATTATGAGAATGGCGCGCCGATCGCCGTCATCCGCCAGGCCATCCTGACCGGCGCGGACCTCAAGACCGCCAAGCAGGATTACGATCAGAACAACCAGCCGGCCGTCACTATCGGCTTCAACGCCAAGGGCTCGCGCGCGTTTGCCGAAACGACGCAGCAGAATGTCGGCAAGCCCTTCGCGATCATCCTCGACAACACGGTGCTGTCGGCGCCGAACATCAACGAGCCGATCCTCGGCGGTAGCGCGATCATCAACGGCAGCTTCACCGTCCAGTCGGCGCAGGCGCTGGCGATTTCGCTCCAGTCGGGCTCGCTGCCGATCGCGCTGAAGACGGTGGAAGAGCGGACCGTTGGCCCCGGTCTTGGCGCCGATTCGATCCATGCCGGCGTGATCGCCTCTGCAATCGCAGTGGCGTTGGTGGTCGCCTTCATGCTGGTGACCTACGGGCGCTTTGGCGTCTATGCGAACCTTGCCGTCATCATCAATGTGTTTGTGATCCTGGGTGCGATGGCGCTCTTGAACGCGACGCTGACGCTGCCCGGCATCGCAGGCTTCGTGCTCACCATCGGCACCGCAGTCGACGCCAACGTGCTCATCAACGAACGTATCCGGGAAGAACGGCGGCGCGGGCGCAACATCGTCCAATCGGTCGAGCTCGGCTACAAGGAAGCTAGCCGCACCATCTTCGAGGCGAACGTGACCCACGCCATCTCGGGCCTCATCATGCTTATCCTGGGATCGGGCCCGGTGAAGGGCTTCGCGGTGGTGCTGCTGCTCGGCATCGCAACCTCGGTGTTCACCGCCGTCACCTTCACGCGCATGATGGTCGCGATCTGGCTTCGCCGCCATCGCCCGCAAGCAATCCATATCTGAGGCGATCAATCCATGCGCCTGCTCAAGATCGTTCCCGACAACACCAATATCGGCTTCGTGAAGCTGCGTGGCTGGGCCTTCGGGCTCACCATGCTGCTCACCATCGCGGCGGCTGCATTGGTCGGCGCGCGGGGCCTCAACTTCGGCGTCGACTTCGTCGGCGGCCTGATGATCGAGGCCAAGTTCCAGGGTAGCGCGCCGCTCGACGCGGTGCGCAATAAGGTTGATAGCCTCGGCGTCGGCGACGCCCAGCTTCAACAGTTCGGTGGCAAGGACACCGTCTCGATCCGCCTGCCGCTGCCGCGTTCGACCGACGAGGGCGCCAACAACGCGCTGGTCAACAAAGTCGAGACCGCGCTCAAGGCCCAATATCCGTCGATCACCTTCAATCAGGTGGAGACGGTGTCGGGCAAGGTGTCCGGCGAGCTCATCCGCAATGGCATTCTTGCCGTTGTGATCGCCGTCACCTGCATCGCGCTGTTCGGTATCGTGCGCTTCGAATGGCAGTTCGGTGTGGCGACCTTCATCTCGATCTTCCACGACGTGCTGATGACCGTGGGCTTCTTCGCGCTGACGCGGATGGAGTTCGATCTCAACATCGTCGCGGCGGTGCTCACCATCATCGGCTATTCGATCAACGACAAGATCGTGATCGACGACCGTATCCGCGAGAATCTGCGCAAGTACCGCCAGATGCCGCTCGGCGAGCTCATCGACCTCTCGGTCAACGAAACGCTGCCGCGCACGGTGATGACCTCGCTGACGATCATCCTGGCGCTCACCTCGCTGCTGCTGTTCGGCGGTCATGTGCTGCGGGGCTTTACCGCGGCGATGATCTTGGGCGTGGTGGTCGGCACCTATTCGTCGATCTACGTGTCGTCGTCGCTGCTCATTACGCTTGGCCTCGACAAGTCGCGCTTCCGCCAGATGGCGGAGGCGACCGACAAGAAGAAAGCCGCGCGCGAGCGGGCCGAACGCATCGCGCCGAAGCCCTAATGGCCAAGTTCTCGCCCGATCCGGTTGCATCCGGCCCGTCGATCCGGGGGTTTGCCGGCGGTGGCTTCAAGATCGACGAGCAGGTCTATCCGGAAGGCGTGCTGCTGACCTCCGAGAGCGCCGCTGCATGGCAGGCGCCGGTGCTCGACGAACTGGACGTGGCCGCGCTCGGCGTGTTGCTGATGCGCGATCCCCCGCCCGAATTCCTGTTGCTGGGCACCGGTGGGACGCTGCGCCGTCCGCCGGCCGCCTTCGCCGCCGCGCTGGATGCGCAGGGGATCGGCCTGGAGGTGATGGACAGTCGCGCCGCCGCCCATGCCTGGGGCGTGCTGCGCGCTGAAGGGCGCGAGATTGTCGCGGCGCTGATGCGGCTCGACCGCTAGGCTCCATCCTCGTCCGCTTGGGCAGAGATCATCACGTTATCGCGCGATCAGTCCCGCCAGATGATCGCGCAGCGCCAGCGCGTTCGCCTCCCAGGTGAAGCGCTCGGCCGTCGCGCGCGCAACCTCGGGAGCGGGCGGGGTGGCTAGCAAGTCCGCGACGGCTTGGGCGATAGCTCCGGGCTCGCGCGCAACGATCCGCCCCACCTCCGGCCGGTCGACCAGCTCGCGCGCGCCGCCGACGTCGCTGATGACAATCGGCGTGCCGCAGGCGAGCGATTCGACCCAGGCATTGGCGAGCCCCTCCGAGGCCGAGCAGAGCAGGCCGACATCAGCCGCCGCCGCCAGCGCGGGCAGCGCCTCGTGCGGCTGACCTCCAAGCAGGCGCACCCGGTCCGCGACCCCGCGCGTGGCGGCGAGCGCTTCCAGTGCGGCGTACTCCGGGCCTTGCCCCGCGATCATGAGCGTTGCCTCGGGTAGTCGCGCCAACGCCTCGATAACAAGTTCATGCCCCTTGCGTGGGATCAGCGCGCCGACCGACAGCAGCAGAGGCCCTGAGATGCCCAGCGCGGCCTTGGCGGCGGCGCGATCGGCGACAGGATGGAAACGGGCGAGGTCGACACCGGTATAGTGGACCCGGATCCGCTCTGCCGGCAGTCCGAGGGCCACCATGTCGGCCTTGAGTGCCGCGCTCACCGCCAGCATGCCGTCGGCAGCCACGCCGGCGCGGAGTACCTGTCCGGCGGTAATCCGCTGCCGTGCCCAATGGTGGATGTCGGCGCCGCGCGCCTTGATCGACACTGGCACGCGGAGCGCGCGGCCGAGGCTTATCGCGGCTGGTCCGTCAGGGAAAAAGAACTCGGCATCAATCAGGTCGAAGTGGAAGCGACGACGGACACGGTGGAGCAGCGGCAGCAATGCCCCCGCCATCGAGCGGGGATTGAGCATTCCAAGGCCGGGCAGCACGGGAAAGCGCGGGCGATGGACGACGAGGCCCTTCCACGGTTCTTGCGTGGGCAGATGGGCGAGCCCGCGCCAGCGTGAATGGCGAGCAAGCAGGCCCGGTGGCAGGCCGATCGGCGCCACCACCTCGACCTCGACCTCCGGCAGACTGGCCAAACCTAGCGTTTGCCGCTCAACAAACAGGCCGAAAGTGGGACGCGTGGCATCGGGGAACAGCGTCGAGAGGGTCAGCACGCGCAGCATGTCTCGCCTTTTGCCATCAATGCGTTAAGAGCGCATTCAGTCCGTCCACGAAACTGTTCGTCCGCCTTCAAGGCCCGTCTCCGGGCCGCTTCCCTCCTTCGGATCGAGCCGCTAAGGATCGTCGTCATGCTGCGTCCTGCTTCCCGCCCGCTCCTCCTCGCTGCGCTCGCTGCGATCGCCTTTGCGCCTCTCGCCGGCTGTGCCAGTGGCGGCAAGAAGAAGGCGGATACGCGCTTTATCGCGCGCGACGTCGACACGCTCTACACGCTGGCGCGCGATCGTCTCGACCGGCGGCAGTACAAGGTGGCCGCGCAACTCTTCGACGAGGTGGAGCGCCAGCATCCCTATTCGGTTTGGGCGCGCCGCGCCGAGCTGATGAGTGCCTACAGCTATTATCTGGCGCGTGACTACAACGCCTCGATCCAATCAGCACAGCGCTTCTTGTCGATCCACCCCGGCAATCGTGACGCGCCCTATGCCTATTATCTAGTCGCGGTCGATTATTACGAGCAGATCAACGACGTTACCCGCGACCAGAAGATCACCAGTCAAGCGCTCGACGCGCTGGGCGAGCTGGTCCGGCGCTATCCGGATTCGCGCTATGCTGCCGACGCGCGGCTGAAGATCGACCTCGTCAACGATCACCTCGCCGGCAAGGAGATGGAAATCGGCCGCTTCTACCAGCGCCGCGGCGATTGGCTGGCCTCGATCATCCGCTTCCGCGTCGTTATCGACACATATCAGACCACCACCCACGTGCCCGAGGCGCTGGAGCGTCTGACCGAATCCTATCTGGCGCTCGGCGTGCCAGCCGAGGCGGAGAAGTCCGCTGCGGTGCTGGGCAACAACTATCCCGGATCCAAATGGTATGTCCGCGCCTATAATCTCATGACCAAGAAGGCGCCCGAGGCGAAGGAGCGCCATGCGCGCCGTGAACGCCACAAGAAGACGTCGTGACCGGCAGGCGGATGCCCGCCTATTACAGTTTTTGTTCATGCCCTGTTCTCATGCGCGCCGGGATCGCGTAGGAGGGGGCGATGCTGATCCGCCTCGCCATCCGCGACGTCGTGCTGATCGAGGCGCTTGACCTCGACTTTGCTACGGGGCTCGGTGCGCTGACGGGCGAGACGGGGGCGGGCAAGTCGATCCTGCTCGATGCACTGGGGCTGGCCTTGGGACAGCGGGCCGACAGCGGACTGGTAAGGCACAGCGCGGCCCAGGCGGTCGTCACCGCGAGCTTCGATCTGGGCGAGGATGAAGACATCGCCGCGCTGCTGGCCGAGAATGGTCTGGCTGGCGAACCCGGCGAACCGCTGATCGTGCGCCGCATTGTCAAGGCCGATGGCGGCAGCCGCGCTAGCGTCAACGACCAGCCCGTCTCGGCCGCTCTGCTGCGCGATCTCGGAGCCCGGCTGGTGGAGATCCACGGCCAGCACGACGATCGCGGCCTGCTAAACGCCCGCGGCCATCGCGCCCTGCTCGATGCTTTCGGCCGCTTCGACCAATCAGAGGTCGCGGCTGCGCACCGGCAGTGGCGCGATGCCGAGACGGTGCTCGCCACCGCGCGCGCCGATCTCGAGGGGGCCGAGCGCGATCGAGAATGGCTCGAACATGCGGTGGCGGAGCTCAACGCGCTGTCGCCAGAGACTGGCGAGGAGGAGATGCTCGCCGCCGAGCGTGCCGCCATGCAGAAGGGCGCGCGGCTGGCCGAGGACATGATGGGCGTCGCGCAGCATCTCGACGGTTCGGATGGCGCGCTGGCGGGCCTGCGGCAGGCCGCACGCAGACTCGACCGGGTAGCGCACGAGCATGAGGCGTTGGCCGCCGCACTGGCCGCGCTTGACCGTGCCGTGATTGAGGCCGCCGAGGCCGAGGAAGCGCTGGAAGAGGCGGCGCGCGCGCTTGCCTTTGATCCCGAGCGGCTGGACCGGATCGAGACGCGCCTGTTCGATCTGCGCGGCATCGCCCGCAAGCATCGCGTCCAGCCCGACGAGCTCGCTGCGCTCACCGAGGAGCTGTCCGAACGCCTCGCCAGGATCGAGGCGGGGGGGGAGGGGCTGGCTACGCTGGAGCGCGCGGTGGCGACGGCACGCGCGGCCTATGAGAAGGCGGCGGCCGCGCTGTCGGCCAAGCGAGCCGAGGCTGCGACACGGCTCGATAAGGCGGTGGCGGTAGAGCTGGCGCCGCTCAAGCTCGACGCTGCGCGCTTCCGCACCGCCATCGAGCGCCTGCCTGAGGCGCAGTGGAGCGCCGAGGGGCGCGACCGTGTGGAGTTCCTGATTGCCACCAATCCCGGCGCGCCCTTCGCGCCGCTCGCCAAGATCGCTTCGGGGGGCGAGCTATCGCGCTTCATCCTCGCGCTCAAGGTCGCGCTGGCGGAGAGTGCGGGCGCGCGCACCATGATTTTCGACGAGATCGATCGCGGCGTCGGCGGCGCGGTGGCCTCCGCGATCGGCGAGCGGCTGGCGCGGTTGGCCGACAAGGCGCAGCTCCTTGTCGTCACTCACAGCCCGCAGGTGGCGGCGCGCGCCGACCGCCAGTTCCTGATCGCCAAGAGCCATGACGGTACGGTCACGCGCACCGGCGTCCGCCTGCTCGACGCGATCGAGCGCCGCGAGGAGATTGCGCGCATGCTGTCGGGCGCCGAAGTAACCGACGAGGCGCGGGCCCAGGCGGGGCGTCTTCTGGCGGCGTGAGGCGACGTGCGGGCGGTATGGCCGCAGACGAAACAAGGATGCTTGCGCGCCGTCCCGTCCGCCCCCACAACGCGGCGCATGATCGATCCCGCCCAGCTTCCTGCCCCGCCGGTCGCCGCCCGGCAGCCGCACGTCATCGAGCATCATGGCCGCACCGTCCGCGATGATTATGCCTGGCTCCGGGATGCCGGCTATCCCGTTGTCACCGACGAAGCGGTGCTCTCCCATCTGCGCGCGGAGAATAGTTATTTCGAGAGCGCGATGGCGCCGGTGCGCCCGCTGGTCGAAACCCTCTTCGCCGAGATGAAGGGGCGGATGAAAGAGGACGACGCCTCCGTTCCCCGCAGGGACGGCGAGTGGGACTATTGGTGGGCGTTCGAGACCGGCGCCCAATATCGCCGCTGGCTACGCCGGCCGACCGGCTCGACCGAGGAATGCCGCGTCATCCTCGACGAGGTAAAGGAGGCCGACGGCCACGATTATTTCCGCCTCGGCGCGCTCTCGATCAGCCCCAACGGGAAGCTGGCAGCCTGGGCGGCCGACACCAGCGGCGCCGAGCGCTTCACGCTCAAGATCCGCGACCTTGCGACTGGCGAGGACATCGAGACTGTCAGCAATGTCGTCAACGGTGCGGTGGTGTGGTCGACGAACTCGGACGCCGTGGCCTACACCGAGGTTAACGACAATTGGCGGACCTTCCGCGCCCGGCTGCACAAGCTCGGCACCAATCCGGAGAGCGATCCGGCGCTGTATGAAGAGACGCAAGACATCGGCTTCAACGTCCATCTCGGCCGTACGCAGGACCGGCAGTGGATCGTCATCGGCACCAACGATCATGAGACGAGCGAAATTCGTCTCGTCCCTGCCGCCGATCCCTCGGCCGAGCCGCTGCTGATTGCACCGCGCAAGCAGAAGCGCCAGTACAGTGCCGATTCCGCGCACGGCACGCTCTGGATCCTCACCAACGACGAACATATTAATTTTCGGCTGGCCTCCGCCTCGCCTGAAAATCCCGGCGCATGGACGACCGTGATCGATGGATCGGACAGCGTCTATCTGCGCGGCGTCACCAGCTTCGCGCGCCATCTGGTGATCGAGGAGCGGGTTGATGGCCTCGACCAGATTCGCCTGCGCACCTATGAGGGCAAGGAGCATCGCGTCGCCTTCCCGGAGGCGAGTTACACCGCGGGCCTCGGCACCAATCCCGAGTTCGATTCGCCGGATTATCGGATCGGCTATGCCTCGATGGTCACCCCGGACACCGTGTATGATTATGATCCCGCGGCCCGCCAGCTCACCGTCCGCAAGGTGCGCGAGGTGCCGTCCGGCTATGACGCCAGCCTCTACGCGACCGAGCGGCTGATGGTGCCGGCGCGCGACGGAAAGAGCGTCCCGGTATCGGTGGTCTATCGCAAGGGCTTCGAGAAGAATGGCAAGGGGCCGCTCTTCCTCTACGCCTATGGCGCCTATGGCTTCGCTTATCCGCCGGGCTTCTCGGCCGATCGTCTTTCGCTGCTTGATCGTGGCTGGGCCTGCGCTATCGCGCATATCCGTGGCGGCGACGATCTCGGCTATGGCTGGTATCTCGACGGCAAGGCCGAGAAGCGATGGAACAGTTTCCATGATTTCTCGGATGCCGCGAAGGGTCTGATCGCTGCCGGCTTCACGAGCGCCGGCCGCATCGCAATCCAGGGCGGCTCTGCGGGCGGCGAACTGATGGGCGTCGTCGCCAACACCGATCCAGCGCTCTGGGGCGCCGTTGTGGCCGACGTCCCGTTCGTCGACGTGCTCAACACTATGCTCGACGAGAGCCTGCCCTTGACCCCGGGCGAATGGCCGGAGTGGGGAAACCCGATCCTCGATCCGACCGCGTTCGACCTGATCCTGGGCTACAGCCCTTATGACAACGTCTCGGCGCAGGCCTACCCGCCGATGCTCATCACCGGTGGGCTGAACGATCCGCGCGTTACCTATTGGGAGCCGGCCAAGTGGGCGGCGCGCCTGCGCGCGACCAAGACTGATGCCAATCTGCTGCTCCTCAAGATCAACATGGGCGCGGGCCATGGCGGCAAGTCCGGCCGCTATGAGTCGATCACCGAGAAGGCCGAGGCCTATGCCTTCATGATCGAGGCGCTGGGATGAGCGATCGCCCCGTCTTCGACATGGAGTTCGAGGCCGGGCCGGGCGAGATTGACGAGCTCGGCCACGTCAACAATGCTGCCTGGGTGCGCTGGATCCAGGACGTCGCCACGGCACACTGGATGTCGGCCGCGACGCCCGGGCAGGTCGAGGCCTATGCCTGGGTCGTGATTCGGCACGAGATCGATTACCTGCGCGCGCTCGGTCCCGGCGGCCGGGTGACGGCGCGGACCTGGGTGGGCGATGCGCCGACAGGCGCGCGCTTCGATCGCTTCATCGAGTTCATCGGCGAAAACGGCAAGCCGCACGTCCGCTCGCGCACCACCTGGGCGATGATCGACCGCGCCTCCGGCGGCCCGGCGCGAATTCCGGCAGCGGTGACGGAACGCTTCCTGCCCGCCTGAGCGAATTCCGGCTTGCGCATCGCGGTCTAAGCGGCTGTGATACGGATGTGCGGTATGGGGCCGGGGGGCCGGACCGCGCGTCAGAAAACAGGGAAAATCGATGCGCCCCAGCTTTCGCCTGCCCCTCGCCGCGCTGCTTGCCACGTTCAGCCTGTCGGCGCTCGCCGCGCCGCCGGTCAAGCCCGACAAATCGGACATTGCCAAGGCCCACCAGCAGGAGAAGAATGACGATGCCACTGCAGGCTGGGTGAAGGCCCCGGTCGAGGAGCAGGCGGTCGTCACCCACCATGTCGCGGCGAGCCGCTCAGGCTCGATCAAATATACCGCCACCGCCGGCACGCTCACCATCCGCGACGACGAGGCCAAGCCGATCGCATCGGTTTTCTACGTCGCCTACACCGCCGACGGCGTGAAGGATTATCGCCGCCGCCCGGTGACCTTCTTCTACAATGGCGGCCCCGGCTCCTCGACGCTGTGGCTGCACATGGGGAGCTTTGCGCCCGAGCGGGTGCAAACCGCCAACCCGGAATATATCCGCCCGGCGCCCTACGCTTTCGGGCCCAATCCCGACACGCTGCTCGACAAGTCCGATCTCGTCTTCGTCGATGCGATCGGCGCGGGCTATTCGCGCCCCTTGGGCGACAAGAAGGGCGCCGACTTCTGGGGTGTCGATTCGGACGCCGACGCCTTCGCCCGCGCGATTATGCGCTATGTGACGAAGACCGCCCGCTGGCAGAGCCCCAAGTTCATCTTCGGCGAGAGCTATGGCACCACCCGATCGGGCGCGCTCGCCTATCTGTTGCAGGATCGGGGGATGGCGCTGAACGGCGTGATCCTGCTCTCCTCGATCCTCAACTACGGCATCCGTCAGCCAGGCTTCGACCAGATCTACATCAACTATCTGCCGAGCTACGCGGCAACCGCCTGGTATCACCACAAGCTCGCCAATCCGCCAGCCGATGTCGCCACCGCGGTCGAGCAGGCTCGGCAGTTCGCGGCCGGTCCCTATGCCCAGGCGCTGGCGCAAGGCTCCAGCCTTGATCCCACCAAGCGCGCCGAGATCGCGCAGCAGATGGCGGCGCTGACCGGGCTTTCGCCGGCCTTCATCCTGAACGCCAATCTCCGCGTCGACCTCGGCCGATTCCAGAAGGAACTGCTGCGTGAGCAGCGGCTGACGGTTGGCCGCTATGACAGCCGCTATACAGGCATCGATGCCGATTCCGCCGGCGAACGCCCCGAGTTCGACGCGTCCGATACCGCCATCTCGGGCGCGTTCATCGCCAGCTTCTCGGACTATGTAGTGCGCGAGCTCGGCTACAAGACTGACATGCCCTATCGCGTCTCGGCATATGGGCTGGACGGCTTCAAGTGGGATTTCACCCATCGGGCGCCGGGAGGCGGCGGGCGCTCGTCCCAGAGCTCGCCCGACGTCGCGGTCGATCTTTCGGCGGCGATGCGCACCAACCCCTATCTCCATGTCCTGTCGCTTAACGGCTATTACGACATGGCGACGCCCTTCTTCGGCACCGAATATGACCTGAAGCACATGGATCTCCAGCCCGCGCAGGCCGGCAATCTGGAGTTCCGCTACTATCCGTCGGGGCACATGGCCTATCTCAATCCGGATGCGCTCCACGTGCTGCACCGCGATCTCTCTGCCTTCTATGACG
>FTCZ01007031.1_pt1 | contig 11680 bp, 13 predicted proteins | sample 1658871 | NCBI WGS metagenome assembly FTCZ01 (sample SAMEA3914864, study PRJEB12502) | metagenome | biome: forest; material: soil | place: USA | collected 2012-03-12 | depth 0.3 m
ACGCGAGCGGGATGGTTGGTGGTGAGCTGCATGATGCCGTGGCCGAGACGGATCTGCTTCGTGCGCTGGCTGGCGGCGGCGAGGAAGGACTCAGGGCTCGGCGAGTGGGAATATTCCTCGAGGAAGTGATGCTCGACCTGCCAGGCATGGTCGTAGCCCAGGCGGTCGGCCAGCTCGATCTGCTGCAGCGCGTTCTGGTAGAGCTTGTGCTCGTCGTCCTCTTTCCAGGGGCGCGGCAACTGCAGCTCGTAGAAAATCCCGAACTTCATGGCGGTTCCTCCGAACCTTTGCTTCCCGGCAGCATGCCCTGCGTGCAAGCATGGGACAACAAGAGGAGTCGTCATGCCGATCTACGAAAGAAGCCCCGTCAAAATCCACTACACGGAGATGGGTTCGGGCTTTCCGCTGCTGGTCATCCCGGGCGGCGGGTTGAACTCGACCATCGCCGGCCTCGACACCAGCCATCCCTTCAACGCGCAGAAGGAATTCAGCAACAAGTTCCGCTGCATTGCAGCCGATCTGCGCAACGCCAACGCCGGCCAATCCACCGGCCCGCTCGAAATCGACCGGCCGTGGGACTCCTTCACCGACGACCATATCGGGCTGATGGACCATCTCGGCATCAAGAAGTTCATGGTGCTGGGCTACTGCATCGGCCAGCCGTTCATCTGGAACCTGATCAAGCGCGCGGGCGACCGCGTGGTCGCCGCGGTTCTGACGCAGCCGTCCGGCTTCCGCCCCGAGATGCCCACCCAGTTCTACGACAACAACATGAAAGGCTGGGGACCCGAGTTCGCCAAGCGCCGGCCCGACGTCACGATGACCCAGGTGAGCGCCTTCCTGAAGACGATGTACGAGACCAATCCGGATTTCGTCTTCACCGTGACGCGCGACTTCGTGAAGAACTGCAAGACGCCGATCCTGGTGCTGCCCGACGACATCCCGCCGCATCCCTACAAGGTGGCGATGGAAGTGGCGATGCTGTCGCCCAACGCGCAGGTCAGCCTCTATCCGTGGAAGGACGTGCCGGAGAAGATTCCGCTGGCCGTGCGCCACATCCGCATGTTCCTGGAGGCCAACGCGCCGCACTGACCGTCACGACCCTGTCACGCGCTGCTGGCCAACTCAGGGCCTCAGCGCGAGGAGGGTTCGATGGGCGACGCGACCGGGGATTTCACCAAGCCGCTGCAGCTATCGGCCGCGGCTCGCGTCGATCGGCCCGAGCGCTGCGACCGGATCGCGCTGGTGCTGCAGGGCGGCGGCGCGCTCGGCGCCTATCAGGCCGGCGTCTACCAGGCGCTGCACGAGGCGGGGCTCGAGCCCGATTGGGTGTCGGGCGTCTCGATCGGCGCGATCAACGGCGCGATCATCACCGGCAACCCGCCGGAACTGCGGCTGCAGAAGCTGCGCACCTTCTGGGAGCGCATCACCGAGCGCAAGATCTGGCACTACACGCCGGACGGCGACATCTTCCGCAAGGCGCGCAATGCGGCCAGCGCCTGGATGACGCTCTCGCAAGGGCAGCCGGGCTTCTTCACGCCGCGTAATCCCAGCCCGTGGTTCAGCTTCCCCGGCGCCGAGACCGCCACCAGCTACTACGACAACGGGCCGTTGCGCGAGACCCTGCTCGAGCTGGTCGACTTCTCGCTGATCAACCAGAAGCGCGTGCGGCTTGCGGTGGGCGCAGTGAACGTGCTCGACGGCAACTTCGCCTATTTCGACAATGCCACCGACACGCTGGCGCCCGAGCATGTGATGGCCAGCGGCGCGCTGCCGCCGGCGCTGCCGATGGTGAAGATCGGCACCGACCATTTCTGGGACGGCGGCATCGTCTCCAACACGCCGCTACAGCACCTGCTCGACCAGGACGACAAGCTCAACTCGCTGGTGATCCAGGTCGACCTGTTCAGCGCGCGGGGCGCCATGCCGCGCGACATCGAGGACGTGATGGCCCGCCAGAAGGACATCGTCTACTCCTCGCGCACGCGCTACAATACCGACCTCTACCGCCGCCTGCACAAGTGGAAGACGCGCCTGAAGCAGGCGCTCGACAAGGTCCCGGCGGAGCTGCTCAGCAAGGAAGAGACGACGCTCAAGCAGGACCTCATGCACCTGCCAGAGATCGCCATCCTGCAGCTGATCTACCAGCAGAAATCCTACGAGGGACAGGCCAAGGACTACGAGTTCTCCGGCACCTCGATGCGCGAGCATTGGCAGAGCGGCTACGAGGACACGACGCGCACCCTGAAACACCGCGCCTGGATCGCCATGCCGCCCGAGGGCGACGGCATCGTGGTCCACGACGTGCATCGCGAGAACGGCCTTTGAGCGCACCGGAGCAGAAGACCATGGACAGCAACCGCCTGCACGACGAGATCATCGACAGCCTGGACGAAGAGCGCGAGCTCGAACTCGACGACGAGCGCCTGGCCGCCCTGGTCGACAGCCTCACCGAGAACCCGCCGCCCGAGAGCATCGACCGCACCCGCTATTTCCGGGAGCTGCTGCGGCTGCAGCGCGAGCTCGTGCGGCTGCAGGACTGGGTGGCGTACAAGAAGCTCAAGGTCGTGGCCCTGTTCGAGGGCCGCGACGCCGCAGGCAAGGGCGGCGTGATCAAGCGCGTCGCGCAGCGGCTCAATCCGCGCATCTGCCGCACGGTGGCCCTCTCCGCCCCGACCGAGCGCGAGCGCAGCCAGTGGTACTTCCAGCGCTACGCCGCGCACCTGCCCGCCGGCGGCGAGATGGTGCTGTTCGACCGCAGTTGGTACAACCGCGCCGGCGTCGAGGCGGTCATGGGCTTCTGCACGCCCGAGGAGACCGACGAGTTCTTCCGCAGCGTCCCCGAATTCGAGCGGATGCTGGTGCGCTCGGGCATCATCCTGCTGAAGTACTGGTTCTCGATCACCGACGAGGAGCAGAACCTGCGCTTCCAGATGCGCATCCACGATCCGCTGAAGCAGTGGAAGCTCAGCCCCATGGACCTCGAATCGCGGCGGCGTTGGGAGGACTACACCCGCGCCAAGGAAGAGATGCTGCACCGGACGCACATCCCCGAGGCGCGCTGGTGGATCGTCGACGGCGTCGACAAGAAGACCGCGCGGCTCAACTGCATCCACCATCTCCTGCAGCAGATCCCCTACGAGGACGTGCCGCATCCGCCGATCGCGCTGCCCCAGCGCGAGCACAAGCCCGACTATCACCGCACGCCCGTCCCCGCGGACATGCACGTACCCGCGGTCTACTGAGGCCGGCGATCCAGCGAGGAGACTGCAGACGATGAAGATCGCCGACGTGCGCGCCAGGGCGTTCGCCATGCCGCTCAACAATCCCGCTTTTCCGCGCGGCCCCTACAAGTTCTACAATCGCGAGTTCGTCATCCTGAGCTACCGCAGCGACCCCGCCCGCATGCGCGCCTTCGTGCCCGAGCCGCTCGAGGTGGTGGGCGACATCGTGCACTACGAATTCATCCGCATGCCCGACTCCACCGGCTTCGGCGACTACACCGAGAGCGGCCAGGTGATCCCGGTGCGCTTCACCGACAAGGACGGCACCGTGCAGGAAGGCGGCTTCGTCCACGCCATGTATCTCGACGACGAGGGGCCGATCGCCGGCGGCCGCGAGATCTGGGGCTTCCCCAAGAAGCTCGCCACCCCCAAGGTCTGCCACGAGAACGAGACGCTGGTCTGCACCCTGCATTTCGGAAGCGTGCTCTGCGCCAGCGGCACCATGGGCTACAAGCACGCCGAACTGGACCTCGAGCCGATCCGGCGCGGGCTCGCCCGGCCAAACTTCATGATCAAGATCATTCCGCACGTGGATTGCACGCCGCGCATCTGCGAGCTGGTGCGCTACCGCGCCGAGGACGTCACGGTCAAAGGCGCATGGTCGGGCCCCGGCGCGCTGCAGCTCTTCGAGCACGCGCTGTGCGATGTCTCGCAATTGCCCGTCTACGAGGTTGTCTCGGCCACCCACTACATCACCGACCTGACGCTCGGCCTGGGCGAGGTCGTCTTCGATTATTTGGCTAAGGACTGAAAGGAATTCCCATGGCCCGTTTTGACAACAAAGTCGCCATCGTCACCGGCGCGGCGAGCGGCATCGGCAAGGAGATCGCGCTGCGGTTTGCCGCTGAAGGCGGCACTCCGGTTATCGCCGACCTCAACCTCGACGCTGCGAATGCAACGGCCGAGGAGATCGAGGCCAAGGGCGCCGACGCCTTCGCCGTGGCGATGAACGTGGTCGACGAGGACGCCGTCGAAAAGGGCGTCGCCGACGTGATGGCCAAGTACGGCCGCATCGACGTGCTGGTCTCCAACGCCGGCATCCAGATCGTGAAGCCGGTGGTCGACTTCCCCTTCGCCGACTGGAAGAAGCTTCTGGCCATCCATCTCGACGGCGCGTTCCTGACGACCAAGGCGTGCCTCAGGCACATGTACGCCGCCAAATCGGGCAGCATCGTCTACATGGGCTCGGTGCACTCCAAGGAAGCCTCCAAGCTCAAGGCGCCCTATGTCACGGCCAAGCACGGGCTGATCGGTCTTGCCAAGGTGGTCGCCAAGGAAGGTGCGGAGTTCAACGTGCGCGCCAATGTCGTCTGCCCGGGCTTCGTGCGCACGCCCCTGGTCGACAAGCAGATCCCCGAGCAGGCCAAGGAACTCGGCATCTCCGAGGCCGAGGTCATCAAGAACGTCATGCTGAAGGACACCGTCGACGGCGAATTCACCACCACCGACGACGTGGCCGACGCCGTGCTGTTCTTCGCCGGCGCCAGGACCAATGCGCTCACCGGTCAGTCGATGGTCGTGAGCCACGGCTGGTTCATGCAGTAATCATCGCTGGGAGCGCGCCACTCCAGTGACGCGTCTTCTCATGGTCAAGTGGACCGCGAGCTTCCAGCTCGCTCATGATTCTGAGCGAGCTGGAAGCTCGCGGTCCAGAAGACATGACGCGCCACTGGAGTGGCGCGCCCCAGCAAAGTCTACGGCATCATCTTGAAGCGGTCGCGCTGGGCCTGGGCGCACTCGTTCATCACGGTGAGCGAGCGCTGCACCGTCTCGGTGCCCAGCACGAACGGGTTGGGCCCGCGCGGCGCCTTGCGGAGCTTCTCCAGTTTGGCCGGCGCCTCGTCGAAGCCGGAGTGGTTGGAGATCAGCACGTCGATGTTCTGCTGCTTGGCCAGATCGCGCATGCGCGCGGTCGAGGCGATGTAGGCGTCGAGCCGGCCGAAGTCGCGGCCGAAGTTGAAGCCCGTGCCGCCCCACTCCACGACCTTATGCGTCTGGCCGCCCGAGCGGACGTCGAACACCGGTGAGATCGTGCCCAGCGTATGGCCCGGCGTGAGGTAGAGCGTGACCGTCGTGCCGCCCAGGGTGATCGTGTCGCCGTCCTTCACCGACATGTCGCGCGCCGGCGGCGGATCCCACAGCGGCGTCTCGAACTCAAGCTTGGTCTCCATCATCTTCCAGTCTTCCTCGCTCATCACCACCTTCGGGTGATAGCGCCCGACCAGGTAGCGCACGCCGCCGTAGTGGTCGCCGTGGCCGTGGGTGACGACGATGTACTTGATGCGCGCGGGATTGAGCCCGAAGCGACGCAGGCCGCGCTCGATCAGCTGGGCCGCTTCCTTGCCGGTGTTGAGCGCGTCGATGAGGATGATGCCGTCGGGCGTGTTGATCGCCCAGGCGCTCACCCAGGCATCGCCCACGAAATAGAGATTGTCGAACGCCCGGCCGGCCGGCGGCGCGGGCTTGGCGATCAGCGCCTCCAGCGCATGGTCGTCGCCCTTCGGTCGCTCCGCCGGCGCGGGCTTGCAGAGCGCCAGCAGCGGCGTGAGGTCCGAGCCCGCCGCGCGCGTGGCCGCCTCGACGTGGCTCTGCACCATCGCCTCCGTGACCGGCGGCGGCGCGGGCTGGCAGCCCGACACGGCAAGAGCAAGACCGAGCAAGGCTGCGGCAGGACGCATCGTCATGTGTTTCTCTCCCCGATTTCGGCCAACGCTATCGCGTCGCGATGGTCGGCAACAAGGCCGCCCGGCCAGCGTGCGGAACTGCATAACATCGGAGTCCGCGAAAGAGTTTAGGTCTGGATCGCGCCGCGCAGGGCCGGATGGGGAGGAGACGGCGCGATGGGCCGCACCTGTTCGCTGGGCTGCGGCAGCGCAACGAAGCGGACGCCCAGCAGGACTCCGATCATCGCAAGACCGGCGCCGACCACGATCGCGGCGAAGGTGATGCGCATGACAGGCGTCAGTTGTCGTTCTGCTGGTGGGCCTGCTGGCGGCGCATCGCCTGGTCGAGCAGGCGTGCATCCATGATGTTGCCGAACACGGCTGTGAAAGCGAGGCCGGCGAGCAACAAGCCGATGAAGAGCAGGAAGGGCCGGAGCGTCTGCATGCCGTACCAACGGTGACGGGACGGATTTGTTGCGTGTCGCGTGAGAGTCTCACACCCCTGAGACGGGTCGAATACTTATGGCACGGGCTTTCAGGCGATTCGTCTCAGAATCTCACTATCCCCTCTGCGCAACAATATTGCGCGAATTACGCATTGCATTTCGTGCGATTTACGCTATATTGATCGCATGACCCAACCCGAAATGCCGCGCCGCATCGCGGCCCCCGACCTCTGCGCCGCCGACCTGCCCGAGCGCGCGACCATCCTCGACCCGATCCTGAGCGCCAAGAGCCTCGCCCTACTCTACGGCCCGCGCGGGCTCGGCAAGACCTTCGTGGCGCTGGGTATCGCCTGGGCCGCAGCCTCCGGCGGCAGCTTCCTCGGCTGGCGCGCCAGCCGCGCGCACCGCGTCGTCTATGTCGATGGCGAGATGGCGGCGGTCGACATGAAGCGGCGGCTGAAACTCTTCGGCGCCGCCCCGCCGACGCTCGACCTCATGCTGGCCGATCTGCACCCGGGCGCCCTGCCCGACCTCGCGCGCGACGACGGCCAGCAAAGCCTGATGGAGGCATGGGGCCATCCCGACCTCGTCGTGCTCGACAATCTCTCGAGCCTCGCCGGCTTCCAGGGCGATCCCGACGGCTGGAGCAGCCTGCAGCGCTTCCTGATCCTGCAGCGCCGCCTCGGGCGGGCGATGCTGCTGGTGCATCACGCCAACAAGAAGGGCTTTCAGCGCGGCACCAATCGCCGGGAGGACGTGCTCGACCTGGTGATGGCGATGCGCCGTCCCGACGACTACGCCGCGCGCGAGGGCGCCCGCTTCGAGATCCATTTCGACAAAACGCGCGGGCTGTTCGGCCGAGCCGTCGATCCGATCGAGGCGCGGATGGCGACGGACTCCCCGGGTGTCGCGCGCTGGAGTTGGAACCGCGCAGGCGAGCATGAGGTGCGCCGCGCCGCCGTACTGCTGAACGACGGGATCAAGGCCCCGCACATGGCCGGACAACTCGGCGTCTCCCGCGCCACGGCTTATCGCCTGCGCGACCGTGCCAGAGAGAAAGGATTGCTATGAAGACGAAGCCACGTTCCACGCTGGCACCCGCACAGGCGGTCGGTGCACCCGACATCGCCTTTTCGGCGGCCGACATCGCCGAGATCCAGGGCGTGGCGGTGCGCGAGGCCAAGCAGGGCAACCTGCAGGCCATCGCCATCGTCGAGCGCATCTGGCGCCGCCGCCGGCGCACGGTGACCCTCGACCTGCCGCCGGTAGAAAACTCGGGCGGCCTCGCGGCGGCGCAGGCCGCAGTGATCGCCGCGGCCGCAGGGGGGCTGATCACGCCGCGCGAAGGCATGGCCTATGCCGCCATGCTCGACTATCGCCGCCGCGCGCTCGACACCGTCGAGCTCGAGGAGCGCCTGCGCGAGATCGAGCGGAAGAATGAGGAGCGCGACCGGCTCGAGGCCGAGCGTCGCGCGGAGTGGCACCCATGATCCGCAAGTCCATGCTGAACCGCCTCGGCGGCGTCGATCCGAAGAAAACGAATCGTACGCCCAGTCCGGCGGAACTCCTGCGCGGCCTGCCGCCCTCCTACCTGGCACAGAAAGAACTCGACCGCCGTGCGGCGGAGGCAAAAGCGGCGGCGGAGCAAGCCACCTCCCCGCCCGAGCCGTCCCCCGCATCGCCTGAGGCGAAGGCCGAGCCGACCGATGCCCGGCCCGTCGATCCTCAACCGCCCGCGGCGCCACAGACGCCGCCGCCGGAGAAGCCCTGGTACGAGGAGATGGTCCGCTGGCGGCCGCGCGACGCGCCGAACTCGCACGAGTACGATGACGGCGACGGCATGGAGTACTGCGAGACGATCCACCGATACGACCCGCTCGAGCGGGCGCTGGAGGAGGATGACTATGATTTCGACCGCTAACGGATCTGATTGCGCGCATTCGACGTGCCCACACCTTCCTGCGAGCAGCAAGGCGCGTCGAGAATCAGCACCGTAACGTCCCCGCCAAAATCGGTGGGTAGACCACCTAACGTCCAGCCGACATTGTTTCCCATAAAAGCGAGCCAATGAGACTCAGCCACCTTCGGGAGAAGACCATGAAGAGCCAATTGGCCGTCCTTGCGAGGATGCTAGTGTCTGCCGTGTGGTGCGTTCCCGTTGCTTTCGCCCAGCCCGCCTGCGTCACCTAGAACATGGGCATTCCGCCGCCAATACCGCCGACAAGGCAGCGCCCTTCTTCATCGACACCACCGGGCTCGACTTCAAGACGCCGCCGCAGCCACCGACGCCGCCGCAATGGTGGGACGAGATTGTGCCACTGGCGGCCGCGTGCAGCGGCAGACCATGCGATAACGACGGGGACACTACGAGTTAGGGTCGGTTGTTATTGCCCCTATCGTGCGTGGCATATCTACCATCGGCCCCTGGCATATCCTTGCAGTTTGCCAGGAAAATGGTCGCCAACAACGCGATGATAGCTACTGCTGGTCTGATCATGTGGATGTGACCGTTCATGTGGGAGCAAAGTAGATCAAATCAAGCGAGCAGAAGTTTCCACAAAGGCGACGTAGGTGATGAGTGTTCTTCAATCCGTCAGTCTGCATCTCCCACACCACCGCGACGCAGCGAAGCCCACTTCGCGATGGCATTCTGGACGGCGGCGATGAAGAGGGCCGTGGTGATCCCGAACATCATCAGCCCATTGGCGGCTTGCAGCGGCCCAAGCAGCCGCAGGCGGCCGGGGAGCACCACGTCGCCATAGCCGAGCGAAGTGAAGGTCACACCCGAGAAATACGCGGCCGTTTCAAAATTCTCAAAGGCACCAAGTACAGTATAGAGCAGCGCCCAAAAGGCGACCTGGACGATGTTGCCGAGCATGAGCACGATCATCAATATCGAGAATTGCAGGAAGATCGCCCGCCTGGGCTTGGCACCGAGTGGTTGCCTGGCCGCCCGGGCGAAGTAGCGTGCAGCGAGCACCGATGCCACCGCTTGGAAGGCAAGGCATGCCGACATCGCCAGCAAACCCAGAGCAAGAGCGGCTATCATGGCGCCGGATGGTCAATCTGCGGTCCACCCTCGCCCGGCTGCTGCCGCAGCCACTCGGTCAGCAGCACATAGCCGACGGCGAGCAGCACAGGTCCGATAAACAGGCCGAGAAGGCCGTCGGCAAGCATGCCGCCGATGACTCCCACAAAAATCACCAGCATCGGCACGTCGAGTCCGCGGCCGAGCATCAATGGCTTGAGGACATTGTCGCTGAGCCCGGCGAGGAGGATCCAGACCAGCAAAATGATTGTCACCGGTGTCATTGGTTGGGTCGCGGCGACGTAGGCGATGACGGGCAGCGTCACGAGCGTCGCCGGCACCTGCACGATACCCAGCAGCAAAATCGCGAGCGTCAAAAGGCCGGCGGCCGGAAGGCCGATGGCGAAGAAGCCGGCTCCGATCAGCACCGCCTGTATCACCGCCACACCGATGACACCCAGCGCCACGCCGCGGATTGTGGCGGCGCTCAGCGTAACCAGCTTGGTCCCACGCGCACTGTTGCCGGTGACACGTCCCAGCAGGCGTTCGGCAAATCCGGCAGCGCCCTCGCCATAGGCGAGGAGCACGGCGGCGATCGCGAAAGAAAGAACGAACGATAGTTCGCCGGCGGCCAGGCCACTCGCGAACGAAAGCAGCCATTCCGCAGGCCCGCGCAACATCGGGCCGTATTTGGCAAGCGCCGCCGGCATGTTGCTGGCGACGAGCGCCCAGGTCTCGGCCAGTTTCTCGCCGACCAGGGGGACGGCGGCGAGCCACGCCGGCGGTGGCGGCAGGGTCAGGCTGTGATGCTGCAAGCCCGAAACAAGCGAATGCAGGGAAGAGCCAAGCGATGTCATCAATACGATTATCGGCACCAGCATCACCGCGACACTGACCAGCCCGATCAACAGCGCCGACCAGCGATTACCGAGCCGGACGACGAGGCGGCGATGCAGCGGATACAACATCACCGCGAGGATCGCCGACCAGAGCAGGATGCCCGTGAAAGGCAGGATGATCCGGCCGCAGGCGTAGACCAGCAGGGCTACAAGCCCAATTTGCAGCGTCGTATCGAGCGTGCTCGAACGTGCAGGCGTGCGATCGGAGTTCGAGGCGTTCTGGGCCATTGCTTTTGCCCCCGGTTTTCCAACCTCTAGCCGCAGCATAGCGCGAAATCGACGGGGCTTCCCCCGGTCGGGATCGCGGCGTGCAAGATCTATTGCGCCGCTACATCGAGGCCCGGGGGCGCCTTGTGCCAGGCGCGACCGCTTTTGCCCTGCTCGTAGCCGTAGGCGTAGAGCGCGCGCATGAATGCCTGGTCGAATTCGCCGGTCTTGTTCGGGTACACGAAATCCCGGCCGATGAAGGTGAGATTATAGTCGACGCCGTCGCGCTGGCTGATGAAATAGGTGCGCAGCACGTCGTTCTGTCCGCTCGATGACAGCATGGTGATGATGGCCCGGCCGGCGATGTCTATGGTGCGGCGATCGGTCGAGGCATACTCCGGATCGAGGCGTCCATTGCGCACGACATAGGCGTGCCGCTCGCGCCGGATACCGCTCTCGTCGACCCGGACGGCCGCCGGGTAGAGGAAGAGCTGGGCGATCACGCCGCCGTCGACATGCAGTTCCTGGTACTTGCGGCCGTCGAGCTCGACGTCGAACAGCATCGGCTGGAAGACGCCCGGGATTGCCGCCGAGGCGCGCAGGATCTTGCGGAACAGATCGAGCGATTGCGGATGGCCGCTGGCGGCCAGCGCGCCGATGTTCCAGATCACCGGCCGCTGGGCGTCGATATTGGCAGTGCCGATCAGCAACAGGCGCCCGCGCCGATATTCGCGCGCGATGGCGTCGAACATCTTCTGGTCGGCATGCCGGGCGATCACCTCGGCAAGCGGCGAGGTATCGGCCATCGCATCGTCGAACAAGGCGGCAGTAATACGGCGCGCGCGGTAGACCTGCTCTGGCGTCAGCGATGTATAGACTTCCTTCAGGGCCGCATCGTACTCGGGGCCGAGAAAGGCGAACGGCGCGATCAGGGCGCCAGTGCTGACGCCGGTGACCAGCTTGAACTCTGGCCGCCGGCCGGACTCGGTCCAGCCGTTGAGCAGACCCGCACCATAGGCGCCGTTGTCGCCGCCGCCGGACATCGCGAGATAGCTGACGGGCGGCAGGCGCGTCGTCGACTGGCCGGCCGCGCGCAACGTTGCCAGTTCGCGCTGATAGGCACTCATGGCTTCTTCGGTCATGCCTTTCGCGC
>FTCZ01003897.1_pt1 | contig 11679 bp, 14 predicted proteins | sample 1658871 | NCBI WGS metagenome assembly FTCZ01 (sample SAMEA3914864, study PRJEB12502) | metagenome | biome: forest; material: soil | place: USA | collected 2012-03-12 | depth 0.3 m
AGGTGAATCTCGCGAACGGCGCTGCCATCCAGTTCGGACAGGAAGCCGGACGCGTGCATCCCGTGGTTGTGTGCATCGCATTCCAGGTTGTAGACGTCCAGCAGCAGCCCGCACCCGGTGCGTGCGGTGATCGCGTTGAGAAATCCGGCCGGCGAGTAGGCATCGTCACTGGGAGGCACGATGTGGACGATGTTTTCCAACAGGAACGGGATCCCGAACATCGACTGCAGGCGCAGCACCCGCTCGCAGACGAGATCCAGTGCCTGCTCGGTTCGCGGCAGCGCCAGCATGGTGCCCAGATGCTGGTCGCCGACGCGCGTGTAGCCCAGATGCTCGCTGTGCCAGGCCACGCGCACCTGGGACATCAGCGAATCGAGCAGTTGCAGGTAGCTCGTCTGCCAACTGTCATGCGATCCGATGGACAGGCTGACACCATGCACCACGATCTGCACATCGCGCTGGACGTTCTTGAGCTCGGCCAGGACTTCCGGGTCAAGTGCGATGCGGCCATCCCTGACTTCGGCAATGGCTTCCGGCGTGACTTCGATGTAGTCCACATGGGGCAGCATCGCCGACAACAGGTCGGGGTCGTGCGCCTGGTAGGTGACGCCCAGCGCTGGAACGCGGCCCGCGCGCCGGGGCCCCTGGCGGGCCGCGGGCGGTGCCGCGACGGCAACCGGCTCGTTCGCGAGCATGACAGGGCCTGCCGAGCTCGGCTCAAAGGCTCTCGATGAAGCCGCCCTGGATGTTGGGGACGTGCGCGAGTTGCTGGGTCAACTCCGGATCGCCACGAAGGAAGGCCAGGTCGAAGCCGACGAGACCGCAGTGCAGGCAGCCGCCCGGGATCTGCTTGATCGCCAGGTCCAGCGACTTGTGCAGGTCGTCCAGCGTCACGCGCCCTTCGGAGACGACGATATTGATGCGTTGGTTGCCATTGAGCTTGGAGGTGGTTTGCGCTTCCATGTCGATACTCCCTGGGCACGGTGGCCCTCGGTCAGTGGCCGGTCCGGGGCGATCATCGGGCGTCTGGGGACCAGCTCGGACAGGCGCCTTCGGTTCGCCGCGTCGTGGTCTCCATGCGCCGGCTTCGTGCCGCTGCCACGCTGGTTGGCGAGCTCGTACCATATCGGGTCTGCACTCCGCGCCCATCCATAGAGTTGTGGATGGAGGTGTTCGAGAATCGACGGCCATGGCGCCCATGCCACTGCCACTGTTGCATCATGCATTCCTGATGACAGAGACCGCCCCCACGCCCACCCCCCAGCCGCCCGCGCGCGCCCCGCTGATCAGCGCCGACGACGCCCTGGCGCGCCTGCTCGCCGCCGTCGCACCGTCCGGTCGCACCGAGACCGTCCCCACGCCCGAGGCCTGGGGCCGCGTGCTCGCGCGCGACGTCGTCTCCACCGTTCACGTCCCCCCTGAGGACAACAGCGCGATGGACGGCTACGCCGTGCGCGTCGCCGACTTCGAGCAGGGCGCCGGCACGCTGCTGCCCGTGAGCCAGCGCATCGTCGCCGGCCGCCCCGGCGAGCCGCTGGCCGCGGGCACCGCGGCGCGCATCTTCACCGGCGCGCAGGTCCCGCCGGGCGCCGATGCGGTCGTGATGCAGGAGCATTGCGAGGCCGTCGCCGGGGACGGCCTGGGGCAGGTGCGCGTCAACGAGGTGCCCGTGCCCGGCCTGGCGATCCGCCGCCAGGGCGAGGACGTGATGCGCGGCCATGTCGTGCTGCGCGCCGGCCACCGGCTCGACGCCGCGGCCATCGGCCTGGCGGCCACGGTGGGCATGGCACAGCTGGAGGTGGCCGCGCGGCCGCGCGTGGCGCTGTTCTCCACCGGCGACGAACTCGTGATGCCCGGCGAGCCGCTGCCGCCCGGCGCGATCTACAACTCCAACCGCTTCATGCTGGGCGCGCTGCTGCGCGGGCAGGGCTGCGTCGTCACCGACCTGGGCAACGTCCCCGATCGCCTCGACGCCACGCGCGCGATGCTGCGCGAGGCCGCGGCCGGACATGACCTGATCCTGAGCTCGGGCGGCGTGTCCGTCGGCGAGGAGGATCACCTGAAGCCGGCGCTGGCCGCCGAAGGGCGGCTCGACCTGTGGGCCATCGCGATCAAGCCCGGCAAGCCACTGGCGTTCGGCGCGGTGCGCCGCGCGGGCGATGAGGGGCAGGGCGCCGAGACCTGGTTCATCGGCCTGCCGGGCAATCCCGTCTCGAGCCACGTCACCTTCACGCTGTTCGTGCGGCCCGTGCTGGCGCGCCTGCAGGGCGCGTCCGCGCAGATGCCGCGGCCCTTCCCGATGCGCGCCGATTTCGACTGGCCCAAGCCCGACAAGCGCCGCGAGTTCCTGCGCGTGCGCCGCAACGCCGAGGGCGGCCTCGACCTCTACGCCAACCAGGGCTCGGGCGTGCTCACCTCGCTGGCCTGGGGCGACGGCCTGGCCGACATCTTGCCGGGGCAGGCGGTGCGGCGCGGCGATCTCGTGAACTACCTCTCGCTGGCCGAGCTCGCGCCATGAAACTGACGCTCAAGTACTTCGCATCGCTGCGCGAGACGCTGGGCCCCGGCGGCGCGCTCGACTGGCAGCCCGCCGGGGAGCCCACCGCCGCGGCGCTGCGCGCCTGGCTGCGCACGCAGTCGGACGCCCACGCCCAGGCGCTCGCGCCCGGCCGCGCGGTGCGCGTGGCCGTCGACCAGGCGCTCGCCGACGACGCGACGCCCCTGCGCGACGGCGCCGAGGTCGCCTTCTTCCCGCCCGTCACCGGAGGCTGACCGTGCCCGCCCGCGTGCGCATCCAGGAGGCCGACTTCGACGTCGGCGCCGAACTCGCCGCGCTGCAGGGCGACCGCACCGACGTCGGCGCCGTCGCCAGCTTCGTCGGCTGCGTGCGCGGTCACACGAAGGAGGACGACGTCTCCGCGCTGACGCTGGAGCACTATCCCGGCATGACCGAACGCGCCATCGAGGCGATGATCGTCGAGGCCGAGGGGCGCTTCGCCGTGCAGGGCGCACTCGTGATCCACCGCGTGGGGCGGCTGCAGCCGGGCGAGCGCATCGTGCTGGTGGCCACGATGTCGCCGCACCGGCGTGACGCCTTCCAGGCGTGTGAGTTCCTGATGGACTATCTCAAGACGCATGCGCCGTTCTGGAAGAAGGAGACGACGGGGGAGGGCGCGCGATGGGTGGATGCGCGGGGGGCGGATGACGAGGCGTTGCGGCGGTGGGGCTTGACCTCGGCCAATGCGGTGGGTGGGCAGGCCGGTGACACCCACGAGGGCTGACGGAGCCGGCAGAGCCGCGCACTGACGGACGCTACGTTCGGGCGGCAGGGTTTTCGTCGCGCAGAGCCACTTGGTTCCCGGCGAAGGGAACTGGTCATATCCCGGAACCAACGACTTCCTGTCCAGGTGAAGCGAGTTCGACTCCGGGTGCGGTCGCGAGGCGAACTTGCGGTGTTGAAGTGGAACTGGTTGCCGTGACAGCCTGCATGTCCTGGCGCGCTCGACAATACGCGCGAGCGACAATGGCCAGCGCCCAACCCACAGGCAATCATGGATCTCCAGACTCGCAACAACGTCCACGTCCGCGGCGACCAGGCTGCCACGATGGTGTTCGCCCACGGCTTCGGTTGCGACCAGAACATGTGGCGCCTGCTCACGCCCTCGTTCGAGGGACGCATGCGTACCCTGCTGCTCGACCACGTGGGCAGTGGCAAGTCGCAGCTCTCGGCCTATGACCGCGCGAAATACGGCTCCCTTCACGGCTATGCGAGCGACATCAACGAACTGCTCGACGCCTACGCCCCGGGAGACGTCATCTTCGTCGGCCATTCGGTCAGCGCCATGATCGGCCTCTTGGCGGACCTGGCTCGCCCCGGCCGCATCGTGGGACACGTGATGGTCGGACCGTCGCCTTGCTACGTCAATGACGGTGACTACGTGGGCGGATTCGAGCGCGAGGACATCGACGAGTTGCTGTCGACGCTGGGCAGCAACTACCTCGGATGGGCGAGCACGATGGCCCCGGCCATCATGGGTGCCCCGGACCAGCCGGCACTGGGCGACGAGCTGACCAACAGCTTCTGCCGCACCGATCCGGAGATTGCCGAACACTTCGCGCGCGTGACGTTCCTGTCCGACCACCGCGCCGATGTCGCCAGGTTGCAGACGCCCTCGCTCATCCTGCAGTGCAGCGACGACATCATCGCGCCTTTGGCCGTCGGCGAGTTCATGCATCGGACGCTCGCCCGCAGCACGCTTCGCATCATCGACAACGTCGGCCATTGTCCGCATCTGAGCGCGCCGAGCGCCAGTGCCACCGCGATCGAGGATTTCCTGCGCGAGCTGGCCTGAGATGGACTACCCCGCCGACGGCGATCTCCTGTTCGAGGACGCGGCGTGCGGGCTACTGGCGACCCGGGCGGACGGCACCATCCTCCGCGCCAATCGCACTTTCTGCGCATGGATCGGATATTCCGCGAGCGAACTCGTGGGGCGCCGTCTCGACGCGCTGTTGACCATCGGAGCGCGCATCTTCCATCAGACGCACTGGGCGCCGCTGCTCAAGATGCAGCGCTCGCTCAGCGAGGTGAAGCTCGAGATGCGGCATGCGGACGGACATCGCGTTCCGATGATGATGAACGCCGTGGTTCGCACCCGCGGCGGCGTGGAGTTCCACGAGCTGGCCGTCTTCAGCGCCCGCGATCGCCATCTGTACGAAGAGGAACTGCGCAAGGCGCGCGAGCGCGCCGAGAGTCATTTGCGAAGCGAGCAGGCCAGCCAGGCCGCCCTCGCGCAGACGCGCGCTCGGCTGGCACTGGCCATCGACGCAGCGCAGTTGTACCAATGGTCCGTCGACCTGGCCACGGGCCTGCGGCACTACGAGGACGGCGTGGCGCTGCTGCTGGGATACCGCTCGGCGCGCCCGATGAATGGGGCCGAGTTCGTCGAGCACGTCCTGGCCGCGGATCGCGCGGCCGAGGCGCAGTCCATCGCCGCATTCGTGTCCGCGCCGTCCGGGCGGTACCACGCGGTCTTCCGCGTCCTCGGAGCCGACGGCGCCTTGCGCTGGGTCGCCGCCTGGGGGTCGCTCAGCGGCGACGGCGGCGACTCGCCTGCGCGCCTGGAAGGCCTGCTGCAGGATGTCTCGGAGTCGCAGCACCAGCGCACGCTCGCCGAGGACCGCGCACTGCTTGCGGAACAGACGCTGGGCATCGTCGGACACGACCTGCGCAATCCTCTGGCGGCCATCCAGATGGCCGCCGAACTGCTCGGACTCCGGCACCTGGATGCGTCGCAGCAGTCGGCGGTCGGCGAACGGCTGAAGTCGTCGACGCGGCGCGCCAACCGGCTCATCGCCGATCTGCTCGATTTCACCCGGGCGCGGACGGGCCGCAGCATGGGTGTCAAGAAGACGCTCGTGGACACCGGCGAGATCGCCCGCGACGTGATCGCCGAGATCGGTGCGGCCCATCCGCTGCGCCGCATCACGCTTGTCGAGAGCGGCGACGGCCGCCTCGTGGCCGACGGGGACCGCATCGCGCAGGCGTTGGGAAACCTCGTCTCGAACGCGATCACGTACGGCCTGGCGGCCACTGAAGTCGTCGTTCGCTCGGAGGGCCTGCCCGCCGAGGTCAGGCTGTCGGTGCACAACCAGGGCGAACCGATCGATCCCGCCCTGCGCTCCACGATCTTCGAACCCATGACGCGCGGCGAGACGCCGGGACATCTGCGCAGCGTCGGCCTGGGCCTGTACATCGTGCGCGAGATCGCGGCGGCTCATGGCGGCCGCGTCGACTATCTGTCCTCGCGGGAGGATGGCACCGTCTTCGCGGTCGAATTGCCTCGAGCGCCCTGAGTCCGCGCAGGGCTGACCTGCCGGACGTCCAGCGGGGCTCGACGGGGGTTCGATTACCATGGTCCGCGATGGGGCGCCGCTCTGCCAGCGCTCGCCCCCGTCGACCTGCTTGAAACGCCACGGGGGCGCTGGGCCCTTGACGGGACAAGTGCCCGCACGGAGCCCGTCATGCCCACGATCCCTTCGCCGCCGCTTCCGTCCTCCGGATCCACGCCGCCGCCCGCGCAAGCCACGACGAATCTCGCGGGGGCTGAGGCGCCCGCGTCGCCGGGCGCGGACGACGAGGTGGCGCTCCTCGCTTCCAGCTCGACGCCGAGCGCGGTCGCCGGACAGCGCGAGGGCGCCGAGGGACTTTCTTCCTCCGCCGCGCCCCGGTCTGCTCCGGCGCCGGCGGCCATCGACACGCGAACGCTGGACGAGGCCTTGTTCGGCGTCACGCGCGTGCTCACCTACGTGGGCGAGAAGTCGCTGACCGCTGCCAGCGGATTCTTCTTCGAACGCGATGGCAGGCTCTTCCTCGTGACCAGCAGGCATGTGCTGTTCGATGCGCCGAGCGAGCATGCGCCCGATCGCATCGAGATCGAGGTGCACACCGATGCACGCGACCTGACGCGCATGTCGACCGTGTCCATCCTGCTGCATCGCGACGGCCTGAGTGTCTGGCGGGACGCGCACGACAGCGGGGGCGAGGTGGACGTGGCGACGCTCGAGCTCGAACCGGCCGAAATGCCGCCGGACGGCGTCCTGCGACCCTTCGGTCCGACGCACCTGGCGGCGGGCTTCGACCGCTTCGCAGTCGGAGACCGGTTGGCGATCCCTGGCTTTCCGCTCGGATTCTTCGACACCGTCCACCATCTGCCCGTGGTGCGCCAGGCCAGCATCGCCTCGTCCTTCGGCATCCGCTTCCAGGGGCAGGGATTCTTCCTGACGGACGCGCGCATGCATCGCGGCAGCAGCGGATCTCCGGTGCTGGCGCTGAAGGAGGGCACGGAGCGCCCCTGCCGCATCCTGCTGGGCGTGCACTCCAGCCGCATGGACATGGCCACCCGCGACCAGAAGCTCGATGAATCCCTGGGCCTCAACTGCGCCTGGTACGCCGACATCCTCATGGCGTTGACCGAGGCATGAGCAGGACGGGTGCTTCAGCCTCGCGGGGACACGCGCGCCGACGCGGTGCGGTCGGGACGCGGTCGGCGCGGCGGACTTGCGCAGGAAGGCACACGGGGTCGCCGGCGGCAGGACGTCATCGGCGGACGCCCGAAGCCACCCTCGTGCTACACTCGGCCATCTGATATCGATTTGCCGTTGACGGCGCGTTCTCCCCGCCGCTCGATATCCAGAACGCCTCCTCCTTGGCCAGACACCCTGATCGCGCCCGCGATCGACTTGTCCTGGCAGCGCAGGCCGCAGCGAACAACCCTGCCGCGCCGCGCCCGGACCGAGTCATCGCACGTTCGCTTCCCGCGCACGCAATCCCTGCCCAGGCCCGGCTGCCTCGACCGAGCGTCAGCCACCGAAGGACCCCCATCCAAGTTCAAGACAGCCGACAAGTCGGCAAATACGCCATTTCCTCCTCGACCGTGCGCGACGACGCCGGTCTCTACGAAGCTTGCCTGGCCATCCGCAGTGGCCGCGGCAGCATGACGCACCATCGCGTCATGCGCTTCGTCCCTCGCTTCGACTCGCACGACCAGGCACTGGGCTTCGCCCATGCGCAGGCGGACGCCTGGGTGTCGGAGCACGGCATGCCTCGAATGCCGTTGGCCAGGAGCTGACGTCATGGCCAAGGAAGAACTGATCGAAATGCACGGCATCGTCGACGAGATGCTGCCCGACTCCCGCTTCCGGGTGACCCTCGACAACGGGCACGCGCTCGTCGCCTACACCGGCGGGAAGATGCGCAAGCACCGCATCCGCATCCTCGCGGGAGACCGGGTGACCCTGGAACTCTCGCCCTACGACCTCGACAAGGGCCGCATCACGTTCCGCCACATCGAGCGCAACGGGCCGCGGCCCGGTCGCCCGACGGGGCGCTGAGCGCCTGACGGCGCCACGACTTCGGCCTCCATGCCAGGAGGCTGCTGCAACGCACCGGCACGAGCTGGGGCATCTCTTCAACGTCTCCAGCAAGGAATGACATCATGACGATCGAAACAGGCACCGTGAAGTGGTTCAACGACACCAAGGGCTTCGGCTTCATCACGCCCGACACCGGTGGCAAGGACTTGTTCGCCCATTTCAAGGAAATCCAGAGCGAAGGCTTCAAGGCGCTCGCGGAAAACCAGCGCGTGCAGTTCGAGGTGGGCCAGGGCCAGAAGGGCCCGCAGGCCATGCGTATCCGCGCGCTCTGAGCGCGCAGGGGCGACGCGGCCCGCACCACGTGCCCGCCCGCGTCGCTGTTCGTCCGGCGTGCACTGGCACGGCCGCCGAATCGCGCAGCGGTCGTCAGGGCGCCGACGTTGGAATCCGTCCGCCACCGGACCGCCAATTGCGGCAAGGGTGCCCGATCGCGCGATCGATGGGGAACCACGCCCCTGACGGCCCCGCGCGTGTCGATGGCAACGCCCCTGCGGGGGCTGGACCTGCTCATCGACCGCGCCGGCCCGGATCGATGTCCTCGAACAGCGCGAGCAGGACAGCGGGCGGCGCCGGCTTGCGCAGGAAGTGATCGAAGCCCGCGGACGCTGCCCTCGCTTCCACGCCGTCCTCGATGTTGCCGGTGAGCGCCACCAGCACGGGCCGGTCATCCGCCGCCCCCGACGACAGCGAACGTGCCACATCCAGGCCGTCGAGGCCCGGCATGTCCAGATCCAGGAACACGATCTCCGGAGATCGGTGCGGGCAAAGATCGCCAGCGGGCAAGCTCAGGCGGGAGTAGTATGGGACTCGGCCCGTGTCTCGATCTCGGCCACCTACCCGACGACCGGCAATGCTTGCCCGTGCGAACGTCGGTGGATCGCCGATGAGGATCCGCCATGACGTCGACACACCAGGCCTTGCTCAAGACGCTGTTCACTGCCGTGGTGGACAAGCTCCACCGACGGCGCGCGGCCGAGATCCCGGAAGCCGACATCGACGGCTATGTCTCGATGGATTGGCTCGAGTGGCACGGCGGCAGCCTTCGACTGACGACCACGGGCGAGAACGTCTGTCGTCAACTGCGGGGAGACCTGGCGAGCGCAACCCCGTGAGCGAGCGGGCCCTCGAGCGCGAAGGCGAGGTCGCCGCGAGAGCTTGAGGCGGTCTGGCGCCGGGGCAGTTGCCCACGGCACCCGGGCTCGACTCCGGCGATCACGCTCGATGAGCGAGGCGCGGCGATCCACGTCCACTGGCCCGCAGCGCGTTGAGGAAGTTCGACGCCTGGCGTCTTGCCGTCGTGGGGAGAAGGCGCACATGCGAGTCGGAGCGTTGAGGAAATTCCGGACGACAGGCCGCTTGAAAGCGCTCGGAATCGCCATCAGGCGCGCGGAACGCAAACTTCACCTTCTGAAGGGGGCGTTGATGACCGAGTCCGCCGGCGGCTTGTCGGTCGCGTTGGCGGCGTCCTCCGCAGAAAATGCAAGACTCCGCGAAGAGGGACAACGAGTGGCCGCGCGGGTCGAGTCGATGCACACGGCTCTGCGCCATGCGGTGCGCGCGGCCGAAGAGGACGAGCTGACCGGACTGTCGACGCGCGCCGTGCTCTGGGACCGGCTGACCCATGACATCGCGACGAGCGGGCGACGGGGATCACACCTGGCCGTCTTCTTCATGGACCTCGACGGGTTCAAGGCCATCAACGACCGTTGGGGACACGCGGCGGGCGATCTCGTCCTGCAGCACGTCGCTGCTCGCCTGAGTCTGGTCGTCCGGACGGGCGATACGTTGTGCCGCATCGGGGGCGACGAATTCGTCCTGGTGTGCTGCGACGTGGCGAGGACGGACGCTGGCGCCGTGCTGGGCAAGATCCGCGATGTACTCAGGGAGCCCTGCATGGTGGACGGCAACGGTCTTGCCGTGACCGCCAGCATCGGCGCGAGCATCTACCCTGAGGACGGCGACGACGCTGGCGTGCTGGTGAACAAGGCGGACGCCGCGATGTATGCGACCAAGCGAGCGAGGCATGCGGCACTGAGAGGCGACGGATGATCCCGAAAGGGGTTCCGCAAGCCTGGCGAGGTTTCCGCACGACAGGCTTCGCGCAGCCGGTCTGGCCGGTGACCGCCATGCTGTCGTCCAGCATGGCCGCCACCTGGCTGAGCGGCTGCTGCAACGAGCGCAGCAGGCCGAAGGCCGTCACATCGCTCGGTTTCGTGGGGGATCGGCGTCGCCTTTTCCCGGACCGGGGTGCGATGCCGCTCGCGGCATGGCGGGCGCGGTGGCGGCCGCTGCCTCGAGTCCTTTGGAGGCGATCGCGCTGCCTGCGACAATGGGGTCATCCCATGCCCTGCGGGGCGGCCGTGGCGCTGCCTGCCGACCGCGGGCTTCTCCGGTCTTCGTCTTGTCTCCTGTTCCGATGAGCGTCACTCCTCTTGTTCCCACGCCCGCCATGATCACGCCGCTGTCGCCCTGGTTGCAGGGCGCGGCGGTGGCCGTCGGGGGAGCCGCGGGCTCGCTGCTTCGCTGGCGGCTGGTCGCGTGGCTGGCGGCGGTCGACTGGCCGATCGCGCCGGGGATCCTGGTGGCCAACGTCGTCGGCGGGCTATGCATCGGGTTCTCGATCGTCGCTTTCGAGCGCATGCCGTCGGAGGCGCTGCGGCTGCTGCTGGTGGTGGGTCTGCTGGGCGGGCTGACGACCTTCTCGTCGTTCTCGGGCGAGTCGCTGACGCTGATGATCAAGGGGCAGTGGGGCGTGGCCATCGTTCACACGCTGGTGCACGTGTGCGGCGCGCTGTTCGCCGCCGCGCTGGGCTGGCAGATCGGTCGCTGGGTGCTGGCGTGAGCGAGCACGACATGCCCGACGACCGCGAAGCTTCCGAAGCCGTGCCGGTGCCTGAAATCGCCGCGATTGAACTTGCACCGGACGAGCTGCGCCGCGCGCTGGGGCGTTTCGTCACCGGCGTGACCATCGTCACGTGCCGCGACGAGCAGGGGCAGCCGGTCGGGCTGACGGCCAACTCGTTCAACGCGCTGTCGCTCGATCCGCCGCTGGTGCTGTGGTCGCTGCGCGAGGCCAGTTCCACGATCGACGCGTTCACCCGGGCGAGCCACTTCGCGATCAACGTGCTGGCGGCCGACCAGGTCGACCTGTCGCGGCGCTTCGCGCGGCCGTCGAGCGCCAAGTTCGACGCGGGGGAGTGGACGGACGGGCAGGGCGGCGCGCCGCTGCTGGCCGGCTGCGTCGCGGTCTTCGAGTGCCGGCGCCGCAGCCATCACCCGGCCGGCGACCACGTGCTGTTCATCGGCGAGGTCGAGCGCATCGGCGGCACGGCGTCGACGCCGCTGGTCTATCACGCCGGGCACTACCACACGCTCAGCGACCCGGAATAGCGGGCGCCGCTGCAGGGGCAGGTTCGCGCGCCGGGTTGATGCCGCGCATGGACGGCGGGGCCGCGCGGGTTCAGGATCGGGCCGCGGTTCGGCATGCACCTTGCTGCCGACTGCTTGAAAACGCGGCCGCCGCACCCATTTGTCCGGCAGTTTGAAAGGATTTTCAAGATGCGACTCGACAAGTTGACGACTGCGTTCCAGCAGGCGCTGGCCGACGGCCAGAGCGCCGCCGTGGCCCGCGAGAACCCGTATGTCGAACCGGCGCACGTGCTGGCGGCCATGCTGGCGCAGCCGGACGGCCCCAAGTCCCTGCTCGACCGCGCGGGCGCCAACACCGCGGGCCTGAAGACCGCC
>FTCZ01002791.1_pt1 | contig 11678 bp, 13 predicted proteins | sample 1658871 | NCBI WGS metagenome assembly FTCZ01 (sample SAMEA3914864, study PRJEB12502) | metagenome | biome: forest; material: soil | place: USA | collected 2012-03-12 | depth 0.3 m
AGCCCGCACCACACGGCGACCGGATCGCCGATATCCGGTGTCGCAAGCGCCGTTTCGACCGGAACGTTATGCACGAGTTCGAATCCGCGGATCCGGACGTCTGCTCGGACTTGGTCCGCAGTGCCGGCCCAGCAGACGACACCGACAATATGCGCCGAGCGTCGCTGCCATGTCATCCAAGATCGATGTGCAATAAGCTTCCACTCGCTATTTCGGCCGCTTGGAACCCGTTAGGAGCAATCAAAGGTATGGTATATCGTAACCTTTAAGGGCATGGGATCGGCGCGATCGAAACAGGAAAATAGCGCATGAACGGGTTATATCGGTATGCCGCGGGGACGTCCCGCGGCCCCCGCCCCCCGATGGAAGGCAGGCTGGAGACAATCGCGATCTCAGTCAGCCCCGGCGCGCGTAGTTGCCGGGAAATGACAGGCACCCCTAAGATCTGGCTCCAGTGGTCGGGCCTACCCCATCGGCACCGTCGGCGCGGCGCAGCGTCAAGCGTACACGGGGGACCGCGGTGAGCGAACCGCGCAACATGGCTCTGCTTCTCGGCATGGCAGCCAGCAGCGCAACCTTCATCGGCGGTTCGCTCGCTCTGCGCTATCATCGCAGGCTTGGTGTGATCCTCGGCCTGGCCGCCGGAATGGTGATCGGCGTCGCGCTCTTCGATCTGCTGCCCGAAGCGCTCCATCTGACCGCAACGCGCTTCGGCGACGGGCTGATCCTGCCGGTGACGGGTTTCGCGCTGCTGGCCTATATGTTCATCGATCGGCTTTCCGGTGCGGATGCATCGTTGTCGTCTCGCCTGCGCTCGAACCTCGCGCCGGCGACCCTCACGCTGCACAGCTTCATCGACGGCACCGGGATCGGGCTTGCTTTTCAGCTGTCGTCGATGACCGGATCGCTTGTCGCCACCGCCGTCATCGCCCACGACCTGGCTGATGGCGTCAATGCCGTCAGCCTCGCAATGGCAACGGGCAATCGCGCATCTGCCAGACGCTGGCTCAGGCTCAATGCCCTGTCGCCGATCGCCGGCGTCCTCGTCGGCAATGCGGTACCGATATCGGCGGCAGTGCTTGGCGTCCCGCTTGCTGCCTTTGCAGGCATCTTCCTCTACATCGGGGCCTGCAACCTGCTCCCACGCAGCCATGCGCTCAAACCGTCGCCGACGACCAGCTTCGCCAGCCTTGTGGGCGCCCTATTCATGTTTCTGGTTGTCCGGCTCGCGAACTGATCCGTCCATCGCCACTGTTGCTACCTTGGTCAGCGCGCCTCACAGCCACATGCCGTTCACGCGAAACGGATTGGTCCTGGGAACGCTTGCAGCCGTGCAGCGGCATTTCGCCTCAAAGCAGCCTCTGATCATCGAGACGATATATCGTCTCGCTTGCATGGTAATCTTGATTATCGCACAGCATTCAATGCCGGCGCGGGAGGGGCAATTGCGACATTCATGTGGGCGCCGGTTTGGCGGCCTGTACGGTAGTAGGCATGGATATGATGGGTCGACGGCTGATTGCTTCGCGTCTTGTGCGCGTCCGTAACCTCTGGCGTGGATGGACGATTCTCCTCGGCGTGGCCCTCACGTCCTCGGCCGTTGGCGCTGTGCCGGCGGTCACAGCGAATGTCGCCACGATCGGCCCCGTGAGCGCCGTGTCGAACCCTGCGCTCGGCTCGGGCGCCGATCCTTTGTTTCGCACCCTGTTCGACGGATGGAAAAAGATGGACGCTGTCCCGACAGGAGGATTGGTTTCCGTTCCGTCCCAGAAGCCGGTGACGCAGTTCCGTTTCACCTCTCCATTTGGTGTGCGGGTCGATCCGTTCAACCACACCGCATCGATGCATCCGGGCATCGACATGGCGGCGCCGACCGGTACGCCCGTCTACGCGACCGCCGATGGTGTGGTCGGACGGGCGGAATGGGCCGGGGGCTATGGCAATCTCGTCCAGCTCGAGCACGGCAAGGGACTGGAAACCCGTTACGGCCACCTGTCTCAAATCCTCGTCCATGACGGTCAGCATGTCCGCCGCGGAGACCTGATCGCGCTGGTCGGCTCGACCGGCCGGTCGACCGGAAGCCATCTCCACTATGAGGTTCGCATCGACAATCGGCCGGTCAATCCGATGCCTTTCCTCCAGACGGCCGATTATCTGATGGCGCTTCAGAACCGCAAGTCCATGCCGTCGGATCCGCACGTGGCAATGGGGGGCCCCGAGGATCCCAACGGCGACTAATGCCGACGCCCCCTGCCGCTTTCGACGGTGACGGATCAAACGGCATGACGGGGCTTGCCTGTACGGTTCAGCGCCCCGACGACTAGGGTCGATCGGCGGGTCCGCCGTCGAGCCGGCTTCCGCGGGGTGGATCTCGATGGCACTCGGGAACAAAGGCACATTGTCGGCCGTGCGTCAGGACATGGAGATGCTTTTGCCAGCCGTGATGCAAGGTCGGAAACATGCCGGACTCGCGGCCCTTGGCCTCCTCGTCGCCTGCGTACCCGCCAGCAATCCGCCGCGGCCTGTCGCAACCGTCCGGTTGGTCCCTGTCCCTGTCGCCCCGCGACCCGTCGCCCCCATATCGCGCGAGGATGCCCGTCTAAGGCTCGCGGCATCGATCATGGCGCTGGGAGGCGGTTTCGACGGTTCGGTCGGTATCTCAGTGCGCGGTCTGTCCGATGGCTGGTCCAGCGGCTACGCCGCCGGCCTGCCCCGTCCGCAGCAGAGCGTCAGCAAATTGTGGGTGGCCATGACGGTGCTCGACGCCGTCGATCGTGGCGCGATGTCGCTGAACGACAGCATCCTTATCCTTCCTTCCGGCCTGACCTTGTTCCACCGCCGATCCGCGACCTGGTCGGCCCCGCCGGCTATCGCACGACCGTGGCCGATCTGCTGCGCCGGGCGCTGAACCGCAGCGACAACATCGCCAATGACGCTCTGCTGCGTCACGCGGGCGGCCCCAATCGGTCCGGGCCTGCCTGGCGGCCAAGCGGCTCGACGGGATCGCCCTGGGCCCGGGCGAGCGGTTGCTCCAGAGCGCCACTGCGGGCCTGAGCTGGAATCAGGCTTATGCGAAAGGTGACGCCTTCGTCACGGCACGCAACGCATTGCCGATGCCCGTTCGCTCGGCCGCGCTCGCACGCCATCTCATCAGCCCTCCCGACGGCGCAAGCGCGGAGGCCATCGCCCTCGCCTTATCGCGGCTGGCGCGCGGAGAGCTTCTCTCGCCCTCCTCGACAACCCTGCTGTTGTCGCTGATGGGAGAAAGCCTGATCGGTCGCGCGCATTCGCGGCGGCCTCGCGCCCGGCTGGACTTTCGCACACAAGCCGGAACTGGTCAGGAGCTTGCCGCTCTCGCGACCGGCTATAATCCGGCTATAATGATGTGGGCATTCCGACCGGTCCAAGCGGCCGACGCTATGCGATTGCCGCGATGATCGCCTCGACGCGTCAACCGATCCCGCTGCGCAAGTCGCTGATGTCCGATGTCGCGCGCGCGATCATTGCGATGGATGGTAGCTAGGCGCCTCCGGCCGCGCGTAGAGCTCGGGTACTTGAGGTAAAGTCGACCATGGCAGCTCCTTGTGGAGCGTCAACGACCAGCGCGTCAGCCATTCATCGCCGTCGGGTCCAATATAGGTGTCGGCAATGGCATATGCAGGATCGGTCATGGCCTGGTCGAGCGAGACCGCACGAAGATGCTGTCGGCGCAGAATTTTGGCGAGGGAGCCGATGCTGGCGGCGTTGAGCCGGCTCGCGTGGAGCAGAAAGACGAAGGAAGGACGGCGGCCGAGCAGTTGCAGCCCGGCACCACGATACCAGGCAACCACCTGGCCGGTAAAATCGAGATAGGCCCGCCGGATGCGCCGCGCGTCTGACTTATCATGCCGTGCCAGCGCTTCGTCGTAGCGATCGGCGAACTCCCAGTCGCCATTTTCCATCGTGACCGGCGCGACACGATAGCCATGCACGCCGAGCCAGCCCTCGAACCGGTCGCGGACGTCCATCGTCGTCCCGGTTTCGAGATAGGGATAGCGATACCAGCGTTCTTTTTGCCCCCGTTCTTCAAGTAGCGCGCTGGTGATGGCTTCGCCGCGTGCGACGTCGGCGATATAGACTTCAACCGGCGTATGGTCGAGCGACAGGTGCGAATAGCTGTGATTGCCGAGGTCCATCCCGGCATCGAGCCAGCGGCGCAGGAGCGCGATGCGCAGAGCACGGTCAGCGCCTTCCAGCTGGATCTCGTTGACGAACCCTATTGCCGGCAGGTGATGCCGCATGAGCCCTCGAGTCAGCTTGTCCGTGAGCGCAGTTGCCTCCTCGATCGTGCCTCGCGGCCCGTAAACGGGAAGATCGTCGAATGTGAGCGCGACGTCTTCGGCTGCCGTCGATGAAGCGGCCACCAGCAGGAACAGCGAGCACAATGCAAAGCGAAGCCCCGACGCAGATACTCTGATCATCTTGATCTCGCCGATCGGGGGCTCTGCGGCATCCCGGCTGATATGATGCTCCTCATCGAACCGCCATCCCGTCTCACTTGTGCTTCCCTCAGCATCCTGCGCTTGGATCCGGCCGTGGCAGACGGGCGGTCGTTCCGAACACATCAAACATAAGCTTTCCTGTAAGATACGTTATATCGCCTCTGTAGATGGTCAATTGCGATTATCGTCTCATCGTCCATGCAATGCCGGCATAAGTGGCGACGCGACAAGCGCGCGCTCTGCCACGCGGACAGTCGACGCGGAGATATCGCTCGCCCCGCCTCGGATCGTCGCCAGTTCCTGCTTGGCGATCTCGGAATCGGCGCGAAAATCGGAGTGGCCCTCGATTGCGGCGATCGTGGCGCTCGCCGTCAGCCGCCCCGCCTCGACCGCTCTGGCATTGTGGACGCCGCATATGATCCGGCTCTCGCCGAATGCCCGGCCCCGCGCCAGGATCGGCGTGGCTCGATCGGGCACGAGCTCGGCCAGCAGCGTGACCAAGTCCAGCCGAGCGTGGTGTGGCCTGAGGGATAGTCATAGCTTCCCCTCAATTCTTCGGCAGACTGGCAGATCGCGCCGCTGTCGATTTGATAGGGCCGGAGCCTTCGATAACGGTTCTTCGCGATCGAGGACGCGGTTGCGCTATCCGCCGACACCCGGGCGAGGAGGCGCATCGTCGCCGGCGTCTTTTCAGGGTCGGGCCTGAACTCCAGCGCGCAGCTGAAGTCGGAGGCAAGATCGCGCGGCGAGATCGAATGGCTGGATCACCAGCACCGCATTTCGGGCGCTCGAAACTCCAACAAAGAGCTGCAGGCTCGTCAATGCCGATGCAAACCTGCGGCCAGGGGCGAGGAGAGTCCACTAAGCTTTGCCCTGTCGGCTAACAACGTCTTCGGCAAAGACCGCTTCGACCACGAAAGCAGGCCGAAGCTGATAAGCATTGCGCTTACGGTGACGACACCCGGCCACAGGCGGGTAAATCGCTCTGATTGCTTCATCGCCGAAGCCCACACCACCTCGAGCAGGCCGGCGATGACGAGAACAATCCAAGGCATGACAAGCCCCCAAAAGCTGGACAGGGAGAGGCGTCCCACCCGTTCGGTCGTCAGATGTTGGCCAGCGCCGCCCCGAGATCCTCTAGAAGATCGTCGACGTGCTCGAGCCCGGTCGACAGCCGGAGCAACGATTCCGGAGCCATGGTTTGAGGCCCCTCCACGGACGCGCGATGTTCAATCAGGCTATGATTGCCGCCCAGGCTGGTTGCGCGCTTGATGACACGAAGCGCGGCAGCAACCACCATCGCCTGTTCACGCCCCCCTCGAATCTCGAATGACAACATGCCGCCGAAAGCACGCATCTGCCGCAATGCGACCTCATGGCCGGCATGAGACTTCAAGCCGGGATAATGGACGGCCGTGACTGCGGCCTGCTTTTCGAGAAACTGGGCGATCGCCAATGCGTTCGAACAATGGACGGTCATACGTGCCGATAGCGAAGCGGCGCCGCGAAGGGACAGCCAGCAATCGAACGGCGCGGCCAATACCCCTTTGTTGCGCTGGATCGAGCGCAACTCGCGAAGGTGCGGCCCGTCCTCCCTGACGATGACCGCTCCCACCATCACGTCGCTATGGCCGCCGATATATTTGGTCAGCGAGTGAACGACTAAATCCGCTCCCAGCTCTAGCGGACGCTGAAGGAAAGGCGTCGCCCATGTGTTGTCTACGGCGATGGCGGCGCCGTGGGCGCGGCCGATTTCCGAAACGCCAGCGATGTCCACAATGCTGACCAATGGATTGGACGGCGTTTCAATCCAGATGATGCCCGGTTTGCGCTCCTGGCACGCCGCCTCGACCGCCGAAAGGTCGGTCATATCAACATCGATGACATCGAGATTGCGGCCGAACCCCGTATCGGACAACATCGACCGGATACCGAAATACATGTCTTTCGGCAGGATCAACCGGCCTTCCCTTTGGGCGCTCAGTGTCTCGGTCACTGATGCGATGGCGGCCATACCGGACGGGAAGGCCACCGCAGCTGCGCCGCGCTCCAACGCGGCGAGACACACCTCCAGGGAGCGCCGGTTGGGATTGTCGTCACGGCTATATTCGAACCCTCGCGAGAAGCCGCCATCCATGTCGCGTTCAAACGTGGTGGAAAGATGGAGGGGGGGCGAGACGGCACCCGTGGCCGGGTCGATACCCCGTCCAGCGTGAACGGCGAGAGTCTCGATGTGCATGGCCTCTCCTTTCAAGTCTGTGCAAGTCAGCGATGTGGCCGCCACGATCAGGCGGACGGATAGAAAACTCGCATCACGAGCGACGCCGCGAGCGTGAGCATCGTGACGCCCACGATGGCGTCCAGCACGCGCCATGCCGCCGGCCGCGCGAACACCGGCTGCAAAATGCGCGCGCCATAGCCTAAAGCCGCGAACCACGAGAAACTGGCGCTCGCGGCACCGGCCACAAAGATCGGGCGCAAGCCAACCGGCTGAGCCGATCCCGCCGCGCCCATGAGCAATACCGTATCGAGATAAACGTGCGGATTGAGGAAGGTGAACCCGGCCGTGGCCGCAATCGCACGTCCGAGGGTGAGTCCCCCGTCGACACCAACCGACATCGCATCGGGGGACGCCATGCGTTGCAACGCCTTCGCGCCATACCAGACAAGGAAGCCCGCGCCCCCGATCGCCAGCAGCTTGGTCAGTTGCGGCAGAGCGGCGAGAAATGCGCCCACGCCGCCCACGCCAGCGGTAATCAGCAGCGCATCAGCGCAACCGCAAAATAGTACGATGGGACCGACATGCTCTCGCCTCAAGCCTTGGCGCAGCACGTAAAGATTCTGGGCGCCGATCGCCATGATGAGGGCCGCCGACAGGGCAAACCCGCTGAAAAAGGGGGTAACGCTATTGATCATGCTGCCCTGTGGCGCCGTCAGCGAAATTAGAACAGCTTGTTCTGCTAATGGAGATGAAGCATTGCTTCATTGATGCTGGACTATCCTGCTTTGGCCGCCGTCTCCGCCGTGCTGCGCGAAGGTAGCTTTGAGCGCGCGGCCGATCGGCTCGGCATCACGCCCTCAGCGGTCTCGCAACGCGTTCGGGGGCTTGAGGAGCGGCTTGGGACTATCCTGATTGTCCGAGGCCAACCGTGTACGGCCACGGAACTAGGCCTGACGCTCAGCGCCCATTTCGATCGGGTGCAATTGTTGGAAGCCGATCTGGCGCCCGTTCTGGCCCCAACGGCTGCGGAGGCCGGACTACGACCGCCGCTTAAGGTCGCAGTCAACGCGGATACTCTGGCGACATGGTTTCCGTACGCCGCCGCGACGTTCACATGGGCAACAGGCTTGTTGCTCGACCTGACGGTCGAGGACGAGGCGCACACCGCCGATCGGCTGCGCTCCGGAGAAGTGTTGGCCGCTGTAACCAGCGATCCCTCGCCTGTGCAGGGCTGCAAGACGATCCTGTTGGGAGCGCTACGATATGGCGCCTATGCAAGTCCGGCTTTCATGGCTCAGCATTTCGGCGAAGGCGTGAACGCGGACGCCCTGGCGCGAGCACCCTGCATGCGCTTCGATCAGCGCGACATGCTTCAAGCCCGCTGGGCGGAAGAAGCGTATGGCGTGACGCTAAACGCGCCGACCCATTGGGTGCCGTCACCGCACGGCTTTGTGGATTTCGCGCTGGCCGGGATCGGATGGGGACTGCAGCCTATTTCGCTCGCTCATTCCCACGTCGTCGAAAAGCGGCTGATCGAGATGCCCCCGAGGTTGCAGGTGGAAGTGAAGCTTTATTGGACGGTGACTCGCTTGCACGCCACCTCGCTCCGTCAATTGACCGACGCCATACGAACAGCAGCAGGCCGGCATCTCTGCCCTTAATCGGTAACGACCAAGCGTCCGCCTATGCAATAAAGTGGCTGTCGGGTTCCAGCGTAGACCTACGAGCGATTGAATGGCGTAGATTGGGCGCTGTGCCGTCGGACCTTTCGACGGCATTGACAGACAGCCCACCTAACCGACTTGGAGGCAGCCTCTCGCCAACCACCCATCGGCGCCCAGCGACCAGGGACGTCGGTATCACGAGTGTCGATGCCGAAGCGCCTTTATGTCATGTGGGGCAGCATGTCTCACGGCTTCTCGAAAACCATTATAGCGTTTCTACTGGCGACCCTCGGCTCTAAGGCGATAGCGGCAGATGCGCAGACGATCTCGGCGACGACCCTCGATGGCTCGCGCTTCTCGCTTGCCGACGCGCGCGGACACGTCGTCATCCTCAATTTCTGGGCGACGTGGTGCACGCCATGCCGTGCCGAGATGCCGGCGCTCGACACCTATTATCGCGCTCACCATGGTGAAGGGCTGGATATGCTCGCGGTCGCGCTCGACGCCGACGGTTCGCGCAAGAAGCTCGCCCAGGCCACCAGCGGCTTCGCCTTCCCGGTCGCCCGGATCTCGGATACGCGAATTGCCCGATCGGCGATCCCCAGAGCATTACCGGAGACGAGGATCTACGGTCGTGACGGCACGCTGCGCTACGACTCGTCGGCCCAAAAGGGGCAGCCTCTCGATACCGCAGCGATCGAACGGGTCGTGACGCCGCTTCTGCAAGAGCGCGGGGCCGTGACCCGCTGATCGCCGAAGTCAGAGCCGGTACTGAAGACCGACCGAGACTGTGTAGTGCGGCGTCAACTGATAGCCGTACACATGCTGGAGGAGCGGCAGCTGGACATAAGTGAATGCCGATGCCCTCCCACCGAGGCTGGCGATCAGGCCTGGTGCGGCATAGAGCTGTTCGCCCCCGCTGTTGACATGGTCCGAATTGAGGCCCTTGTCGCGGGCGGCGGCGCGGAAGCTCAGTTCAAATTGGGGCGTGATCCCCCGCCAATGGGTGTAGTGGACGCCCGCGGACAGCTGGCCCGAAACGCCGGGCTTGTAGAGGTCGCGACTGTTGAGCGGGACCTGGCCCTGGAGCTGAAGGATATAGTCGAAGTCGGTGGCGAGCTTGCCATAGCGATAATAGCCGAGCACCGCTTCGACGGTACCGAACCCTGGCTGAAGGCCACGATCAACCGGCTCGCCCTGTTGTGGCCCCGAACGAAACGTCTGTCGAAATTTACCGGTCGGCAGGACAAGGCCGAACTGGATCCCGTTGATGCTGCCCGGCGTGGAAAAGCCCTGCCAGCGCGCGGTGATGCGGACGTCGCCGATGCCGTTGGTGTGCGAGAAGCTCTGGTCGGTGTCGCCCTCCGACACCGTCGCATGGGCGCGGTAGACGAACGGCACCTGGACATTCAGGCCCCAGTCGGAGTTGAACTGCCGGTCGAGCGAGGCCGTGACATAGTGGTTATACGTGTAATGCTCGATCTCGCGATCGGCAGGCAGGCTGATCACACCGCGGTCGAGCTTGTGGTTCCCGGCGCGAAGCTCGGTCTGCGGGACATAATCGTAACGCAGCGCAAAGGTGGTGCCGGGCTGGGCGACGAGGCCCTGGCTCAGCCAGTCGGAGGTCAAGGTGCAACCGCAGCTCGCGCAGGCGAACGCGGGCGCAGCGGCGGTCATCGCCGTGACGGCAATGACGACGGGCAGAAGTTTCATGATGCTCACTCTCGAGGGCGCGCCGATACAATGACGACGCACGCGTGCGGCTGGCCTCGCCTGGCGGTACGCAGGACAGGGCGGACGATCAGGCGATCGTGGGAGGCCCTCGGAGTGGGGGGCGAAGGAAACTGGCCCGACGGACGGGCCAGGAGGCCGGCATCCGAAACAGGGTCGCGACAATGAACGCGATCGTGAGGACCAGCAGAATCGGATCCGTCGCCGCCATCGACGCGGGAGCATGACCCGAGAAACCGCAAGGCATGTCGTCCTTGCTGGAATGGTCCGCCTTGCCGTGGTGGGCGGCCATGCCGGGCATGGCCATCGCCATCTTTTCCGGCCCGACGCCCGAGCAGAGTTCGAAGACAATCGAACCGCTGGATACGACAGGCATGTAGCCGGCTGGCACGACGACCTTCAAGAACAAGGCGGCAGCGATCAGCCACGCGGCATAAGCGCGATGATGCCTGAAAAATTTGCGCAGCGTCTCCACCCGACCGGCATAGGCAGACACCGAGAGTTTGTCATCCTGGCTGCTCGGTGACGCCCCACTCCAAGTGAGCAAGGCCATCGGACCAAGCCGGCGGCTTTGACGCGACCAAGAGCTGATGACGCATAATTAACGGAACATCGGGTCCAGCGCCGGCATTTCGGCCCTCAGGAGGATATTCATGAGGACCGTTTTGATTGTCGCGGCGTCGGCCGTCTTCATTGCCTCGCCGGTTGTCGCCAAGGGTTGCATCAAGGGTGCGGCCGCTGGTGGTGTTGCTGGCCATTTTGTCGGCAAGGGGCATGCGGTTGCCGGGGCGGCGGCCGGCTGCGCCGTTGCTCACCGTCATAATGCCAAGCAGGCAAAAGCGCAGAAGGCGCTCGCGAGGCATAACGGTTGAAGGTCTCGCCCGAAGAGCGGAGGAGTATCCTCGAGCGGATGCGCGCGTTCAAGATGGCGCGATCGGTGCACGCTTATGTGCGAGGGAACACATCCAAATTCTACGATTGGCTGGAGGTCTCGGCCACCGCGAAGGATATACCGAGCGGCCCCCCGATCTGGATTTGCGGCGACTGCCACCTTGGCAACCTTGGACCTCTCGCGGACAACGAGCGCAACATCGACATCCAGATCCGCGATCTCGACCAGACCGTCATCGGCAATCCGGCGCATGATCTGATCCGGCTCGGACTTTCGTTGGAGACGGCGGCCCGTAGTTCGGACCTGCCAGGCGTCACGACGGCCAGGATGGTCGAAGCCATGATCGACGGATACGCGCGCGCTCTGACTCCGGAGACCACCGATGATGTGATGGAGCCGGGGGTCGTCCGATCAGTTCGCAAGGAGGCGGCAGGCCGGCGATGGAGGCATCTGGCCAAGGAGAGGATCGAGGACGTCCAGCCGGAAATACCACTGGGAAAGCGCTTTTGGAGCCTCAGCCAAACCGAACGTTCGGCGATCGAGGAATTGTTTGAGGATGCCGAGATCCGCGCGCGGGCGCTCGAGTTGGCGAACCTCAGCGCGAAAGGCCGCATCCGCGTTGTTGACGCGGCCTACTGGCGCAAGGGATGCAGTTCACTCGGCAATTTGCGCTACGCGGTTCTGCTCGG
>FTCZ01002966.1_pt1 | contig 11649 bp, 10 predicted proteins | sample 1658871 | NCBI WGS metagenome assembly FTCZ01 (sample SAMEA3914864, study PRJEB12502) | metagenome | biome: forest; material: soil | place: USA | collected 2012-03-12 | depth 0.3 m
AAGCCCGAACAGCGCATGCGCGTCGGCTGCGGCTCGGCAACCGTCGGTATTTTCGCGCGGCAATGGTTCGGGCATGTGGACGAGGTGATCGTGGTCGACGATCACATCACTGGCGTGCTGACCGAACATCAGGCCGGCAAGGTTCTGGGGATGCCGGGCAGCGGCATCAAGGTGCGAGGCCGGCGCTCGACGCCGGGGCGCTATTTCCAGGTCGCCAATCCCGGTCTTGGTTGGGGTGGCACCGACATCACCGATCCGCTCGAGATCATCAACAAGATCGATCCGGCGACAGCGCGGCCGGGCTTGCGGCTGCTGCTGACCTCAACCACCGGCGAGGACGCACTTTATTGCGTGCTGAACGATGAGCTTCAGCTTGTGCCGGCTGAAATGCCCGCGCCCGTCGCCAAGGTGGTCGAGCGCATCGGCGAGAATTGCGAGCCTTCGCTCTGCACCGTGCTGTTCATGGCCGGCGCGGGCGGCTCACTGCGTGCAGGCGTGACCGAAAACCCCGTTCTCCTCACCCGCTCCGTCGCCAAGGGCGAGACCCGCGTCACCATGGGCGGCGCGCCGGTCTATCTCTGGCCGGGCGGCGGCATCACTGTCATGGTTGACGTGACGCGCCTGCCGGGCAATGCCTTCGGCTATGTGCCGACGCCGGCGCTGGTCGCGCCGATCGAATTCACGCTGCCGCGCGCACTTTACGAGCGGCTTGGCGGCCATGCCGACGACATTGTCGGCATCAGCGATATTCTGCGCGACATCGCCCCCGACGCCCGGATAGAAGGTTGGCGAGAGGCTAATCCCTGGCCATTGGCGCAAGGACGATAAGCTCTCAAAACAACAACGAGTTGGGGTTGGGATGGCGCTGAAGAAACCCGAGGAACAGGAGCCGCAAGCCGAGGCGAGTGCGGCCAGTTCATATGTGCTCGAAACGCAGATCGGCTTCACCCTGCGCAAGGCGCATCAGCGCGCGACCGATATCTTCAATACCGTGATGGGAGGCTTCGACATCACGCCGACGCAATATGCGGCGCTGACGAAACTCGACGATCTCGGCGCGGTTTCGCAGAACCAGCTTGGCCGCCTGATCGCCATGGACCCGGCCACGATCTTCGGCGTCGCCGGCCGCCTCGCCAAGCGCGGGCTGGTGAGCCAGAGCGTCGATCCGAAGGATGCGCGACTGGTGCTGCTGGAACTGACTGACGAAGGCAAGCGCGTGGTCGCGGCGATGAAAGAGCACGGCCTGGAAGTGACACGCCGGACGCTGGAGCCGCTGACGGCGGAAGAGGCTGAAACGCTCAACGCGCTGATCGCGAAGATCGGCTAGGCCCGATGTGGGACAAGCCCGCCATCCAGCTCCTCGCCGGCGACCGGCTGCATTTGCAGCATGGCCCGATCGACGTGGTGCTGCGGGCGCAGGGTGAGCCCGAAGCGCTTCAGGCCGCCTATCGCGCGGCGGCGAAACGCTTCGAGACAATCCTGCCGGAACTGGTTGGCGAGCTTTCGGAATTGCGCCGGCCGATTGCCGATGCGCCAAATGCCGACACGCCGGTGGCCAAGCGCATGATCGCTGCATGTGCGCCGTTTGCGGGCATATTCATAACGCCGATGGCCGCCGTTGCGGGCAGCGTCGCGGACGAGTTGCTGGCGACGATGCTTGCCGCCGCACCGCTGGAAAAAGCTTTTGTCAATGATGGCGGCGATATCGCCGTTCATATTGCGGAGGGTGAAAGCCTGACGATCGGCATTGCTGGAGATTTCTCAGGCGGTGAAATTCCGGCGATGAACGGCAGCGTGACTTTGCGAGCTGTCGATGGTGTCGGCGGCATCGCGACCTCGGGCTGGCAGGGCCGATCCTTCTCGCTCGGCATCGCGGATTCAGTCACCGTGCTGGCGCAGAATGCGGCAAGCGCCGATGCGGCGGCGACGCTGATCGCTAATGCTGTCAATGTCGAAGCACCGGGCATTACGCGCCGGCCAGCGCGGGAGCTCGACCCCGATAGCGATCTCGGCGATCTGCTAATCACGCAGATGGTAGAGCGGCTGACTCTTGATCAGCGGGCCGAAGCGCTCGCCAAAGGCCTTGCGCGCGCCGCCGAACTTCGCCAGCGCGGCCTGATCATTGATGCCGCGCTGACCTGTGGCGCCATCACCGAAACCCTCGGCGGGCTGCTGCCTGCCACCCGCATCAAAAATCTGGAGCACGCATCATGAAGGTGGAAGTCCGCAAGATCGTCGTCTCGACCGAAGAAATCCGCCACGATGGCGGTCCGCTGCTCGACAAGCCGATCCGCAAGGGTTGGGTCGCCTGCATCCTGAAAAATCCCTTCGCCGGGCGCTATGAGCCAGACGTGCAGCCGATGATGGATGCGCTGAAGCCGTTGGGGCTCGAATGCTCTACGAAACTGCTCGAAGCGCTTGGCGGCGACGTCAAGGCGATCGAAGCCTATGGCAAGGGCTCGCTGGTCGGCGCTGCCGGCGAGATCGAGCATGGCGCGCTCTGGCATGTGCCGGGCGGCTACGCGATGCGCGAGCTTCTCGGCCAAGCCTTCGCGATCGTGCCCTCGACCGCCAAGATGGGCGCGATGGGCGCGACGCTCGACCTGCCGATCCACCACAAGGACGCGGCTTACGTGCGCAGCCATTTCGACGCCATCACGGTCATGGTGCCGGATGCGCCGCGCGCCGACGAGATCCTATTCGCGCTCACCATGTCGACCGGCAGCCGCCCGCATGCCCGCATGGGCGGCTTGCAGGCGAGCGAGATCAGCAAGTGGGATGGGCAGCGGTAACCGCACTCTCTCAGGTCGTCATCGGCGGGCTTGATCCGCCGACCCCGATGTGAAGAGCGCAGCGCCTTTCTGATCGGGGTGGCCGGGACAAGCCCGGCCATGGCAGCGGAGGGATAGCGCCTTGCGCGGCCGGCTCATCGTCGTATCCTCCGCCCATCCGAAATGGAGGCGACGATGCTGCGAGCCGTGCTGCTGATCCTTGCCCTGAGCTGCCTGAGCCATAAGGCTTCCGCGCAAACCGCGTTGGAGCGGATCGAGCCACGGCTTTCAAAGGCGATCGAGGAACATCGCGTTTTCCTCACCTGTTCGCGGCTGGAAGCAGAAAGCGTTCCGGGCATTCGCGAGGGGTGGGTGAAGATGGTCGCGGATGCGCGGCAATATCTCACCACGCATTACACATCGCTTGCCGACCTCGCCGCTTTTGACAAGCGCACCGATCCGGAAACGCTGATCGGGCCGCCCGATCGTCCGTTCGGCGAAGTCATCGCTTTCTGCGACAAGAATGCCGGCTGGATGAAGCGGATGAATATGTTCAACTTCGTTTCCAAGATCGATGATACGCCGCTGCCAGCCAAGTGATGCTCACGCCGCAGTGTCAGCGCTCAGTTCGGCCCAATCGAATTCCTGCTCCAGTAGATTATAGGCGTCGTCACCGATCTCGCCGCTGAAGCGCAGGCGCTGCAATTCGCCGCGCGCCGCTTCGATGGCGCGGCGGCGCAGCGGGTCCGCGGGAAGCTCGGCCGGGATGCCGCCATCGGGATCCTCATCCGCCAGCCGCAGCAGAGCGTGATATTCCCGTCGCAGCACGTCGGCTTCGTCCGTCTGTTCGCCGTCGATCTCGCGTAACGCGGCGCGATAGGCCGTCGTTCGGGCCATCTTCACCTCCTTGCCGACGAGATCGACATCGGTCAGCCGCATCAGCGCGATCAACGGTTTCAGGGTCAGGCCCTGGATGACCAATGTGCCGACCACAACCGCAAATGCCGACAGAAGGATGAGATCGCGATAGGGGAACGGCGCGCCGCCTGGCAATTGCTCCGGCAGCGCGAAGGCGGCGGCCAGCGTGACGATGCCACGCATGCCGCACCAGGAAAGCACCGTGCCGGCCCGCACGGCGCGGCCGAGATCGGTCGTGCCTTCCGTCTTCTTGTATTTCAGACGGAGGCCACCGAGCACTGCGTAGATCATGATCCAGGCGAAGCGGATCAGAATGACGGTGACCACGATGATACCTGCGAAGATCAGATATTCGCGATGCATGCCGGCGCTCAGCCGCTCCCAGATCGGCCTCAACTGGAGGCCGATGAAAACAAAGGCCAACACGTTCATCGTGAAGACCACCGTCTCCCAGACGGCGTAGGATGGCACGCGCAGGCGAGCCGGCATGCGGCCGGTATTCCGGCGGGACAGGAACATCGCGTATACGACGATCGTCAGGATGCCGGAAAGGCCGATATGCTCGGCGAGCAGCCAGATGCCGAATGTCGTGACGAACTGCATGATGATCGAGGATGGCGCATCCTCGAAGCGCGAGAGAAAACGCATGGTGATGAAGGCGAGCACCGGGCCGGCGACCAGACTGCCGACGATGGTGAGCGCCAATGTCGGGGCGATCCGTTCAATGGAGAAGCTCCCGGCAAGCGCCGCGCCGACCGCCAGCCGGTAGGTCATCAGCGCGGTGACGTCATTGAGCAAGCTTTCGCCTTCAAGCACCTTCAGCGCGCGATAGGGGATGCGCACGGTGCGCAGCACAGCGGTGACGGCAGCCGCATCCGGTGGCGCGACGATCGCGCCAAGCGCGATGGCGACAGGCCAGGACATATCGGGCACGAGCCAGCGTGCGATGATGGCAACGGCGGTTGTGGTCAGGCCGACCGCAACGAAAACGAGGCCGGCGACTGGAATCCAGTTGCGGCGGAGATCGCGCAGCGAGGTGTCATAGGCGGTGTCGAGCAGGACCGGCGCAACGAAGAGCGCAAGCGCAAGTTCAGGATCAAGCGTCCATGTCTGTCCGCTCGGTACGAAGGCGAGCACCGCGCCGCCAACCGCGAGCAGCGTCGGATAAGGCGTCGCGATCTTCTTTGCCAGCACCGTGAGCAGTACGGCGCCGAACAGCAGCAGGATGATCCATTCGAAGCTCGCCATGCGGGCCTTTCAGCGCTCGACTTTTCGGGAAGCGTTCAGAAAAGCAGCATTGGCCGCATGGCTCAAGGGCGGCGGCGTACGCCGGCGGTGATACCCTTAAGGGCTATCGATATCCCTGTTGATCCGAAGCAGCGTCTCCTCGCACCAGCGAGCGCCCATTTCCGCGTTCGATTTCTTGAAATCATCCATTAGCTTCGCGATGCTCGTATTGTCGTCCATGTCGTTCAAATCAACGGCGACGCCCATACGATGTGCTTTCGCGACCGCGGCCGCCAAGCGCCCATCCGCGAAACACAGCACTTCAACCACACCGGCAGCCGCGATCAGCGAAAGCGCCCGGCCGCGATCCGTATACTGCTTTGTCTTCGGATCAATGATGGGCTGCTTCTCGGCAGCGATTGCCGAAAGCGGCGCATAAGGCAGAGCGGCCATGAAACAAATGGCTGCGATGTGCAGCCTAAGCATGCCGCGTGAAGACGATTGCGTCCCATGGCCCATGCCGATCTCCCAGCTTTCTCGCGTGGAGATGGATCGTCCCAAGTTGAAGTGCTGCAGCGACAATCCAAGCAATCCGCGGTTGTAACCAACCGCAGATCGCCGACATCAAACTATGGACGTTCGAGAGAAGATCAAGTCACATCTTCCCTGCGCTTCTTCATCCCTGCAGATGCGAATCCAGGAACCAGAGCGACTTGTCGAGCTCGCGCGAATAGGCGGTGAGGATATCGGCGCTGCCGGCGTCGCCGAGTTCGTCGCAGGCGTCGATGCCGGCGCGGACCGAATTGGCGACCTGAGCGTAATGCTCCACCAGTGCGGTCAGATGGTCGGTCACCTTGGTGATATCGGTGGGATAAGGCTTGAGGCTCGTCGCCTTGCCGACGGCCTGCGTGGTGCCAAGCGCGATACCGCCAAGCTGCGCCACGCGTTCGGCGACAGTATCGACATGCTCGTCGAGCGCGCTACGGAAACCATCCAGCATCTCATGAACGGCAATGAAGGTCGGCCCCTTCAGGTTCCAATGCGCCTGCTTGGTGATCAGCGCGAGATCGATGGCGTCAGCGAGCCGCGCGTTCAGCAGCTCGATGACTTCCTTCTTGGTGTTCGACTTCAGATCGATACGGGACTTGACCATGGTCTTCGCTTTCTTGGGCTGAGAAACAGAACTATTTGCGCTTAGCCGACGGGCGGTTCCGGCCACGGCGCTTGCGCCGGCCGCATCCGCTCATAGGCACGCGCCAAACGCAAAACGCCGAGATCGTCAAAACGTTTCCCCGCAATCTGCAATCCTATCGGCAGGCCGTCGACATAGCCGCAGTTGACCGAGGCCGCCGGCTGCTCGCTCATGTTGTAGGGCACGGTGAAGCCGATATGTTCGAGCGGCCGGTTGTGATCGTTGGTCGGCGTAGGCAGTTCGGCCGGGAAGGCCGGCACCGGCGAGACGGGCGAGAGAATGTAGTCATAAGGCTGTATGGCGGCGTTGGCGGCGGCGCGCATCGCCATGATCTGCGCGTTGCCGTGATAGATCGCCTCGCCGTCCGAACCTTCCGCCCCTTCTGCCCAAGAGCGGATGAAGGGCAGGATGGACGCCCGGCGCTCAGGCGACAGCGCCCGGATGTCGATCAGCGAGCGCATGCGCCAGTAGCGATCGAGCCCGTCCATCATCTCGCGGGTAGCAAAAGGCTTCATCGGGGTGACGATGGCGCCCGCCTCCTCGAAAGCCTTGGCAGCGGCTTCGATCGCGGCCTTGACCGCCGGCTCAACGGGCAGGCCGAAGCCGGCTTCGAGCAGCAGGCCGATGCGCAGGCCTTTCAAATCGCGATCGAGCGCCAGCCAGTCGAGCTTTTCGTAGGGCATGCTCATGTGGTCGCGTGCGTCGGGCAGAGAGAGCACGCTCATCATCAGCGCCGTGTCGGTCACCGTGCGCGTCATCGGGCCGGCGACGCGACCATAGAAAGGCGGGTCGATCGGGATGCGGCCGAGCGTCGGTTTCAGCGTGGCGATGCCACACCAGCCTGCCGGCAGCCGCACCGAGCCGCCGATATCCGTGCCGACATGGAGTGGACCGTAACCGGCGGCGGCGGCGGCACCTGCGCCGCTCGATGAGCCGCCCGGCCCTTTCGACAGGTCCCAGGGGTTGCGTGTCAGGGCATGAAAGCTCGAAAGGCCCGACGAGAGCATGCCGTAATCCGGCATGGTCGTCTTGCCGAGAATGATCGCCTTGGCCTCACGCAGGCGAGCAGAAGGGGGGGCGTCGGCCGCTGCCGGCTTCAACTCCGTCGCGGCCGTACCGAGCGGCACAGGCACGCCCTTGGTGGCGATATTCTCCTTGATCGTCACAGGCACACCGTCGAGCACACCTGCCGGCTCGCCCTTTTGCCAGCGCGCCTCGGAAGCGCGAGCGGAAGCCAACGCATCCTCGGCATCGAGCGTGTACATCGCTTTCAGATGCGGTTCCCAGGCCGAGATGCGCGCCAAAACAGCCTCGACCACCCCAACAGGCGAAAGCTCCTTCTTGCGGTATGCGTCAAGGAGTTCGGTCGCGGAGAGGTCGTGGAGATTCATGGATCGGGCGCTCGCAGGACGGACAGGTCAGGATGGCTGACACTGTGGCCCCGCGGCGCGCGATGGGCAAGGCGTGAGGTGACGCAGGTTGTAAGAACGCGCTGACCCTTCAGCCATATTTTCCCGATCCATTCCGCATTTTCGCTGTCATATGCTGGGCCGAACGCCCTAGGATCGACGAGATATATGATCGAGTCAGAGGGTTTCATGAGCAGGCATGTAGCGGTTCTGGGAGCGGGAATGGTCGGGGTATCGACCGGGCTGGCGCTGCTGAAACGGGGTTTCCAGGTCACGCTGATCGACCGCAGGGAGCCCGGCCGTGAAACCTCCTACGGCAATGCCGGCATCATCAGCCGCTATTCACTGTTCCCGCTGAACGACACCTCGATCTGGAAGAGCCTGCCGAACTATCTCGGCAACACGCACCCGGCTTTGCGCTACAAGCTTGGTTATGTCGCGGCGAACCTGCCCTGGTTCATCCGCTTCCTCGCCGGCGCGACTCAAGCGGGTATGGATGCGCGAGCGCCGGCTCTGGAAGGACTGGTCGCAACCTCCTGCGCGCTGCACCGGATTTGGATCGTCGAGGCTGGTGCGCAACATCGCATTCGGGAGACCGGCTGGCTGAAGCTCTGGCGCAATGAGGAAAGCCGCGCCGGCGTGGAGCGGGACAGCCGCGCGCTCGCCGCCTATGGGCTCGATGCGCCGATGCTGAACCGGCAAGAGATTTCCGGGCTGGAACCCGATATCGCGCCGATCTTTTCGGTTGGCTTGTTCCACAAGGACAGCGCCTCGGTGGATAGCCCCGGTCAAGTGACCGCCGCCTATGCAGCGCTTTTCGCGGCGCGCGGCGGCACGATCCGGCAGGAGGAATGCCTCGGCCTGACGCAGCGTACCGATGGCAGCTGGGATCTGCGGCTTGCCTCCGGTTCGCTCGCGGCGGACAGTGTGGTCGTGGCGCTCGGACCTTGGTCGGCGGATGGTCTGCGGCCGCTTGGCTACAACGTACCGCTAGCCTTCGAGCGCGGCTATCACCAGGAATTCCGGCTCGGTACGGACGGACGTAAGCTTTCCCGCCCCCTCTATGATGGAGACAACGCCTATGTGATCACGCCGGTGGAGAACGGCGTCCGCGTCACGACCGGTGTGGAACTCATCGACCGCGACGCGCCCTCCAACTTTGAACAACGTGATCTCGCCCTGCCGCATGCCCGCGAAATCCTGCCCTTCGGCGAGGCGGTGGCCGAACCATGGCGCGGGGCGCGGCCGACGCTGCCGGATTGCCTGCCGATCATCGGCAAGGCGCCACGCCACCAGAACCTCTGGCTTGGCTTCGGCCACCAGCACATGGGTTTTACAAGCGGCCCCGCAACCGGCGAGGCACTGGCCAGCCTGATCAATGGCGAAAAGCCGCCTTACGATCTGAAAGCCTTCCGGCCGGAGCGTTATCTCTGATTTAAGACTTTCGCTGTTCCGTTGATCGGGCGTTAACCGCGAAACACCATCAACTCCAGCGTGTTAGCGCCTCGATAAGACTCATGCCGCCTCATGCACGTAGGCAAAGGCATGAATCGGATGATCGCGAGGAAAAACCGCTGGGCTGCACGGATAATCGAAGCGCTGCGCTTCGATATCTCGCCGGCATTGCTGACGCGGTTGATGGCGCTCTCCGTCTGCGCGATCTGCGTGGTGTTCGGCTACACGCTCTACGGCTCCTACGAGGATATCCATAACGAGGCCCGCAGCAGCGCCCGCAACATCGCGGAAGCGCTGACGCAGGACATTACCCGCAACCTTGAGACGCTCGATCTTTCGCTCCAGGCCGCGGTCGAGGGCTGGCAGCAGCCCGATATCCATACGCTGCGGCCTGAACTGCAAAACATGATCCTGTTCGATCGCTCCGCGAGCAGCGCGGATACGGGCGGCATCATCATCCTCAACGCGCAGGGTGACATCGTCAGCGAGGCGAGATCGGTCGTGCCCCGCAAGGGCAATTTCGCCGACCGTGAATTCTTCAGGGCCCATGTCGACAACCCGAACCGAGGGCTGTTCATCAGCGCTCCCTTCGAATCGCGGCTTGGCGGTGGCTGGATGATCGGCGTCAGCCGTCGCATCAACAATCCGGATGGCAGTTTCGGCGGCGTCGCCAGCGCGGGCGTCAAGCTCGACTATTTCAAGCGTATCTACAGCCGCATCTACATGGGAAAATCGAGCGCCATCACGCTGGTTTCGACCGATGGCACGATCATCATGCGCTATCCCTTCGTCCCTGATCAGATCGGCAAATCGGTGGCGGAGAGCTCCAGCTTCAAGCAGATGGTTGGCAAGCGGGAGGGCACCTATCACGCTGCCTCGATCTTCGATGGCATCGACCGGATGTATTATTTCAAGGCGATCGAGCCGTTCCCGATCATGCAGAGCGTCGCGCTGTCGCACGAGGAGATTTTCGCGGCCTGGTGGCGCAAGAGCACGACGCTGATCCTGATCCTCTGCGCGCTTTGCATCGCGATCGCCTCGCTGACCGCCATCTTCGCTTCCGAACTCAGCCGCCGCATCGCCGCTGAAGCGCAGCTTGCCGCCGCCGCCCGCACCGATGCGCTGACCAAGCTCGGCAACCGGCGCATGTTCGACGAGACGCTCGAATATGAATGGGCGCGCGCGGCGCGAGAGCGCGCGACGGTTTCGCTGCTGATGATCGATGCCGACCATTTCAAGGCCTATAACGACACCTATGGCCATGTCGCGGGCGATGCGGTGCTTGCTTCGCTCGGCGCCTGTATCGGCGCGCGCCTGCGGCGCCCGGCGGATGTCGGCACGCGTTACGGCGGCGAGGAATTCGCGGTGATCCTGCCGAACACGTCTCCTCGCGGAGCGCTGAGACTGGCGGAACTGATCCGCAGGGGCGTCGAGGAACTGGGCATCAAGCATAGCGGCAGCGCGACCGGCTTCGTCAGCGTCAGCATCGGCGTCGCTTCCGCCAATCTTGCGACGGCCAAGGAAGCCGTCGATCTGGTGATGTACGCGGATGCCGCGCTTTATGCGGCCAAGGCCGAGGGGCGTAACCGCGTCTCAGCCCATATCGAGCCGGAAGTCGAGCAGCGCGCGGCGTAAGAGATGCGGCCTGAGAGTTACACCGAACCGAAGGCACAAAAAACCTTCATGGATTTGGCACAGGCTTACGTTGCACTTGCACTCGTTGGATGCCCGGCACTCTTCTGCGTTGGGCTCGGCCTTTATAACTTTATTGACTCGCGATTTGACGGCTATCGATGGGAAAGTTGGCCCCATGTCACGGCCGTTTCGACAAGCGTACAGCTCGGTTCCCGAACGACACGCACAGCTTTCACTTACGAACGTGCCGAGAGGGGCGGCACATTCCCGTGTCATGCAGAGGCCGCCAGCGGTGGAGGTTTGTACTCTCACAAGAGCGGATTGCCATACCGTGTCGGTGAGCGGTTCGAAATCGCCATCGACCCATCCGCTTGCGGCTCCTTCGTGCTCAGCCCTGAACCACCGCTACAGACGCCGTTTTCGACACAAATAGCGATTTTGGGAGCGTTTCTAGCCTTCGGTGCCGGGCTCTTTATATTTTTACTCAATTGAAACTGGACCGTTCGCCACATAACATCGGCAATTAGACATGTAAGGCGCAATCACATGTTGACCCGGCCGCTGGGGCCGCCTCGATAAAGAGTACGGTCCAGCGATCCGCGAGGTGATTCGTGCCGTTTTCAACTGCTTTCCTCAACCCTGCCGAAGCCGCCCGGCAACTCGGTGTTTCAGCAAAGGCGCTCAGGCTTTATGAGCAGCGTGGGCTGCTCACACCGGTTCGCTCGGCGGCCGGATGGCGGACTTACGGTCCGGACCAAATGGCCCGTGCCGGCGATATTGCGGCACTTCGGGCGCTCGGACTCAGCCTCGCCGCAGTGACGCGGGTGATGGACGGCGAGGCCGAAGGGCTGGAGCCGGCATTAGCGCGGCATCAGGCAGGACTTGAAAAGGAAGCGCGGCAGCTTGCCGACACGATCGAGAAGGTACGCGGCCTGCGCGCCGACCTCGCAACCGGCAAAGTCCCGCCCGCCAGCGAATTATCACGGCTGGTCAAGCCAGAAGCCGAAATCAGCACCGCCTTCGACCTGCCGTGGCCCTGGGG
>FTCZ01006999.1_pt1 | contig 11639 bp, 10 predicted proteins | sample 1658871 | NCBI WGS metagenome assembly FTCZ01 (sample SAMEA3914864, study PRJEB12502) | metagenome | biome: forest; material: soil | place: USA | collected 2012-03-12 | depth 0.3 m
CGCTTAGAGATCGCTCGCGAGAGATAGTGTATTGCTATGACAATACAGTTGTGCGAGGTCAGGAAACATGAGCGAACAGGATTTCGATCAGCCGCGGCGTGCGATGGTAACGAACCAGCTGCGCACCAACAAGGTGACCGACGCGACGGTGCTGGCGGCGATGGGGGCAACCCCGCGCGAGCGGTTCGTCGCGGAAGGTCAGGCCGCGGTGGCCTATCGCGACACGATCGTGCCGCTGGGCGAGGGGCGTGGCCTCAATCCGCCGATCGCCACCGGGCGCCTGCTCGATGCCGCTGCGCCGCAGCCGGGTGAGCATGTGCTCGTGGTCGGCGCGGGCACGGGCTATGTCGCGGCGCTCCTGGCCGCGATGGGCTGCATCGTGACCGCGCTCGAGGACTCCAAAGATCTTTCAGCCCGCGCGCAGACTGCATTGCAGGGGCTCACCCAGGTCACGCTGGTGCAGGGGTCGCTCGGGGCCGGCTGGTCGGCGAAGGCGCCCTATGCGCTCGTCTATGTGGATGGTGCGGTGGAGCAGCTGCCCGAGACGATCATCAGCCAGGTCGCTGAAGGTGGCCGCCTCGTGGGCGCGATCACCGATCGCGGCGTCAGTCGGCTGATCATCGGGCGGCGTGCCGCGGGCGCCTTTGCCTACAGCGCTTTTGCCGACGTCGAAGCGGCCTCGTTGCCGGGCTTCGCGCCTGCACAAGCCTTTACGTTCTAGACGGATCGCAAGGGGGGACCATGAGGGGGTGGAGTGTGGCGAAGGCGAGCGCGGCGTTGGGGGCGCTTGCAGTCGGGCTGAGCGGCAGTGCGAGCGCGGGAGCGACGACGCTTACCGATGCGCTGGTCGCCGCCTACGGCGACAATCCCACGCTTACCGCTCAGCGGGCCCAGCTTCGTGCGACGGATGAGCAGGCGGCGATCGTCCGCTCCGGCGGCCGGCCAACGCTGGGCGGATCGGTCTCCTACACTCAGGGTTTGAGCGGCCTGCGGGCGTTGCAGGGCTATAACGAGGCCCTCAACGCCGGCACCGAACTCAGGGTGCCACTGTACCAGGGTGGGCGCGTGCGCACCGCGACACGCGCCGCCGACAGTCGCGTCGCCTCCGGCCGCGAGTCACTGCGTGCGACCGAGGGCGACGTCTTCGTTGACGCGGTGACCGCCTATATGGACGTGCTGCGCGATCGGGCGATCGTCGAGCTCAACGTGAACAATGTGAAGGTGCTGAAGACCACGCTGGAGGCGACGACGGATCGTTTCCAGGTCGGCGACCTCACCCGTACGGACGTCGCCCAGTCACAGGCGCGCGTTCAGGATGGCGAGGCGCAGCTTATCCGCTCGCGTAGCAATCTCGTCGCGAGCGAGGAGAATTATCGCCGTGTGGTGGGGCAGGCAGCTGGCGCGCTCGATCAGCCGCCACCGCTCCCGGTGTTGCCGGATAATCCCGACAAAGCCGAGGATGTGGCGATTTCCAACAATCCGGATATCGCCGCGGCCGCGGCCACGGTGAAGGCCACGCATTATGACGTGTCGCAGGCCCGTGCCAGCCGGATGCCGACTATCTCGGGTACGGTGGGAAACACCTTTTATCGTTATTCGGGTTTCGCCGGTAACGGTCTTGGTGTGCCAGTCGGCAATATATCGGGCAATGCCTCGCAGGCTGGCGTGACACTGAATGTCCCATTGTATCAGGGCGGACTTCCCGGAGCGCAGGTGCGTCAGGCACAGGCATTCGAATCGGCGGCTCTCGAGAACGAGACCGCCATCGAGCGGCAGGTCGTGGCCAATGCCCGCTCTGCCTTCTCATCCTATCAGGCGGCAGTCGAGGTGATTCGATCAAGCCAGGAGGCGCTCAAGGCGAATACGCTGGCGCTGGAAGGCGTTCGTGCCGAGCAGGAAGCGGGGCTGCGGCAGGTGCTCGACACGCTGAACGCCGAACAGGAGAGGCTAAACAGCGAGGTGCAGCTCGTCACCGCCCAGCATGCGGCCTATGTCGCAGGCTTCGCGCTGCTGAACGCGATGGGACTGGTGGACTACAAGCACCTCGGCCTTGAAGGCGGAGCGCTTTACGATCCGACCATGAACTATCGTCACGCGATCCATACGCGCGGCGACTGGTCCGAAAGCCCCACGCCAAAACCGGTCGCGAAGCCGAACTACGGGCCGCAAATCCTGCCTGAAAATCCCCCCGTGACTTCGCCCGCGAACTAGGCATAAGTTGCGGCCTATGGGGCAGCTCAACCAAGAACCGTCGATGGAGGACATTCTGGCCTCCATCAAGCGCATCATCGCCGAGGATAGCGAGGCGGTTGGGGCACGCGCACCGCGTCTGCGCCGGGAGGCGATGGCGGCGGTTGCGTCGAGCCCGCTCGTCAACCCGGCACGGGACGAACAGCCCGCCGTGGCGGACGACGAGGATATGCCCAAAGAGGCTGCGGCGCCGGCGGAAGTCGAAACGCCCGTCGAGCACGATTCCTCCCACGATGTTCTGGAGCTCACCAGTCCGATGCCGGAAGCCGCCACCACCGTCGCTCCCGAGAGCGAACCCGCTGCTGCGCTGGCCGGCCTGAACGGTCTGGTGTCGTCGTCCGCCGCGCAGGCGAGCCGCAACGCGTTTGCGGCACTATCGCAGATGCAGGTGCGTGCCGAGACCGGCCAGGAGAACACGCTGGAGGGCCTGGTCGCCGATCTGCTGCGCCCGATGCTGCGCGAATGGCTGGATCGCGAGCTGCCCACGCTGGTCGAACGGATGGTTTCCGCCGAGATCTCGCGTCTGAGCGGGCGCGGCTAAAACCCCGATTGCAGCGCTTGGCATTTGCTATCGGCGCCTGCTAGGCGGACGCCGTCATGAGCGAACTCCCCAAGACCTTCGATCCCGCCGCCATCGAGGCCCACTGGTATTCCCATTGGGAAGAAACCGGCCAGTTCCGGCCCGAGCGGCCCGACGCCGAGCCCTTCACTATCGTGAACCCGCCGCCCAACGTGACGGGATCGCTGCATATCGGCCATGCGCTAGACAATACGCTGCAGGACGTCCTCGTCCGCCACGCGCGGCTGAAGGGCAGGGATGCGCTGTGGGTGGTCGGTACCGATCATGCCGGCATCGCGACACAGATGGTCGTAGAGCGGCAGATGAACGCCAGGGGCGAGAAGCGCACCAATTTCAGCCGCGACGCCTTCATTGACAAGGTGTGGGAGTGGAAGGCCGAGAGCGGCGGGCAGATTACGCGTCAGCTCCGCCGCCTGGGCGCCTCGTGCGACTGGGCCAATGAGCGCTTCACCATGGACGAGGGCTTCTCGAAGGCCGTCATCCACGTCTTCGTGAAGCTCTATGAGCAGGGGCTTCTTTACCGCGACAAGCGGCTGGTCAACTGGGATCCGGGCCTCAAGACCGCCATCTCGGATCTTGAGGTCGAGACGAAGGAAATCGCAGGCAAGTTCTGGCACCTGCGCTATCCGCTGGAGGACGGCTCGGGCTACATCGCGGTCGCGACCACACGCCCCGAGACGATGCTCGCCGACATGGCCGTTGCGGTGAACCCCGAGGATGATCGCTATAAGGCGCTGATCGGGAAGAAGGTGCGCCTGCCGATCACCGGCCGCCTGATCCCGATCGTGGCCGACGAGCATGCCGATCCGGAGCTGGGCTCGGGCGCGGTGAAGATCACGCCGGGCCACGACTTCAACGACTTCGAGGTGGGCAAGCGCGCCGGCATCGCGGCCGGCAACATGCTCAACATGCTCGACTCCGAAGCACGCGTGATCCAGACCGAGGATGGCCTAATCCCGGCCGATCTGATCGGCCTCGATCGCTTCGAGGCGCGGCGCATCCTGGTCGAGCGGCTGGAGGCGGAAGGCGTCCTCACCAATGTCGAGGACCGTACCATCCAGACGCCGTTCGGCGATCGCTCGGGCACCGTGATTGAGCCGTGGCTGACCGATCAGTGGTATGTCGATGCCCACACGCTGGCCCAGCCGGCGATCGAGGCGGTGCGCGACGGGCGGATCAAGATCGTCCCCGAAACCTGGGCCAAGACCTGGTTCAACTGGCTGGAGAATATCCAGCCCTGGTGTGTCTCACGCCAGCTTTGGTGGGGCCATCGCATCCCGGCCTGGTATGACGAAGACGGCAATGTCTTCGTCGCCGCCACCGAGGAGGAGGCCGCCATCAAGGCCGGGCCGGGCCGCTCGCTCACTCGCGACAACGACGTGCTCGACACGTGGTTCTCGTCCGCGCTGTGGCCGTTCGGCACGTTGGGCTGGCCGGACGTCGATCCGCGCGAACTCAAACGCTATCCGAACGACGTGCTCATCTCCGGCTTCGACATCCTGTTCTTCTGGGATGCGCGCATGGCGATGCAGGGGATGCACTTCCTCAACGACGTGCCGTTCCGCACGCTCTACCTGCACGGCCTCGTCCGCGACGCGACCGGCGCCAAGATGTCCAAGTCCAAGGGCAACACAGTCGATCCGCTGGGGCTGATCGACAAGTACGGAGCCGATGCGCTGCGCTTCACGCTGGCGGCGATGGAGAGCCAGGGCCGTGACATCAAGCTCAACGAGCAGCGCGTGGAGGGCTATCGCAACTTCGCAACCAAACTCTGGAACGCCGCGCGTTTCCTGCAGGCGAACGGCGTCGGCCCATCGCACCATTTCGAAGCGCCGGCTGCCGACGCGCCGGTCAACCGCTGGATCATCGCTGAGACGGTCGCGACCGTGCAGGCGCTCGACCTCGCGCTGGCCGACCTGCGCTTCGATGAAGCGGCGAACACGATTTACCAGTTCGTCTGGTCGCGCTTCTGCGACTGGTATGTCGAGCTCATCAAGGGACAGGTGGACGAGGAAACCAAGGCGGTCGCCGGCTGGGCGTTCGACCAGATCCTCGTGATGCTGCACCCATTCATGCCCTTCATCACCGAAGAGCTGTGGCACGCGGGCGGCCGCAACAGCGACCTGATCGTCGGCCGGTGGCCGATGGCCGATGCCAAGGCGCTCGATCCGGAGGCGGCCAAGGAGATCGATTGGCTGATCCGCCTCGTCAGCGAGGTTCGCGGGGCGCGTGCCGAACTCAACGTGCCGCCGGGCGTGCGCCTGCCGCTCCATGTGCGCGATGCCAGCGCGATGACCGCGGCGCGCTTGCTTAGACAACAGCCTGCGATCGCGCGTCTCGCCCGCGTCGACAGCGCCGAGGGTAATGCACCGGCCGGCGCCGCCGCCCAGATCGTCGTCGACGAGGCAACCTTCGTGCTGCCGCTCGAAGGCGTGATCGATATCGAGGCCGAGCGCGCGCGTCTCGCCAAGGGCAAGGCGGCGGCTGAGAAGGAGCGCGACGGCCTCGCCGGGCGCCTCAACACCCCCAGCTTCGTTGAGCGTGCCAAGCCCGAGGCGGTGGAAAAGGCGCGAGCCGACCATGCCGACAAGGCCGCCGAAGCTGAGCGGCTCGGGGCTGCACTGGCCCGTCTCGGATGATCGAGCAGCTCCGCGACGACGAGATCGCCGCCGCCGTAACCCTGTGGGAGGCGGCGGGCCTCGCGCATCCCTGGAACGACTCCGTGCGCGATATCACACTGGCGTTGGTTCACCCCACCGCCACGATCCTCGCCGCGCATGATGATGCCGGCGCGCTGGTCGGAACCGTGATGGCGGGCTTCGACGGGCATCGGGGTTGGATCTATTCGCTGGCCGTCGACGGAAGCCAGCGGGGCCGGGGGCTGGGTGGTCGACTGGTGGCGGAGGCCGAGGAGTTCCTCCGGGCACACGGCGCGCCGGTGATCCGGCTCATGGTGCGCGCCGACAATGAGGGCGTCTGCGCCTTCTACGAGTCCGTCGGCTATGAGCGCGGCGAATTTCTGGTGTTCGGCAAACGCTTCTAGAGCGGAGGCCCATGCCCTTCCGATGTAGGATTTCCTGTGTCATGAGGGCATGGGGCGGGCTGGGCGAGCGCCTCTGACACCAGCGAAATTGCGTTCTTGGTGTCAACTTTGTCAACTTCGCCTCGAAGTGGGGACGCGATGGCGCGGGGCAGGGAAGCTGGACAAGGGCAAGCTCATCGCGGTCGTGACCTGACAACCGGCGCGATCGGGCCGACGCTGCTACTCTTCGCGCTGCCGACGCTGGGCTCGAATGTCCTTCAGTCTCTGAACGGATCGATCAACGCGATCTGGGTCGGCCGTTTCCTCGGCGAGGATGCGCTGGCGGCGACCTCCAACGCCAATCTCGTCCTGTTTCTGATGCTGGCGGCGGTGTTCGGCTTCGGCCTCGCTGCGACGATCCTGGTCGGACAGAATATGGGGCGGCGCGATATCGAGGCCGCCCGGCGGGCGATGGGGACGGCGGTCGGCCTTTTCGCCATCGTGTCCACGCTCATCTCGATCGCCGGATACCTCGCCGCACCGGCCATCCTCCACCTTCTCGCCACCCCGGCGGGCGCGGTGCCGCTGGCGGAGGCCTATCTGCGGGTGATCTTCATCGGCCTGCCGGGATCCTTTCTGCTCATCGTCCTCACCATGGGCATGCGAGGCACGGGCGATTCAATGACCCCGTTCCTGATCATGATCCTCAACGTCCTTCTCGACAGCGGGCTCAACCCGGTCTTCATTCTCGGGCTGGGGCCGGCGCCGCGCATGGGCATCGCCGGATCGGCCACCGCCACCGCGATCGCGGCCTATGTGAGTCTCGCGGCGCTTATCGTCGTTATCTACGCGCGCGATCTCACCATTCGCCTGCGTGGCCGGGAACTGGGCTGGCTGATCCCCGATCCGTCGCTGCTCAAGGTGATCATCGCCAAGGGCATACCGATCGGCCTACAGATGTTCGTGATCTCGGGCGCCAGCCTCGCGATGATCGGCCTGATCAATCGCCAGGGTGTCGACGTCACCGCCGCTTATGGTGTCACCTTGCAACTCTGGACCTACATCCAGATGCCCGCGCTCGCGATCGGTGCGGCGGTGTCGGCGATGGTCGCCCAGAATATCGGCGCCAATATGTGGGCGCGCGTGGACGCGGTGACCCGTTCGGGGATCCTCGCCAATCTCGCGATCACCGGACTCCTGATCCTGCTCATCACGCTCGTCGATCGCTCGGTGCTGGCCCTGTTCCTGGGTGGGGACAGTCCCGCGCTGCCGATCGCGCGGCACATCCATCTGGTCGCGAGCTGGTCCTTCCTGATGTTCGGCGTGACGATGGTGATCTTCGGTACGGTGCGCGCCAACGGATCGGTGATCGCGCCGCTGGTGATCCTGTTCGTCGCGATGTTCCCGATCCGCCTCGGCTTTGTCTTTGCTCTGCTGCCCCAAATCGGCCGGGAGGCGCTGTGGTGGACGATGCCGCTGGGCTCCTTCGCCTCGATGGCGATGGCGCTCGCGCATTACCGGGCCGGCGGATGGCGCAAGCTGCACATGCGAACGGTCAGCCCTCGCGAGGCGATTGAGCAGGCCGCCGGCTAGGAAACGCCGACAGACGGGGAACCGGGGAACTCGCCGCTTCGTTTCATTCCTATCCCGACACGGGGTAATCCCTTGATGGGTAAGGAGAAATGAAGGGCATTCTGCTCTGGCTGGTTGGCATCCCGATTCCGGTGATCATCCTGCTCTATCTGTTCCACGTTCTCTGAGCGCTTCGCGCCGGCCGGTGGATCGGGCAGGGTGGGGACATGAGCACCGCCCACCGATCATTCCCGTTCCTGCGCATCCCCCTCGATGGCGACCTGCGGGCCCTCGCCCGGCCGCTGGCCGTGGAAATGCCCGTCGCGATCGAGGTCGACGGGCTCGGCTACGCGGTCATGATGGCGACGCCGGGCGACCTCGATGATTTCGCCACGGGCTTCTGCCTATCGGAGCGGCTGATCGATTCCGCCGGTCAGCTTCTTGCCGTCGAGCCGCATGAGGCGATGCGGGGCATCCTGCTGCGCCTCTCGCTCGCGCCGGAGGTGCGGCCTCGCGTGCTGGAGCGGGTGCGCCATCGCGTTTCGGAGTCGTCCTGCGGCCTGTGTGGGATTGAAAATCTCGAGCAGGCACTCCGGCCGCTGCCGTCCGTCACCCCGCCTTCCCGGCTGGTCTCGAAGGAGGCGGTGTTCCGTGCCTTGGCGCAGATACGGGATCATCAACCGTTGGGTCGGGCGACGGGTGCGGTCCATGCCGCCGCGCTGTGCGACAGCGCTGGGGCGATCCGGTTGGTGCGCGAAGATGTCGGCCGTCACAATGCCTTCGACAAGCTTGTCGGCGCGATTGCGCGACAGGCGATGGATTGGGATGACGGCTTCGCGCTGACGACAGCCCGGCTCTCCTACGAGCTCGTCGAGAAAGCGGCGCTCGGCCGGTGCCATACGCTCGTGGCGATCTCAGCGCCGACAAGCCTCGCAGTGGAACGCGCGGCCGAAGCCGGCATCCGGATTATCGCGCTCGCGCGCGCCGATGCGATGCTGGAAGCGCTGCCGTCGAATGACTAGAAGAACGCCATGACCGCTTCCTTTCCCGCGCTCCGCCTGCGCCGCACACGCGTCGCTCCCTGGTCCCGCCGCATGGTGGCGGAAAACGTCCTGACCCCGAGCGACCTGATCTGGCCGTTGTTTATCGCCCAGGGTGAGGGCGTCGAGGAACCCATCGCCACGCTTCCCGGCGTATCGCGCTGGTCGGTCGACAATATCGCGAAACGGGCGCGAGAGGCGCGTGAGCTCGGCATTCCCTGCATCGCGCTGTTTCCGAACACTCCGCAGAACCTGCGCACGGCGGATGGCCGCGAGGCGCTCAATCCGGACAATCTGATCTGCCGTGCGGTCAAGGCAATCAAGGATGCCGCTCCCGAGGTGGGGGTGCTCACGGATGTCGCGCTCGATCCCTATACCGAGCATGGTCATGACGGGCTTGTCGACGAGGCGGGCTATGTTCTCAACGACGAGACGAGCGAAATCCTGGTCCGGCAGGCCCTCGTGCAAGCCGAGGCTGGGGCCGACATCATCGCGCCTTCCGACATGATGGACGGCCGCGTGGGTGCTATTCGCACGGCACTTGAGGCAGCGGGACACCGCAACGTCCAGATCATGGCCTATGCCGCCAAATATGCCTCAGCTTTCTACGGGCCGTTCCGCGATGCCGTCGGCTCCCGCGGCCGTTTGAAGGGCGACAAGCGCGGCTACCAGATGGATCACGCCAACTCCGAAGAAGCTCTCCGCGAGGTGGCACTGGATCTCGCCGAGGGCGCCGACACCGTGATGGTGAAGCCGGGGCTGCCCTATCTCGATATCATTCGCCGGGTGAAGGATCGCTTCGAAGTTCCTGTCTTCGCGTATCAAGTGTCCGGTGAATATGCGATGATCGAAGCCGCTGTCGCCGCTGACATCGGCGACCGGGATGCTCTGGTGCTGGAGACGCTTCTCGCCTTCAAGCGGGCAGGCTGTTCGGGCGTGCTGACCTATCACGCCGCCCATGCCGCGAGGCTGCTCCGCGCATGATCCAGACTGAGCGCCTGATCCTGCGCGCGTGGCGAGACGAAGACGGCCCGGAGTTCGTTCGCGCGACGAACACACCAGCCGTCATGACCTATCTCGGCGGTGTCGATGATCCTGCGCGGCTGATGACATCGGTCGCGCGTCAACAGGCGATACAGGCGGAGCATGGCCATTGCTTCTGGATCGTCGAACGCAAGGCGGACAGCGCGCTGCTCGGCTTCTGTGGCCTCAAGATCGGGAATGTCGGCTCAATCGATGGCGAGATCGAGATCGGTTGGCGCCTACGAGAGGATGCCTGGGGGCAGGGCTACGCGAAGGAGGCGGCCCAGGCGAGCCTCGCCTGGGGCTGGGCGAATCTCGAAGCACGCCGCATCGTTGCGATCACGGTTCCGGACAATCGAAGCAGTTGGGGCCTGATGCAGCGCCTCGGCATGCACAGGCGGCCGGAGATGGACTTCGGCCACCCGCTGTTCGCCGAGGACCATCCGCTCCGTCAGCATATCGTCTATGTGATCGAGCGCCCCTGACGAGACGCTATTCGCCCAGCAGATGCAGCGCGATTTCGCGTCGGTGGGGGCGAGAGCGGTGCTCGAACAGGTAGATGCCCTGCCAACGGCCGAGCACAGGCCGCCCCGCCGCAACCGGGATCGAAAGCTGCACTGGCGTCAGCGCGGCGCGGAGGTGGGCTGGCATGTCGTCGGGGCCTTCATCGTCATGCCGATAGCGGCCCGGTGCTTCGGGGGCGATTTCCGCGAAGAAATCCTGCAGATCTGCTTTGACCTCGCGCGCCGCATTCTCCTGAATGAGCAGCGACGCTGAGGTGTGGCGACAAAACAGGGTCAGCAGTCCCTCGCGCATCCCTTGTGCCTCGACCCACTGCAAAACCTCGCCGCTGATCTCGACAAGGCCCTGGCCGTGCGTCTCGACATGCAGGATGCGCGAGGCCTGCCTCACGCCTTCACGCTCGCGATATAGCCGTCGACAACGCCGGGCAGCAGTTCGAGCGGCACGCCGCTCGTCTTCACCACCACATCGTCGTAGGCAGCGAGATCGAACTTCGGCCCCAACGCGGCCTTCGCATGATCACGCAGGCGGACGATCTCGTTGTGGCCGGTCTTGTACCCGCAGGCCTGGCCCGGAGAGGCGCAGTAGCGATCCGTCTCGCTGGTCATCGCATCCCGGCCCTTGCCGCTTTCGCCCGACAGAAACGTGACGCTTTGGTCGCGTGTCCATCCCATCGCGTGAAGGCCCGTGTCGGCCACCAGCCGGCAGGCACGGAACTGCTGCGCCTGCAGATAGCCAATCCGGCTCCAGGGATCGTCATCGTAAAGACCGCTCTCGTCGATGAGCTGCTCGGCGTAGAGCGCCCAGCCTTCCACGAAGGCGTTGAAGCCCATGAGCGAGCTGATCGTCGGCACCTCGGCATGATGCTCGGCGAGATAGCCGAGCTGCCAGCTATGCCCAGGGAGGCCTTCGTGCGCGGTCAGTGTCGCGAGCTGGTAGCGCGGCCAGAGCGCTGTCGACTTGAGGTTAACATAGTAGATCGCCGGTCGTGATCCATCGAGCGAAGCCGGGTTCATGTAGCCGAGGGCCGCGCCATTCTGGATGTCGGGCGGCACGCGCTTGACCATGACGTCGGCCTTCAAACCGAGATGGCTGAGCTTGGGCATCAACGGGCGTACCGCGGCGATGCGTCCGTTGAGGTAGGCGATCAGCTGTGCACGGCCCTCGTCGGTATCGGGATAGAGGAAGCGCGGATCCTTGTTGAGCGCGGCCACACGCTCACCGACGGTTCCCTGCGTCATGCCCTGCCCCTTGAGCAGGGCGTCCATCCGCGCCTTAATCTCTTCGTTCTGGGCGAGGCCGATCCGGTGAACTTCTTCCGCGGACTGTGTGGTGGTCGTCCCGAGGCGGAGAGCCCAGTGGTAATAGGCCTCGCCATCGGGGAGGCGCTGGACGCCCGCGGTCATCGGCGCGCTTGCGGTCACGGCAGTGAAGACGGCGATCTGGCGGTCGAGCGCAGGATAGACGGCTGTCTCGACGATCTTCGCCGCGCGTGCGGCATAATCGCCCGCCAGTCCGAGCGCCTTGGCGCGTCCGGCGAGATTCGTGACGATACGCTGCTCTGCCGCCGTCGTGGTCCGGAAATTCTTGAGGATGCCAAGCGCATTATCGGCGATGAACTTCGGCGGCA
>FTCZ01003046.1_pt1 | contig 11620 bp, 8 predicted proteins | sample 1658871 | NCBI WGS metagenome assembly FTCZ01 (sample SAMEA3914864, study PRJEB12502) | metagenome | biome: forest; material: soil | place: USA | collected 2012-03-12 | depth 0.3 m
GGCGCAGCAACGCCGACCGTTCAGTTTGCTCGCTGGCGAGATCGGGTGAAGCGTAGCCGAAATGATCGATGATCACCGGCGTCGGCAGGTTCTGCAACGCATCGGCTATCCTCGCGATCAAGGGCAGGCGCGCATGGATCTGAATGTGCCAGCCGAGGCTAGCGACCCGCCGCGCAGTCTTTTCAAGCAGATCGACTACCTCGCGTGGATCGGCATGGCCGAAAGTTTCAAGGTTCAGGCGCGTACCGCGTGCGCCCTTGGCGTGCATGCCCTGAAGATCGCCATCGGAAAGAGCCGGATCGATCGAGACGACGCCTCGCGCCCGGCCGCCCAACACATCGAGCGCTAAGAGTAGCAGCCCGTTGTCGGTATCGTAGGGGCTTGGCTGGACGAGCACGACGCGGTCGAGATGCAGCGCGTTGAGGAAATGTCGAAGGTCATCGATGGTGGCCGTCGCCGGCTTGTATGTACGGCGCGGCGCGAGCGGAAATTTGTCCGGCTCGAAGACATGGACATGACAATCACAAGCGCCGGCGGGCAGCACGAAGTCCGGATCGGAATGAGTGACGCCGAATGGCCCGAGCACGGCCGCCATCTCAGGCTTCCTCGATCTGGTTGGCGAGCACGAAACGTTGCGCCGCGCGGATGTGATCGCGCATGCGCGCTTCGGCGAGGTCGCTATCGCGGCTGGCGATCGCATCGACGATCGCGTGATGCTCGGCCAGCGCCTCGCCGTAGCGGCCGGCGCTGCGACGAGTGCTGTTGCCGGCGAGCGCCAGCGAGGCCGTAAGGCTGTGGAGGTGGGCGATCAGGTAGCGATTGCGCGAGCACTCGTGGATGGTCGCGTGCAGCTTGGCATTATAGCCAGCGCCGGCGGCTGGATCGGCGGATGCCGCCTGTTCGAGCGAAACGATATGGCGGAGCGTCGCAATATCGGCGTCGTCGACGAAGCGCGCGGCCAGCGCTGCGGCGGCCGCCTCCGCCCATTCGCGCGCCGTGAAGAGTTCGGCGAGCTGTTGCCGAGAAAGCTTGACGATGCGGATGCCGCGCTGCGCCTCCAGCACGATCAACCCATCTGCCTGCAACCGCTGCAGAGCCTCGCGCAATGGTGTGCGACTCATGCCTAGCGAAAGCGTTAGTTCCGCTTCGCGGATCAGCGAGCCAGGTTTCAGGCGGCCACCCTGAATGCCGCTGAAGATCGCCTGATAGGCTTTCGCGCTCAGCGGGTCATTGTCCTGGTTCGCGCCGGAACTCATCGGCATTTTCGCTCCCTCGGCCAATCTTCCCATCATCGAAAGGCTCTGCGGCAGATTCCCGCAACCGTCCAGCGGATGCCTCTGCTGATTTGACTTGTACAGAGTTGTATACAACGATATTCAAAGTTCAAGCGGTATCAACGTCGCTGAGATTGGGAAGGGACGATGTCAGAGGCCGGCAAACCGATTTCACATCTTGTCCTGCGCGACGCCGTGGCGGCGATCTTCGCGGCTAACGGGCTTTCACAGCCGAATGCAGCGCGCGTCGCCGAATGCCTGGTCGAGGCTGACCTGCGCAATGTCTCGTCCCATGGCGTGAATCGCGTGCCGATCTATACGAGGCGACTTCGCGAGAAGCTGGTCGCGCCGAACCCTGAAATGCGGATCGATACGCCGACACCCGTCGTGGCGCGGCTCGATGGCGCCAATGCGATGGGCTTCATCGTGGCGACGCGCGCCATGGACGAGGCGATCGAGCGCGCCAGAACCTACGGCGTTGGCATCGTCTTCGCCTTGCACAGCAATCATTTCGGCATGGCCGCCTGCTATCTGCGGCAGGCCCTCGCTGAGGGTATGGCCGCGATGGTGCTGACCAACGCGTCTCCCGCCATGCCGATCTGGGGCGGGCGCTCGGCTTTCCTCGGCACCAGCCCCTTCGCCATGGCAGCGCCGGGCAAGACGCCGCTGCTGCTCGACATGGCGACTTCCGTCGCCGCACGCGGCAAGATCCGCCGTGCCGCACAACGCGGTGAGCCAATTCCGGAGGGTTGGGCGCTCGATAGCGAGGGCCGTGCGACCACCGATGCGGAAGCGGGTTATCGCGGCATCGTGCTGCCGCTCGGCGGGCCGAAAGGCTCCGGCCTTTCGCTGATGATGGAAGCTTTCGCCGGCGTGATGTCCGGTGCGGCCTTTGGCGGTGAGGTCAGGAACCAATACGAGAAATTCGACGCGCCGCAGAATGTCGGCCATTTCTTCATGGCATTGAAGCCTGACCTTTTCGAGCCGGGCGATGCCTATGCTGGCCGCATGGATGCGCTGGTTGGCCGCGCCAAGGATTCGCCCAGGGCGGCCGGCTACGATGAAATTTTGATGCCGGGCGAACCGGAAGAACGGATGGCCGAAAAGCGACGTCGCGATGGGCTCCTCATTCCCGAGGCCGATATCGCGATGCTTCGCGAAGAGGCCGCAACCGCCGGCGTTTCGTCGCCCCTTTGATCCTCAGCAACACGGGTTTTCGACAATGCAGCTTCTCGTTCTTCCCGGCGACGGCATCGGCCCCGAAATTACCGCGGCTACACGGCAGGTGCTGGAGGCCGCGATCAAACGCTTCGGCCTCGATATCAAGCTCGATCAGCAGGATGTCGGCCATGCGAGCCTCGAGAGATACGGCACGACCGTGCGGCCCGAACTGCTCGACAAGGCGAAAGCCAGCGACGGCTTCATTCTCGGGCCGACCGCGACCTTCGATTTCAAGGATGAAAGCAAGGGGCAGATCAACCCCTCGAAATTCTTCCGCAAAAGCCTCGACCTCTTCGCCAATATCCGGCCGGCCCGCACCTATGAGGGCCTGAAACATCCGGTCGGCGCGTTCGATTTGATAGTCGTCCGTGAAAACACCGAAGGTTTCTACGCCGACCGCAACGTCGAGAGCGGCGGCAGCGAGATGCTGATCACGCCGGACGTGGTGATCTCCCTGCGCCGCATCACCCGCCAGTGCTGCGAGCGCATCGCCCACGCCGCCTGCGTTCTGGCCGCCAGCCGCCGCAAGCACCTGACCGTGGTGCACAAGGCCAATGTTCTGAAGATCGCCGACGGGATGTTCCTCGATATCTGCCGTGAGGCGGCGAAGAGCTATCCTGGTCTTGAAGTCGATGAGATCATCGTCGATGCGATGATGGCGCATGCGGTGCGCAATCCTGCCCGTTTCGATGTGATCGTCACGACCAATATGTTCGGCGATATTCTCTCCGATCTCACGGCCGAACTTTCCGGCAGCCTTGGCCTCGGCGGCTCGCTCAACATGGGCAAGGAACATGCGATGGCGCAGGCCGCCCACGGCTCCGCACCCGATATCGCCGGCAAGGATATCGCCAACCCGTCCTCGTTGATCCTGTCGACGGCGCAACTGCTCGAATGGCATGGGCTGCGCAAGGGGAATAACGCGTTTGTCGCCGCCGCCCGCGCCATCGATCAGGGCATCGCGGGCGTGATCAAGGGTGGCAAGGCGACGCGCGATCTCGGTGGCACGCTTGGCACTACCGCCTTCGGCGAGGCGGTCGCGGGAGCGCTCACTGCCTGAGACGGATAACGGCCTTCAAAAAATAAAGAACAGATTGGGTGGGACAACATGAGTATCGCTGAAAAGGCCAGGACGGTGACACCGTCATTGGCCAATCTGGACGAGAACGAAAAGGCGATTTTCGCCAAGATCGCCTGGCGTATCCTGCCGCTGCTCAGCGTTGCCTACATCATCAACTTCATCGACCGGAACAACGCGGGCTTTGCCGGCCTGACGATGATCAAGGATATCGGCATCACCCAGTCCGAATTTGGCTTCGGTGTCGGCATTCTTTCGGCTGGCTACTGCCTGTTCGAAGTGCCGAGCAACATTGCGCTTTATAAATTCGGGGCGCGGGTCTGGTTGGCGCGCATCATGATCAGCTGGGGGCTGATCTCGATGGCAATGATGTTCTCGCACGGAGCGGTCAGCTTTTCCGCGCTGCGCTTTCTGCTCGGTGCGGCGGAAGCCGGCTTCTTCCCGGGCGCCGCCTTCTATCTCACCCTCTGGTTTCCCGCCGAATATCGTGCCCGCATCTACGCCTGGTTCCTGATCAGCATCCCGGCTTCGACTCTGGTTGCAGGGCCAACTTCCAGCCTGTTGCTGGAACTCGATCAATGGCTTGGCCTGGCGGGATGGAAATGGCTTTTCCTGTTCGAGGGGCTGCCAGCCGTCATTGTCGGAATTCTTTTTCTCGTTTTCCTCGCCAACCGGCCATCGGAGGCGAATTGGCTGACGGATGAAGAAAAGCGGATTGTCGCCAACCGTATCGGCGCGGAAAAGAAGGAACGCGAAAAGCACGATCTCTGGCAGACGATCAAGGACCCACGCGTGCTGGTGCTCGCGCTGACGCAGTTCGCTTTCCTGATCGGTTCCTATGGCGTGACGATCTTCCTGCCGCTGATCCTGAAAGCGCAGAATTTTTCGAATTTCACCGTTGGTTTCCTCGCCGCCATTCCGGCTTTCATCGCTTGCGTGGTGATGATCTTCTGGGCCGGCGCGGTTGATCGCAGCGGCAAGAAAATCGACAATCTCATCTACACCTGCCTGCTCTCCGGTCTCGGCATGGTCGTCGCCGTCTATGCGCCGACCTTCATCATCCCGTTTCTCGGCCTCACCGCCGTGCTGGTTGGAACGAGCACGGCGCGCGCCATCCTGTGGACGATCCCGACGCGGTTTTTGTCCGGTATTGGCTCGGCTGGCGGGCTTGCCTTCATCAATTCGGTCGGCACGCTTGGCGGTTTCGTCGGTCCCTACATCATGGGCTGGACGCGCGACGCCACCGGCTCCTACAACGCCGGCCTGCTGACGCTCGCGGGCTTCATGTTTGTGTCGATGGCGCTTGGCTTCTCTCTGAAACTCTTCATTAAGCAGGAATGATCGGATGCCAGCAGATGCAGCGGCGCGCAGTGAGCTCGCGCCATCCGGAACCTTGCGGATTGCACTTGCAGTCGGCCCGGCATCTTCCGCGATGTGGGCGACGCGCAACGCCGCGACCGGCAAGCCAAAGGGGGTGACGGTCGATCTCGGTGCTGCCATTGCCAAGGCGCTCGACCTTCCTTGCGCCTATGTCGAACATGCCAGCTCCGCCAAGATCATCGAGGCGGCCGCGAGCGGAGCCTGGGATATCGGTTTCACGCCGGTCGACGCCGAGCGGAAGAAATATGTACTTTTCGGGCCGAATTACTTCCTCGGTGAGAGCACCTATATGGTCTCGGCCGCTTCCGGCATTACGCGGCTGGAGGAAGTGGATAGGCCTGGGGTCCGCGTCGTCGGCGTCGAAGGCACTGCGACGCTTCGGAGCAGCAGGCGCACGCTGAAAGCGATCGAGGCCGCCGGTGTGACCTCGCTTGAAGAGGCAACGACGCTGCTCACCGATGGCAAGGCGGATGCTGTTGCGCTCGGCCGCGAGTCGCTCGTCAGCCTCGCGCCGAAATTTCCGGGCGCGCGCATTCTGGACGGCCATTTCCACGCTGCCGGCACGGCGATCGCGGTTCCGCTTGGCAAGCCAAAAGCACTGCAACTCGCTAGCGGGACGCTTGAAGCGTTGAAAGCCGATGGCACGCTACGACGCATCTTCGATGCCAACGATATGACGGATGCGGCGGTAGCGCCGGCTGGTTCGATGTCGTGAACGCCCATCGGGATATCGCAATCGGCGGCGCGGTTTATCGGGTGGCTGACCTGCGCGCCGTCGCGGGAAGTGATCTCGACCGGCTGCCCTATATCCATCGCATCCTGCTGGAAAACGTGCTTCGCACCGCCGGCGATGATCGCGAGCGGGCGACGTCCGCGATCCGCGGCTGGCTGGCGAATGCCACGAGCGAGAAGGAAATCCCGTTCCTGCCCGGCCGCGTGCTGATGCACGACACGACCTGCGGTCCGGCGCTGGTCGATATCGCCGGCATGCGCTCAGCTCTCGCAGAAGCCGGTGGCGATCCTGCCTGGCTCAATCCGGTGCTGCCCGTAGATGTCTCGACCGACCATTCCGTCGCTGTCGATGTTTATGGCCGGCCTGACGCGCTCCAGCGCAACATGGAGCGCGAGTTCGAGCGCAACGCCGAGCGCTACCGCTTCATGAAATGGGCGACGCAGGCGCTTCGCGGCGTGCGCGTTCATCCGCCGGGCACCGGCATCATGCACACGCTGAACCTTGAAAAGCTGGCAACCGTCGTGACCAGCGAAGAGCGAGCCAGTGTTCGCTGGGCCATGCCCGATACGCTGATCGGCACCGACAGCCACACGCCGATGATCAACGGCATCGGCGTGCTCGCCTGGGGCGTCGGCGGGCTGGAGGCGGAAAGTGTGTTCTTCGGCATGCCGGTGATGCTGCGCGTGCCGGAAGTCGTTGGCGTGCGATTGACGGGTAAACTTCGTCCCGGTGTACTCTCGACCGATCTCGCGCTGACCGTCACGGAACGTTTGCGCCAGATCGATCTCGCCAACCGTTTCGTCGAATTCTTCGGCCCTGGCGTTTCGAACCTTTCGGCCGGGGACCGCGCGGTGGTCGCCAATATGACCCCGGAATTCGGCGGCAATAGCGGCTATTTCCCGATCGACACCGCGGTGCTCAGCTACCTCAAGGCGACCGGTCGCACGGGAGCACAATGCGCGCTGGTCGAGGCCTATTCGAAAGAGATGGGCTTGTGGTTCGATCCCGAAGCCACGCCGCGCTACACCGAAGAACTGGTGATCGATCTCGACAAGGTCGAAACGAGTCTTGCGGGCCCTTATCGGCCGCAGGATCGGATCACGCCGGGTGCTGCCAGAACGGTGCTGAAGTCCGTTCCTCAGCAAAGTACCGACGGCAAACCGACGAACGGCGCCGTGGCGCTAGCTGCGATCACAAGCTGCACCAACACATCTGATCCTCGCCTGCTGATCGCTGCCGGCCTGCTTGCCCGCAAGGCAAGGCAGCTTGGCTTGAAGCCGCCAGGCTGGGTCAAGACTTCACTCGCGCCGGGTTCGCCAACCGCCGAGGCCTATCTGCGCCGCGCCGGATTGCTCGAAGACCTTGAGGCGTTGGGCTTCGGCATCGTCGGCTACGGTTGCACGACCTGCATCGGCAATTCAGGCCCGCTCAGCCCGGAAATGAGCGCGGCTATAACAGCCAACGGAATCGAGCCGGTCGCGGTGCTTTCCGGCAACCGGAATTTCCCAGGACGGGTTCATGCCGAAATCGAGGCAGGTTTTCTGGCTTCGCCGCCGCTGGTTGTCGCTTATGCCCTCGCTGGCGATGTCGCCCGCGATATCCTATCCGATCCGATCGGGCAGGGTAGCGATGGCGCGACGGTCACGCTTGCCGATCTCTGGCCTGACACTACGGCAATCGATAACGCCATGGCCATCGCCGGCGATACGCGCGATTATGACGAGGCTTACGCCAAAGCCGAGGCAAGTCCCGTGTGGGCGGCGCTCGATGCGCCGTCCAGCACGGTTTTCCCATGGGACGAAGCATCGACCTATATCCGCCGCCCGCCCTTTGCCAGCTTGAGCGCAGGCTCGCGGATCGGAAACTTCACGGCGCATCCTTTGCTCGTGCTGGGCGACGATATCACCACCGACCACATCTCGCCGGCTGGCCAGATTCCGGCGAAAGGCGAGCCGGGCGACTACCTGATCGCGCGCGGCGAAAAGGCGGATGACCTGAATGTCTTTGCTTCGCGGCGCGGCAATTTCGAAGTCATGGTGCGCGGCCTTTTCACCAACAAGACCATCCGCAACGGGCTCGATCCGTCCCTGCCGCCCGGCCACACGATCCACGCGCCGAGCGGCGAACGACTGCCGCTGTGGCGCGCGGCCGAACGCTACATGGCGGAAGGACGCTCGACCGTCGTCATCGCTGGCCATCGCTACGGGATGGGTTCCTCGCGCGATTGGGCGGCGAAAGGCGTCGCGCTGCTTGGTGTTCGCGCGGTGCTCGCTTCGAGCTTCGAGCGCATCCACCGCTCGAACCTCATCGGCATGGGCGTGCTGCCTCTGCTGTTGCCGGATGGGGTGACGCCTGGCGAGCTTGCACTCAGCGTTGCCGACGAGATTGAAATCTCGGCCGAAGCCCACGCTTTGGCTCCCCGCAGTATGGTCGCTGTCCATATCCGGCGAGCCGATGGCCACACCATGCCGCTATCCTTGCGTGCCGCAATCGAAACCTCGCTGGAGATCCAGATCCTGCGCGAGGGCGGAATCTTGCCGCTCATCTTACGGCGCGCGCTCTCTGGACAAGGCCGTACGATAGGGGCGACGTTTGAGTAGTCCGCGCATTGTGCTCTTGCACGCCACACCGCTGGCCATGGAGCCGATCAGGCTAGCGTTCGAAGCGCATTGGCCAGAGGCGGAAACGGTGAATCTGCTCGACGATTCTCTCAGCCGGGATCGCGCTCGGGACGGAGCTATGACGGCAGCGATGATCGAACGCTTCGTCAGCCTTTGCCATTATGGGCACAGCTTGGGAGCTGATGGCATACTCGCCACCTGTTCCGCTTTCGGCCCGGCGATCGAGGAAGCCGCCCGTCGCTTGCCAATTCCGGTCCTGCGGCCCAACGAAGCGATGTTCGATGCGGCTTTTGTCCTCGGCGACCGTATCGGCATGATCGCGACTTTCGAACCTTCGATAGGCAGCATGGCCGACGAGTTCGAAGAGGAAGCCAGACGTCTTGGCCGCAACACCATGCTCACGACCGGGCTTGCAAAAGGCGCCATGGAGAAGCTGCGCCTCGGTGATGTGGCCGGCCATGATCGGCTGATTGCCGAGCAAGCGGCCGCTATGGCTGGCGTCGACGCGATCATGCTGGCGCAGTTCTCGATGTCCGGCGCGGCTGCGGCCGTTCGCGCGACCGTGACGATACCTGTACTGACCTCGCCGGAAACCGCCGTTCTCAAGATCAAGGCGGCGGTTACTGGTTGATGCCTCGCAAGGGATCACAAGGGTTCCAGCTTAGCGAGTGCTGACTACAAGCAAGGTCGTTTGACAGCATGCGGCTTCGCTTTAGCCAAGCCCGGCTTCCCGTAAACTTCGATGCAGGTGAGCAACTCCCATTTTAGCATAGGTCAGCGGATGGGCCTTCTCGGGATCCTGTTCGGCCTCGACGACCACCCAGCCGGAATATCCTCCAAGCGCCCCGAAGACCCCGGGATAGTCGACCATGCCGTCGCCGGGCACTGTGTAGACGCCCAGATCCGTGCCGCTGCCCAGAACAGCGTCGAGAAAGCTCCAGTCCTCGCGCCGCGCCTGCTCCATGACCGCGCGCCGCACATCCTTGGCATGCACGTGGCTGATACGAGTGCGATAGCGCCGCGCCAATGCCGCAGGATCACTGCCGCCCCAGGTCGCGTGGCCGGTATCGAGGAGGAGATGAACAGCTTCGCCCGTCGCCGCCATGAAGGCGTCGATATCACTCTCGCTCTCGACAATCGTGCCCATATGGTGGTGGTAGACAAGCCGAACGCCTTCCGCGAGCGTTCCTTCCGCGACCTGCGTTATCCGGCGACCGAATTCCACCCAATCGCCGGGCTTCATCACAGGCCGCTGCGATAGTGGTTTGCTGCGGTCGCCATGGATCGCGTTGGAGGTCTCGGCGAAAACGAGCACGGTCGAGCCCATGGCCTTCAACAGGTCGAGATGCGGACGCAGATGCCGCATCTCCGTGTCGGCATCCCGAAGGAGCAGCTCGGCCGAATACCAGCCGGAAATGCAGGCCATCTTGAAGGGCGCCAGCGCTGCTTTCAGAGCCGCAGGTTCGCGGGGAAATTTATGGCCAAGCTCCATGCCTTCGAAGCCAGCTTCGCGGGCTTCGGCAAGACATGTTTCAAGCGATGTCGATCCGCCAATTTCCTGGAGGTCATCGTTCGACCAGCCAATTGGATTGGCGCCGATTTGAATGGGCATATTATCCTCGTCTTACACGTTGTCTCGGCGCTGGAGCGCCTCGTCGTATCGCCTGCGCGCCGCCTGCACCTCGTCGCGTTCCGAAACTTCCGGCACCGCGACTTCCCACCAGTGACCACCGGCGTCGGTGGAGCGCAATGGGTCGGTATCAATGACGACGACACTCGTGCGGTCATGTTGGCGAGCCGCAATAAGCGCGGCCTCCAGCTCCCCAAGGGTAGCGACCTTGCACGCGATTGCGCCCATGGAAGCCGCATGCGCCGCAAAATCGATTGCCGGCAGCGTTTCGTGCCTGGTGTCGCGCAGAAGATTGTTGAAGGATGCGCCGCCTGTCGCGTTCTGCAGCCGGTTGATGCAGCCGAAGCCACGATTATCCAGGACGACGATCGTGAGTTTCGCGCCCAGCATGATCGAGGTCGCGATTTCCGAATTCATCATCATGTATGAGCCGTCGCCGACCATGACGAAAACCTCGCGGGCCGATTCCGCGAGTTTGACGCCGAGCCCGCCGGCGATCTCGTAGCCCATGCAGGAATAGCCGTATTCCATGTGATAGCCGCCAGCTGCTCCGGCCTGCCAGAGCTTATGCAGTTCACCCGGCAGTCCGCCGGCAGCGCATAGGACAATGTCGCTGGGCCGGCTCGTGCGCTGAACCGCGCCGATCACCTGGGCATCGCTCGGAAGCAGTTCATTGCTGGGCGCAGTGTAGCGCTCTGCGGTCTCCAGCCACTGAGCGCGATGGGAATACGCCGCCTCGGTCCAGGTCGCTGGCGCCTTCCACCCCGCGAGTCCGGCCGTTAATTCCGCGAGCGCCACCCGTGCATCCGCCAGAAGAGGCTGCGCTCGATGCTTTCCTGCATCGAAGGCTTGCGTATTCAGCCCAATGATCTGACAGGCAGAGTTTTCGAAAAGAGCCCAGGATCCGGTCGTGAAATCCTGTAGGCGCGTTCCGATTGCGAGCACCACATCGGCCTGCCGTGCGATATCATTGGCTGCGCCCGTACCGGTGACCCCGATAGCGCCGAGATTGAGCGGGTGGTCATGTGGCAACGCGCTCTTTCCGGCCTGTGTTTCCGCGCAGGGAATGCCGTGAGTTGTCGCGAAGGTCGCGAGTTCGGCCTCCGCCTCGCTGTAGAGAACGCCTCCGCCTCCGACGATGAGCGGGCGCTTCGCGTTGCGCAGCATTGCGAGGGCTATTGCGAGCTCGTCCTCATCCGGGCGTTGCCGCCGGGGCTGCCAAATTTTCTCAGCGAAGAAACTGTCGGGATAGTCGTATGCCTCCGTCTGCACGTCCTGGCAGAGGGCAAGCGTCACCGGACCGCATTCGGCCGGATCGGTCAGCACCTGCATCGCGCGGTCAAAAGCTGGAATGATCTGTTCCGGCCTGGTGATTCGGTCGAAATAGCGGGAGACCGGCCGGAAGCAGTCATTCGCGGAGACGGTGCCATCTCCGAAATCCTCTATCTGCTGAAGCACGGGATCGGGCCGTCTGCCGGCGAAAACGTCACCAGGCAGGAGCAGGAGCGGCAGCCGGTTGACATGCGCCACCGCGGCAGCGGTGACCATATTCGTCGCGCCTGGTCCGATCGAACTCGTCACCGCCATCATCCGCCTGCGGCGGGACGCCTTGGCGAAAGCTATCGCGGCATGCGCCATAGCTTGCTCATTCTGCGCGCGATAGGTCGGAAGACGGTCGCGTGA
>FTCZ01003015.1_pt1 | contig 11617 bp, 10 predicted proteins | sample 1658871 | NCBI WGS metagenome assembly FTCZ01 (sample SAMEA3914864, study PRJEB12502) | metagenome | biome: forest; material: soil | place: USA | collected 2012-03-12 | depth 0.3 m
CCGCTGGGGAAGACGGCGGTCGAGGCCACGCTGAGATTGGGGATGGCGAAGGTGCGCAGGTTGGCGTCGACCACGCCGGCTGTGCGGTTGATCCCCATGCGCACGGTGCCGCCCGGGTGGAAGATGCCGCCACCGTCGATGATCGCCCGCTCTATGCCTTCGCGCGGCAGTTCGGAAATATCGGCGAGCGGCGCCAGGCGGCTGGCCCGCCAGGCGTCCATGAATTGTCGCGTCAGGCCCAGGCTGTTTTCGACATCGGCTTCGCCGACGCGCCAGTCGATACAGGCGATCGCCTGGCCGTAGGGATCGACGCGGTCGGGTGAGAGGGTGATGCGGTTCCTCGCCACCGGCTCCTGTTCGACGACCATATGCACGTCGAACTGCGCCTTGTCGGGGAACAGCAGGCGCTGTTCGATGAAGCGCCACCACACCGCCTTGGCCAGCCAGGGCGAGGCCTGCATCAGGGCGACGATATCGCCGGCGCCCGGGCTCTGGCGCTTTTGCAGCTTGCGGAAGACATCGCGCAGGGCGTCGAAGCCGGTCGGCGTCTCGGTGGCGAACCCGATATGGGCGAAGGCGGCCGGCAGGCGATGCTCGGTGCGCGTCCGTTCCGAAGCTTCGAAGCGCAGATTGCGCATCGCCTTGCCCTGGAAGCGGAAGCCGGTGATGCGGTTGAGCGCGGTCGCATCGTGCACGTCGAGGTGCGCCGTCGGGCACGACAGATGGTCGTAGAAATAGCGCCCCAGGACGTCATCCGTGGCAAACAGCCGGTCGTCATGTTGCCGGTCGAGCAACAGCAGGATGCGCGTGCTTTCGATGGCGCCGGCGCAGATGAGGGTCTCGTCGGCCTTGACGCGCAGGGTGGCGCCGGCGGCATTGCGCGCCGTCACCGAGGCCAGGCGGCCATTGCCGGTCAGCTCGAAGCCGGTCGCCGTCGCATTGATCCAGATGCGCACCTTGTCGGAGACGATGAAGTCCGACAGCAGGGTCGCCACATTGCGCTGCTTGAACGGCGGCCACTTGGCCAGCCGGGCGATGAAGCCACCCTCGCCGCCCGTCGCCTGTTCGAGGATTTCCGGGAAATCGTAGCGGTCCTGCGGCAGGCCGAACAGGGCTTCCAGTTCGGGCACATAGGCCAGGAAGGCATCGAGCGTCACCGGCCATTTGGCATCCTTCCAGCCGGTGTCCGGCCGGTCGAGATCCCAGGACGTAAACGGCAGCATGGCGCCGCCCCAGCGCGTCGAAGTCCCGCCCATGCAACGAAAACGGCCATCCTCGGCGCCCTTGTAGGTCTGGCCCAGTTGCACGACTTCGTTGAACGGATGGGTTTCGGCGTCCTGGGTCAGGCCGCCGGCCTCGAGAATGGCCACGGACTTTCCGGCCATCACCAGGCGTTGGGCGACGACGAGGCCACAGGTGCCGGCGCCGATGATCAGGACGTCGGCCGAAACCTCTTCGGGGGCCGCGACAGAGTTCAGGTCGATGATCAAGTCACTGCCCCGCCAGTTTCGCGTAAAGCGCCAGGCGATCGACCTTGCGCGTCGAGACCAGGATGCTGCCGGTCGTATTGCGCTTGAGCGCCTCGCCCAGGATCACTTCGACGGCGGCGCCCGGCGCGCCGCCGGCCAGGGCGGCCGAGGCATAGCCATAGGTCAGTTGCAGGTCGCGGCCGGATTTCAGAATATAGTCGGCCTCGCCCTGGGTCATGCTGTCCTTGGCCTGCAGCACACGGGCCAAGGGGTCTTCGCGCTTGACGAAGGGGAACAGGCGGCCGATCGGACCGGCCAGGCCAAAGGCGCCGACGCGGGTTTCGCTGTCCAGCCATTTGCGCCACTCGTCGGTATCAAGCATGGCGATGTCGGGTTCATGCAGCAGGTAGAGCTCGACATGGTCACGGCTGAGACGCTTCAAGCTGTCGTCCAGCGCCTTGCGGGCGCGGGCCACCGACAAGTCCGCCGTCGGGCGCGACAGCGCCGGCAGGAACTTGCCGGCGGCCTTGCGCGCGAAGATCATGGCATCGGACTGGTTTTCGCCGCCCGGCGAATAGAGCCCGACCTTGGTGGTGACGGTGGCGTCCTTGTGGGCAGCCAGCAGCGGCTTAAGTTCGCGCTCGGCGACGCCGTAGCCGTAATAGGGCGCGGTATCGAAGTGGCGAAAACCATGGTCGTAGGCGGCGGCCAGCAGATCCTGGCGTTCCTTGGCCGTGCCGGCGGTGAACAGGCTGGCCGTGCCGAAGGTAAAGCGCGACACGTTGAGGGACGTGCCGGGCAAGACAATTTGCTTCATGGAAATGTCGGAAAAATAAGAGGGAGTATGGAACGCGTAATACCGCGATCCATTAAACAGAATTTGGCCGGGCTGGCAATCGGATGGACGTTGCAGCGCACAAGACGGGGCCCACGCAAAAAAACGACTATCAGGGCTTGCTCATTGTTGGCGCATGGGTATAAAGGCCGGCTTCCGCGCAGGGTGACCTGCAGCCGGTTTGGACAGGTGACCGAGTGGTTGAAGGTGCACGCCTGGAACGCGTGTGTAGGGGAAACTCTACCGAGGGTTCGAATCCCTCTCTGTCCGCCATCTTAAAGAACAAGGGCCCCTCTTCGGGGCCCTTGTTCTTTAAGATATCGACATCGCGGGGTAAGAACCCGAGCAGAGGGTTTGAAACGAGTGCCTTGCGCAGCAAGACGCGAGTTCGGCGAAGCGAAGCCGATCCCTATCAGCCCCCTACCCTCACTATACGACTTAACGAACGAAGGCGTATAGCCGCAGACAGCGCCGCGAATTTAGGTTTAGTGTGGACTCACTTTGTTTTGCCTTGGGGGCCGCAATCAAAATGACGCTTAGAAACCTGCTACTACCGACCTGCTTTGGAATCCTTCTCACCGCGCAGGGCGTGCCGAACATCGCGCAGGCCGCTTCGCCGGATGGGAAGCCACTCAAGCTTGAACATATGGACTATGCCGCCGCGCGAAAGCTTATCCTGGGCTACGGCTGGACACCGATGTCCGGGCACTGCGAGCAATTAAGCGAGAAAACGTGCGCGGCCTTCCCGGAGATAGCCTCCTGTTCTGGTACGGGCCTTGGTTACTGCGGCATGGTGTTCATCAAGCAAGACAAGTGCCTGTATGTGTTGACAACCGGTGGAGAGCCGGGAAGTGCGGGCGACGGGTCAACGCAGGTCGAAAAGGTAACCTTCCGCCACGGTCCATGCGTCAAAAACTGATTCACCGCGTCGTGATTGGTGCCTCTCGCCAAATCAGCTTAGCGGCCGAATCATGAAGCTGAAATTGTACGATCAGGCCTGGGTCGAGTTGGCAGGTCATGGCCCGCAGCAGGCCATGCTGGAAAGCGAAAATCCGCCGATCTTTCGCACCCTGTCGTGGCTGTATCGCGGCGACGGCAAGCCGCTTGCCAAAGCGCCGGAGATTCTGCTGGTCTATTCACGCGGCTGCTTCCGCGTCGTCAGGTAGCCGCTTAAGCGGCCTGGAGCAATCGTTTCTCGTTAACAAGAATTAACAACTCCGCCGCCGCCCGGGCATCGGCCAGGGCGCGATGGTGGTTGTCCAGGCGAATGTTGTAGGCCTTGGTCAGGTTGGCCAGGCTGTAGCTGTCATGTCCCGGATAGTGGCGGCGCATCGAGGCGACGGTACACATCTTCGGGAAACGAAAGGGCCGCTCCAGCCGGCGAAACTCGCTGCTGATAAAGCCGTGGTCGAAATTGACATTGTGGGCGACGAAGACGGCGCCGGCCATAAAAGCCTCGAACGTGTCGGCGACCTCGGCAAAGGTCGGCGCATCGGCGACCATGGCGTTGGTAATGCCGGTCAATTGGGTGATGAAGGCCGGGATGTGCTTCTGCGGATTGATCAGCGACGACCACTCGTCGATCACCTGACCGCCGCGCACCTTGACCGCACCAATCTCGGTGACGCGATCATTGGGCGCCCGGCCACCGGTCGTCTCGACGTCGACCACGACATAGGTCTGGTCCGGATCGACGGCGTAGCGCACACGGCAGATATCGGCGGCGAAACCCGCCCCCTTAAGCAGGGTCATACGCGCCATCTGGTTACGACGGACGACGTCGCCCTCGGCCTTGATCTCGACGAAGCGTACTCTGCCCTCGCCCATCAACAACAGGTCGGGGAAACCATCGCGCAGACCGTAGACGTCGCGGCTGATGTGACGCAGGACCGCCGCCACGGCCTCGGGTGGCGCGGCCGCAAGAAAGGCCTGCATCAGGGCATTGATGCCGTCGAACCACATGAACAGGCCATTGAGCTCACCGTTACGCCGGCGCGCCGTACGCTCGACGATCGGCCCGGCCTCGCCGCGCGCCACGGTGTCGAGCTTGGCCTCGACGGCGTCGGCGAACTTCACATGAAAGCTGCGGTCGCGCAGGCATTGCGGCACAAGGTCAAAGCCACTCGACAACTCGCCGCTTTCGAACAGCTCGTCCCAGAACAGCAGACCGAACAGGGCCGGCCACAGGCCGTTTTCGGTGTGGTAGCCCGCCCAGCCTTCCCTCTCGAAATGGCGGATGGCGGCATATTCCGGATGGCCGCGATAGACGTCATCGGCGGTGATGGTCTGCGCGCTTCGCAGCAGTTCGGTAAAGATGCCGGTGCGTTTGGCGCCGAACTTCCTCTGATAGAAGTCGCTGGCGAATATGTGTTCTTCGTCGTGCGCCGGCGCGTCCAGCATGCGGTCGAGCCGCGCCGTCACCGCCGCCAGGTCGCCGGCGCCGTGCAGCAGCCGCACCGTCCGCTCGCGCGCTTCGAACAGATCGGCGCGATCGTAGAATTGAACGGCGCGCCCTAGATTTCCACCTTTGTCGAAATATTGACCGATGGCGTACATCACCTTGTCGCGCAGGCGACCAGCAAAATCTCCCGGGGCCTCCGGAAAGGTTTCGACAGCCTCTGCGATGGCCGCAACGTCGGCGCCCAGAGCCAACTCGCGGCGCAGGCGCGAATAGAAGAAGCCGGCCCGCGCTTCGGCCATGTCGGCAAAACGCGCGGAATAGGTCTCGCGCGCCTTGACCGAAATCAGCCCCATGTCGCGCAAGGTGAACCCGATCATTCCGGCTCCGGTTTCGCGGTCCGGCAGCCGGCCGAAATAGAGATAGAGCAGAAAGGCCACGGTCTCGCGATGGCCGGGCAGGAACACGCCCGTCAGATCGAGCGTCCCGGCAAGGGTCTCATAGGGCACCCGCGCCGCCACCCAGGCGACGATCTCGGGCTTGCCCCAGCTCGCGCGAAAGCCGTCGGCGGCGTGAACCTTGGCGACGGCAACCAGTTCCGCCTTTTGCAGATCGTCGAGCACGGCGCGATAGTCGCCCACCGATACCCCGCCGGCAAACCCGGCGTGGCGCAATTCATCGAGCGCCAGTTCGGGCTCGGGGATTTCGCCATAGCTGAGATCGCCCAGGCGAAACACCGCCTTCTTGCGATTGCTCATGCGGATATAGAGGCATTGCGCCTGCAGGCTCAGGCGGCCGAAATCCTCGATAAAGGCCTGTTCGCCAGCGCCCAAGGCTGGGCCATAGACCTGGCCGATAAAGGCCAGCATCTCAGTGAAATGGTCGTGATAATAGGTCGGCGGGAGAACGATTTGCGGACGCGGCATGATAATGTTCTACATTCGTTCACGCCCCGCCGCAAGCCGGCTCAAGCCTTTGTGAGGAAGAAAGGAATGGGCCACGGATAGCCCTGATGTCACGGATATCCGTGCTCTCCGTGACATCCGCGGCCAATAAAAATCAGGTTCTCAGCCGATAGCCCGTCTTGAAGATCCAGGCGATGATCAGGAAACACACGGCCATGAAGCCAAGGGTCGCACCCAGGCTGACGACGACATTGACATCGGCGACGCCGTAAAAGGCCCAGCGGAAACCGTTGATCAGGTAGACCACCGGATTGAACAGGGTGAAGGTCTGCCACGCCGGCGGCAGCATCTTGAGCGAATAGAAGGTCCCGCCCAGGAAGCTCAACGGCGACAGGATCATCAGCGGGATGACTTGCAGCTTCTCGAAACCGTCCGCCCATACACCGATGATGAAGCCAAACAGCGAGAAGGTCAGCGAGATCAGCACCAGGAAACCGGCGGTCCACAGGGGATGAACGATATGGTACGGCACGAAGAAGCGCGCGGTGATCATGATGACGCACCCGAGCACGACGGATTTCGTCGCCGCGGCGCCGACATAGCCCATCAGCACCTCGACCACCGACACAGGCGCCGACAGCACCTCGTAGATCGTGCCGGTAAAGCGCGGCAGATAGATGCCGAACGAGGCGTTGGACGTGCTCTCGGTCAGCAACGTCAGCATGATCAGGCCCGGAATGATGAAGGCCCCGTAGGGAATGCCCTCGATCGTCTGCATGCGCGAGCCGATCGCCGAACCGAAGACGATGAAATAGAGCGAGGTCGAGATGACCGGCGCGGCCAGGCTCTGGAACAGGGTGCGGATGCTGCGCCCCAGCTCGTGCCAGTAGATCTGCTTGATGGCGTGGATATTCATGCCTTGCCCCCCACCAGGCTGACGAAAATGTCTTCGAGCGATGAGCGCTTCATGTCGATGGCCTTGAAGTCGATATTGGCCGCGGCCAGTTTCTTGACGAGATCGGCGGCCGAGGCCTCCTCGGCGTCGGCCTCGCCCTTCAGGGTCAGGGTCAGGACCGTGCCGTCGTCGGACAGCTTGACCGGCAGGCCGGCCAGGGCCGCGGGGATCTCGGGCAAGGACGCCTTCAGCTCGACCTTGATCTCGACCTGGCCGAGCTTCGTCATCAGGGTGTGCTTGTCCTCGACCAGGATGATCTGGCCCTTGTCGATGACGCCGATGCGATCGGCCATCTCCTCGGCCTCCTCGATATAGTGCGTCGTCAGGATGATGGTGACGCCGCGCTCGCGCAGCTTGCGCACCATTTCCCACATGTCGCGGCGCAGCTCGACATCGACCCCGGCCGTCGGCTCGTCGAGGAACAGGATGTCGGGTTCGTGCGACAAGGCCTTGGCGATCAACACGCGGCGCTTCATGCCGCCGGACAGGGTGGCGATCTTGTTATTGCGCTTGTCCCACAGCGACAGGTCCTTCAGCACCTGCTCCAGGTGCTTTTTGTCGGGCTTCTTGCCGAACAGGCCGCGCGAAAAGGAGACCGTGTCCCACACCTTGGTGAACATGTCGGTGGCCAGTTCCTGGGGGACCAGGCCGATCTTCTGGCGCGCCTTGCGGAAGTCTGTGACGACGTCGAAGCCGTCGGCCACCACAGTACCTTCAGTAATCCGCACCAGGCCGCAGACCGCGCCGATCAGCGTCGTCTTGCCGGCGCCGTTCGGGCCCAACAAGGCGAAGATCTCGCCGCGCTTGATATCGAGATCGATGCCCTTCAGCGCCTGATGGCCGCCCTTGTAGGTCTTCTGCAATCCGCGAATCGAGATGATGGCGTCGCCTGGTGCAGTCATAAGAAGCCCCGTATGGAATGCCGTGAAGGTGGCGTGTGGCGCACGAAAGTCAAGCTTGCGCGCCGTTCACTGCTGACAGGCGAAGTCAGCAAGCGCGTGTTTCCCGTTTCTTTGCAGCCAGGCGACCTGTCACTCATCGTTTCCAGAGCGGTAACGGAATAGCTTTCCAGGCCATGTCCAAATTGGCCCTGCCCTCACCGTTTCCGCTGATCGGCCGCCGTATCGACGCCACGGCCCATCGCATGCTGCAGCCGCCCGGCAGCTTTCCGGTCGACTTCGCCGAGCCGAAGGGCGAGCCCGCCCTGGCGCCGGCCTCGTCCGTGTCGTGGCGCATCTTCAAGAACCCTGTGTCGCTGTTTATCGGCGGTATCGCCGCGGTCATTCTGGAGTTGGCCGAGCCCGGTGTACGTGAAGGGGTATGGCGGCATTCCGCCTTCCGCACCCACCCGGTCGAGCGCATGCAGCGCACCGGCCTGGCCGCCATGGTCACCGTCTATGCGGCGAAAAGCATCGCCGCCTCGATGATCGCCCGTGTGGTGCGCATGCACGACAAGATCGCCGGCGAATTGCCCGACGGCGAAACCTATCGCGCCAATGATCCGGAGCTCCTGACCTGGGTCCAGGCAACGGCGCTGTTCGGGTTCAGCCAGGCCTATGGCGAATATGTCCATGAGCTCACGGGCGATGAAATGGACGACCTGTGCCGCGAAGCCCTGCCGGCGGCGCGGCTCTATGGGGCGACCACGGCGCCGGCGACGCAGCGCGATATGGACGAGATCTTCGAAGCGACCTATGGGCGGCTCGAACAGTCGCCGGTCATTTTCGAGTTTCTCAGGATCATGGGCAAGGCCCAGGCTTTGCCGGTTTTCTTACGACCGTTGCAGCCCATGCTGATCCGCGCCGCCGTCGACCTGGTCCCCGAATGGATGCGCGATCACCTGGGCCTGACGCGGGACTACGGCCTGCGCCCCTGGGAGAAGCCGATCATGCGCCGGGTCGCCGGCGCCGCCGACCGGATGATATTGCCGTCCTCACCGGCCGTGCAATCGTGCCTGAGATTGGGCCTTGCGGCGGACTACCTGTACCGCAATCGTTAATTGACATCGGCCGCAAACCCCCATCACCCTCCCGCCGCCACTAATCAAAGCGGGAGCGCGCAATGGCCAAGGTCACGGGTTTGTCGGGTAACGAAATCTATTGCATGGCGTTGAAGGGGTATAGCGCCGGCGAGATGGTCGTCGGGAACAGCGTCAATTCGATGGGCTTTTTGGGCTCGCTCGGCGCCGGGCTGAACAACATCCTGGGGGGTGAAATCCCGCAGGTGACCCAGGCCATCCAGGACGGCCGCATGCACGCTTTCGGCCGCATGGCGCGCGAAGCCCAGAGCCACGGCGCCTCGGGCGTGACCGGCGTGTCGGGCGACCTGCGCGGGCTTTCCGGAAATACGGAATTCCTCTTCGTCGGCTCGTGCATCTTCGCCAACAATGGCGGCGCTCCGTTCTTCACCACGGCCGGCGACGCCCAGGAACTCTATTGCCATATGGATGCCGGCTATACGCCGATCCAGCACGTCTTCGGCAATGTCGCCTACTCCATGGGCGTCGGCGGCGGCATCCTCGGCGCCCTGAAGCAATTGGCCCGCGGCGAGATTTCCGAATATTCGGATATTTTTAACAAGACGCGCCATATCGCGCTTGATCGCATCGTCCAGGCGGCGCGCGCCGACGGCGCCAATGCCGTCCTGGGGATCCGCACCACTGTCCTGCCGTGGATGGGCACCCACGAAATGGTCATGACCGGCACGGCCATGTCGCATCCCGGCCTGGGCACCGGCAATGTGGTGACGTCGGACCTGACCGGCGAGGAATTGTGGGCCATGGCCTCGCTGGGCTATGCGCCGGTCAAGCTGTTGATGTCGACCTCGATCTACAGCCTGGGCATGGTCGGCGGCATCTTCTCGGCGCTGAAATCGCTGGCGCGCGGCGAGATCTCGGAGCTGACCACCCTCGTCCACGACGCGCGCGAACACTGCATCGACCGGCTGAAGCGCGAGGCCGACAGCCTGGGCGCCGAGGAAGTCGTCGGCGTCAAGACCTATATCATCGAGATCGGCCAGGGCCTGATCGAGTTCATGGCCATCGGCACCGCCGTGCGCAGGATGCAGGGCATGGGCGTGCAGACGCAGAACCTGCCGCCGCAGGCCATAATCCGCGACAGGGACACCTGGGTCGACGGCGACAGCGGCTTCTCGCTGCTGCGCGAGGTCCAGGGGAGTTGATCGAACGCCCGCCGCTTGAGCGCCCTCTCCTTGAACGTATCGCCGCCTGCCGGGTCTGCGAAGCTTTTCTGCCGCTCGGTCCAAGGCCGGTGGTGCGGGCGTCCGACCCGCGGGCCAAAATCCTGATCGTCGGCCAGGCGCCGGGAACGAAGGTTCACGCCTCGGGCATTCCGTGGGACGACGCCTCGGGCAAGCGGTTGCGCGGCTGGCTGGGCGTCGAACCGGAGGCGTTCTACGACGAGTCGAAATTCGCCATCGTCCCCATGGGCTTTTGCTATCCCGGCCGGGCGGCGACAAGTAAAGGTAGGGGCGGTGACAATCCGCCCCGGCCGGAGTGCGCGCCGTTGTGGCACGAGGCGATCCGCAAGACCCTGCCGAACATTGTCCTGACCCTGCTGGTCGGCAGCTATGCCCATGCCTATTACCTGCGCGAGCGGCACAGGGCGACCCTGGGCGAGACGGTGAAGGCGTGGCGGGACTATGAACCGTCGGGCTTCATCCCCCTGGTCCACCCGTCGCCGCGCAACCAGATCTGGCTGAAGCGCAATCCGTGGTTCGAGAGCGAGGTGGTGCCGCACCTGCGCGAACGGGTGACGGCATGCCTGACATGATGCTGGCATGCCTGTTACACTCGCGGCGACGGGTTTGACTCATCGCGGTCCGATGCCGATATAGCCCTCATGTGTGGTCATTTCGAAGCCCGGCTCTACCTGCAATTGCTGAACCTGAAGCGCGAACGCGAAACCGGCGAGCCGCAGGTCGTCGAGACGCGCAAGATCGCCCCCTCGGTAGCCGCGCCGATCCTCGTCCACGATTTCGAGAGCCGGACCAGCGGCGTCGCCCAGGCGCGTTTCGGCCTGGTGCCGTTCTGGTACCGCGGCAGCCTGCGCGACTGGAAAGCCTCGACCTTCAACGCCCGTGTCGAGGAGGCGCCGATGAAGCGCGCCTTCCAGGGGCCGTGGAAGTACCGGCGCTGTGTGGTGCCTGCGGACGCCTTCAACGAGTGGTCGGGGCCGAAAAACGATCGCCGCAAATGGCGCGTCACCCGCGCCGACAACCAGCCCCTGGCCTTTGCCGGGCTGTGGGACGAAGCCCAGTGCGCCGACGGCGATGTCACCAGCTTCTGCATCCTGACCCGCGCCGCCGGCGAGGACATGCGCGCCATCCATGAACGCGAGCCGGTCATCCTCCGGCCGGACGCGTGGGAGGACTGGATGCGCGCCGGCCGGGCGGACCTGTATGCGCCGGCGCCTTTGCGATTGGTCGAGGAAGTCCCGCCACCCGAGCCGGGCGAGACCCTGAGTTTGTTCTAGGCGATCATTCGCCGAAGAACTCGCGTTGCGACCGTTCCAGTTCTTCGGCATAGCGGCGGTTGACATATTTCTCGCTGAGCATGCCCATCAGGCGGTGCTGCTCGTCGACCACCGCCAGGTCGTCGACGCCGAAATCCTCGAACACCCGCAGGATAGCCGAAATGTCCATGTCCGGGCGGACATAGACCTCGGTCTGCTTGGCCAGTTGCGACAGCGGCGTGTCGACGTCGAGGGTTTCGATATAGGCCTGGGCGGTCGGCACGATGCCGCGATAGTCGCCCTTGCCGTCGGTCAGGAACACCCGGCTGGTCGAGCCCAGCGGCACATGGTCGCGCAGTTCGGCGATCGAGGCATGCTCGGACAACTGCACCGGGTTCTTGCGCATCATCAGGGTGGCGGTCATCGAGCGCATCCAGCCGATATCGCGCGGATTGCGGACCCCCTCGCCGCGCAGGTGCAGGCGCCAGGTCGAGAACGAGTAGCCGAACTTGTCGCGGATGATGGTCGAACAGCATAGCGCCGCCGTCACCACCGCCGCCGTCAGGGCGAAGTCGTGGGTCAC
>FTCZ01000996.1_pt1 | contig 11611 bp, 9 predicted proteins | sample 1658871 | NCBI WGS metagenome assembly FTCZ01 (sample SAMEA3914864, study PRJEB12502) | metagenome | biome: forest; material: soil | place: USA | collected 2012-03-12 | depth 0.3 m
CCCATCAGCCCGACCTTGCCGCCGCCGTAGACCAGCGTCAGGCCCTGCTCTGCCATGACCTGGCCCAGCGCACGCGCCGCCTCGGCATATTCGGGCCGCGAGCCGGGGCTCGACCCGCAATAAACGCAAACCGATTTCACTTGCCTTCCTTGTCAGATTTAGTCGAATCCGACGCCCTCTGCGCCGCATACTCGCGCGCCAGCTGGTCGAATGCCTCGCGCGCCTTGCCGCGCAGGTACGGGGCCAGGATCGAGAAGATGTGGTAGCTCGATCCGTGCAGGTAGCCGCGGATCTGCTCGGGATCGTTGTACTGGCGCGGGTGCTGCACGAACTGGAACGAGAGCCAGTAGGTGGCGATCACCACGATGTTGGTGCAGATCGCATCGACCTGCTCCGGCGTGGCCTCCATGTCACCGTCGTCCTGGAACTGGCGGCAGATTTCGAGCGCGAAACGCTTCTTCTGCTCGACGATGCGCTTGAAGTTGGTCTCCAGCATCCGGTTGCGCGCCAGCAGGTCGTTGATGTCGCGATACAGGAAGCGGTAGTTCCACAGGAACTCGGACATGTACTGCAGATAGCCCCAGCTTTCCCCCAGCGTAGCCTTGTGATCCTCCGGCATCTTCAGGCGACGCTCCATCTCCTGCTCGAAGCGCACGAAGATCGAGTTGATGATGTCGTCCTTGTTGCGGAAGTGGTAGTACAGGTTGCCCGGGCTGATCTCCATGGCTTCCGCAATCGTCGTGGTCGTGACGTTGGGCTCGCCGACTTCATTGAACAGCCGCAGCGAGACGTCGAGGATGCGGTCTCGGGTGCGGCGTGGACCTGCTTGCGGTTTGGCTTCCATGGGTGTCGGAACGACTCTGAATCGGCAGGATTGGGATTATAAGCAAAGCGCAAGACGGGCCCGCCGATGTGGCCGCCGTGGGCACACACCAGGCCCGCACAGTCTTCTCAGAACGACGAGCCGGGCTGCGCGAGAAACGTGGCTTCCGCTTCCGAACTGGTCCGTCCCAGCACTGCATTGCGATGCGGGAAGCGCCCGTAGCGCGCGATGATTTCCCGGTGCTTCACAGCCCACTCCACCACATCGACCTCGCCGCCGGTATCCTCGCGCAGCGCGATCGTCTCGCGCACCGAGATGTCCTGTGCATCAAGCGACTCCGCATGTTCGAACGGCAGGTGGCAGAACATGCGATGCCAGGGCGTGGGCAACTGCCGGTCCCAGCCGTTGTCGAGCATGCGGTGCGCCAGCGCCAGGGCGCGGCCATCGGTGGCAAAGCTGCGTGGATCGCCCCGGAACATGTTGCGCGGGAACTGGTCCAGCAACACGATCCGCGCGCAGGCGCCCGCCGGGGTGATCGACCAGTCGTCATCGGCGCCATCGCAGGCGGCCTGCCACAGCGACAGGAATCGCGCGCGAATCTCCGCGTCGAACACATCGGACTTGGCAAACCACACGCGCCGCGACACGTTCCACTCGGGCGCCCCGGGCAGGGCAAACCAGAAATCGAGTACCGCCTGCGCCGCTTCGGGCATGTCCCTATCGCGGGACATTGCGCATCCAGTCGGCGGTATCGAACAATGCCTGCATCAGGCGCAGTTGCAGGCTGTCGGGCAGTCCCACATCCTGCATCGCGAGTGCCATGCAGCGCATCCACTGGTCGCGCTCGCTGGTGCCGATCTCGAAGGGCAGGTGGCGCGCGCGCAGGCGCGGATGCCCAAAGCGCTCGATAAAGTAGTTGGGGCCGCCCAGCCAGCCGCACAGGAACCAGAACAGCTTGTCGCGCGAGCCGTCGAGCGACGGCGGGTGCAGCGCACGAAGCCCGGCGAACTGCGTCTCCAGGTCCATCAGGTCGTAGAAACGGTCGACCAGCTCGCGCACGCGCGCTTCGCCGCCGATCAGTTCGTAGGCGGTGATCTCTTCGCGTTGCGTTTCGGGGTCGCCCGCAGGTTCGTTGCTCATTGCCAGATTCACTCAGTTCACATCGCGCAGCGTGGCGAGCGCGGGCTGCCGCAGTACCTCGCGCAACCCCAGCCAGCCGCCGGCAAAAGCGCACAGCATGCCAGAAACCACGCCCACCGGCACGATCCATGGATTGAAGCGGTACGGGAAATCGAACACGAACTGCGACAGGGCCCAGCCCACCGCAATCGCGCCCAGGCTGGCCAGGAATCCCGCCAGGCCGCCCACCACGAGGAATTCCGCGTACTGCGTCTGCCGCACCAGCGCCGCCGGTGCGCCCAGCGCCTTGAGCAGGCCGGCGTCGCGCTTGCGTTCGTCGCGCGCGCCGGACAATGCCGCATAGAGCACCGTGACGCCCGCCAGCAACGTGAACACGAACAGGAACTCCACGGCGGCGATCACCTGGTCGAGCACGGCCTGGATCTGGCGCAGGATCAGGTCGGTATTGACCACGGTGATGTTCGGGAACGCCGCGGCCAGCCGGTTGCCAAGCGCCGCCTTGGCCGACGGCAGGTGAAACGCCGTGATGTAGGTCTCGGGCAGCCCCTGCATCTTCGCGGTCGGCAGGATGACGAAGAAATTCACGCGCATCGAGCCCCATTCGAGCTTGCGCAGCGACGTGACCGGTGCCTCGACGATCTGGCCTGCCACGTCGAAGCGCAGCGTATCGCCGAGCTGGATGTGGAGCGTCTTCGCAATGCCCTCCTCCACCGATGCGCCGCCCGGCCCGCTGTCCCAGCGGCCCGCGGTCACCTGGTTGCCGTCGGGCAGCTTGTCCATGTACGACAGGTTGAACTCGCGTTCCACGAGATTGCGTGCGCGGCCGTCCGGGTAGCTGTTGGCCTGGATCGGGCGGTCGCCGATCTGGATCAAGCGGCCGCGCACCATCGGATACAGCAGGTCATCGACGCCACTGCTCGCCAGCATCGCGCGCAGCGGCTCGCGCTGGTCGGGCTGGATGTTGATGATGAAGCGGTTCGGTGCGTTCGCGGGCGAGGCATTGCGCCACGAATCGACAAGGTCGTTGCGCGTCATGCCGAGCAGCAGCAACGCCATCAGGCCCACGGCCAGCGCCACGGTCTGCAGCACGGTCACGCCGCGCCGGCGCTCCAGCACGGCCAGTGCAAAGCGCCATCCCACGCTGCCTCGCGCACGTCCGCGCATGCCGCGCGACAGCGCCATCAGCAAGACCAGCGCCAACAGCGCGAACACCACCCCCGCACCGACGAATCCGCCCGCCGTGGTCAGGCCCAGCTTGAGATCGCGCGCGGCCACCAGCAGCAGCGACACGAACGCCCCCAGGCCCAGCGCATAGGCCACCCACGCGGAGACCGGCGGCAGCCCGATATCGCGTCGCAACACGCGCAGCGGTGCCACATGCGTCAGCGCCAGCAGCGGCGGCAACGCGAAACCGGCCAGCAACACCAGGCCGGCGGCCACACCGACCAGCGCCGGCACCAGCGACGGATGCGGCAAGGACACCTGCAGCAGCCCGCCGAGCGACATCAGCAGGCCATAGTGCGCCGCATAGCCAAGTGCGACGCCCACCACCGCCCCGCCGAGGCCCAGCAGCAGAAATTCGATACCGAACGCCATCATGATCTGGCGGCGCGACAGCCCCATGCATTTGTAGACCGCGCAGGCATCGGTATGGCGCTGCATGTAGCGCCGCGCGGACATCGCGATCGCCACGGCCGCGATCATCGACGACAGCACCGCCACCAGCGACAGGAAACGCTCCGCGCGATCGAGCGTGGCCCGCATCTGCGGCTGGCCCGACTCCAGCGATTCCACCCGCGTATTGCGCAGATGGCGACGCGCGATCTCGCCAATTGCCCATTTCCGGTAGGCCTCGCCCACCGCATCGGGCCCCGCCACCAGCAGGCGGTAGGTCACGCGGCTACCCCACCCGATCAGCTTCGTTGCGTCGAGATCGGCCAGCGGCAACAGCACGCGCGGCGCGAAATTCATGAAGCCGGCGCCGCGATCGAGTTCCTGCGTGATGATCCGGTCGATGCGGAACGTCTTGCTGCCGAGTTGCAGGCCGTCACCGACGTGCAGCCCCAGCGCAATCAGCAGCGCTTCGTCGACCCACACGGTGCCCGGCGCCGGAATGTCCTCGGCATTCGACTCCGCGCCGCCCGGCGCCGGCGCGACCTTGAGCCGGCCGCGCAGCGGGTAGTCGTCCGTCACCGCCTTCAGCGCGGCCAGCTGGCTCGGGGCCTCGCCCTGCGCCGGCGCACCTTGCGCGCGCGCCGTGGCCATGCTCGGGAACGTCACGGTCTGGGCCACCTGCAGGCCGTCGCGCTTCGCCTGATCGATGAAGGCGGTGTCGAATGGCTGATCCGAAATCAGCAGCACGTCGGCGGCGATCATCTGGCGCGCGTCGCGCTCCAGGCCAAGCCGCATCCGGTCGGCCAGGAAGCCCACACTGGTGAGCGCCGCCACGGCCAGCACCAGCGCGAACAACAGCAGGGTCAATTCGCCCGCCAGCCAGTCGCGGCGGGCCATGCGCAGCGCCTGGCGCCAGGCGGAGAAACGGGCATTGGAAACAGCAGGGGGAGACTCGATCGGCATCGGCTATCTTGGGAAGAGACTTTTTGCGTGAGACCTGGGATCGGAACAGGAGAATGAGGGTCAGGTTCAAGGTCGGCGCGGGGGCCCGCCGGCATTCCGGCCGACGTTCGCACGCACGCTGGCATGGAGCCGTCGCACGCCACGCCACAGCTTCGGCACCAGCCATGCGGCCACGATCAGGAACAGCACCAGCAGGATCAGGAACACCACGGGCAGGAAGAACGCCAGCAGCAGGCCGCCCACCGTGCCCACGTCCTCGGTGAACGAGGCCACCCAGTTCGAGAACGGTTCGGGCGACACATTGATCAGCGCACGCGTGCCAGCCTTGGCGGCGAGCGCGGTACCCGCCAGCGTGCCGCCGATCAGGCCGGCGGCCACCGTCCATTGCGCATCCATGTGGCCAAACGCCGCGGCCGCCAGGATCGCACCGGCCGGGATGCGGATGAAGGTCTGGAGGCCGTCCCAGACAGTATCGAATCCGGGCACCTTGTCGGCCACGAATTCGGCCACGGCCAGTGCCGCCGCGACCCCGATCACCCACCATGACGTCAGCACCTGCAGGCCGGACGGCAGGTCGAGCCAGCCCACACGGGCCAGCACGCCGGCCGTCAGCACGGTCATATACAGACGAAAGCCACTGGCCCAAGACAAGCCTGCAGCCAGCGCAGCGGTTTCCAGCATGAAATGCCTCGCGGTTGTCGCCCTGGACGTTCACGGAGTGTAACGCCAGCCCGCAACCGATGGGCCGCCTTGCATCTCCCCCTTGCATCTGCCCTCTCGATGCTCCGCCTCCGCATTTCGAAGATGCGAGCACGCGCTCCTCCATCGTGATTGCGGAAATTATGGATCCCCCCGCACAAATACGGGTGAGGAAGCGCCATCGCAGGGGCCCAGCCCCGCACCTCACTGCGCGGTATGGCTGGCGGGTGCGGGTTCCAGACGGGGAAGCTGGGGGAGATCCGCGGCGACCTCGGCGATCATGCGGCGCAGCCACATCACGTCGGGCGCTGCATGGCAGCGTTCATGCCAGAGCTGGTAGAAACGCATGCGCGGGAACGACACCGGCGACGGCACCATGCGGATCGGCAGGTATTGCGCGTAATGGGCGGCGAACTGCCGGCCGGTGGTGAACACCATGTCGGTCTTCATCAGCACGTACGGCACCAGGCCGAAGTACGGCAGCGTGACCTGGATATTGCGCTTGTAGCCCTGCTCGGCCAGCGCCTGGTCGATCATGCTGCGCTGCATCGACGCGTACGGCGCCGGCGCCAGGTGCGGCATTTCCAGATAGTGCCGCAGCGTTAGTCCATGGCGCGCGAGCGGATGCTGCGCGCCCAGCATGCAGACCACCTCGTCGTCGAACAGCGGCGAAATGTGCAGGTGCTCGGGCGGCGACAGCCAGTTACCCACCACGATGTCGAGGTGCCCCTGCTCCAGTGCATCGAGGAAATCGGTCGATTGCGTCATCGGATGCACGAACAGCTTGGCGCCCGGCGCCAGCCGGCGCACGCGCTCGACGATGTTGGGCAGGAAGAACGCGTCGAGGTAATCGGGGGCGCCGAGATGGAACGTGCGCGTCGTCGTGGCCGGGTCGAACTGCTGTGGCGGACGCGCGATGCGGTCCATCGCCGCGAGGCTCTGCTCGGCCAGCAGCAGCAGTTCGCGGCCGCGCTCGGTCGGCACCATGCCGCTCTTGCCACGCACCAGGATGGCGTCGCCGGTAATATCGCGCAGCCGCTTCAGCGTATTGCTGATGGCCGGCTGCGACTGGCCCAGGCGGACAGCGGTACGGGTCACGCTCTGCTCGGTCAGCAGGGTATGGAGGACCCGCAGCAAATAAGTATCGAGATGGTCGCGTCCGTGCATGGCAGATGCCGCCCCGCTATTGTGGGCCGGCGTGGGTGGCGTGGGGGAAGGGAACGGCGCATAGTGTATGACACGCATCCCTGAAACGGTCAAATCCAGGCGTCGTCCGGATGATCTACGGGAAGACCCGGACATCGCCGCCAGGCCGCCATGGGGCTGGGGTTCCGGCGTCCGCCGCCCGCACTGGCGCGCGCCTTGATGGGGCATATCACATGGGCCGAATATTGCATGAAAAGACCCGGTGCTATGTTTCACGCCATCCCCGAAAGAGAGAAGACCATGGAGACGCAAACCATCCGCTTTTTCCACCGCGGCCAGGTCCAGGAAGTGTCCGACGCCCCCGTGACCCGTACCGTGCTGCAGTACCTGCGCGAGGACGTGCGCTGTACCGGCACCAAGGAAGGCTGCGCCGAAGGCGATTGCGGCGCGTGCACGGTCGTGATCGGCGATCTGCAGGCTGACGGCAATGTCGAATTCAAGGCCGTCAACGCCTGCATCCAGTTCCTGCCGACGCTGGATGGACGGGCGCTGATCACCGTGGAAGACCTGCGCCAGACCGACGGCACGCTGCATCCGGTGCAGGAAGCGATGGTCGAGTGCCATGGGTCGCAATGCGGCTTCTGCACGCCCGGCTTCGTCATGTCGCTCTACGGCCGCAGCATCGGCGCGGCGGGGACCGAGGGCGAGCGGGTTGCCGATGTCATCGCCGGCAATCTGTGCCGCTGCACTGGCTATGGCCCTATCCTCGACGCTGGCGAGGCGGTGCCGGCGAGTGTCCCGGATGATCGCGATGTCGGTGAGATGCTGCGCAGCATATCGCGCGATCCTTCGGGCAGGGACTGGTTCGCGCCGCGCACCGCCGACGCGCTCGCCGCGCTGCTGGTCGACCATCCCGGTGCCCGGATCGTCGCCGGGGCGACTGATGTCGGGCTCTGGGTCACCAAGCAGCACCGCGATCTCGGCACGGTGATCTTCATCGGTGACATCGCCGATCTGAAGACGATCGAGGAGGACAGTAATGGCCTGACCCTCGGCGCGGGCGTGCGATACACCGCGGCGCGGGCGGCGCTCGCGCGGCTTCACCCCGATCTTGGCGAGCTGGTGCGGCGGATCGGCGGGCTTCAGGTGCGCAACGCCGGGACGATCGGCGGCAATATCGCCAATGGCTCGCCGATCGGGGACATGCCGCCGGCGCTGATCGCGCTCGGCGCGACGCTGACGCTCCGGCGCGGCGATACGCGGCGGACCATGTCGCTCGAGGCGTTCTTCACAAGCTATGGCGTGCAGGATCGTGCAGCGGACGAGTTTGTCGAAAGCGTCCATATCCCGCGTCCGTCGGCAGAGACGATCGTCCGCATCGTCAAACTGTCGAAGCGCTTCGACAGCGATATCTCGGCGGTCTGCGCTGCCTTCGCGATCACAGTCGCTGATGGCCGTGTGACCGGAGCCCGTATCGCCTTCGGCGGCATGGCCGGCACGCCGGCGCGGGCGCCTGCCTGCGAGGCGGCGCTGCTCGGGCAGCCCTGGTCCGAAGCGACGGTCGAAGCCGCGGCCCAGGCGCTTGCGCAGGATTATTCACCGCTCACCGACGTCAGGGGATCAAGCGTATATCGCCTGACGGCGGCCGCCAATCTGCTCCGCCGGCTATGGATCGAAGGATCGGGAGAGCCGGTCAGCGTGCTCGACGGGGCGTTCGATGGCTGAGGCCGATTTCAAGCCGACCGGCGCGGTCAACCAGCCGCTCCGCCACGACAGCGCCGTCGAGCACGTCGCCGGCAGCGCGCGTTATGTCGATGACATGCCCGAGGCGCCGGGCCTGCTTCACCTCGCCTTCGGGCTGGCGGCGGAAGGCCACGCCAGACTGCTCTCGCTCGATCTCGACGCGGTTAGGGCGGCGCCCGGCGTGGCGCTGGTCCTCACCGCCGCCGACATCCCCGGCGTCAATGATGTCAGTCCGGTCAAGGGCGACGACAAGCTGTTCGTTGAGGACGAGATTCTCTATCCCGGTCAGCCGCTGTTCGTCGTCGCCGCCACCAGCGTCGGCGCCGCGCGCCGGGCCGCGCGGCTCGGCAAGGTCGAGGTCGAACCGCTGCCCGCGCTCGTCACCATCGATCAGGCGCTCGCTGCCGGGTCGGTCATCGAAGAAACCCAGCGTATGAAGCGTGGTGAAGCAGGCGCCGCGCTCGCTACCGCCCCGCATCGCCACTCGGGCACGCTCGAGATGGGCGGACAGGAGCATTTCTATCTCGAAGGCCAGGCAGCGCTCGCGACGCCGGGCGAAGGCGGGCAGCTTCATGTCCTCTCCTCCACCCAGCATCCCAGCGAAGTCCAGCATCTCATCGCCAAGGTGTTGAAGCTGAGCCATGCTGATATCACCGTCGAGGTTCGCCGCATGGGCGGCGCCTTCGGCGGCAAGGAAACCCAGGCCGCCGCTTATGCCGTCGCCTGCGCGCTGGTCGCGTCGAAGACGGGACGACCGGCCAAGATCCGCGCCGATCGCGACGACGACATGGCGATGACCGGCAAGCGGCACGAATTCGCTGTCAGCTATGATGTCGGCTTCGACGATGCCGGCCGGATCGAAGGAATCAGGATCGAGCTCGCCTCGCGCTGCGGCGCGACCGCCGATCTCTCCCCGGCGATCAACGACCGGGCGATGTTCCACGCCGACAATTGCTACTGGCTGCCTGCGGTCGAGATCGTCAGCCATCGGCTGAAGACCCACACCGTCTCCAACACCGCATTCCGCGGTTTCGGCGGACCGCAGGGGATGATGGCGATCGAGCGGGTGATGGATTCGATCGCCGCGGCGCGAGGGCTCGACCCCCTCGCGGTGCGCCGCGCCAATCTCTACGCGCCGGGGCGGGACATCACGCCCTATCATATGCGCGTCGAGGATAATGTCGCGCCCGAGCTGATCGCCGAGCTCTCTGCCCAGACCGATTACAACGCGCGCCGCGCAGCGGTCGAGGCGTTCAACGCCGGCCACCGGGTGCTGAGGAAGGGCCTCGCGCTCACGCCAGTCAAATTCGGCATCAGCTTCACCACCACCCATCTCAACCAGGCCGGCGCGCTGGTGCTGCTTCATGCCGATGGCTCGATCCAGCTCAATCACGGGGGCACCGAGATGGGCCAGGGACTGATGGTCAAGGTCGCGCAGATCGTCGCCGATGTCTTCGCAGTGCCGGTCGACACGGTGCGCGTCACATCGACCCGAACCGACAAGGTGCCCAACACCTCAGCCACCGCCGCCTCGTCGGGCGCTGATCTGAATGGCATGGCGGCCTTCAATGCTGCGCAGCATATCCGTGCTCGGCTCGCCGATTTCGCCGCGGGCAAGTTCGGCGGCGCCCCCGAGGCAGTGCGCTTCACCCCCGACGGCGTGGTCGCCAATGGCGAGCTGGTACCCTTCACCGCGCTCTGCCGGATGGCCCATGTAGGCCGCATCTCGCTGTCCTCGACCGGCTTCTACGCCACGCCGAAAATCGAATATGACCGGGCAACCCATCGCGGCCGGCCCTTCCTCTATTTCGCCTATGGCGCCGCCCTGTCCGAGGTGGTGATCGACACGCTCACCGGCGAGCACCGCGTGCTCGCGGTCGATATCCTCCATGATGTCGGTCGCTCGCTCAATCCTGCGATCGATCTCGGCCAGGTCGAGGGCGGCTTCGTCCAGGGCATGGGCTGGCTGACCACGGAGGAGCTTGTCTATGACGATCGCGGCTGTCTGCTCACCCATGCGCCCTCGACCTACAAGATCCCGACCGCAAGCGACCGGCCGCGCCGGATGGACATCCGGCTGTGGGAACGTGGCCGCAATGTCGAGGCGACGATCCACCGCTCAAAGGCAGTCGGCGAGCCGCCCTTCATGCTCGCCATCTCGGTCTTCTCGGCGTTGACCCAGGCGGTCGCAGCGGCCGTGCCGGGCAAAGGCCTGCCGAACCTCGATGCGCCGGCAACGCCGGAACGGATTCTTGCCGCGCTCGCCGAGTTGAAGAACCGCGATGGCTGAATGGCCTGAAGCGGCCCGGGCGGTCCTGGCGGAGGGCCCGGCTGCGCTGGTGACGATCCTCGCCACCGAGGGCTCCGCGCCACGTGGCGCCGGCGCACGCATGGTGGTGACTGCCGGTGCGCTCCACGGCACGATCGGCGGCGGCGCGCTGGAATATCGAGTCGCCGAGCAGGCCCGCGCCATCCTCGATCTGCCGCCGGGGAGCTGGCGCGTGCAGGACTATCCGCTCGGGCCGCTCCTCGGGCAATGCTGCGGCGGGCGGGTACGGCTGCTCGTCGAGCGGCTTGATCCAAACGCAAGCAGATGGATCGAGGCGCTCGACAATGGCGAGACCGTCGTCGCGAAACTCGATGCGGGCGCGGTCAGCCGCATTTGCTTTCCCCGAGGCCGGGACCCGGTATCGGACCGCTCGCAACTCGGCGCTCTCCGCCGCGAAAGGCTCATCGCGCGTGGGCCCCTGCTCGAAGCCGGAATCGAATTCATCGAACCCGTCGAAACTGCCGGCACCCCGCTGATCCTGTTCGGCGCCGGCCATGTCGGCCGCGCGATTGCGTCGCGGCTGCCCGGCCTGCCTTTCCACCTCGCCTGGTTCGACAACCGCCCAGATATGGCCGAAACGCCCGGCGTGATGCTCGAAACCGAAGAAGCGATGATCGCCTGTGCCGGCGCGGCCGCGCCCGATGCGGCCGTCCTGATCCTCACCCATGATCACGCGCTGGACTATCGCCTGACCGCCGCCTCACTCTCGGGCCAGGCGGCGTTTGTCGGGCTGATCGGCTCGCAGACCAAGCGCGCACGCTTCGTCTCGCGGCTGCAAGCGGACGTAATCGACCCGTCGCGCCTCACCTGCCCGATCGGCCTCCCTGGGATCACCGGCAAGGACCCCGCTATCATCGCCGTCGCCACCCTCGCCCAGCTTCTGACGCTCGCATCATGAGCCTCACCGCCTTCCGCGCCGAGTTGCTGAGCGTCCCCGAAGACCCGGCCCAGGCGGGCGACACCGCGATCCGCCACCATGCCGACGGCATGCTGGTGGTCGAGGACGGCTTGGTTGCGGCCTTCGGCGATTACGCCGACCTCGGCCCCCGCTTTGCCGACATTCCGGTCGAAAATCTCGGCGGCCTCATCGTCCCGGGTTTCGTCGACACGCACATCCATTATCCCCAGACCGATCGCATCGCCGCTTATGGCGA